>Ga0255057_10001867_pt1 | contig 11547 bp, 10 predicted proteins | sample Cases_109_6_MG_FD_189022 | JGI IMG/M metagenome (GOLD analysis project Ga0255057, IMG submission 189022) | Seawater microbial communities from Amundsen Gulf, Northwest Territories, Canada - Cases_109_6 | ecosystem: Environmental > Aquatic > Marine > Gulf | place: Canada: Northwest Territories... | reverse complement strand
GAGTCCCTTGGATACCCCGGCCTCGGCGGCAACCCGGTCGAGCGGCGTGCGATGCACGCCTTCTCTCGCCATCACCCGGTAGGCGGCGCGAAGAATCGCGCCGCGGCGTTCCTCGGTCGACACCGACGTGCTGCTAGGGGAGCTTGACATAGAGGAAGTCCTGCTCTTTGTTTTGTATGCCTCGCTGCGGTTGAGCAATCCAACCGGCGAATTCTCCTGGTTCGAACTGTGGCTGCATCAACTCCTCGATGAAGACCCGGTCGTCCGAAGTCGGCAACCAGGCCGACTTCTTCGCTTCGAAGGTCTGGGTGTCGACGATCTCCCCCGTAGGAGAGACGGATAGCTCGGCGAACTCGCCGACCTCCCTGTTGAAGGCGACGTGGGGCATGGTGATCTCGAAGTCGATGTCGCGGCTCGATAGCTCTCGGTTCCAGCGGCTGATCCCGCCCCGGCAGTCTTCGATGAAATCGTTCCGAAGGCGTGCGTTGAGCGCGTTGAGCGCCGGCACCTCGACCAGTCGCAACTCGTCGTCGACCAGCTTCATCACGGGGAAGGTGTCGTCGTGCAGTCGGTGGTCGTCCTCCAACTGGTCCTCGTGGTACCGGCCCTTGATACCGGCGTTGAAATAGTTGGCGGCGTTGGTGGATTCCTCCGAACCGAACAGATCGAGCGTAAGGGAGAAGTGCACGTTGGTCTTGCGTTGGATCGTCGGCAGATCGACCACCCCCAGCGCCCGTACCGCTTCGATGTCGTACGGATCCTCGATCCCCGCCGACGTCATTGCCTCGGCGGTTCTCTGCACGATCCGCTTCACGCCCGTGTACCCCACGAACATGTGGTGTGCTTCCTCTGCGAGCATGAACCGGCAGGTGCGCGACAAGGGATCGAAGCCCGACTGGGCCAACGCCTCGAGCTGCATCTTCCCGTCACGGTCGGTGAAGTAGGTGAACATGAAGAACGAGAGCCAGTCGGGTGTCTCTTCGTTGAAGGCGCCCAGCATGCGGGGCTTCTCTTCGCTGCCCGACTGTCGTTCCAGGAGCTCGTGAGCTTCGTCGCGACCGTCACGCCCGAAGTACTTCTGCAGGAGGTACACCATGGCCCAGAGGTGGCGGCCTTCCTCGACGTTGACCTGAAACAGGTTTCTCATGTCGTAGAGCGACGGCGCGATGGAGCCGAGATGGCGTTGCTGTTCCACCGAGGCCGGCTCGGTGTCACCCTGGATGACGATCAGACGGCGCAGCATCGCCCGGTAGGCGCCGGGCACCTCCGTCCAGGCAGGCTCGCCGACATGCTCGCCGCACGGGATCGTCCGGTCATCCACGGCGGGGGCCAGCAGGATGCCCCACCGATACTCGGGCATCTTCACGAAGTCGAACTTCGCCCAACCCTCCTTCTCGACGCTGACGGCGGTACGGAGGTAGACGTCGGCCATCTGAAATCCGTCCGGTCCCATTGACATCCACCAATCGAGGTACCCGGGATGCCACTTTTCGAGAGCACGTTGCAGCTTGGGATCGTCCGCCAGGCCGACATTGTTCGGAATCAAGGCGTCGTAGTCGACCATCTCTGTCATCAGACTCTCCTCGTGTCGTACTTGGGTCGGCGACCGGTGCCGTAGCTCCGCAGGGCGCCGGCCTCTCCCGACGCGTTGGGTCTCTGGAACACCCAGTTCTGCCACGCGGTGAGCCGTCCGAAGATCTTCGTTTCCATCGTCTCGGGACCGGGAAAGCGTAGGTTCGCTTCCATTGCGGTGAGGGCATCGGGTGAGAAGGACGAGCGTTCCTCCAGAATGATGCGGATCTCATCGTCCCAGTCCACTTCGTCCATCACGTCGGTGACGACGCCGACGGCGAGGGCCTCCTGGGCGTCGAGCCGTTCACCAACGACCGATGTGGCCGCCTCCAGCGCCGATTCGTCTCCCCAGAAACGTGCCTCCAGCCGGGTCAGGTCGTTCGCCATCGGCAACGGCCCGGTGTTGGAGCCGGTGAACTGCAACGCGGCGCCGGCGCCTCCTTCTTCTCGGGCCCCTTCCAGCATGTAGGCGCGGTCGGAGGCCAGGACGATCTCGGCGAGGAACCCGCTGAAGCAGCTACCGGGCTCGACGAGGGCGATCATGGTCCGCGACGTCATGTCGATCCTCTTCAGGACACGTTTCCAGTAAAGGACGACCTCGCGGACCAGCCAGTGCTCGGCGTGTTCCAACAGGAACGCGTCGTAGCTCTCCACCAGATCGGCGTCGCCCTCGCTCCGGAACACGAAGATTCCCGTGTTCATCTCGTTGACCCGCATGTGCAGAATCGCATCATCGAGCTCCCGTCCCACGCGCAGCGGCCAGAAGTCGGCGGTGATGCCGGCGGGCTCGGTCGGTGGCGGGCCATCCGGCCCGGTGATCGCCATCGTGGCGATCCGCGTCGGCCGGTCGATTTCGATCCGAAGGCTGCTGTAGTCCACGCCGTCGTCGCTGAAGGTTCGGGTGAGCTCGGTCAGCTCCACGCCCTCGGCATCCGTGGGGCGATCGGTTTCGCGGGCCATGTGATCCGCTCGCGCCGATACCGTGTCGCGAAACTCGGACCGCGGGACGAGTTCGTCGACCAGGCCCCAGTCGAGGGCCTTTTTCCCTTTCACTCCCTCCTCCACGGTGCTGAACACGTCGGCTCGATCGCGTCGGACGTGGCGCTTGTCGATCAACCGGGTGAGACCGCCGGTGCCGGGAAGCACCCCGAGCAATGGGACTTCCGGAAGTGCCACCGACGCGTTCCCGTCGTCCATGAGCATGATGCGGTCGGTGGTGAGCGCCAGCTCGTATCCACCGCCGGCCGCGGTGCCGTTGATGGCAGCGACATAGCGTTGACCCGAGTTGGCCGAGGCGTCTTCGATGGCGCTACGGGTCTCGTTGGTGAACTTGCAGAAGTTGACCTTCAGAGAATGGTCGGCGGAGGCGAGCATCCCGATGTTCGCTCCAGCGCAGAACACGCGGTCTCTTTGCGATTCGATGACGACGGCGCCGACCTCCGGGTGCTCGAATCTGATTCGCTGCACCGCGTCGTAGAGCTCGATGTCGACGCCGAGATCGTAGGAGTTCAGCTTGAGCTCGTACCCGTCGTCGAGCCCGCCGTCGGGGTCGACGTCCATGTCGAGATAGGCGATGCGTTCGTCAACGGTGAGGTTCCAATGCCGGTACCGATCGGGGTGGGTCTGGAAATCGATCATCACGCGGCTCAATCTAAACTGACCGGTCAGTCAACGTTGTCGCAGCCACCCTGAGATACCGGCCCGCGACCACGGCGATCCACCCTCAGTCGTCGCGCAGCTTGAAGCGCTGCACCTTGCCGGTGGCGGTCCGAGGAAAGTCGTCGACGAAATCGATCACGTGGGGGAACTCATGCCGCTGCAGCTCCGCCTTGCACCACTCCTGCAGCTCCCCGATGAGCCCATCGTCACCGACTGCGGTGGTGTCGCTCAGAATCACGAAAGCCTTGATCCGGGATCGATAGTCGATCTCAGCCAGCACCACCGCGGCTTCGCTCACCTCCGAATGCTCCATGAGCCGATTCTCGATCTCGATCGGGCTGACCCACAGACCCCCGATCTTCATCATGTCATCGACGCGTCCCTCGTAGATGAAGTACCCGTCCTCGTCCTCGTGGTACCGGTCGCCGGAAAGGAACCACTCATCCCGGATCTTGTCCTTGGTGCGCTCGGGCTGGTTCCAATACAGCGTTGGCGCGCTGGGGCCACGGACCCACATCTCGCCGGCCTCCCCCTTCTCGCACGAAAGCCCGTCCCGGTCCCGGATCTCGACGTCGTAGTCGCCACAGGGTGTGCCCGAGGTCCCCGGCTTCACGGCGCCCGCCCGGTTCGAGCAGTAGATGTGGAGCATCTCGGTGGAGCCGACCCCGTCCAGGATCTCAATCCCGGTCCTGTCATGGAAGCGGCGCCAAATCTCGGGTGGCAACGCCTCGGCCGCCGAGATGCCGAGCCGAACAGACGACCAGTCCGTCTCGTCGAACTCCGGCTCGGCGAGCAGCGCGTTGTACAGCGCCGGCACCGAGAAGAACAACGTGGGGTTATGGGTTTGTACCCGCTCCAAAAGCCGGTCCGGCGTTGGACGACCGGTGAGGTAGACCGAAGTGGCTCCGGCCCAGAGTGGGAATGAGAGGTTGTTCCCAAGCCCGTAGGCGTGGAACATCTTGGTGCTCGAGAACACCACGTCCTCGGGTCCGATCCCGAGCACCGGCTCGGCGTAGGAACGGCAGGTCCCAGCCACGTCGCCGTGACGATGCGGGACACCCTTCGGTTTTCCCGTCGAGCCCGAACTGTAGAGCCAGAAGGCGATCTCATCGGATTGCGTCGGCACCGGGGAGAACTCATCGCTGCCGGAGGACATCCACTCGTCCAGCGACTCCGCGCCATCCGGGGCATCGCCGTTGGCAACGATGAGCGAAGTGCCGGGCCGGGCCGCAACCTGCGGGCCCACGGCGTCGAGGAAGGCGGCATCGACTACCGCCGCCACCGCATTCGAATCATCGATGAAGTAGCCGAAATCCTCGGGGCGAAGCACGAAGTTGCTGGGGATGGGAACCGCGCCGCATCGCATGGCACCGAGGAATGCCGCAGGGAAGGCCGGGGTGTCGTCGAGAACCAGCAGCACACGGTCCTCTCGGGCAACACCCATCTCGCTGAGCCGGCCGGCAACGCGGCACATCGCCGTATACAGGTCCCCCGCCGACCACGCCACATCGTCGGCGGTGATGAGGGCGGTCTTGTCGGAGCGGCCCTCCTCGAGCCATCCGTCGACGAGCGTGCTGATGTTGGCACCGTGTTGCACGAGTCGAGGCTCCTGGCAGTCGGCGGGCGCCCTCGACATTATCAGGACCGGGACCGTCTGTCGTAAGGGGAGCGGACATGGCCGCCGTTAGGCTGACCCGCCATGCTGTCACCCTCGCCCGGCGACGACGCGGAGTTCATGCAGGCAGCCGGCGTGCGGCTGCACTACCGCTGGCTGAATCCAGACGCCGCGGGGGCACCGGTCGTGTTCCTCCACGAGGGCCTCGGCAGCGTCGAGCTCTGGCGTGACTTTCCCGACGATGTGGTCGAGGCGTGTGCCAGGCCTGGCCTCAACTACTCGCGGTATGGCAACGGGTGGTCGGATCCGTTGACCGAGCCACGGCCCCCCGAATACATGCACGATGAGGCACTCCGAACGTTACCCGAGGTCATCGAACGCCTGGTGAGCCGGCCACCGATCCTGGTGGGCCACTCGGACGGGGCGTCGATCGCGCTCATCTACGCCGGATCCGGTCACCCGGTCGAAGGCCTCGTGCTGCTCGCTCCCCATGTGTATACCGAGCCGGAGGGTCTCCGGTCCATCGCGGCGATTCGTGAGCGCTTTCCGACCTCCGACCTGCCCGAACGGATGGGCAAGTATCACGCCGACCCAGAGGCGACCTTCTTGGGCTGGGCGGACGTTTGGCTGTGCCAGGAGTTTCGAGACTGGAACATCGAGGAGTACCTCCCCGGGGTCACCTGCCCGGTCCTGCTCGTTCAGGGTGACGAGGACGAATACGGGACCACGGCTCAACTCGACGCCATCGAGGGCTCGGTGCCGGCGTCGGTCGAACGATTGATGGTGCCGGGTGCAGGTCATTCGCCACACCTCGCGAACCCCGATCTCGTGACCGAGGTGTCGGCTCGCTTCATCACCGGTGTGTTGCCATGAGCTCGATTTCGCTGTCGCGAAGGGTGCAGTGGATCGACACCGATGCCGCCGGGATCTGGCACTACTCGAACGTGGTGCGCTGGGCCGAGGAGGCAGAGACCGAACTGCACCGCGAGCTGGGGATCATCGACGAGACCTTCGGTGCGACTCCCCGGGTCGCGGTCGAGTTCGAGTTTCGATCGCCGCTGCTCTTCGACGATGTCGTCGACGTCACCATTGCGGTCGACCGGGTGGGGGAGACGTCGGTCACCTACGTCATCGAGGTGCGAAAGGACCGTGATCTGGCGGCCTCCGGTCGGGTGGTGACGGTCTTCACCGATCGTGAGACCGGCGCCAAGAAGCCCTGGCCGGACGACATCCGCCGAGCGCTCGGTGCGGCCTAGGAGGGTGCTGAGCAATCCTCCAGCGGGGCCTCGCGTGGGGAGAAACCGAGTCACCGCAACAGTTGAGCCGGCGAGGGCCCGTAGCACTCGTCATTGTTCAGCACCGGCCTAGCGTCGGTCAGAACTCGATGACCTGGCGAAGCGCTTCGCCATCGGCGAGACGGTCGAGAGCGACGTTGATGTCGTCGAGCCGCAAGTGGTGCGAGATGAGTTCGTCGACGGGGAAACGACCCTCCCGGTACAGGTCGATGAAGTGTGGGACATCGCGCCGTGTGACGCACGAGCCGAGGTAGCTGCCCCGGACCGTCCCGCCGCCGGCGACCAGGGGCGCCAGCTCGAGGTGGTGGGAGACTCCGGGTCCGGGCAGCCCAAGGGTGGTCACGGTGCCGCCCCGCCGCACGAGTTGCATCGCCAGCTCGAACCCCTCCAAGGTTCCCGAGGCCTCGATGGCGTGGTCGACGCCGCCGCCGGTCTGTTCGGTCACGAGTGTCGGCGTCTGCTCATCCGCCACCAGCACGTCGGTTGCTCCGAGCGACGCTGCCGGGGCGAGCTTGGCGTCGAGCCGGTCGACGGCCACGATCCGCTCCGCACCCGCGGCCTTGGCGCCGAGGATGGCCGAGAGCCCGACGGCTCCCAGGCCCACCACCGCCACGGAGTCATGCTCACCGACGCCGGCCGTATTGAGCGCGGTCCCGGCGCCGCAGAGCACGGCGCATCCAAAGAGGCAGGTGTCCCGTGCCTCGAGGCCCGGTGGCAGCTTCACCGCCGAGGCTTCGGACACGAGGGTGTACTCGGCGAAGGCCGCCACACCCATGTGATGGTGGAGCTTCTCGCCGCGGTGGGTGAGGCGAGTACCTCCGGTGAGCAGCTCGCCCCTCTGGTTTGCCGCCGCACCGACCTCGCACAGCCAGGCCTCACCGGCACGGCATCGGACGCAGTCGCCGCACTGCGGCAGGTAGACGAGCACGACATCGTCCCCCGGAGCGAGGGTGGTGACGTCGGGGCCGACTGCGGCGACCTTTCCTGCGGCCTCGTGCCCGATCACCATCGGCAGCGGCCACACGCGCGTACCGGTGACCACCGAGAGATCCGATCGGCACAAGCTGGCGGCGCCGATCTCGACCAACACCTCGCCCGGGCCCGGATCGGGCAGTTCGAGCTCGATGATCTCGAGGGGGCGAGATTTCGCGTACGGTCGAGGAAGACCGCGTTCGCGCAGCACTGCGCCCCGAAATCTCGTCATGGCACCGACACGGGATGGTGATCACGGCGCATCGCCCGTTAGCTTGGCACACCGGTCCCACGACTGCTGCGAGCGGAATCTGCTTCGGTTGGGTCCGGCCCAAGCTACGAGGTGAGGCGAGGCGGCGGACGATTTTCGGCGGCCACCGATGACGGGTACCGTCGGGTGTCGTCACTGCCAGGTGTCAGGAGGCAATCGATGACCGATGCTGCGGACATCCTCGGATCGGACCCTCGCCCGGCGTTCTTTCCGGTAGAAGACCCGGTGGCGGCCGGTCTCGAGCCGCCACCGGATCGGTACGGGCAATCGGTCCGCACCTGGGTACGCGCCCTCGCCGGCATGCAGAAGGAAGCGCTCGTCGTCAACGGGATGACCGGCCGTGCCTGGAGGCTGGTCAGTGACGAGGGTCCCTACCTCTCGGGCCACGACCGGGCGCCGTGCCCGCTGTGCACCTTCGTCACCGGAATGGTCTCCTCCTATACGAACGAGATCTCGGCGCTCGCCGCCTTGCGAGACATCGGGATCCGGGATATCAGGCTGACCCTCGACCTGTTCTACAGCATGGAGGGCTCAGCGTTGAAGGGCACGATGGTTGGCGGTGCGGCCTCGCCCGAGCTGGTCGTCGAGATCCTCGCCGACGCCGAGTCCGATACGATCGAGGAGCTCGTGTCCGATGCGGTCACCGCCTCGCCGGCCACGGGCCTGTTACGGGGCATCCTCGAGAGCCGCTTCAACCTGAGCCTCAACGGTGCCCAGATCGAAGTCGGGAGCGTTGCGCCGCTTGGCTCGCCGCTGGAGGCCGACCCCAAGCACCGCTTTGACGAGGCCCTGGTTGGTGATGTCGCTACCGCCGGCGACCTCATGGTGAAGCTGCAGCCGGCCGACGAGATCGAGGGCGCCCCCGGGGGTGTGGCATCGAGCCTGCAGGAGTCCCAAAGCCGCAAGCTCCACGTCCGTGCGGTGTGCACAATCCGGGACGACGGTGTCAAAGAGATCGTGGAGAACCTCTACAGCCCGATCGGCTCCCAGTTCAGATTCCTCTCCGACGAGGCGCCCGAGCTCGGAGGATCCGGTCTGGCGCCCGATGCGGCCACCTACCTGTCGGCGGGCGTCGGATTCTGCTTCATGACCCAAGTCGGTCGGTACGCCGCCATCACCCGTAGACAGGTCGACGGGTACCGCATCGTCCAGGACACGCATCTGTCGGCAGGCGGTGCAGGTGGTGGCGGGCAAACGGCGATGGCAGATCCGGTGGAGACCCACGTCTATCTGGACACGTCCGAAGACGAGGAGTTCGCCCGCACCACGCTGGATATGGGAGAGCAGACGTGTTTTCTCCACGCCACATGCCGGACCAACCTGGATGTCGTGACGCGGGTCTCGAACATGGACGGTGCTGCCTAGGGCGCGCCGTTGATCTGAGTCGACGGCACACCTTCCGTCATCAGCCGACGGTGCCCGCAGGCATGGCAGCACGGCGGATGAAGGCCGTCCCTTCGGCGAGCCGGCGGGCCGTGCGGTAGTAGACGGCCTCCTCGACCGCCCAGGCATCTCGATCACGGCCGACGGCGGCCCGAATCGGCATCACGCCGCTGGTATGGCCGATCCGGATCTCACCGGAGCGTTCCTGTCTGGTGACTTCGTGGACGGTCGTCCCCGGTATACATGCGGCGACTCCGGTGGTTGCGGCCAGCGTGCCCGGATAGGCCTTGTGCAGGACTGCAGGGCGACCGCCGACCACCCTGGCGACCAGGTCGATATCGTCTGGTGTCACCGGGTCTCCCGTGCCATAGCTGTTGTAGCGGGCGGGTGGAGAAACGACCGCAGGCACCGGGATCAGACCATCGATTGGCATGCCGAGTAGCTTGGCGGCGGCCTCCTTGACCGCGGTGACTGCGGCGAGGTGCTCGTCGCTGAACTGCTCGGGTCCTTCGGTTCCTGCCATATCCATTGCGGCGGCCTGGAAAAAGACGGTGAGGTTGGCCAGGTCGACGATGGTGGCCTCGACGGGACCGATGGCGGTGTCGAGCACGTCCGACTCGTTGCCGGTGGGCAGCAGTTTCCCGGTGATGCCTCCCGCCGTCTGACCGAAGTCGAGGGCGATCGCCGCGCCGGTCCCCGGCACGCCATGAACAATGTGGTCACCTTCGACGGCGGCGGCCCCGTCGAGAATCGGGATCTCCGCCAGGAGGATGCGTCCGGTGTTGGTGTTGTGGATCCGGACCCTGGTGACGGGCTCTTCCACCTCGACCAGCCCCTCGTCGACGGCGTAGGCGCCGACGGCGGCGGAGATGTTGCCGCAGTTGATGTCGAAGTCGACCACGGGCTCTGTGATGCTCACCTGGGCGAACGTGTAGTCGAGATCGGCATCGGAACGGGTCGGCGGATCGATGATGGCCAGCTTGCTTGTGAGCAGGTCTGCGCCGCCGAGACCATCGACCTGGCGGGGATCCGGGCTCCCGAACACGGAAAGGATCAGGGCATCGCGCGCCGCGGGGTCCCCGGGCAGGGAGCTTCCGCGCAGGAACACCGCCTTGCTCGTTCCGCCCCGCATGAGGACGAACGGAATCCCTGCCTGCTCCCCGAGCCCTGCGGTCAACGAACCAGGATCTGGACCGTGCACGCTGCTCCTTCGATACCGACGGCCTTGCCACCCCGGCAGTGGGCGAGGCCCACTCGAGCGTTCTCGATCTGGCGATCGCCGGCCTCGCCGCGCAATTGCCGCACCAGCTCGACGACCTGGGCCACGCCGGTCCCGCCAAGCGGGTGACCCTTGCCGAGCAATCCCCCGCTGGGGTTGATGGGCAGCCTGCCCTCGATGTCGGCTTCGCCGCGCTCGACCGCCGCCGGGTACTCACCCTGCTCGAACAACCCGAGGCCCTCCACCCGCAGCACCTCGGCGATACTGAAGCAGTCGTGGACCTCGGCGAAGTCGACGTCCTCCGGGCCAATGCCCGCTCGCTCGTAGGCGTCCTGTGCGGTCGCCCAGGTGAGCGGCTCGAACGTCATCGATGTCGGCTCGACATCGACCGTTCCCGAGCGCAGCGCCGAAGCGGCGAGGCGGATGGGCTGGCCGTTGCCGTACTTCTTGGCAGCCTGGTCGCTCATCAAGATCACGGCCGCCGCCCCGTCGGTGACCGGCGAGCAGTCATGCAGGTTGAGGGGGTCGGCGATCGGACGGGATTCCAGGACGTCCTCGACCGTGATCGGCTCGCGGAAGTGGGCCAGGGGGTTACGCGCCGCATTCGTCTTGTTCTTCACCGGGATCAGCGCCAGCTGCTCCCTTGTCATCCCGAAGTCCTCCATGTAGCGCCTGGCCCGCATGGCGTAGACCCCGGGCATGGTTGCCCCGACGGCGGCTTCTGGATCGCTCTTGTCGGGGGTCAGCGCCCCGCGGAATCTGCTGGTGAGATGTTCGGTGCCGACGGCCAGGACGACGTCGTGCTCCCCCGCCCGAATCGCGAGCGATGCCTCCCGGATTGCAGTGGCCCCGCTGCTGCACGCATTCTCGACGTTGGACAAGGGCAGGCCGGCAAGGCCGACCTGGGCGAGGATTCGCTGTCCGGTGACCATGCCCTGGAACACGTGGCCGCAGTAGACGGCCTCGATAGCGCGGGGGTCGATCCCGGCATCGGAGACCGCACCGCGCAGGGCCTCAGCGCCCAGGTCGGCGGCGTCGGCGTCTGGATGTTTGCCGAACCGGGTCATCCCGACTCCGAGTACATGAACGTCAGTCACTGCTTGCCTCCGCTGGTCGGAATCGGTAACCGGTCGTGGGATTTCCCTCATCGTCCTCGCCGAACGGCTCGAGCGACAGGACCATCGGCATGCCGATGTGTATCTCATCGAGCTCGCATCCGCTGATCTGGCCCATGATCCGTACGCCTTCGGGGAAGTCCACGTAGCCGAGGGCGTAGGGGACGTCGAAGGCGGGTGTCGATTGCCGTACCACCGAGTAGGTGTACAGGGTTCCCTCCGTCGAAAACCCGACCGTCTCCAGGTCGTCGCTGAGACAGCCCGAGCAGGCCTGGCGGACCGGGAAGAAGTGTGCGCCGCACGAGCGGCACCGACTGCCCAGCAGATTTCCTGATCCGTCTGGGCGCACTTCCAACTCACCAGGACGGAAGGACACTCCAACCGCTGATTCCGTCAATGCTCCTCCTTCCAATTCGCTTGGCGGCATCGGCCAAGGGCCAACCGTC
>Ga0255057_10001866_pt1 | contig 11553 bp, 8 predicted proteins | sample Cases_109_6_MG_FD_189022 | JGI IMG/M metagenome (GOLD analysis project Ga0255057, IMG submission 189022) | Seawater microbial communities from Amundsen Gulf, Northwest Territories, Canada - Cases_109_6 | ecosystem: Environmental > Aquatic > Marine > Gulf | place: Canada: Northwest Territories... | reverse complement strand
TTGATACCGGCGCTCTTCGTCTGGGTGATGCCGAGCGCGGACCAGCTGTTGGTGTTGATGGCCGTGTCGGTTTTCGCGACATCGCGGACCTATACCGACGTGCGCGCTTACGATGGCGATGCCGACGTCTCGAGCTGACTCGCTCATCTCGTCGATGGCCTGTGCGACCGTCGAGTTGAAGACGGCGGCGGTCCCCAGCACAAGAAGAGCGAGTACGAGGGCTCGCACCCAAGAAAGGCTCTTGGCGAGCGGAATCGAGCGTGCGCCCATCACTGACTACGACCTCCTTCCAGGAAATAGACTTTTGTACCATAATTCTCGTTCAGCGCTTCTCGGCTCTCAAGCGGTGCCCGTTCAACCGATCCGCTCACTTCGCATGGAATTGGCATCCGGGCGTTCCCGTCTCATCCTCGCCCATCAGGCGGATACAGCCGACCACTTCGGCGGCAAGTTTGGCAGCAAGCCTGCGTTTCAAGCGAGCTCTCCCCGGACATGAGATTATCGATTATCGAGGAAGGAATCTACGCCGGTTGAATGGCGGCTCCTGGCTATGAGCAGACGAACTCAACCAATGCCCTGATGAACGATCGCCGCCGGAAGGGAGAGCCAAGTGACGAATGATGTTGCAAAGCTGCTGCGGCGGGTCCGGTCTGCGACTGGGAGCGATCAGCAGCTCGATCGCGATATAGCGCGGTGCCTCAGCGTTACAGCGGACACGTTAGAAGATCCACCACCCTATGGTACGCCAGAACGACGTACCCACAGTTGGCGTGCTGTCGTGGCTTGTCAAAGTAGAGCGGTCCTAATCCCAAATTTCTGGCCCAACTATTCTGGTGCGGAACCCTCATCAATTGATTAATGGGATCCAGCGAGCCTCGATATTGGATAGACGAAAAACTAGAGCCCCAAGGCCTTCGGGGCGGATCCCCAAAAAAATTTTCAAGGGAGGGTCGAGCTTGGGGGCTGCCGTATTTTCCACCGCACCCGCCATGGGACCCGCGAAGGGGGGCATCGACCCTGGCCGCCACGGGGGCTCGAGGGGCGACCCAGCGCCCAGGATCTGCCCAGTCCATACCCGAATTCGTACCCGAAACTGCACATCAGGCCCGCAAACCCAGGCATTCTTTAACACTGCATATCATTGGTGAATATCGGCAGGTCTGAAGCCTGATGGGCGGAGGCGCTTGGCGCCCGTTGGCCGCTTCACTGGCAGGAGACTTACGGTCGAGAGGCGGCGCAGCAGGCGCTGGGTCAAGCCGGCCTCGTTGACTGGTCGCGCCCTTACGCGGACGCCCTTGTGGACGAGCAACACTTAACCCGCTTGGCTGAGGGCCCCGTCACGGTAGAAGTCGATTTAATCTCGCCGTTGGACGGCTCCAGGATCGGGCGTATGCCGGTGCCAGCCAGGTGGCTGCGTCAGGAGCCGATTGATACGCCAGCTGTGTGCGTGGGGCAGCACATCACTGTGGGAAGCGTCCAAATGCTGTACGGGGATGCGGGTCTCGAGCCAGTTCAATGATCGGGATCGAGCAACCAGTCGGCCTCTCCGTTACGATGGCGAACTTTCCGTCGACGATCCTCGTCCTTGATCCGCCAAATGCAGCGCGTTCAGGTCGCTGCATCGCGCCCGGCGACTGTTCGTGCGCCAGCGTACGTTGCTAGGCAACGCGATCCGTGGTCATAGGACGCTCGCACGTGGCCCTACAACCGCCGCCGCTGACAATGCCCGCCAGCCCCGCGGCCCCTGCCGCCGCGGCCACGCTCAGAGGGTTGTTGAGCGACTGAAACTCCGGCGCGGGTGCCTCCCCTTGGAGAGCGGTCTCCCAAAGCCGTGTTCGATGACGACCCGGCTGGCGGCAATTGCGCCCGGCGCCCGGTGATGAACTCTTCCAGCTTATCCAGAATGACGGGCGCTTTAATCTTGGCGCCCGGTGGTGCCGCCACGCTCCGCGGGCTGTTGAGCGACTGATCTCCGGCGCGGGTATCTCCCTGTTCGCCCGTCGCCGTCGAGTGGACCCCACCGAGACCTGGGCAGGCTCGGCAGGGGCGCCTCCTCCAATTTCTGCACCATCTCTGTACCGGGCGTCCCGTAATACCCTGATATTTATGGAATTTGGCCCGGACGGCTGATCTGGCGGCGGTGGTAGGACTCGCGCTGGGCGATGTAGAGCGAGCTGGCGATGATCACCATCCCGCCTATCACCGCGGCCCGGGTCGGCAGCTCGGCGAAGACCAGGTACCCGGCGAGGCTCATGAAGATGATGCGGACATAGCTGAAGGGGGCGACGAAGCTCGCCTCCCCAGCGGCGTAACCCGAGCCTTCGGTGTCGGGAAGTATGTGACGCAGCATCTCGACGGTCACCTAGATGTGCTTCGCTTTGTCGAAGACGGCGAAGTCCTGCTTTCGGCCAGCAGCTTAGAGGACTCGTATCCATTCTTGTCGGTACGCGAAAAAGAGGCCAGCCGCACGGTCCTTGTGAGCAACCTCGCGTGGTCTGCAGGCGTAGCCTCTTTCTTTCGCAACCGCCCAGTCCAAGGCTTCTATGCCAACCGCCTGTACGACAGCCTGGTGGGCGCGTTGCAGTGGGCCGTATATGGTGACCTACGGACCCCGTTTCCAACGCTTCAACTTTCGAACGCAGACCTTACGGCAATCGTCAGGCTCGACGCGGATCGGAGCGACCGTATCGACATGCAAGTCGAAACTCTGTCCTACCTGATCAATCTGGCGGAGACGACGGGCGTGTCGACCGTTTACGGCTTCGTTTCTGCGAGCGCCGCCAAGGCAGGTTGGGAGCGGCTCGCTGAGTTGGGTGGTCAGCTAGAAGCCGTGGGGGGACAAGTTGGAACCCATAGCCGATATCACAAGATCGACAGAATTTTGGATGAGGAGATTGCAGCCCGAGAGCTTGACGGGTCGGTTGCCGAGATCGCGGAGGCGATGACCGAGCACGGGCAATCGATCGGCAAGGTCGATTTTTTCATCAACCCGGGCAACCCGATCCCGATATACAACTACGGCCCCATCGCGAAGCGCTTTTCGTTTTTTATGACCCATGGTTTCCAGCAGCGATCGCCGCTGGCCTACGGAAATATGAGCTGGTTCGCGGGCGATGGTTCGGACCTCGTTGTAGTGAACAACACGCCATCGCCCGACTATGTGTGGTTCTACGCCGAAGGTTGGAACTACACGGCCGCACAGGTGACCGCGAACGAAGAAGCCATTTTCGATCACATGTTCCACAACGTCGGTCGCGGGGTGTTGTTCAATCAGATGTGGCACGACTATAGCTTGGCGCCTCCGCCTTTGGACCCGAATGCCTTTGACTGGTGGGGCTTGTTTCCGAAGAAGTCCAGACAAGGCCAGAGAGCGCTCTACGATGCGCTTGCTGTCAAATTCGCGTCACATCAGATCTACGCCCCGGATGCGGTCGACCTAGGACAGAAGCTCCGTGCGATGGCGCAATGGAGCTATTCCTGGGATGCGACCGATGAACGCATTCGCATGACGCTGGATCTCTCGCAGGCGGACTCCGGAAACCTAGAGCAGTACGCCGGTGGGATGGGTGTGAGAGTAGAAAACTCCAGCGGCCACATCCAGTCCGTTCTTATCAACGGCCAACCCCATCCAGCCTTTGATGAAAAGGTGGTCATCCTGCCCAATCTAGAGCCGGGCCAGAACGAGATCGAGATTGCGCTCGGTCGTGACGCCGCTCGCGAGCCCCGCCTCGTCTACGTTTCGAAAAGAATGCCGGCGGTCGACGCAGCAAACGGAATGATCTCGGTCTCCCTGCTAACCAGATCCAAAGCGAGATTTTCGTTTTATGTCGAAAACGCTTTTGTTCTGCTGAACGCCGATTGGTTTGAATGGGACCGACAAGATGACCAAATGCTACACGGCTACGTGACGTCGGATCGGCAGGTCGCACTCAAAGAGCTGGATGAGAATGATTTCAGGTTCGTGCGCTCCACGCTGCCCATTGAAGACTTCGAGCGCACGGGCGACGTCATACGTATGAAGATGGGGAAGAATGCTCGAGGCGACGGCGAGGTTTGGTTTCGAAGCACGGTTCCGCCCACGAAAATCACATGGGATGGTCGCGAGTTGACAGCGTCTCCAGACGGGGGAGTGCTCGGGGTTAGACTTCCCGAATTCCAATCTTCCAATACGCTCGAATTGGTTTTCTAAGGAAGCTTTGCTCAAAGATCCGGTCTTCGTATCCAATCATTTCATAATCCGTTTACCCGCCCCTGATACGCAGATCATCGCGCGGCACACGGAAATCGCTGCGATGCTGCTCGGGCGATTGTGCTCTCCAAGAAAGCCATGGAGCTTTGCCTGCTCTATCCCAATTGGTTTCGGGTCACCTTGGGGCGCTGTTACTATCTGGCTATCGACTTCAGGTTATCGAAATAAAAGATTGAAATCTAAATATCTTTTCGCCGTCTCGCCCTGTTGTGTCGAGTATGTTCAAGCCTCGTCACTGCCGTGTTAGCCTATTCTGGCGTTCCAACAACAAAGACTGGAACCATATCGCGTCGGCCTCAGGGAGTTGTTCTTGACCTTCACGAGAGTAAAGGATGGCACAAGTTGACTGAGAAACCCAATCGCCTATCGCCAAGCGAGATCGCGGAACGCATCGCTGGAAATGGCGGATTCTATTTGCACCAGGCTTTCCTCAGCGAAACAGAAACCGATTCCTATCGCCTCGAATGTGAGGCGTTCTTTGAGTCGGGGCCGCGTGTCGCTAAGTGGCCTGGATATGGGCGCAACCGACTCAATCGAGATCATGTGGCAGACTATGTATTTTCACGGCCCCGTGCACACAGCTCGAAGATTTACCAATTTCCCAAAAATCCACATTCGCCAGGAACCCAAGCGATTTTCGATCGGGCTCTTTCCATTCGCGATACGATTGAAGCATATTGGCTGGACGACCCGCAGTACCGCCAAATCAGAGCGGCACAGCGAGACTATGTGCAAGTTAACCGTTATCTCGAGGGCCAGGGGATAGGCAGACATCGCGACTCAACGACCGTCACATCCCGCCCACTCGTTCAATGCGTGGTTCTCATGTCGCAGCCAGGTACAGATTTTTCGGGTGGAGAACTCGTCCTTTATACCGCATCTGGAAAGTCAGTAGGGGCACACACAGATCTCGGCATGAAGAAGACTGACGCGCTTTTTTTCGATAAATCACTCTTCCACGAAGTCGAGGCGACCTCACAGATCGAAGGCACGAGCGTCGGTCGTTGGAGTGCTGTTATTGGGGCCCGCTTCGGACGGCCGAACGGCCTACGCCGCATAACACGACGAGTCTCAGCTCTGGCTATAGAGACCTTTGCGCCAAGCTGAGCAGAGCGTCATAACTCAGGAGCCCTACGTCCGCTAATGGGATGGACCGGCTGCTCCCCTGACCAGAAATGGGGTGCAGACATCTCCTGCATCTGGACCGCAGAAGGTTGGCTGTACTTGGCGGTGATCCTGGATCTCTTCTCAAGACGCGTGGTCGGTTGGGCCGTCAGTGATAGGCTGAAGAAAGATCTGGCGCTACGTACACTGTGCATGGCGCTTGCCACGCGGCGCACGCCCCGCGGCCTGATCCACCATTCCGACCGCGGCAGCCAGTATTGCTCGATCGATTATCAGGCGATGCTGAGGAACCATGGCCTGCTGATCTCGATGAGTGGGAAGGGCAACTGCTACGATAACGCCGTGGCCAGATACATCGACGGGTTCTACAATCCGATCCGGCGGCACTCAACGCTCGGCTACCAGAGCCCAGTCCAGTTCGAGATGGCAAGTCGGGAGTGAGCAATCAGCTCTCCACCAAACCGGGGCAAGTCCAGTCTGCCGAACCTGTGGAATGTGGATATAATAAAATGATAGTCTTTGATCTTTATCACTACATTATCGGAAAATATTTATAGTGAGCGAAATTTTGAACGCACCGATGACCTTCTGTGTCGTTAATTACAACGGCGCGCGATTCATTGCGGATACTTTGGCGGCCATCCGGTCCGAGAGACGCCAGGACGACGAATTGATCGTTGTCGATAGCGCCTCTTCAGACGATAGCGTCAGGCTCATCAACAGCCTCGACTTCCCTGTGCGGCTGATAGAACTTAGCACTAATCGTGGGCCCGGAGTGGCGCGGAACACAGGCTTGCGTGAAGCCGAACACAACCTGATATTGTTCGTCGACAACGATGTCGTGCTGAATGACGGCTGCGCGAGGCTGCTGGCGCAAGCGCTGTGCGAGGACGCTATGGCACTGACCGTAGCGCCCCGCGTGCTTTATGCGGCTGACCCTGCAGTCGTGCAGTATGAAGGGGCAGATTGCCATTTCCTTGGTTTGATGATTCCGCGGCACGCTAATCGGGCAGCGGCGAATTGCGGAGATCAGGGCGTGGCCAGAAATAATTCACTGGTCACGGCTTGCTTCATGATCGACCGAGCGCGCTGGGATGATGCCGAGATGTTCGATGATTCCTTCTTCTTCAATTATGAGGACCACGACTTTGGCGTGCGCGCGCGTGTGCTTGGGCATCGGTTGCTGTCCGTGCCCTCGGCAACGGCCCTACATGGCGAAGGAACGAAGGGGCTTTCGTACCGGCCGGGCGCAGGGTTTTCGCGACGGCGTGTTTACTGTTTGATCAGGAACCGTTGGCAAGTAATTTTAAAGAACTACTCGCTAAGAACCTTACTGGTTCTGGCTCCGGCCCTATTCGTCTATGAGATTTTACAGGTCGGGGGAGTAGTCCGGCGTGGATGGCTGGGATTGTGGTTCCGGGCAGCCTGGTGGAACGTTACGCACCTGCGTCGCCTGATCGTGCGTCGCCGAGCGATCCAGACAAAGCGCCGGACGCCCGATCGGGAGATACTTGAGGGGGGGGCGCTGCCATTCACCGTAGATTTGACACGCACGCGCATGGATAAAGCTGTCGTGGCTTTTCTGAATGCGGTTATGTCCACCTACTGGCGCGCGGCGCGAAGGCTCTTATGAACGCGCGCTCCGACGGATCGGCGGCGTAGGTGATCATGGCCGCTTTCCCGGACGCGTCAAACCGCTTCGCTTAGCTATTAGCCGCAGAAATTGATGTCCAAAATAAATTGCCGCGCATTCCTGCCATGACCGATATTCCGAGCATCGTCGGTACGCTATGCCAATTGGTGCGCAGGCAACCTGCGCCATCGTCCGATCGACGCCCGGATCTGCGGGTCGGATTTGTTGGCAATATTCCCGAGCCTCAAGGTGGTGCGGAGACCTTTCTACGCGACTTGATCAAGTATTTGGAAGATGAGGTTGATGGTATAGCGCTCGCGCGATGGCAGCGGCAATTGCTGCAGTACGAGCAGCAACAAATGGTGCTGACGTACCGCGAAGCACGCGTAATTGAGAGGGATGATACAAGAAACCTGTCGACCTTCTTCGTCTTTCGGTCCGTTGGCCGCTCTCGACTGTTAGGTCCCCCGCTCTCGGCTCTTATTGGGGGGGGCATCAGAGCGGCCGGGTTCTTTTTGCGCGAGCGCGTCAACGTCGTTCACTGTCATCTGCTGTATCCGAACATCCACTTTGCCTATATCGCCACCAGACTTCTCGGCATTCCTCTGGTGGTTACGATCCATGGGCTAATAGATCTCGACTCAGCAAATGGGCGGATCGTTGGGCGCGCGACGCTCGGCTACATCCTGCGGCGCTGCGACAGGGTAGTTGCGGTGAGCGAGGAGATTCGGCAACGGTGCATCGCCTGGGGCATTAAGAATGTGGAGATGCAGAGTTGCGGCATAGATACTAGCTTTTTCACGCCAAATCCGGGCCCGGAGCGCGGCATCCTTTTCGTTGGCAATCTTACGCACCGCAAGGGTTTTGACCTTCTGGTCGATGCCTACAAAGATATTCAAACAATTACGGGCGAAGAGCTGCTGCTAGCTGGCAAGAACCCGGCAAAGCTTTGCTTCGCCCAGGACAGTGGCATCAGATATTTGGGAGTGCTAGAGCCGCCGGCGCTCCGCGACGCGATCAGACAATGCAAGCTCCTGGTACTCCCATCGAGAAGCGAAGGCCTTCCATTGTCCGTGCTCGAGGCGATGTCTTGTAACAAGCCCGTTCTTGTTTCTTCGGTCGGTGCTTTGACGGATCTGATAGTGGATTGTGAAAATGGGTTCCAATTGGAGAAATTGGATGCTGTCACGCTGACGAACCGTGTGGTGGACATCATCAGCCATTATGAGCAGCGCAAGAGAGATCTCGGCACTAAGCCGCGGGAATCTGTACTGCAATTTGACATCCAAGGCATCGCACGATGGTACCGATCGATGTATGCCCACATGGTGTTTCAGCAGCAGCAGGCAGAGGCGGACAAGCGAAACCCTCGTTGGTCAGCCAAGCGGCATATCGTTTTGCCGATCCTTGTGAGACTTGACGGAATCGCACCGTTCGGCGCCTTTTTCCGCTGGACGTATCGAGCTATCGCGGCGCTGGTCGGTCGCTTTTTGCGAGGACCGGGCGTTCGGTTCATTTTCTTGCGTCGAGGTATGGCGAAGCAAGAATTCATGCCCTTTTTCAGCGACATCGATTTAACTGTGATTGCCGACGATGAGGCGAGCAAAATTCGCGCCGAAGAAAAATTGCGCCGGATCGAAAGGTACGTGCCCTTGCTCGAAGCTCAAAACTCGGTGGTGACCATGAAGGAGTTTGAGTCATGGTCGGATCAGCGGCGTTTCACGGAGCACCGGAGCTTTCTATTTAGACTGGTCGAGGCGCGCCAGTCCTGGGCGACCCTGTATGAGGACGGTACGGCGAGCCCGCTCGATAGCATCCGCACTCTGAGCGAACCCGAGACGATCGCGGCAATCCGGTCTGAGGTCCTGTTCTGGCATGCAATCGTCATTCGGGAATATACTCGGTGGATTTTGTCGCCGAGCCAGCCGCCAGGCGCGGTCGCCTTGAAGCGATATGCATGGATTATGATGAAAGCGACCGCGGAACTGTGGAACCTATGCCGGGCTCTACGAGATCATCGCGCGCTACTATTTAGTCGTCGTGAGATAACCGCAGCGGCGAGACGTGAACCGGGTTGTGCCCGGTGGACCGAGTTTTTCGCGCAAGGTGCGGCACTTTTGGACAACCAGCTCGGGCTGCGCAGGGCGCCGAGGTATATTGGCGAAGCCCACGCCTTTCTCTCGGCCGCCTATGGTGAATTCGAGCGGGCGATAAAAGAACTGCTCGATAAAGATCCGGCATTGACCCGCGAGCTTAACCGGTTATGTGATTTCAGACCGGGCCAGCCACCTCCGGAGTACGTGCCGATTGTTCTTGACCGGCTCCCGGATCTGACGAGCGATTGCGATAGAGGCGTTGTCGCGGTCCTGGTTGCACCGCGGCCCAGAGACGGTTTCGTATCAAAGGTTGTGGTTGTGATTGTGTTGGAGTCACTCGAAACTCCGCCGTTGGCGAGTATCGATTCCGTCCAAGACAAGGTTTTCGAGGGTCTGGAAAGTCAGGGTGTCGGGCGAGATGAGATCGACGTCCTGCTCGTCGACTATGAGGGATACCGCTGTTTCGGCGTGCCTGTCCGGCTGGCGGCGAATGCGCGAATTCTGGTCGAGCGCCGGGCGATCCGCGGCGTGTCGTTGAGTAGTATGATGGCCGGCGAGGCCCCGGCCGAGCCGGGCCAGCCGGAAGCCGCTCATATCGAGGACCACAAAACATGAGGGTCTTGTTCTGGTCGGGCACTTTCTGGCCAAAAATCGGCGGCGTCGAGGTGCTGGCGGCCAAGCTGTTGCCGGCGCTGCAGGACCGGGGTCACGAATTCATGGTCATCACGCCAAGAATGTCGACCGACCAGGATTATGAAGATGATTTCAGGGGCACCCCGGTGTACCGGTTCGATTTCGGCAATCCAGCCGTCTTTTCCGACATGAGCAAGTTACGCGCGACCCGCGCCAGAATCGTGGAACTCAAGCACACCTTTCGTGCGGACATCGTCCACATCAACGCGCTGGATGTCGGTGCGTTTTTTCATCTGATTACAGCGCGAGAACATCCAGCGCCCATGCTCGTGACACTTCATGGGGATTGGGCCAACATTCCGGCGGCCCATGATTCATTGATCAGCCAGACCCTGCGGCAGGCAGACTGGGTCATCGGCTGCTCCAAAGCAATTCTCGAGCGCGGCGTTGAATTCGCGGCGCAAATCAGCTCGCGTTCCAGCGTCGTCTACAATGGAATTGAGCCACCGCAGTTGGCGCCGATACCGCTGGCCTCAGATCCGCCCGTGCTGCTGTGCCTTGGCAGGACCGTTGCCGATAAGGGCATCGATATCGCACTGGAGGCTTTTGCGAGGGTCGAATCTCGCATCCCTGGGGTTCGCCTTCTGATAGCAGGCGACGGCGAAGATAGAGCGGCGCTCGAGCGCCAGGCGGCGGACCTGCGCCTGGCCGGGGTAGAGTTTCTTGGCTGGACGGCGCCGGCATCGATACCCGCGCTGCTCAATCGCGTTACCGCCGTGTTGATGCCCTCAAGACAGGATTCGTTCCCGCTGACGGCGCTGGAGACGGCGATCATGGAACGTCCGATCATCGCCAGCCGGGTCGGTGGTCTTCCTGAGATCGTGGTCGATGGTGAAACCGGTCTTCTTGTCGCAGCAGAGCAGCCGGCTGCTCTCGCTGATGCGATCATCGATCTGCTCGGTGATATGGACCGCGCCAAGCAAATGGGCGCGGCGGCCCGCCGCAGGGTTGAAAGCCAATTTAGTTGGCCGCAGCATGTCGATGCTTATGACCTCATGTATCGGACGCTTGCTAACCGAAAAACCGAAGGGCCCTCAATTCAACCCGCATTTCCCCGGTGAGGCCACGACTCGGCGGCATCGCGGCAAGGTTCCACGCGAGAAATCGAAACGCTATCATCGGATTAGAGGTGCCGGAATGCCCCGCCCGGACAGGGGGTTGGCGCAGTGCCAGCCGGTGCTTTCTTGCCCGCTTGCCCAGCATCACGCATGGCCTTGTGCATCGGCCTGGTGGCGGTTGCTCTTCCTGCAACGCCATCAAATACCGCCTTAACCGAACCTTAAACAAGGATAGTAATTATGAAGTATTCAGTCAAACCCGGCGTCTTGATGGAAGAGACATGCTTGTGTTTTAGACGTGCAGTGATGTTGTCGACGAGGTCGCTATGAGGGCTGATCCAAAGGCGGTCGCTACGGTGGGGTCCGGCTACCGGCGCTGGCCAATACCATCATATGGCATCCGTGCGATGACCTCGAAGAACAGTGCTGAAACTTCCGCCGGCCCGGGCATCGCACATCAACCTAGCTCAACCGCCACTACTTGAGATCGAAAGTTTACCGGATGTTTGTCTGCCCAATTCTTTCCCGTTTAAGCTGGACAGCGGTTCGTTGTTTCCCGAAGCGGCCTGTGCCGCTATCATTGGAAGTGATTTAGCTCGTCATCTGGGAAATATGGAATAATCAATCATGCACGGTTTAATTGTAGAAAAATACTTTGCGCTCAACAAACAGGACGTCAACGCCGAAGTTATCGACGGC
>Ga0255057_10001865_pt1 | contig 11555 bp, 10 predicted proteins | sample Cases_109_6_MG_FD_189022 | JGI IMG/M metagenome (GOLD analysis project Ga0255057, IMG submission 189022) | Seawater microbial communities from Amundsen Gulf, Northwest Territories, Canada - Cases_109_6 | ecosystem: Environmental > Aquatic > Marine > Gulf | place: Canada: Northwest Territories... | reverse complement strand
ATTAGGGGAAGCTGTGACTGAACACGGGCTATCTGCTCCCTCCCGCTAAGAGGGCTGCAAACTGGGACGATCAGCCCTCAACGTGGTGCGATTATAGCGCAGTTAACGTGGGGTCATCACAGCAGATAAGTGTGGTGATTTCGGTAGGGTTACCGTAGGGAGAGCACAGCGCTAGCGGCTTTACGATTAAGAGTCAGCTGCTCTGCCAAATTGAGCTAGCGGCCCACTTCTAGTCTCATCTAGGTTCGTGAAGTATATCATGCGTCAATCTGGGCCAGCAACCGGATTTGCGCCGTCTATCCTGCCGGTGCGACACATGGCAAATCGCTACCGGGGAGAGTGTTCGTTGACAACCGTGATGGTCGTCAACATACATGCTGCAGCGCTCGCCTGGCGCGGCGAAACGTTTACGCTGGCGGCCGCGCGGAAACGAGCGTGGCTGATTTCGCGTTACTATGATCTGGAGGGGGCGTACTCAGCGGTGGTTTGCCGGTGACGCGCTGTAGTTGAGATGGCGAAGCTTTTCAGAGTGCTGTCGATTGACGGCGGAGGAATTCGGGGCGTCGTCCCGTCTGTGATCTTGGCGGAGATCGAGAGGGTCACTGAGAAGCCGATCGCGAAGCTGTTCGACCTGATAACCGGGACGTCCTCGGGTGCGATTCTGGCTCTGGGGCTGGTGAGCCCTGCGGAAGACGGCGAGCCGGGGTTTACGGCTCGGGACGGGATCAAGCTGTTCACTGAAGAGGGAGGGCGCATCTTCTCTCGATCCACGTGGCACAAGGTGCGTTCGGTCTGGAGCGTGGAGCAGGAGAAGTACCCAGCAGCTGGAATCGAGGCGGTGTTCCGGGAGTACTTCGGCAATGCACGCCTTAAGGACGCGCTGACACCGGTGATGATCGCGAGCTACGAGATCGAGCGGCGGACGCCGTTCTTCTTCAAGAGCGAAAAGGCGAGGTCGAAGGACGGGAAGGACCACGACTTCCCGATGTGGCAGGTGGCGCGGGCCGCTACGGCTGCCCCAACGTTCTTCGAGCCGGCGAAGCTGCGTACCGACGATCCGCCGAGAGACTACGCGCTGGTGGATGCCGGGATCTTCGCCAATAATCCGGCGATGTGCGCGTTTGCCGAAGCGCGGGCGATGCGTCCCGGCGCTGACATCCTGGTGGCATCGTTCGGCACGGGTGAGTTCACGCAACCGATCTTGTATGAAGAAGCGAAGGGCTGGGGGCTACGGCAGTGGGCGCAACCGCTGTTCGGGATCAGTTTCGACGGAACGAGCTCTACGGTTGACTACCAGCTCAAACAGTTGTTGTCCGAGGGGCGCTACTTCCGCTTCCAGGGCAAGCTCAACGAGTGCAACGACGAGATGGACGACGCTAGCCCAACAAACGTGCGTGCGCTGCAGCTGTTGGCGCAGGGCATGATGGAAGAGCAGGCACGGGCTATCGATGAGTTGTGCCGCCTGATCACCTAAGCGAGACGCTACGACGGCAATTAGATCCGTGTTGGCGGGCATCTTGTCCTGAGCGTATTCGCGAGTTTTCCTTGACGCCTTAGAGGGGCGTTGCTACGATTCTCTGGAGGGCGATTAGCTCAGTTGGCTAGAGCGCCCCGATAGAATTGGGGAGGTCGGAGGTCCGCGTTCCGAGAACTCCCAAATACGTGGGCGATTAGCTCAGTTGGCTAGAGCGCAGCGTTGACATCGCTGAGGTCGCAGGTTCAAGTCCCGCATCGCCCACCATTTCTCCCTTGCCGTGAGTTTCTACGTTTATGTCCTGCGAAGTGATGCCCGTGATCGGTTCTACGTGGGATTCTCAGGCGATCCAGTTCGGAGGCTCGCCGAACACAATGCCGGGAAGGTGAAATCGACCAGGCCGTATCGGCCATGGGGTCTGGGTCTATCGAGAGCGGCATGATGATGCGTTGAGTGCGAGACGTCGTGAGCGGCAGATCAAGTCGATGAAGAGTGCCGTATACTTGAGGCGGCTGATCAGTGGGCAGTTCGATAGATAGAGCGCCCCGATCGTATCGGGGAGGTCGCAGGTTCAAGTCCCGCATCGCCCACCATCTGAATACAACCGCATACGAAAGGCGACGACCGGGACGAATCGCTGCGAAACGGTCTCAGAGAGGCGAGCATAGTGCTGGGAGCGAGCCGGCCCTCTGCGTAGCGAGAACCACCCGCGAGCTGACTGTCGAAGATGTCAGGCTGAAGCCTGACCCCCAATGGGAGGCCCATAAGGGTATCGAAAGTAGGCAGGCACGGAGGCACCCGTTAGCGGCCAAATGAGCCCCGATGAGCGCGCGCGTCATCGGGGGAAGCTGGGTGGAATCACGGTCGCCCCCCGTCCCAACAAGACGGGGGGCGCGTTGCGTTTGTAGAAGAGGAAGATAGAAGCAGGAAGAAGGAAGAAGATCTGATGGCACAGGATGGTGGGCTGACGATGGTCCTGCTGCGGATATGGCTGTGGCTGATGCCGCTGGGCATGCTCGCGGTGGCAGTCGCGTTCGCTGTGGTTGCAGCGTTGGATGAGCGATGGGCGTTGCTGGCTGTAATGGTGCTGATAGGGGCGACTGCGATCGGCCTGCTCGCGCTTCACTGGTGGGCGCTGTACGGATTTGGGAAGAAAGCATAAGGAGACGGACGTGGACCTGGAAGAGATGTCAAAGGACGAGAGGCTGGAACGGCTGCGGCACTCCGCAGCGCACATCATGGCGGAGGCTGTGGTGGAGATGTTCCCGGATGCGAAGATCGGGATCGGGCCGCCGATCGACACCGGCTTCTACTACGATTTCGAGCTGCCACGAACGCTGACCACCGAGGACCTGCCGGAGATCGAGGAGAAGATGGCGGCGCGGATAAAGTCGGATGTGCCGTTCGTGTCGCAGGCGATCTCGAAGGCGGGCGCCAACGAGCGGTTCAAGGACCAGCCGTACAAGCTGGAGCTGATCGAGGGGATCGAGGATGCCGAGGTTGGTCTGTACGAGCACGGCAACTTCGTCGACCTGTGTCAGGGGCCGCACGTCGAAAGGACGGGCGAGATCCCGAAGTTCAAGCTGATGAGCGTCGCCGGCGCGTACTGGCGGGGTGACGAGAAGAACCCGATGCTGCAGCGGGTCTACGGGGCGCTGTTCGATACGGACGGGGAACTGGACGAGTATCTCGAAATGATCGAGGAGGCGCTGAAGCGCGACCACCGCCGGTTGGGGCGTGAGCTGGACTTGTTTTCGTTCCACGAGGAGTTTGGGCCCGGCCTTGTGTACTGGCATGCGAAGGGCGGCCGCATTCGGTCGGAGATCGAGGACTTCTGGAAGAAGACGCACTTCGATAGCGGATACGAGCTTGTGTATTCGCCGCACGTGGGAAAGGCGTCGCTGTGGCAGACGAGCGGCCACCTGGACTTCTACAACGAGAATATGTACTCGCCGATGGATATCGACGGGCAAGACTACTACATCAAGCCGATGAACTGCCCGTTTCACATTCAGATTTACAAGAATTCGCTCCGGAGTTACCGCGAACTGCCGATGCGGCTAGGTGAGCTGGGAACCGTGTATCGCTACGAGCGCTCGGGGGTGCTGCACGGGCTGCTGAGGGTGCGTGGGTTTACACAGGACGACGCACACATCTTCTGCACGCCGGACCAGGTGCGGCAGGAGATTAAGGGTTGCGTCGACCTGATGCAGTTGTTCATGGGGGCGTTCGGGTTCGAGAAGTTCCACGTTTACTTGTCGACGCGCGATCAGTCGGGCAAGTTTGCCGGTTCGATTGAGGATTGGGAGATGGCGACCGAGACGCTACGGGACGTGATCGAGGACAGCGGCATGCCGTTCGACATCGACGAAGGCGGAGCGGTGTTCTACGGCCCGAAGATCGACGTGAAGCTGATCGACGCGCTGGGCCGAGAGTGGCAGACGACGACGATCCAGTTCGACTTCAACCTGCCAGAGCGGTTCGACGTTACATATATCGGCGAGGACGGGCAGGAGCACCGGCCGTACATGGTACACCGCGCGTTGCTGGGATCGATGGAGCGGTTCTTCGGCGTGCTGGTCGAGCACTACGCCGGGGCGTTCCCGATGTGGTTGGCGCCGGTTCACGCGATCGTGATCCCGATCGCGGACCGGCACATCGAATACGGGGACTCGGTCGCCGCGCAGTTGCGGGCGGCCGGGCTGAGGGTCGAGGTGGACTATCGCAGCGAGCGCATGCAGGCGAAGATCCGGGACGCTCAGCTGCAGAAGGTTCCGTACATGCTGGTAGTCGGCGACCGCGAGGCGGAGGCGTCGGCTGCGGCGGTGCGCTTGCGCAGCGGTGAGGACCTGAAGGCGCTGCCGGTCAGCGACGTGATCGAGCGGATGACGAAGGAGATAGAGGAACGGTCCTAGCGAGAACGGGCGGGAGAGTGGGATGACGGTAGCACGCGATCGGGGTGCTAGTATGGCGAGCGGAGGTATGCACTCATGAGAGACCTTAGCTCGACGTTCGATTGGGCCTGCGCCGGGAGTCCGAGATGATAGTCCTTTCGACGTTCTTGGATGTGATCCTCGGCGGCTTGCTTATCTTTTTCGTTGTCATTCCGATCATGCTGATCTGGATAGTCGCCCTCGCGGACCTGTTCAGACAAAAGGGTTTGTCACCGATTCGGCGCATCCTCTGGCTGCTCGCCATCATCTTCATACCGATCGTCGGCGCGATACTCTACTTGCTCCTTCAGGCGGGTCGCGATGAATTTGGCCGACCGTTAAGCATTGACGGAACGACGGAACCCTAGCGGTAGTCGTCGTCGCCGCAGTGGTCGCTAGTGGATCGAAGTCATGACCGGCGCGGACCGGGACAGCGTCGAGCAAGATAGGGTTGGCCTGTGCGGCAGATGTGTGCACTCGCGAGTAATCGAGACCGAGCGTGGGAGCAGGTTCTACCTTTGCCGGCTGTCTGAGACGGACCCGAGGTTTCGGCGTTATCCGCAGCTGCCGGTGCTCGCGTGTGAGGGGTTCCGTCAGGGGTCTTCGCGGCGACAAGGGGCGCCAGAGTGACGGGCCCGAATTGCGTCTCTTGCGCCTCGACTTGGCGATTGTTACGGTGCCCAGCAAACATTGGCAACGGTCCAATTGTGGCCGCAGAGTCCGGTTGCCTCCAGGTGGCCTGACGGGGAAGGAAGACAACTATGAATACCTACGTCGCTATCTTCGAGCACGCACCGGAGCTGTGCCCGGCATCGACTAAGGAAAACCTCAAGCGTACCAACGACCAGATGAGCAATCTCGAGACGCTCTCGAAGAAGTTCAACGTGCAGCTAGAGGCAATTCACGTTCTATTGCCGGGCCACAAAGGTGTTGCGATCGTACAGGCTGGGGACTACGAGGCCGCGGCCCAGTTCTTGCAGCAACTCGGGCTCCAAGACTGGAACGACATCACGCTCTACCGCTCCTACACGCCACAGGAAGCTCTCGGGGACGCCGTTGAGCGAATGGCAGGCAGCTAGCGATCTAGCCTGGCGGCTATCTGAAGCGCTGTCGCGAGGGTCAGGCCAATTCACGGCTACGACGTAGCTTGTGAGGGCTGTCCGCAAACGCGTCACCAATGAGGAAGATCGGTGCGAGTTTGAATTGATGAGATTTACATCACTGTGCTATATTTGCAGCTAGCCGTGACGCATATTTCGACGACGAGGAACTAACTTATTCTCCGGGACCTTCGTATTAACGAGCGTATCCGCGTTCGAGAGGTTCGCCTGATCGGATCAGAGGGCGAGAACAAGGGAGTGATCGCAACTGGTGAAGCCATACGGATGGCTCGCGATGTGGGGCTAGACCTCGTCGAGGTGAGTCCAGCCGGAAACCCGCCCGTCTGCCGGATACTTGACTACGGGAAGTGGAAGTACGAGCAGGCGAAGAAGGAACGGGATGCGCGGAAGCACCAACGCGGAACGATGGTGCACGAGGTGAGGATGCGGCCGCGGACGGGACAACACGATATAGACATGAAGGTGCGAATCGCGCAGAGGTTGCTGGCGGAGGGGGACAAGGTAAAGGTCTCCATCATGTTCCGGGGGCGCGAAATGGCGCACCCAGAGGTTGGCAGAGAGGTTCTTGAGAAGGCATTGGTACAGCTAAGGGATATAGCGGGGATTGAGAAGCCGCCCGGCATGGAGGGGCGGTTCCTCAGCGTTATTCTGACGCCGAACGCGGAGGCGGAGGCGGCGAAGGCCGCTCCGCAGGAGAATGCTGCTGAGGCCTCTCCTTCCGGGAAGAAGCCCGCGGCGAGGCGGGCGAGGCCTGCTCCGATCGCGAAGGCGCCAGTAGCAGTTCCCGCCGCGAAGGCACCGGCGGCTCCGACCGCGAAGGCGCCAGTAGCAGCTCCCGCCGCGAAGGCACCGGCGGCTCCGACCGCGAAGGCACCGGAGACTGCCGCACCGACGAAGGCAGATCCTGCCGCGAAGGCGCCAGAGGCTGCTCCCGCCGCGACAAAGCCGGCTGCCGCACCGACGAAGGCAGCACCGACCGCGAAGAAACCAGAGGCAGCTCCTGCCGCGAAGAAGCCGGCTGCCGCACCAACGAAGACTGCTCCGACGGCGAAAACAGCCAAGGCCGCCCCCTCCGCGAAGACACCAAAGGTGGCGCCAGCTGCGAAGAAGCCAGCCGCGAAGACGACGAAGGCCGCTTCCGAGGCGAAGACTGCAGAGGCAGCGCCCACCGTATCGGGCTCAGACGGCTCGGCTGCCAAGAGCTAGCTGGAAATTACGCGAGGCACAGTTTGGGCAAGAACAAGAAGTACAAGATCAAGACGCACGGGGGCGCCAAGCGCCGGTTCACGCGAACCGCCACTGGTAAGTTCCGTCGCCGCAAGATAGGGATCAACAACTTCCGCCGCAAGAAGAGGGGCGAGGAGTTGCGTAAGTTCGGGCGACAGTTGTCCGTATCCAAGGGTACCCAGAGGCGTCTAGAGCGCCTGATGCCCTACGCCTGATTAGGAGCGATTAAATGCCGAGAGCAAGAGGTAAGGTGGCCGCGCGCCGACGCCATAAGAAGATTCTAAAGCTGGCCAAGGGCCATCGCGGGAGCCGTCATAAGCAGTTCCGCCAGGCGAACGAGTCGGTGATGCATGCGCTCCAGTACCAATACGAGCACCGGCGTCGGAAGAAGGGCGAGTTCCGCCGGCTCTGGATCCAGCGGATCAACGCGGCGGCGCGCCTTAACGGCATGAGCTACTCGCAGTTGATTAACGGTCTGACGCGGGCGAAGGTGGAGGTGGACCGCAAGGTGCTTGCGGACCTGGCGGTAAGGGATGCGCCGACGTTCGCGAAGATAGTGGAGACGGCGAAGGGCGCGCTGGCGGCGTAGCCAGCGATAACGCAGGAATTGATGCGGCGGAGGCCTTAGGGTCTCCGCCGGTTTGTTTGTGGGGAAGGAGCGTCGGTACTTCGCTCATTCCTTCGAGAGCCTTCCCGACAGGAGGCCCGCCGGGGCGGGCACCATGAGCGGGACGCAGGATCAGCGGGAAGAGACGTTTGCGGTTAGGCGCGGATTTCGGCGGCGAGCTCCGCGGTGAGGCGGGCGACGATGCGGTCGCGTTCTTTGGCGACGTCTTTGTCCGTGAGGGTCTTCTTCGGCGATTGGAAGGAGATGGCGAAGGCCATCGATTTCTTGTCACCTGGTATGGGGTCGCCCGTGTAGACGTCGAAGATGGAGACTGCTTGCACGAGGTTGAAGGATTCGATGATGGCGACCGCCTTCGCGGCTTGAATCTCGTGGCCGACGACGATCGCGATGTCCTGCTCGACTGTGGGATACGGTGAGACCGGTTCGAAGGCTGTGACTGGGTCGAAGTGGGGTACGAGCGCGGCGACGTCGAGTTCGAACATCGCTGCTTCCTCGTCGATCTCGAACGATGTGGCGACCTTCGGGTGGACCTGGCCGATGAGGCCGACGCGAGTGCCGCCGACGATGATCTCGGCGGTGCGTCCGGGCAGGAAGGCGAAGTCGGTGGCTTCAACGTACTCGGGGTGAATTCGTAGCGGCGAGAGGATGCGGTCGAGTTGGGCTTTGGCTTCGAAGAAGCCGACATGGTCGCCGGTGGGACGGCCCCAGCGGTCGAGCGCGCGGCCGGACGTGACGGCGCAAACCATTTCGGTCTCTACGGGGAGGTCGTCCTCGCGAGGCATGTAGGCCTTCGCGATTTCGAACAGTGAGATGACAGTGGGATCGCCACCTCTGTTGCGAGCGAGCGTCTGGAGGAGCGCGTGCCGGAGGGTGGTGCGGGCGAACTCCCACTCTCGGCTGAGGGGGTTGGAGATCTTCAGGGGCGGGTTGGTCGCCAGCTCCTCGGGCGGCAGAACCTTGGCGAGTGCCTCTTGAGTGGTCATGGAGTAAGTGATGATCTCCTGCAGTCCGGCGGCGGCAAGCGAGTCGCGCAGTCGCTCGCGTAATTCGTAGGTGGGGTTCGGTTCGCTGTGCGGGATCTGGCCGCGGAGCTGGGTCGTGGGCATCTGGTCGTAGCCGGCGATGCGTGCGACCTCCTCGATGACGTCCTCAGGGATGGAAACGTCGGTTCGCCAGTATGGTACGTCGACCTCATAGCGGTCTGGGGGGGTCCACTTGGCGTCGAAGCCGAGCGCCGTGAGAATGCGCTCGACCTCGGCGGTTGGCAGGTCGACGCCGAGGACGCGTTGCATGCGGTCGCGGGTGACCGTGACGTGGACGTCGCCCTGTTCGTCCGGCCAGACGTCGACGACGCCCTTCGCGGCACGGCCGCCGCAGATCTCGACCATCAGCTTGACGGCGCGCTGCGAGGCGATGAGCGGCAGGCGTTGACTGAGGCCCTTCTCGAATCGGAGCGAGGCGTCGGTCCGGATCTTCAGCGCTTGTGCGGTGCGACGGATGGCGGGACCGGAGAAGTTCGCCGCTTCCAGCAGTACTGTGGTGGTATCGCCGGAGACCTCGCTGTCCTCCCCACCCATGATTCCGCCGAGGGCGACGGATTCCTTCGCGTCGGCGATCATGCACATGTTTGGCCCGAGAACGTGCTCCGACCCGTCGAGGAGCTTCAGCTTCTCGCCCTTGCGGGGGCGGCGGACGATGATTGTGCCTTCGCTGAGGTTCTCGAAGTCGAAGGCGTGAAGGGGCTGTCCAAGCTCGATCATCACGTAGTTCGTTATGTCGACTACATTGTTGATCGGACGTAGGCCGGCGGCGATGAGGTGCTCCTGCAGCCACGGTGGCGAGGGTGCAATCGTGATGCCTTCGATGAGGGAGGCGACGTAGCGGAAGCAGAGATCGGGATCGGCGATCTCGACCTTGACTCGACCCTCGATTGGGTCAGCTAAGGCGTCGTACTCGAGTGATGGCTCTCGCACTTTCTGGCCGGTGAGAGCGGCGACCTCGCGAGCGACGCCGAGGATCGAGAAGAGGTCGGGGCGGTTCGGCGTGAGGTCGAGGTCGAAGACGACGCCGCCGAGAACGCCGGATAGCGGTTGGCCGATGGGGGCGTCTTCGGGGAGAACGAGGATGCCATCGTGCTCGTCGGAGATGCCCAGCTCTTTTTCGGAGAGGACCATGCCGGCGGACTCAACGCCGCGAATTTTCGCTGGCTTGAGGACCGTGGCTTTTCCGGTCTTGCCATCGACGAGCTTTGTGCCGACGGGGGCGAAGGCGATCTTCTGGCCCGCAGCGACGTTGGGTGCGCCACAGACGACCGTCTGCTGCTCGCCGCCGCGATCGACGGTGGCGAGGGTGAGACGATCAGCGTTCGGATGCGGATTGACCTCGAGCACCTGGGCGACGACGATGCCGGCCCAGTCGCTGCCGGTGCGGATGATCTCACCGACTTCGACGCCGGCGATCGTGAGGCGATTGGCGAGGTCTTCGACATCGATATCGATGTCTACGTATTCACTGAGCCAACGAAGGGGTACAAGCACCGTAAAGCCTCAGAACTGCCGCAGGAAGCTGAGATCGTTGGCGTATAGGTGGCGAATATCGTCGATACCGTGGCGGAGCATGGCGATACGCTCGACGCCCATGCCGAATGCGAAACCTGTGTAGCGTTCGGTGTCGTAACCGGCGTTGGCGACGATCTCCGGGTGCACCATGCCGGCGCCGAGGATCTCAATCCAGCCGCTGCGGCCGCAGGTACGGCAGCCTTCGCCACGGCAGATGAAGCAGTCTATCCTCAGTTCCATCCCGGGTTCGACGAAGGGGAAGTAGTCGCAACGGAAGGCGACCTTTCGTTCCTGGCCGAACATCCGACGGGCGAATTCGGCGAGCGTTCCCTTCAGGTCCGGCAGGCTGATCCCTTCGTCGATGGCAAGGCCTTCGATCTGCGTCATCATCCACTCGTGGCTGGGATCGGTGGCTTCGAAGCGGTAGCACTTGCCAGGCACGACGACGCGGATGGGCGGCTCTGAGCGTTCCATGATGCGGATCTGGTTGGGCGAGGTGTGAGTGCGCAGGAGCATGGGGTGAGTGCCGTCACGTTCGTAGTCGATCCAGAGGGTGTCCCACATGTCGCGCGCCGGATGGTCGGCGGGGATGCGCAGCGCTTCGAAGTTATAGCGGTCCCACTCGATTTCAGGCCCCTCGGCGATCTGGAAGCCCATCGAAACGAACTCCTTAAGGATGTCCCGCAAGGTCTGCGTGACGGGGTGAAGGCGACCGCGTGGGAGCGGCGGACCAGGAAGAGTGACGTCGAGCCGCTCGGATTCAACGACCCTGCTGACGTGCGCTTCGTCGAGGTGGGTCTTGCGCGCGGCAAAGGCGGCTTCGAGCTTGTTCTTGAGTTCGTTGGCGCGGCTGCCGGCAGCACGGCGCTCGTCTGGAGCGAGGTCGCTCAGACCGCGGAGAACCTGCGTCAGGCGGCCTTTGCGTCCGAGGTATGTGACCCGCCAGTCGTCGAGCGCTTCGGCGGAGTCGATTGTTTCGAGGTCCGCAAGAGCGGAACGCTCGATCTCTGATATCGGGTCGGAGCCGGACGCCATGATCGGTCAGTAGCCGGAGGTGGCGCTGTCCAACGCCTGCACTTCGGCGTCGGTTAGGTCCAGGTCGCCGGCTGGGAGGAGCGCCGAGAGCTGATCGGGGGAGTTGGCGCCAAGGATGGGTGCGGTAATCGTGGGTTTCGACAAGAGCCAGGAGAGTGCGACTGCGGCGACGGTCGTGCTGTGGGCAGCGGCGACATCATCGATGGCGTCGAGCACGGCGAAACCCTTATCGTTGAGGAACTTCTGCGCGCCCTGAGCGCGAGGCGTCTTAGGGGTGGCTTCGCCGCGACGGTACTTGCCGCTGAGGAAGCCGCCCTCCAGAGGGCTGTAGGGAATTACGCCGAGGCCTTGTTTGCTGGACACGTCTTCGTGGGAGAACTCGTACTCTGTGCGGTGGACGAGGTTGTAGTGGGGTTGCAGGGTAGCGAACGCCGGTACGGAAGCGGTCCCCGCGGCGCTCTGGGCTGCGTTGAGTTGGTCGGGGGAGAAGTTGGAAGCGCCGACGTATCGGACCTTCCCCGAGGCTGCGAGTTCTGAGAAGACGGTCATCGTCTCTTCGACGGGAGTGTTATCGTCGGC
>Ga0255057_10001864_pt1 | contig 11563 bp, 8 predicted proteins | sample Cases_109_6_MG_FD_189022 | JGI IMG/M metagenome (GOLD analysis project Ga0255057, IMG submission 189022) | Seawater microbial communities from Amundsen Gulf, Northwest Territories, Canada - Cases_109_6 | ecosystem: Environmental > Aquatic > Marine > Gulf | place: Canada: Northwest Territories... | reverse complement strand
GCACCCGAATGCCGTACACGTAGAAGACGAGCGCAGCAACAACGATCCCGAGCACATCGAGATGGAGATGGAACGGAAAGGCATCGAGCCCCACCGACGGCGGAGGGGCGACCGGCATTTCAGTCCCCGACCAAGACGCCGAACGTGAAGAGCACCGCTCCGAAGAGCAGCGGCGCCGCGATGAGCCCTACGAGGAAGAGGTTGCGGTATATCCGTTGCTCGTACTTCAGATGCATGAAGTACCCGACCACGATCGTGAACTTCGCCGCCGACATGGCGATCAGAAGCGGCGCCACGACCGAGTCCAGCGCGTCGATGTAGGTCACTGTCACTTCGGCCCCGGTGATCACCGCCAGGACGAGGGCGATCAGCCAGTAGTCCCGCGGCGTCGGATGAGCGTGTGTGGTGTCACTCATGGATCACACCTGCATGAGGTAGACGACTGTGAAGATGACGATCCAGACGATGTCGACGAAGTGCCAGTAGAGACCGACGATCTCGACGTTCATACCCTCTCCGTCCCGCAGCCTGCCGGTAAACGACATGAATGCCGTCGCCAACAGCATGAGCACCCCGACCGCGACGTGAGCACCGTGGAATCCGGTGAGTACAAAGAATGATGAGCCGAACGGGCTGGTGGTCACGGTCAGCCCTTCCTCGACGAACTCGGTGAACTCGAACACCTGACCCGAGAGGAAGACCATTCCCAGCATTCCGGTGGCCAACAACCACACCCGCATCTGGCGCCAGTCCTTGCGGGACGCCGAATGGTGGGCCATCACCATCGTCAGCGAGCTCATCAGCAGAATGAACGAGGACACAGATGTGAAGGGGATGTCGAATATCTCCTCCGCTCCCGGGCCATCACCGATGCGAGTCCGATAGAGCAGGAAAGTCGTGATCAGAGATCCGAACAACAAGACCTCGGATCCCAGAAAGACCCACATCGCCACCTTGCGAAGGTGGCTCACATCGTGAGTTCCGCCATGATCCTGCACGAGCGTGTCGGTGCTCACCTCAGTGCTCCTCCCTCGTGAGTGGCTCCATCGACCATCCGAACAGCCCCCACAAGGTGAGAACGGCTCCGACACCCACTGCTACCAGGCCCCACGGCACGTAAACGAGTCCCATCACCACCACGAACAGGCCGGCCGCCGCCAGTGTCGGGTAGAACGACGGAGACGGCAGATGGATGTTGTCCTCGCGCTCAAAACTCATGTCCGGCGCGGGTTCGATGGCTATCGCGGTTCCGTCCTCAGCGGTCCGATACTTGCGATGCCAGAAATCGTCCTCACGTTCGACCACCGGAATCTGATCGAAGTTGTGCTCGGGCGGCGGCGAAGAAATCGTCCACTCGAGCGTTCGGCCGTCCCATGGGTCGGGACCGGCAATCTCTCCGCGCCGCCAGGTGCGGTATAAATTCCAGAACAGCACCAGCATGGCGACGCCGATCAGGAACGACCCGATGGTCGCCATTGCATTCCAGAACTCGAAACCGAGCCCTTCCGGGTAGCGGTAGGTCCGTCGCGGCATCCCGTTGAGTCCGAGGATGTGCATCGGAGCAAACGTCAAATTGAACCCAATCATCATCAGCCAGAAGTGCCATTTCCCCAGCCGTTCGTCCAGCAGCTTCCCGGTGATCTTCGGCCACCAGTAATACAGACCCGAGATCAGGCCGAATATCGCCCCGCCGACCAGCACATAGTGGAAGTGGGCCACGACGTAGTAGGTGTCGTGCTGCTGCCAGTCGGCCGGAGCGACGGCGTGGGTCACCCCCGACAGTCCCCCAATCACGAACATCGCGATGAACCCGAGCGAGAACAGCATCGACGAGTTCAAGCGGAGCGACCCACCCCAAATCGTTCCCATCCAGTTGAAGATCTTTACCCCGGTCGGCACCGCGATAAACATCGTGGTGAGAGCAAACGCCGCCTCCGCCACCGGGCCCAATCCGGAGGTGAACATGTGGTGCGCCCACACTCCGAAGCCCATGAATCCGATCGCGATGCCGGAGAAAATCACGAAGGACCGCCCGAAAAGCGGCTTTCGAGCAAAGGTCGGCAGAACCTCGGAAACGATGCCCATGGCCGGCAGGATCAGCACGTAGACCTCGGGATGTCCGAACAACCAGAACATGTGCTGCCACAGGATCGGATCGCCGCCGCTGGCCGCATCGAAGAACAATGTCCCCAGGTTGCGATCGAGGAACACCTGTATCAGGCCGACGGTGATGATCGGCAGTGAGAACAACAGAAGGAAGTTGACCACCAACGACATCCAGGCAAAGACCGGCATCCGCATGAGGGTCATGCCCGGAGCCCTCATCGTGAACACCGTCGTGATGAAGTTCACCGAAGCCAGCAGCGAGGCGGTGCCCACGATGATCAATCCCAGTGCCCAGTAGTCCATGCGGACCACCTCCGTCACCTGCGTGGACAGCGGCGCATATCCGAACCAGCCGCCGTCGGGCGCGCCGCCGAGGAAGAACGACACCGTGAGGAACAGGCCACCGGACAGAAAGACCCAGTACGAGAACGCGTTGAGCCGGGGGAAGGCCACGTCACGGGCACCGATCAGCAGCGGAAGCATGTAGTTGGTGAATGCGGCTGCCGCCGGCATCACCACCAGGAACACCATCGTCGTGGCGTGCATGGTGAACATCTGGTTGTAGGCATCCGCCGATAGGAACTCGCCGTTGGGGGCAGCCAACTGCACCCTGATCAGTAGTGCCTCGATGCCGCCGACCACGAAGAAGACGATGGCCGAGCTCCCGTAGAGGATCCCGATCTTCTTGTGGTCGGTGGTGGTGATCCAACCCCAGACGCCACGGCGCACCGCCACCGGGGCCTCGACGGGTGGGCTCAGCGTCGCCATGGGAACGCAACCTCTCGTGTCTTCATTCCAGTGTCTCCAACAGGGCGATGAGCCCGTCTATCTGATCTTCAGTCAGCCCCAGGTCGGGCATTCCGAGCACCCGCCCCACCTCCAGGTCGTTCAATTCGGGTCGCATCGGCTTGAGAGCGGACGGGTCGGCCAGCCACTCACGTAGGTGCTGCTCGGTGTTGGCGAAGGTGGCCCCACCAAAGGTCGACCGCGAGGCGAAATGGGTCAGGTTCGGCGCCAACTCGGCCCCGGCCGACGTGCCGTCGATCGTGTGGCACGAAGCACACACCACCGAGAAGGTCTCCCAGCCGGCGGCCGCAGGGCCCTCCGTGGGGATGCTCGCCGGCTGGTTCTGAGCCAGCGCCCATGCCTCGAATTCGGCATCGGTCGAGGCAAACACCCGGAGCCTCATGTCGGCGTGAGCGAGGCCGCAGAACTCGGCGCATTGCCCGAGATAGAGGCCCGGCTCGTCGGCCTCTATCTTCAGATTGGTTTCTCGTCCGGGGACCAGATCGCGCTTGCCGGCCAATTGGGGCGCCCAGAACGAGTGGATCACATCCGCCGAGGTCATGGTCAGATACACCTGGCGACCCGCCGGGATGTGGAGTTCGTTGGCCGTGGTGAATCCGTACTCGGGGTATGAGAACTCCCACCACCACTGGTGGCCGGTGACCTCGATCTGAAGGGCGTTGTCGGATGGCTCCGGCGCAGAACGCAGATCCAGCAGGGTCGCCACCGTCGGAATCGCGATCGCAGCAAGCAGGACGGCGGGAATCACCGTCCAGATGATCTCGAGTGTGATGTTGCCGTGGACCTGCTTGACCGGTCGGTCCTCGCCGCGACGCTGCCGGAAGCGGACAATCATGTAGATCAGAGCGGTCTCGACGACGACGAACACCGCGGTGGCGATCCAAAAGACCAGCCACCACAGGTCGTCGATCTGACGTGCCTCAGGACCGGCCGGGTTTAGGGAGTTCTGGGGGATGTCATCGGACACCACCGACTCGAGACCGAGGCGATCGGTTCCGGCGCAGGCCGACACGATCAGCATCGCCGCCAGCAAGAGCAGCATGAGCAATCTGCGATTGCGGCGCGAGGTGGCTGCGGTTTCGGTCACGCGGCGGCGCGGCTGTAGTCGTGGCTGACCAACACGGATCGGTCTCTCCTGTCTCCTCCGGACGGGGGGATGCTACTCAGAGCCACGTGAGCGGATGAAATCAAGCAATGTGAGTAAACCGAGGACTCGCCTGCAGGTCAGTAACCCATGACCACTGCCTACCCTCACCGCAATGTGGACCCGCACCCTGGTAGTGATCCTGGCGCTGTCGCTGGTGGCCGCGGCATGCGGTGGGGATGATCAAGCAACAACGTCAGCCACCACCTCCGTGAGCCGCCGATGATCGAACACGACGAGATCTTCCGCATCCGGACCCGCCGCAGGCCGGGAACTCTTGCGCGGGTCCTGGCGGCAATCGGTGAGCACGGAGCTCATATTGGCGAAATCGAGACGATCGCGGTCAGTCAGGAGTTCAACGTACGGGATGTCACGGTCATCGCACCCGGCGACGATGCGATCGACGTCATCAGGGAATCGATCGAAGCGCTGGACGGAGTCGAACTGGTCGAGCACAGCACCGACAAGGTGTTCGCAATCCACGAGGGCGGCAAGATCGCCATCACATCGACAGTCGAGGTCCGCACTCTGCAAGATGTGCGCGAGGTGTACACACCGGGCGTCGCCAGAGTGTCCCAAGCCATCGCAGAGGACCCGGCCATGGCCGACACCCACACCTGGCGTGGACGCACGGTCGCCATCGTGACCGACGGTTCTCGGGTACTGGGCCTGGGTGACATCGGGCCGGCGGCCTCCCTCCCCGTCATGGAAGGCAAAGCACTGTTCTACTCCATCCTGGTGGGCCTCAATGCTGTTCCGATAGTCCTCGGGACGTCCGATCCATCCGAGATCATCGACACGGTCATCCGCATCGCCCCCGGGTTCGGCGGCATCCATCTCGAAGACATCGCCAGCCCCGGTGTGTACGAGATCGAAGAGACGCTCATCGAGCAACTCGACATACCGGTAATGCACGACGACCAGCACGGCACCGCCGTCGTCGTCCTGGCAGCGGTTCGATCGGCAGCACGCATCCTCGGTCGAGACCTCGAAGAGATGACGTTCGGTCAGGTCGGTCTGGGGGCTGCCGGTTCGGCCATTGCCACTCTCGCTTCCGAATTCCCGTTCCAACGCGTTCTGGCGTCAGATCCATCAGAAGCTGCGGCGGGTCGCATCGATCGCGACCGAATCGATGCTCGCCACACCGACGACGGACTCGAATGGGTCATGGCCGAGGCCGACGTCGTGTCCCTCACGACCGGTCGCCCGGGGCTCCTCGACCCGGCGTTGATAAGAGAGGGTCAGGTCATCGTTGCCTTGAGCAACCCGGTCCCGGAGATCACGGTCGCCGAAGCCCGCGCCGCCGGGGCGGCCATCGCTGCCGACGGCTCCGTCGTAAACAACGTCCTCGCCTATCCCGGACTCTTCAAGGGCGCACTTGCCGCCGGCGCACCTGCGATCACCACTGCAATGCGCCGCGCCGCAGCCGAAGCGTTATCCGATCTGGCACCGGAGAGCGAATTGCTACCCGACCCGCTCGACCGCGCGGTCCACATCGCCGTCGCCGAACGAGTCCAGCAGGCCGCAGGATAGAAGTCTCCAGACTCCAGACTCCAGACTCCAGACTGAGGACCTACACCACCCGATTGACCCATTCACCTTCGCCCCGGAACGCGGCAAGGTTCCGAGTGAACAACTCTGCCAATCGTTCTCCGTACCGCGGTGATGTGCCGGCGAGGTGAGGTGTGATGATCACATTGGGCATGCTCCATAACGGCGAGTCCTCGGGCAGCGGTTCCTCGCCGAATACGTCGAGGCCGGCGCCGCTCAGGCCACCAGACCTCAGCACCTCAATTAACGCCGATTCATCTACCACCGACCCGCGCCCTACATTGATGAAGAAGCCTCCGGCAAGAGCGCCCAGCTCTTCCGCACCGACCACGCCTGCCGTCTCGGGCGTGCCCGGTAGCGTCACGATCACCGCATCGGATCGTCGAAAGACCTCGAGAGTCTCCTCGGGGCCGAAGACCTCGTCGGCAGCACCGGAATAGCCGTCGACCGACCGCTTGGTGCCGAGGACGTGCATGCCGAAGGCCTTGGCACGTTGCGCCACGGCCTCTCCGATCACCCCCAGGCCGAGCACCCCAAGAGTCATCCCCGATAGGTCAACAACGGGCGGCCACTCCCACACCCGTTTGGTCTGATTACGGACCGCCGCTCCAATGCCACGGGTCAGGCCCAGCAGAAGTCCGAAGGCGTGCTCAGAGACCTGCACGTCGTGGATGCCGACTGCCGAGGTGAGCACGATGCCTGCCTCGCGCAACGCATCGAGCGGAAACTGGTCGGTTCCTGCCGACACCGATTGGATCCAGCGAAGGCCGGGAACCAACCACTCGTCCTTCCACTGGAACGCCACGAGTACTTCGGTCCCACCGAGCGCAGCACCCAACTCATCCAGCGGGGGTGTAACAACTTCGATGACACCGTCGACGGCAGACAGAGCCTCGACGAACCCAGAGCCGGCCACCGGTGCCAGAACGATCCGGAGGTACTCAGACATGCAGGGTTTCGCCCTTCGTCTCCTCCTCGAGTTGTCCCACCACACTCGACAGCCGGTCGGCAAGTCGAAGGGCGTCACCCCTCAGGCGCCGCGCGCAGATTTCGGCGACGGATTCCAGATACCACAGCTGCTGGTCCCGTGAACCCGTAAACCTCGACCACAGTTCCGGGCCGATCGCGCGATGATCCTGCAGCATGGTCGTGGCATTGTGCAGCTTGTCGGCGGCGACGACCAGAAGTACCTCGAGCGAGATCGACTCGAGATCCGAGACAAACTTCTCCTTGCGGGCTCGCCACTCCGGCTTCGGCGTCTCGAAGGTATCGCTGCAGGCAGCGACCATGTCCGCGACGCGATCACCGAAGCCGGCTCGGATCATCTCCAGAGTCGCAACGCCGCCCTGATCCTCCGCAGCGTCGTGCAGCAGGGCGGCCATCGCCTGGTCTTCGTCGCCACCGTATTCGAGTGTGAGAGCGGCGACCGCCAGGAGATGTGAGACGTAGGGGATCGACGACGCCTTCCGCATCTGATCCCGATGGAGGCGTTCTGCCAGCGCGCAAGCACGTGCAAGGCGCTCCGAGGTGATAGCCATCCATCGAGCGTACCGACCGTTGGGATGACATGGTCGCCGCCACATCACCGAGCGGTCTTGACCTCCACCTCGATCAAGGCCGCAGAACCAGGGATTCACCTGTCCGGGGCCATTCAACGGCGTGAAACCTCAGGTACTCCTTGAGCGCCGACATGGCGTACAGGAAGCCGCGTTGCTGAAGATGGAAAGGCACCCGTTTGTGGGTGAAGTTGAGGCCCACCGCCACCCGCGCCAGCATCATCTGGCTCTCCATGTACGAGAGCCGGTCGGGCTCTGTCTCCTCCATCCACCTTGAAGTCTCGGCTCTGAACTCGCGCAGCAGGTCGATCAGGCCGATGTCATCGCCCGATGACTCCTCACGGCCCGCCAGGGCCGCCAGTAGCGGCATCCATCGCTCGATCGGCTCGGCGGCGCGCGTCTCCAGGAGGTGGCTCAATTCGAAGTAGGCGTGGTCAAAGAACAGAAATTGGTCGGGGTCGTAGAACGCAAGGTCGATCAGAAACCAGTCGATGTCGTGGTCGCCGCTTCGAACCAGGACGTTGTAACCATGAAGATCACCGTGCGTATGTCCCGCTGCCGGCCGCAGCCCAACGCTCGCAGGTACGGGGGCGGCGCCGACGGCGAAGGCCAGCGGATTCGGGTACCAGTGGCCGTCCCACATGACGGTGGCCGTCACCGGATCTACATTCGCATTCTCGACAAATCCATGGATGCGCCCCCGCGATGGATTGAGTCGATAGTCCAGCCATCCGGTCAGCAGTTCCTGCGGGGTCAGTATCGAATCGGCCAAGCGGTATTCGCTGTTCCACTGCTCGAGGATCCCCCGAGCCAGCCTTCGTGCCACATCGAGCTGAGCCGGATACGGACTGTCGGCCCAGGGGAGCGTGTACTCGAGCCCGCGACCGGCGATGGTCGCGAGGAGAGCGGTGGCACCGTCGACACCGGTCGAGTGCACGATCCGCGGCAGATGCTGGGCGGCGAAATCGGGTTGGCCGTCGAAGGCCAGCTGGTGGCGATCGGCCTCAGACATGCCGGGGGAAGGGTCGTCCACCCGCTCCAGTTTGAGGATGGCCTGGCCGCTGAACCCCGAGCACATCAGGTCGACCGCAAGCACCGTCGCTCCCGACTTCCCGCCGAGACCCCGGTGCACCAGTATCTCGCGTTCCACGCTCCAAGCCTCGCCCAGGTGCCGGCGGAGGTCGTCGTACTCCAGGGGCCAGGTCGTAGGGCGCTCGGTATCCGGATGACCGACCGGGGAGCTGTCGGTTCCGATGAGGTGAAGCATGGCTGCCGACAAGAGCTCCTCCGCCGAGGTCTTTGCTCCTTCCCTCCGCAGCGACTCGAGCTCGTGTGCAGTCAGCTCTCCCTCGAGCACCGCCCCCACCTCGTCGTGGAGGACCTGCTCGGGTGCAGACAGCTCATCCCTCGACAGCTCCGGAACCTCAGACGCTCCCAGCAGCCTGGCCGCCAGATCGGCATGATTCGTGGTGATGGCTCGGCGGGCGAAGCGCCTCAGAGCGGCCGCGACCCCCGGAAGGTTGTCGACACTGATGAAACCCGTGATTGCAGCGGCCAACAGGTCGGTGACACCCTCGGTGTGATCGAGTTGTGTCTCGACGTCCGCCAGATACATATGCGAGAAAGCGAGGCAGTTCCGGTCACCGATCTGTTCAAAGAAGGGGATCGATTCGTAGAACAGGTGGCGGGCCTCATCGAGCCTCCCCAGAGCGGCCGCCACCGCCGCCTTTCCCCTGGAGGCATGGGCTGTGATCAGCCGGTCGTCGATTTCCGACACCAAATCGGTGGCGTCCTCGAATGCCTTGTTGGCCTCTTCGAAGAGCCCGCCGGCCAGCAGACTGAACCCGAGATCGAAGGCGATCCACCCCGCCGACCACTTGTCGCCGAGTTCGACGAAGCCGGCGACACCCTGCCGCTGGTGGACCACGGCCTCCATTGGGTCTCCGTACAGCTCGATGGTGCTCCCCAGCCAGCGCTGGGTGTAGGCACGTCCCCAGGCATCGTCCGTCTCGTCGAACAGCCGGCGCGCCTCGGCCATCAGCTCCGCTGCGCCGCTGGTGCCCTGTCTGGCTTCCGCCAGCGCCCAGGTGGCCAACGCCACCTCGCGGGTGTCACCGTATTCGGAGAGGATCCGGTGCGCCCGCTGTGCGGCATCGGACTCGGACACGACGCCGCGAGTGATCAGCTCGATGATCCCGGTGTTGAGAAACGCCCGGGCCCACAACACCTCGTGATCATCCCTCGCCAGCTCCGAGGCGCGGGCCAACCAACGCAGGGCTTCGTTCCAATGCGTCTGCATGAACCAGAAGCGACCCATCGCCGCTACCAACCGCAACGCCATCTCCGTGTGGCCTTCCGTCAAGGCGCAGCCGAGGGCGGCACGGATGTTGTCGTGGTCCTGCTTGATCTTCTCCACCCATGTGGCCTGATTGGGGCCCCTGAGCTCGACGTCGGATCTCTCGGCGAGGGCAAGGAAGTACTCGGCATGGGTGGCGTGAGCGGCATGTTCACCACCGGCCTCGGCGAGTTGCTCGAGGGCGAATTGGCGCACCAACCCCAGCATGCGATACCTGTTGGCCGGGCTCTGCTGCACGACGTCGACCAGCGACTTGTCCACCAGGCCACCGAGGAGTGCCGTCGAATCGGTTTCGCCCAGGGCCGCCTCGGCAGCTTCCAGCGACCAGCTGCTGAACGGGGCCAAGCGCTGCAGCGCCTCCTGCTCGTTGGTGTCGAGGAGTCCGTAGCTCCACTCGATGGTGGCCTGCAGTGTCTCGTGGCGATCGGGCCGGCTCTGATCTCCTTCGAGGAATCGGAACTGATCGGCGAGGCGGTCGAGGATCTGCTCCGGCGAGAGCAGCTTGGTGCGCGAGGCGGCGAGCTCGATCGCCAACGGCAGGCCGTCCAGGCGCCGCACGATGTCTTCGATGGCGTCCAGCGCTTCGGCGTCGGGCCGATAATCGGCCCGTACCTGAGCAGCCCGGTCGAGGAACAGCCGCACGGCATCGGGGCGCTCTCCGGAAGACATCGATTCCACCGGCAAGGGAGCAACCCTCATGACGACCTCTCCCGGCAGCCCCAGGTTCTCTCTCCCGGTCGCCAGGATGCGGACATCGAGGCATCTGGTCAGAATCGACGGCACCAGGTCCCGCACCGCCCCCATGACATGTTCACAATTGTCGAGGATCAGGAGCAGCTTCTTATCGGCCATGTAGTCGGCGAGGACATCTGTGAGCTCCCGGGCAGAGGACGTGTTCACGTCGCCGACCGCCAGCGGTGCGGCTACCAGGCTCGGCACCACTTCACCATCCGAGGTCGATGTGAGATCGATGAACCACACGCCGTCGGGGAAAGCCGAGCTGGCCTCTAGCGCGGAGTGGATGGCGAGCCGGGTCTTGCCCACACCGCCGGGTCCCGCCAGGGTGATGAGCCGGCTCGATTGCAGCAGGGTCGACGCCTGTGCGATGTCCGATGTCCGACCGACGAAGCTCGTCAGTTCAACCGGAAGATTCGTGGGGGCAGGCATCCGATGGAAACCTACTCCCGTTCGCCAGGGTGTAGCGAGGAACAACCCCTGCCGCCGAGCCGTCCCCGCGGACGACCGGGCAGCACATCGGAGGATCAGGGAGCCGCGGGCGCCCGGAACAGGTCGAGCACGTCACCAAAACCTTCGCCCAACGCCCCAAACGCCCACCACAGGATGATTCCGAGGCCGAGCAGCACGCTGGCCGTGCGAATCCGGCGCAGCAGATACATCTGTTCTTCGTCTGCGTCTGGGTAGGTGGAGGGTGCCGTCGAGTACACCCGGACCGCCGGGTCGAATGAACCGACCTGGGTGTCGGGGAACACCGACGGAAGTTCGCGGTCGGGCCGATCGGCGGGCTGCGCGACGAGTCCGGTTCGAGCGCTGGGTGCCGGCCGCGGTGGCGTCGACTTTGCAGGCCTCTCGACGGCCGTAAGTGGCGAGGGAACATTCCTACCCAACTCCCCGACTCTTGCTCGAATCCGTTCCAGTCGACTCGCATCGACTCGAAGTGGCGTGAGCCTTTGTGAGAACGGATTGGCCCGAGGTCCGGAGGGTTCGATGAGTTCCACCGCGATCTCCGGGTCTGTGATGTCGACGGTGATAGCCGCATCGAGCCACGCCTGTGTCTCCTCATCATCGAGACCGACCGCATCGGCCAGGAGCCCTATCTGATCCGGATTGGGGACGGCTTCGCCGCGCTCCCATTTGCCGAGATCCCCAGCCGGGACGCCGGAACGGTCCGCCAGACGCGTCCGAGTGAGGCCCAGTGCCCGTCGCCGTTCCCGCAGCATCCGGGCCAGCTCCGTGCTGCTGGCAGCCATGACTCGGAGAGTACGCGATTCGAACACACTCTGTGGCAGAGAATATGCCTCGACC
>Ga0255057_10001863_pt1 | contig 11564 bp, 10 predicted proteins | sample Cases_109_6_MG_FD_189022 | JGI IMG/M metagenome (GOLD analysis project Ga0255057, IMG submission 189022) | Seawater microbial communities from Amundsen Gulf, Northwest Territories, Canada - Cases_109_6 | ecosystem: Environmental > Aquatic > Marine > Gulf | place: Canada: Northwest Territories... | reverse complement strand
CGAGGCGTCGTAGAGAAATCCCTCCTCGATCAGGAGATCGGCCGAATGATCGGAAAAGTTATAGAGCGGCGCGCGCCAGCCGCGTGGGCGCTGACCGGTGGCGCGCACGATGACCTCGATGGAGCGCTGGAGCCAGTAAGCCTGCTCCTCGCGGCTGCCGGCGATCGGGTTCTCGTGAATATAGCCATGGTGGGCGACCTCATGGCCGCCTTCGAGCATTGTCTCGATGGCCTTCGGGTACTGCTCGATGCACCAGGCCGGGACGAAAAAGGTCTGCTTTATGCCGAACCTCTTGTAGGTCTCCACGATACGCGGCACCGCGACCTCCGGCCCATAACGCAGCATGGAAATACCCGAGACGCGGCTGATAGAATCGCCCGGGTGTTCCAGATGCAAGATGCTGTCTGCGTCCATGTCGAAGGTGAGCGCCACGGCGCAGCGTGCGCCGTTCGGCCAAGGAACTGGATTCTTGATCATCGCTCGGCTCCTCATTGCCGCGGGCCGCAAGCACCACAGCTCGATCGGCTGGTTCGATTGATCGCACTATACACACTTAGCGCTACCTTGGTGGCATGTGGTGTGGCTGGTGCGCGAGCACCAAACCGACGCCGGCGCGGCGGCGAAGTCGGTGGGCAAGGCATCGCGCGAGCCGGGCAGGGAGACGGCCCGACGCGCAGACCGCCGTCAGGGCGTCATGGATGCCCGGCGAGCCGTCCTCGGCAAAGGATAGGATCGGTCTACAGGCGACCTTCGCGGCGGCATAGTGCCGCCGCTCGTCAGGTCGCTGACACGGGACTCCAAGTGCCGCTTAGGGAGAGAGTATCTCGCTAATCGGCCGGTAGAGTCTGGCAGTAGGCCAGCAAGTCCACCTGGTCTTCGATGTCGAGCGCGATCATCGCGACCATGCCGACGCCGGGTTGACCGAAGCGGATCTTGTGCAGAGCCTCCCACGGGTTCTTGACACAGACAGTCCCCACATACTCGGGCTTCGCCTCGCTCTTGAAGTTGATATCCTTGCCGTCGAAGCCGTGGCAGACGGCACAGATCGTCTGATACATCGACGCCCCCCGTCTGGGGCTGCCGCGCACGACCTTGGACTCGCGGTCGATGTAGCGATCCATGTCGACCTGGCCCTTGCTAAGGAACAGGGCCAGCTTTTCCATGGCCGAATGCGGCATGATCTCTTCCGTCAAGGCATGGGTATCGTCCATGATGATCTTGTGGATATCCTCGGGGTCCATGCCGGCAACCCCGCGCACACCCTTGATGCCCGTATGGTGCGACCCAGAGGCGTAGGCGCCGTCCGCGCCCATGTAATCCCAGCCATGGCATTCCTTGCAGCGCCAGGTCGAGGCGCCCGACTTCTTGCCGTCAGCCGGATAGGCCGGATGGCTACCTTCCGGTGTCTCGCGTTCCATGACCGACATCCAGTTGTCGTAGAGCTGTCCACCCCGGGCGACGGCCCAAATGTTCGTCGGATCATGAGAGTGCCCTACGGCTTCGCCGGCCTCTTGCTCATCATCCTGTGCCATCGCTTGCGACAAAGTGGCCAGGAATAACGCGGCGACGATCGCCACTAATGTCTTAAGCCACATTGGAACCTCCACTCCTGAGGCCACCGCAGGACGCGACGCGCCCGCTCGCGGCCAAGTAGGAGTCTCTTACCGCGGCCGGCGAATTCCCGCTATGAGCTACATCAGGGACGGCATGCGGCTATCGGAGGTCAGTCGGCGAGTTCGGTCCAGACTGGCTGGTGGTCGGAACCCTGCGCCATCGTGTCGACCCAGCACTTTCGGACATGCCCCGCAAGCTCGGGACAAACGAAACAGTAGTCGATGCGCTTGTCGCTCTTGTCGGTTTGTTCGGGCGGGTAGACGAACGTGTGGCCGGCATCGAGTTCCTTTCCGACGGATTGCCAGGCATCGACGAAGGCGGATGCCCCGCGCCCAAGGCCTGTCAAAAGGCCATACTCACGCGAGTCCGGCGTCATGTTGAAGTCGCCCAGGAGTATGGCGTTTTGCGGCATGGGCGGCGCCGGCCGCCCATGCCGACCAGTCCCGCTCTCCCTGCGTGGTAGGTCCGGTCCATGCGCCGCCTTGGCCCGGCGCGCCTTGCACGGCAGATAGAAGCTGCTCGATCTGCACCAAGCGCTCGTCGGCGCCGAGATAGCCCAAATGCACGCAGTAGACGCGCAACGCGCCGAGGGGGCTTTCGATCACGCCCTCGAGCGCGCCCATTTGCATGTTGAAAGCGTTCTCGTAGACGGTCTTGGGCAAGATCAACGGCCGGCACGACAAAACCGGCGTCTTGGATAAAATCATGACGCCATGTTGACGGCGCCGGTTCGATACTCGGCCGTCATCCCTACGCTCGCTGCAATCCACATCGAAGGCCGGGCATAAACCCAATAGTAATCGGGCATCATTGCCTCTAGCGCCGCCGGCTGGTCGGGTGGGCCGCTTGCGCCATAATTGCGCTCGACCTCCTGCAACGCGATGACGTCGGCGCCGCGCACGGCGCCTGCGATCCGCTTCAAGTCCTCGCGAGCGTCACGGCCGACGGCGTATTGAATATTATAGGAGACGAGCTTCATGGCTTGCCGCCCCCCCTAAACGACGGCGGACAGGCGGCCGAACTCCTCGTGGCCGCCGTTTACTCCGCCGGCTCTTCGCGCGCCTCGCCGCTCGGCAGTATCAGGTTGAGCAATACGCCGACGATGCCGGCGAGGCCGATGCCGCCGAGTTGGAAGTTGCCTATGTCCAGCTGCATACCGCCGATCCCCAAGACGAGGATCATCGAAACGATAATCAGATTGCGCGGCTTCGTCAGGTCATCGCGCGCGCCCGTCAGGGTGGTGAGGCCGACCACCGTGATGGCGCCGAACAGCAATATCAAGATGCCGCCCATCACCGGGGTCGGAATGGACTGCAGGAGGGCGCCTAACTTGCCGATAAAGGAAAGTCCGATGGCCCAGATCGCCGCCCAGGTCATGATCGCCGGGTTGAAGGCCCGGGTCAGGGTGACGGCCCCCGTTACCTCGGAGTAGGTCGTGTTGGGAGGTCCTCCCAGGAACCCGGCCATCATCGTGGCAAGACCATCACCCAGCATCGTGTTCTGGATACCCGGATCCTTCAGGTAGTCTCGTTTCGTGACCCCCCCGATGGCCAGAATGTCGCCGAAGTGCTCGATCGCCGGGGCGATGGCGACCGGCACGATGAATAGGATGGCCGCCAGGTTCCATTCCGGCAGTACGAAGCTTGGCATGGACACCCAGGTTGCGGCCTCGACGCTCGAGAAGTCGATCAGGTTGGGCCATGCCGTAAAGGTCATGACAAGCGCTGCCACATAGCCGATCGCCGCGCCTGTAAGGATGGGGATGACCCTGATCAGGCCCCGGCCCATGAGCGCGGCGATGACCGTTGGAACCAGGGCGATCGCCGCAAGCGCGATAGCCGGGCCGGGCGCCACCAGGGTGAATGCGCCATCCCCCGATTTGCCGAGAGCAAGGTTCACGCCGACCGGAGCCAAGACGAGGCCAATGACCATGATCACCGGCCCGGTGACCACCCGGGGAAGGTAGCGCTCCAGAAACCCGCTCCCCTTGATACGGACGACGAAACTCAAGATCACGTATATGACCCCCGCGGCGGCCAGACCGCACAGGGTGCTGGGAATTCCCCAGGTCTGGACCCCATAAATAATCGGCGCGATGAAGGCAAAGGACGAGGCCAGGAAAATCGGAACCTTGCCGCGCGTGCAGACCTGAAAGATTAACGTTCCCAGGCCCGCCGTGAACAGCGCGACGTTCGGGTCGAGGCCGGTCAACAGCGGCACCAAAACCAGGGCGCCGAAGGCGACGAACATCATCTGCCCGCCGAGCAGCCACTGATTTGGTCGGAACCTGTAATCCGGATTGGAAAAGTCGTCGCTCATGGGATCCCCCTCACCTTTTTGCTACATACATGCCGGCTCGTGCCGTGCCGCCGCACGACCTAGCCCGGAGCCCAAACGTCGAGCCCACCTTGCCCACCCCATTTTTTTCTTGTTTGTTGTTCTTGCTTGTCCCTGTTGGCCGGCCCCAGATCCGGCCTGAACCGCATTCCCCGGTTGGCAATCATATGAAAAAACCAAAACAGCAGGACCGTTGCCTTACCCGGGATGTCACGAGTACCGCTTCTCGCTGACCGGAAACGCTAACACAAAGGGGGACGGGTTACGACTTGATCTTCGGTCGGTACACCACACCGTGATCGACCCGTTTTGGGGGCCCGGCCAAAGCCACCATAACCACGATCTTGCGCCGGCGGCGGTCGCGATCCTACAGGCCGCCGGGCTTGGCAATTCTCGAAATTGATACCATCTCCTGGATAGATCCATTGATTGAAAGGTGGCCGCAATCTGCTAGGTTGCTGGCTGGGGGCAGACGTCGGGCGCAAATTGGGTGCGCCGTGAATGCCGCGAACGGCTCTGAACCATGATGCGAAAAGGCGCAGCTGTATGGGGGAATGTAAAGTGGCCGCGGACGAGGCGGTCGACAAGCAGCGTCGGGTATTTCGCCTCTTCCTGATCAAGCCGTCCCACTACGATGACGATGGGTACGTCATCCAGTGGGTACGATCGAACATACCGTCAAATTCGCTTGGCGCCCTGAACGGCATCACGCGCGAGTGCGCCGACGCTCGTGTGCTCGGTGACGACGTGGAGATCGAGGTCTCCATAGAAGACGAGATCAACACACGCATCCGCCCGGAGCGGATCGCGCGCGCCATCCGGGCAAGCAGTGCCGGTGGGCTGGTGGCACTGGTCGGCGTGCAGTCGAACCAGTTCCCACGTGCCGTGGATATCGCCCGGCCGCTGCGCGCCGCGGGTGTGCCGGTGTGTATCGGGGGGTTTCACGTAAGCGGCTGCCTGTCCATGCTGCCGGAACTTCCATCGGAGATCCAAGAGGCGCTCGGCCTGGGAATTTCCATCTTCGCCGGCGAGGCGGAGGGACGCTTGGCGGCGCTGCTCAAGGATGCGCACCGCGGCTCCCTCAAGCCTATCTACAACTGGATGGCGGAGCTGCCTTCTCTGGAAGGCGCGCCGATCCCGTTTCTACCGCGCGACACGATCAACCGTACGGCGACGACACGAACCAGCTTCGATTGCGGCCGGGGCTGCCCTTTCCAGTGCAGCTTCTGCACCATCATCAATGTGCAGGGCCGCAAGTCGCGCTACCGTTCGGCCGACGACGTGGAGCAGATCCTGCGTGCCAACCACGCCCAGGGCGTCAAGAAGCTGTTCATCACCGATGACAACTTCGCCCGCAACAAGAACTGGGAAGCGATTTTCGACCGCATCATCCATTTGCGCGAGACGGAGGGCTTGAAGTTCAAGTTCATCATCCAGGTCGATACCTTGTGCCATCGCATCAAGAACTTCGTCGAGAAGTCCGGCCGCGCCGGCGTCAATCGGGTTTTCATAGGCCTGGAAAACATCAACCCGGATAATCTGCTCGCGGCCAAGAAGAAGCAGAACCGCATCACCGAATACCGCACGATGCTCCAGGCCTGGAAAGGCGTCGGGGCGATTACCTACTGCGGCTACATCATCGGCTTTCCCAACGACACACCGGCCCGCGTGCTGCGCGACATCGAGATCATGAAACGTGAGCTGCCGGTCGATCTGGTCGAGTTCTTCTCTCTGACGCCCCTGCCGGGCTCCGAAGACCATAAGGTCCTGGCCGCCAAAGGGGTGGCGATGGACCCCGACATGAACAACTACGACACCGAGCATGTCACCACGGGTCATCCACTGATGTCGGCGGACGAATGGCTGAACCTCTATCGCCAGGCCTGGCATGCGTTCTACACGCCCGAACATGTCGAGACGATCATGCGCCGCGCCGCGGCATCGGGCATGAAACCGCGCAAGATCAAGAACCTGATGCTCGGCTTTTACGGCTCGCAGGCGATCGAGGGCGTTCATCCTTTGCAAGGCGGCTTTCTACGGCTGAAGTATCACAGCGACCGCCGTTCGGGTCTGCCGATCGTAAATCCCCTGCTTTTCTACCCGGCCTATGTCTGGGAGACACTAAGCAAGCTGGCCCGGTACTTACTGCTCAACCGGACCTATGAGCGCATTCTCGCACGTGTTGAGAAAAGCGCCTCCAAGGCCAGCTACACGGATTTGGCTCTCAAGCCGGCCTGTGATGAGGACCTCGATCAGCTGAAGATTTTCAGCACCAACGAGGTCGCGAAAGAGGCGGCGAACCGCGTGCGCAAGAAAGCCAAGATCCGCATTCCCTTGCCGGCGGAGTAGCCCTCGCCGGCCCCGCGCCCCTCAAAGAACTTCTTCAGCCGTTCGATTATCGCGTCGTTTTATGCTTAGCGGCCCAGTTGCCGGCAATGTATATAAAACCTGAAGTTGCTACAAACGTGTCATGCGGGCATCCGATGCCTTAAGGCTCCATTCAAACGGGGTCATGGGAGAGGTGAGGGTAATAGTACTGCAAAAATACCTAGCAGTTATGGCCGTTGGCATTGCATTGGCCGGACCGGGCGCCGGCGCTCACGCCGCGAACGCCAAGCAGGCGGGTAGCCACGACCTGGCCGAGCAGTCGCAAAACCCACTCGCGAACCTGATTGCCGTCCCGTTCGAAAGCACTACGAACTTTGGCATCGGGCCTGAAGACGCCACCGACAACATGCTCAATCCGAAGCCCGTGATCCCTATTGGCATTGGCGAATGGAACTTGGCCAACCGCCCGATCGTTCACGCTCAGCGGTGCCTTCAAGACGCTCCAGGCGGTGCCGCATTGGTGGCGATCTGCCAAGGCTAAGGGAAGGCGAAGAAAAAATACAATGTCCGAGGTGGCCAGTTACCCTGGGCGACGTTGGGTGTTTTGCGGTCCCAAACGCACGAGATGCCGTTGCTCGGTCGAGACACCAAAGGCAACGATCGATCCGGGTGGGTCTTGCGAGGTGGCTCGTGTTGCTTGCGAGTTTTGGTCCGCTGGCGGGCCTTTCGCTGCCGGCCTGGGCCCAGACGGACGACCAGGCCGCCGCGGCAAAGCCCCCGCCGGCGCCCTTCGAGGGCGACATCTGGACGCGGCATCAACTGCTCGGCGACCCCTTCGGCGCGCGCTCGGCTCTCGCCGACCACGGCGTGACGTTTAACCTGCGGTCGTCGAGTTTCTATCAGGCGGTCACCAGCGGCGGCGTCGATACGAACACCGGCGAGGTCAGCCAGGTCTTCGACTACATCGTCAATGTCGACGGCCATAAACTCGGCCTCTGGGAAGGCCTCTACCTCAACATGCACGCCACGACGCGCTATGGAGACGACGTTCTCGCCGATGTGGGTGGCTTGGAACTTCCCAATGCCGGCAATACCTATCCGCTGCCCGGAGACTACGACGGAACCGACGTCACCGGGTACACGGCATCGCAGTTGTTTCTCGGTGGGCGCTTGGCGGTCGTAGGCGGGAAACTGCATGCCCTTGATACCGTGGCGGGGCTGTTTCCCAAGGCCTTCGATCCCGTCAACGAATACTGGAATGTGAATTCCCTTGTCACCGCCACGCCCTGGTTTCGCTTTGTCAACTTGGCAATGTGGGGCGGCGGCGCCTGGACCTATGATCTGGCCACCGGGTTGCCCGAGACCGGCGCCATCGCCTTCGACCTAACGAACCAGACGACCTCCAACGAAATCGACGATGCCTTCGGCGACGGTGTCGGCTTCCTCGGCTTCCATCGTTTCATTTATGAGATCGATGACAAGCTGGGCTATTTCATGCTCGCCGCCGGCACCAGCACCGGGGAGTACCAGTCCCTCAACAAAAGTGACTTTCTCATCATTCCGGGCGAGGGTCTCGTGGATACCGAGGAAAAACACCCCTATGACGTGGCGGCCTATCTGTATCAGGAGTTTTGGCAGGCGGAGGGCAATCCCGCGCGCAACGCTCACGTGCTCTTCGGCGGCACCGTTGCCGACGACAATCCGAGCTTCTCGAACTGGAACATCTTCGGCCGGGTCACCGCCAGGGGCCTATTCGACGCGCGGCCGGGCGATCGTATGGGATTTGCTGGCTGGGCCAGCGGCATCAGCGGCGATTTGAGAGATACCCTCGATACCGTCGGCATCGACCTCCGCAATCAGATCTGGGGCCTGGAGGTCTTCTACAACGTGGAGATCACCCCCTGGGCGCACCTGACCGGCGATTTCCAGCTCATCGAGAACAGCTTAGGCGACGACGTGGCAGTTGTTCCCGGGGTGCGAATGGTCGTCGAATTCTGAGTCGGTGAAAGAGGTCTCAATTTAGAACTCTAGCAAGGGGTATCGAAAAATGCGTCGTGCGACGTTGGCAAATACTCTGATTTTAGCGGCGTTTCTGTTTGGCCTTGTCGGCCCCGTTGCGGCGCAGGAGGCTAAAGACGCTGACACTAAAGCTGACTCTAAAAAGGGGGGCGGGGATCTTACGACCGCAGCGACCAACCCTGTCGGTGCTCTGATCCAGGTCCAGTTTCAGGATCTCTATATCCCAAATTCTGACAACTCCAGTGGCTATGCGAACACGGGGATTATCCAACCGGTCGTTCCCATTCACCTTGGGGAAGACAATTATTTTCAAGGCATCGTCACCCGCACTACGATCCCGATCGTCACGACGCCAAAAGTCGCCGGCAACCGAGAAACCGGGATGGGCGATATAACGTCCATCGCCGCTCTCACGCACACCACACCGACGCACGCACACCTCATGGGAAATGTGAAGGCGGACTTCTTCACTTGGGCGCCGGTCGGCGCTGTGGTGCTTCCAACGGCAAGTAAGGATGAAACAGGAGCGGATGTATGGCAGCTCGGCCCCGGATTGCTAGCCCTAACGAATTTACATTTTCCTAGTGGCGACAACGTGATGCTGGGGGCGTTAGCCTACCACCTCTGGAACGTCGAGGACGACGATCCTGATATCAGTAAGACATTTGCACAACCGGTAATTGTCTATAAGTTCAACTCTCTGTTTGACCAGAAAGGCTGGTACATCCGAAATCCTGACGACCTGTGGTCGTACGATTGGAAAGAGGATGAGTTTGATCAGATACCCGTTGGCGCCTTTTTAGGCAGGGTCTTCCCCATCGGCAAGCAGCCGGTGAACGTCTTCGCGGGCGGGTGGTACAACCCGGTCAGCAGCGATAAAGGCGCGACGGCCGATTATGCCTTCAAGCTCAGCTTTTCGTTTCTTTTTCCCGTCAAATGAAAAAAGCGACACCAAACAGATTAGGAGCTGGGAGCGATGTTTCGTAAATCCGCGGCAGCCGGCGCAATGGCCATCTCACTGAATTTCCCTAAACGACAACTCCACACCGATTACGACGCGAGGAGGAAAGATATGACGACCCGGCAATTCACGGTACTCATCGCCGCCTTTCTGTGCTCGGTCGCGCTGGCCCCGGGCGCGGTCGCCCAGGAATCCCTCGGTGAGCCCGGACGCGAAGCTGGCAAGAAGAACCCGCTGAAGAACGTCTATTTCGGCGAGCAGCACCTGCACACCTCGGCCTCACCCGATGCCTTTGCGATCGGCACGCGTGGAACATGGGAGGATGCGTATAATTGGGCGCTGGGCAAGGAGGTGACGCTCTCCACAACCGGCCAGAAGATGAAGAAGTCGACCCCCTATGACTTCGTCGCCATCACCGACCATGCCGAATACTTCGGTGTCATGCCGCGGCTCATCGACCCGAAAGACCCGCTTTCCAAATCGGACTTCGCCAAGAAACTCGCGGACAAGAATGCGAAGATGACCGACCCCACTTCCGCGGTCAGCATCATTCTGCATTCGATCCTTACCAGCACGGCGATGTCGGATTACGTAGTCCCCAGAATGCTTCAGGACAACTGGCAGAATTACGTCACGGTTGCGAACAAGTACAACGACCCGGGCAAGTTCACGACGCTTCTCGCCTTCGAGTGGACCTCGATTCCCAACGGCCGCAACATGCACCGCAACGTATTCTTCCGCAATGACACCGGCCCGAAAGCGCCTTTTTCGGCATTCGATTCCATCTATCCCGAGGATCTTTGGACCTATCTAGAAGTGCAGCGCAATGCCGAGAACGAAACCTTTGCGATCCCGCACAACGGCAACGTCTCCGACGGCTGGATGTTTTCGCCGAACAAGTTCCTCGGCGGGCCGATGGACGCGCGCTATGCCGAACGACAGGCGCTCAACGAGCCGCTAACTGAAATCATCCAGACCAAGGGCAGCTCGGATACCCATCCGCTCATGTCGCCGAACGACGAGTTCGCGAACTTCGAGCTGTTCGAGAACATGATCAACCTGGGCATGCCCAGCCAGGTCAAGTACGGCTACATCCGCCAGGGCCTGGTCGACGGGATGATCCTCGAGGACAAACTCGGCACCAACCCGTTTAAGATGGGCATCGTGTCCGGCGCGGACAGCCATTCGGCCTATTCCAACAACGAGGAGTTCAATTTTCACGGCTCTCACGGGGCGACGGACGACACGCCCCAGAAACGCCTGCATCCCGGTATGAGCCCGGCCGGCGAACCGGCCTCGGTCGTCGGGACGGCCGGTGCCACCGCTGTCTGGGCGGAGGAAAATACCCGCGAGGCCATCTTCGACGCCATGAAGAGCAAGGAGACCTACGGCACCTCCGGCACCCTGATCCGTCTGCGCTTCTTCGGTGGCTGGGACCTGCCCGAGGGGCTGACCGAGGACAAGGACTTCGTGAAGAAGGCTTACGCGGCCGGCGTGCCGATGGGTCAGGATATGCCGGCCCATCCGATGAAGGATATGGCCAAGGCTCCCTCCTTCGCGGTCTGGGCGCTGAAGGACCCGGAAAGCGGTAATCTCGACCGCATCCAGATCGTCAAGGGCTTCATCAACAGGTGGGGCCGGGCCGATGAGAAAATCTATGACGTCGCCCTGTCCGACGGCCGCAAGGCCGATGCGAAGACGGGCAAGGTGCCGCCGGTGGGCAACACGGTCGATATCGAGAAGGCGACCTATAGCAACGACATCGGCGACAGCCAGCTTTCGGCCGTCTGGACCGACCCCGACTTCGATCCGACACAAAAGGCCCTCTACTACGTGCGTGCGTTGGAGATCCCGACGCCGCGCTGGACGACCTATGACGCGGCCAGGAACAACCTGCCGCTGCCAACAGATGTTCCGGCTACCATCCAGGAACGCGCCTGGTCGTCGCCGATCTGGTACACGCCTTCGCCCGAGATTCTGGCGATGGCCAAAGACAAGGGCTGATAGCTCTTCGGACCCACCTTCAACCCACGCCAGCCGGACGCGGCGCTAGCGATACGCAACGAGGACAGGACACATGACTGCGCAATCATGGAACTCAAGGGCTTTGTTTTTGGCTTTGCTTTGCTCCTTCGCCATGGCCCTTGGCACCGTGGCCCCCGGTGCCTTGGCCCAGGACTCCGCCGGCGAGCCGGGGCGCGGCGCCGGCGGCAAGAACCCGCTGAAGAACGTCTATTTCGGCGAGCAGCACCTCCATACGGTCAACTCGCCCGACGCCTTCGCCTTCGGTACGCGCAACGGACCG
>Ga0255057_10001862_pt1 | contig 11566 bp, 8 predicted proteins | sample Cases_109_6_MG_FD_189022 | JGI IMG/M metagenome (GOLD analysis project Ga0255057, IMG submission 189022) | Seawater microbial communities from Amundsen Gulf, Northwest Territories, Canada - Cases_109_6 | ecosystem: Environmental > Aquatic > Marine > Gulf | place: Canada: Northwest Territories... | reverse complement strand
CTCGAGGTGGCGGCGACGATAGCGGCGGGCCGCGGCGGCGAGGCGATCGACGTGGAGGCCGTCGAGGAGGCCTTGCAGCGGAGGATCGTGCGATACGACAAGGCCGGTGATCAGCACTATGACGTAATCTCGGCGTTCATCAAGAGTTTGCGCGGCTCCGATCCCGACGCCGCCGCCTACTGGTTGCAGACGATGATCGCCGCCGGCGAGGATGCCCAGTTCATTGCCCGTCGAATGATCGTGTTTGCCTCCGAGGACGTCGGTCTTGCTGATCCGTCTGCGCTGCCGATGGCCGTGGCCGCCTTTCAGGCTCTGCGCGTGGTGGGGCTCCCTGAGGCCGGCTACGCCCTCCACCACGCCGCCATCCATTTGGCTACCGCGCCAAAGTCCGACTCGGTCAAGCGGACCATTGCCTCCGCCGCGGCCACGGTCGAGGAAACGACTCATGCCGCGGTACCGCCGCACCTCCGCTCCGGCAACTACCGCGGCGCCGAGCAACTCGGTCACGGAGTCGGTTACCGCTACCCGCACGACCATCCGGATTCGCTCATCCCGCAGCAGTATTTACCCGACGGTCTCGAAGGGACCATCCTGTTCCGCCCGACCCGTTCTGGGGCTGAGGCGGCGCTGACAGACAGGCTGGGCGAGATCGACGAGAGGATGGGGAGGAAACAGAGGGAGTGATTACCCTGCCGCCGATGCGGAGACCTCCGGAAACTCGATGACGACACCGACCGCCGGGAGCGACGTCAGGCGCGCTTTCGTGGAGTTCTTCCGCGACCGCGAGCACACCGTGGTGCCCTCGGCGTCCCTGATCCCCACCGACCCCGGCCTGCTGCTCACGGTTGCCGGCATGGTTCCATTCAAGCCGTATCTGCTGGGTGACGAACCTGCTCCCTTTGCCAGAGCGGTGAGCTCACAGAAGTGCATTCGCACCGTCGATATCGACATCGTCGGCACGACGGCGCGTCACATGTCCTTCTTCGAGATGCTCGGCAATTTCTCCTTCGGCGACTACTTCAAGGAACTCGCCTGTTCACTCGCCTACGAGCTCATCACCGAGCACTACGAGATGGACCCAGACCGGCTCTGGTTCACGGTGCACGACAACGACGACGAGGCCGAGCAGATCTGGATAGACGGCGTCGGCGTGAGTCCCGACCGAGTGCAGCGTCGCCCAGACTCGGAGAATTTCTGGCAGATGGGAGTCGCCGGACCCGCCGGTCCGGCTTCCGAGATTTTTTACGATCGCGGTCCCGACTTCGGGCCGGAGGGCGGTCCGATCGTTGATGAAGCGCGTTTCATGGAGTTCTGGAACCTGGTGTTCATGCAGTACGTCCAGGACGAGCCGTATCACGTCGTGGGAGATCTACCGGCCAAGAACATCGACACCGGCTTGGGCTTGGAGCGGATGTGCGTGCTGCTCCAGGACGTTGCCAATGTGTTCGACACCGATCTGGTTCGCACGGTGCTGGCGGCAGCCGAAGGGGCGACCCGCCACACCTATGGGGAGCACGAGGGCCCCGACGTCAGCCTGCGCATCATGGCCGACCATGGGCGCGCCGTTACCCACATGATTGCCGACGGCATCGTGCCCGCCAATGAAGGGCGCGGCTATGTGCTGCGCAGGCTGCTTCGTCGAGCGGTTCGACACGCCTGGCAACTCGGCGCCGAAGAGACGGTTACGCCGGCCCTGGTCGATGCCACGATCGACGCAGTGGGCGACGCATTTCCCGGCTTGCGGAGCGGTCGCGATGGCATCGTCGAGACCGCCGAGCGGGAGGAGATCCGGTTCCGGCGTACTTTGGCGTCGGGCCACACCCTTCTCTCCGCAGAGCTCGACGGCCTCGACGAGGGCGGCATCCTTCCCGGCCCGACCGCCTTCAAATTGCACGACACCTTCGGCTTCCCGGTCGAGCTCACTGAGGAGATCACTTCTGAGCGAGGATTGAACGTCGATATCGCAGGCTTTGAGGCGGAGATGGAGGAGCAGCGCACCAGAGCCCGCGCGGCGCGTCGTGTCGAGGCCGATTCCGAGACCGCATCTGCCTACCTCGATCTGTTCGACCGGTACGGACCCACCGCTTTCGTCGGGTATGAGACTGTTGATTCCGCGGGCGAGGTGCTGACGATCCTGCGCGACGGCGAGCCGGTTCAGGATGCTTCCGCAGGTGCCGAGGTCGAGGTCTTCTTTGATGCGACGCCCTTCTACGGCGAGTCCGGCGGTCAGGTCGGAGACACCGGAACCGCCTCGACCGATACCGGGGCTCTCGACATCACCGACACCCAACACGCGGTGCAGGGTCTGCATGGCCATCGAGCCATCGTGAAGTCGGGAACGATATCCGTCGGTCAGCGCGCCGTGCTCGCGGTCGCTCCGGGCCGGAGGGAACGAATTCGCAAGAGCCACACCGGGACCCACATCCTGCACTGGGCGCTGCGGGAGGTCCTGGGGGCCCACGTGCAGCAGGCCGGTTCACTGGTCGAGTCCGGCCGACTGCGGTTCGACTTCAGTCATTACGGACCTCTCAGCTCCGAGGAGATGCTTGCAGTGGAGCGGGTCGCCAACGAGCGGGTGATCGACAATGCGCGTGTCCTGACGATCGAGATGGCACGAGCAGAGGCCGAGGAGATCGGTGCGATTGCATTCTTCGGGGACAAATATGGGGATCGAGTCCGGGTGGTCGAGGCCGGCAACTACTCCCGCGAGCTCTGTGGCGGCACCCATGTGCCTTCGACCGGACAGATCGGCCCGCTGATCGTGCTGGGCGAGTCTTCGATCGGGAGCAATCTTCGCCGCATCGAGGCCAACACGGGCTCGGCGGGCTACGAGCATCTGGTGCAGCTTCGCAGCGAGTTGAATCTGGCTGCGGAGCACCTGCGGGTGCGGCCTGATGAGTTGGGGGGTGCCGCCGCCGCGATCGTGGCGCGTACCCGCCAACAGGAGGAACGGATCGAGGCGTTCGAGGCGAGAAATCGTTCCGAAGACGCCGGCAGCATCATCGGAGAGGCCGTGGCAGTCGCCGGGTACACCCTCGCCGTCGCAGTGCGAGACGGGTTGAGCCCAGACGCCTTGCGCCAGTTGGCCGTACAGGTTCGGGACCGCCTCGGTTCCGGAGTGGCCGTCATCGGATCGGAGCGCGATGGCAAGGCGGGGTTGGTTGGAGTGGTGACGGCAGACCTGGTGGAACGCGGGCTGTCGGCCGCCGACATCGTCGGTCCGGCTGCCCGACTGGTAGGCGGCGGGGGCAGCAAGGATCCGGAGCTCGCTCAGGCGGGAGGCCCGCAGGGAGCGGAGATCGGTGCGGCGCTCGAGCAGGCTTCCGCGCTTGCCACCGAAGCGCTCAAAGGGCTGTGATGCACGGGCGGGAGGACTGATGGGCCGGGTATTGGCACTGGATTCGGGCACCGTGCGGATCGGTGTCGCGGTGAGTGACCCGTTGCGGATCACGGCCCAGCCCCATTCGGTCTTGGATGCTGATAGTCCCGATCTGATGACGGACATCGCACAGCTGGTCGAGTCGCTGGACGTGGAGCGGATTGTCGTGGGCCTGCCGGTGTCGCTCGACGGGACCGAGGGGGCGTCGGCTCGACTGGCGCGCGACCTGGCCGGCCGCATCACCGCAGCGACCGGCGTCGAGGTGAGTCTGATCGATGAGAGGTTCAGCACAGTCATTGCGGAACGGGTGATGATCGAGGCGGGTGCCCGCCGATCGAAGCGGAGAGCGGCGCAGGACCGCGTGGCCGCCGCAGTATTCCTTCAGGCGTACTTGGATGGCATGCGATGAGCCTCGAACTCGAGCAATACGACGATGGTGGCGATGACGGCGGTGTCCCCAGCGGGCCGAGCCGGCTGGTGAGGACACTGGGCATAGCCGGGTTCATCATCGCTCTGTTCGTTTTGGCTTACGGGGGTGTCCAGTGGCTCGCCGATTCGGTGAGCGGGGTGATTGCCAGCGACGACACGGTGGTGGAAGCGGGCATTCCGGTGACGCTCGAAATAGCCCCCGGCGAGTCGGCCTCACAGATCGCCCGGGAACTCGCCGAGGCCGGAGTGGTGGCATCCGGCGCCGAGTTCGAAAGGGCTGTGCGCGAAGCGCGTGCCTCGAGTCGGCTGCAGGCCGGCACGTACGATCTGAAGACCGGCATGGAACCGGACGCGGTGCTGGCAGTGCTGCTGGAAGGCCCGGTCGGCGGCGCCGTGTACCGCCTTACTTTGATCGAAGGACTCACGGTCGGGCAGATGCTCGAGTCGTTGTCGCGTCAGACCGGGTTTACGTTCGAGGAATTCACCGAGCCGCTGCTCGATGGAAGCGTGACTTCGGAACTTCTGCCGGGGGAGCCGCAGGAATTGAGGGACTGGGAGGGTCTGTTGTTCCCGGATACATATGAGTTCACCGATGAGGCGACCGCGCTCGATGTGCTGACCCGGCTGGCGGCAACGGCCGAGGAACGGGTGGGTGCCATCGACTGGACGGCTCTGGAAGGGCGCGGACTGACTCCGTACGACGGGATCATCATCGCCAGCCTCATCGAGGAGGAAGTGGCCGTCGAAGAGGACCGGCCGCTGGTAGCGAGTGTGATATTCAACCGACTCGATGCTGGAATGAAGATGCAGCTCGACGTCACCGTCGTCTATGCCCTCGGTGCGGTGCCCGCAGGCGGTCTCTCGTTTGAAGACCTCGAGGTGAATTCCCCTTACAACACATATCTCATCGATGGCCTGCCACCGACGCCCATAGCCGGGGTGAGGGTTTCATCGCTGCGTGCGGCGGCGGAGCCGGCCGAGACCAGCTATCTGTTTTTCATCACGACCGACGAATCGGGAAAGATGACATTTACCGAGACGTTCGAAGAGTTCCTTCAGGTCCAGGAGCAGCTCACCGGAGACGGGTCATAGGCGTGCTCTCGAATTGTTCGGTCGACTCCTCTCAGATCTCGGGAGTCGGAAATTGGGAGTCGGGAGTCGGGACTCAAGACTTTCCAGATCCTGATGGCTGATGTCGTTCCCCCCATGCGCTTTGCTTTGCTGGGCGATCCGGTGGAGCACTCTCGATCTCCGGTGATCCACCGAGCAGCTCTACGCGCCCTCGGTCTGACGGGCAGCTATGTGGCTCGCTGCACCGACGGCGACGGAGTGATCGATGCCTGCGCCGAGATCCGAGTAGGCGTCCTCGGCGGTGCCAATGTGACGATGCCGCTCAAGAGGGCGGCGCTGGCCGCCGTCGATACGGCGTCGGAGCCGGCGCGGCGCGCCGGAGCCGTCAACACCTTGTGCTGGCGCGGTGGTTCGGTGTTCGGCGCCAACACCGATATCGGCGGGATCAGGGACGTTTGGGAACGCCGTGGGCTTCCGGTCGGTACCCCGATCCTGGTTCTGGGGGCAGGCGGTGCGGCTGCGGCTGCGATGCTCGCTCGCGAGGGATCGGAGATAGTGGCGAGCAGTCGGCGGCGCGGCGCGGCCACGGAACTGGCTTCCAAGATCGGAGTGACCGTTTCCGAAGTTCCCTGGGGTGTCGCCGTTGCCGGGGCAGTCGTGGTCAACGCCACCCCGGTGGGCATGGCCGGTGAATCCTTGCCCGAAGGCATTGTCGATGCTGCAGTCGGCCTGTTCGACATGGCCTATGGAACCAATGCGACACCGGCGGTGCTCGAGGCCGATGAGCGGCCGTTGGCCGACGGTATCGACATGCTGGTTGCTCAGGCAGCAAGATCCTTCGAAATCTGGACGGGTAGGCCAGCTCCGCTCGAAGTAATGGAGATCGCGGCCAGGGATCGATCGACCTCCACTTAGCGCCGGCGGGTTCGACGCTGGTTGGGAGCCGGCGTTTCCGGCTCCCAGTTTCCCGTTTCCCGAATCGAGTTCCGGTAGCTTCAAGCACGACCAGAGCTTTAGCAACACCGTTCGGGAAACGGGAAACGGGGAACGGCTCCGACCGATCCACACCACCTATCGGCACGCCCTATCGGCACGCCCCCAGCCTTTCTTCGGCCTCAAGCCTCGCCTCCAAACTGCCGAAACCCTTGTGAAGCAACTGTTCCGGCGTGTTCGCCACGCCAGGCACGACACGAGGAGATCGGGTGGCGCAGCGCGAGAACATTGGAGCGATCCTGGTTCGCGAAGGCCTCGTCACGGATGACGATTTGCAGGCGGCTCGCGGCATACAGGCTGAAAGCGGCGAAGCACTCACTCGCGTGCTGGTTGATGAGAGCATGATCGACGAGACGAAGCTCGTTCTAGTCCTTGCCGAGCACATGGGCATCGAGTATGTGAACCTCGCCGACGTGACGGTCGACCCAACTGCGGCCCTGCTCATTCCGGAGACGCTGGCGCGGCGCTACAGCGTCATTCCATATGGCTACGAAGGTGACTCTCTGCTCATTGCGATGGCCGATCCGAGCAACGTGCTTGTGATCGACGACATCCGTGCCATCACGGGCCTGCATGTGGTGTCGCGGATCTCGACTAGATCCGACATCTTGGATGCCGTCAGGCGGATGGGAGCCTACGACGACACGGTATCCGACCTGACCGACATGATGACCGAGGACGACGAAGAAGAGGATCTCACCAGTATCGAGGCTGCGGTCGAGGAAGCCCCGATCGTAAAGCTCGTCAACACCCTGGTGACTCGAGCGGTCAACGAACGGGCCTCAGACATTCATATCGAACCGGGGGAGCACGATTTGCGAATCCGATACCGAATCGACGGAGTGCTCCACGAGGTCATGTCTTCTCCGCGGTCGGTGTCCGGCGCCGTCGTGAGCCGTATGAAGATCATGGCGGAACTCGACATCGCGGAACGTCGGGTTCCGCAGGATGGGCGGGTGAGCCTCAGGGTGACGGGCCGTCAGATCGACCTCAGAGTTGCAACCCTCCCTTCGATCTACGGGGAGAAGGTCGTCATCCGGATCCTCGACAAGGACGATGCGGTTCTGGACCTGCCGGATCTCGGGTTTCTCCCTGAGTCACTCGATCGGTTCGAGAGCTCTTACCGCAAGCCTTACGGCACCATTCTCGTCACCGGACCCACCGGCTCCGGAAAGACGACGACGTTGTATTCGACTCTCAACATCCTCAACAAACCTGACGTCAACATCATCACCGTGGAGGATCCGGTCGAGTACCGGCTGGCCGGGATCACCCAGGTCCAGGTCAACCGCAAGGCCGGTCTGCAATTTCACACGGTCCTCAAATCGATCCTGCGCTCCGATCCCGACATCATTCTGATCGGCGAGGTGCGTGACGGTGAGACAGCCGCGATCGCGATCGAGGCGGCCCTTACCGGCCACTTGGTGCTCACCACACTTCACACGAATGATGCGGCATCGAGCGTGGGTCGGCTGATCGACATGGGTGTGGAGCCCTACCTGGTGTCGTCCTCGATCGACTCGATTCTCGCGCAACGTTTGGCCCGTCGCATCTGCGAACGCTGCAAGGTTCCGAAGGAGGTCAGCGGCGACCTGGTGAGTCAGATGGGATTTGACCCGGATGATGGACCGCTGACGATTTACGACGCAGTCGGGTGCAAGGTGTGCTCCGACACCGGCTATCGCGGCCGCCTTTCGATCAACGAGATCCTGCTGATGTCGGAGGAGATCCAACATCTCGCGGTCGAGCGGCGCCCGTCAGACGAGATCAAGAATGTAGCGGTCGAGCAGGGAATGAAGACTCTGCGGCGGGACGGGATGGACAAGGTTCGGCTAGGCCTTACGACCCTCGAAGAAGTACTCAGGGTGGTGGTGTGAAATGACGGTGAATCCGTCGCGTCGGATAGCAGAAATCCTTGTCGACCAGCGGCTCATCACGACCGATGACCTACTGACCGTTCAGACCGAGGCGGACGAGGCCGGAGACGACGTGATAGAGAGACTCGTGAGCTCCGGCCGGGTGCGGCGGATCGATGCTCTCGGAGCACTCGCCGAGCGCCTCGAGGTGCCCATGTTCGACCCGGCCACCGACTCCACTCTCGATCCCGAGGCGATCAGCCGACTCGACGCGGCGACGGCAGTGGCGGAGTGCGCCCTCCCCATCAGCCTGCGCGACGATGTCCTGACAGTTGCCGTTGTTGATCCGCTGGACAAGGCCAAGCACCAACGTCTGTGCGCCGCGGCCCACACGGAAGTTCGGCTGGCCATCGCTCTCGAGCAGACACTCACTGAAACCGTGCGGCGCATCTACCTTGCTCAGCCGATCGCTACCGGCTTGGATCCGGACGCGCCGACGCAGATCGGCCTTACGCCACGGATGGCACCGGCAGAGGCCACCTATCACATCAACGATCTGCTGTCGGTTCTCATCGATCGGGGCGGGTCGGACCTCCACATGTCTGCCGGTTCACCGCCGCAGATGCGCCTCAACGGCCGGCTGGTTCCGATCGAGGGCTACGCGGCGCTACGCCCCGCCGAGCTGAGAGCCATGGTCTACGACATTCTCTCTGCGCGCCAGCGCGAAGAGTTGGAGGACAACCTCGAGTTGGACGCCTCGCACCCGGTCGCAGGTCGGGGCAGGTTCCGAACCAACGTCTTCTTCCAGCGGGGCTCCGTCGGAGCGGTGATGCGTGCCATACCCAATCAGATCGCATCGCTCGAAGCTCTTGGAATGCCGCCGGTTGTTGCCGAGCTGGCCCGAAAGACGAGAGGGTTGGTCCTTGTTACCGGAGCCACCGGCACCGGCAAATCGACGACGCTCGCTTCCATGATCGACCTGATCAACACCAACCGCTCTCTCCACATCATGACGGTGGAGGATCCGATCGAGTTCATGCATTCGCATCGCAGCTCGATAGTGAATCAACGTGAGGTGGGTGCCGACACGACCTCGTTTGCAAACGCGCTGCGGCATGCATTGCGACAGGATCCGGACGTGATCCTCGTCGGGGAGATGAGGGACCTCGAGACGATGTCGACGGTCCTCACCGCCGCCGAGACAGGACACCTGGTCCTGGCCACTTTGCACACCCACGATGCTCCTGGCTCGATCGAGCGGATCATCGATGTTTTCCCGCCGTTCCAGCAGCATCAGGTTCGGGTTCAGCTCGCCGAGACCATGCAGGGAGTGGTGAGCCAGCAGTTGCTGCCCACAGTCGATGGCAACGGAAGGGTTCCGGCGGTCGAGGTGATGGTGGCGACGCCGGCTATCCGCAACCTGATACGCGAGGGCAAAGTTCCTCAGATCAAGAGTGCCATGCAGTCCGGTGGCAAGTACGGGATGCAGACCATGGACAAGGCATTGGCCGACCTCGCTCGATCCGGGCGGGTCGATATGGCACTGGCGAGTGAGCGAGCCGACTCACCTGAGGACTTCATGACTCTGATTGGAGGTGTCGTCCGATGACCGCACTCACCTACGACTACCGGGCACGTGACAAGTCGGGGGCGATCCACGCCGGACAGATGGAGGGGCCGTCGCCGTCTGCGGTTGCCGGGGCGCTGCGCGAAAAGGGCTTCATCCCATTGCGCGTAGACGCCGTAAAGTCGACGACGCTGCAGAAGGAAATCCAGATCCCTGGATTCAAGAAGAAGGTCAAGACCAAGGACATCGCGATCTTCAGCCGACAGCTGTCAACGATGGTCAACTCGGGGCTGACCCTCATCAGGGCACTGACGATTCTGGACGAACAAACCGACAGCGCAGTCCTCAAGCGGGTCCTCGGTGATGTCCGCACTACCGTCGAGCAAGGTTCTAGCCTCTCGGCGGCGCTGGAGGCCCATCCGACCGTCTTCAGCAACCTTTATGTCTCGATGGTGCGAGCCGGTGAGGTCGGGGGCGCCCTCGACGAGACACTGGTGCGGCTTGCCGACACCCTGGAGGCGGCCGTCAGGCTTCGATCCAAGGTGAAGTCGGCGATGGCCTACCCGCTCGTGGTCCTGACCCTGATCATCGTGATCGTCACCGGGATGCTGGTGTTCGTAGTTCCGATCTTCGAGGGCATGTACGCCGAGCTCGGGGGCACCTTGCCGGTGCCGACCCAACTGCTCATCGCCATATCGACGATCCTGACTGGGTTCTGGTGGTTGCTCTTGTCCGTCGTGATCGGTTCGATCGTCGGGTTCAAGCGGTGGAAGAAGACCGAATCCGGGCTCGCCGCCTGGGATCGGTTCAAGGTCAAGCTCCCGGTCTTCGGCCAACTCGTACGGAAGATCGCGATCAGCCGTTTTGCCCGGACGTTCGCGGTGTTGAGCCGGACCGGGGTCCCGGTGCTCCAAACGCTCGACATCGTGTCGTCGACGTCGGGCAACTGGCTGATGTCTGAAGCGACGAAGGATATTCAGGCATCGGTCAAACGAGGCGAATCCTTGGTGTCGCCACTCCACCGCCACCCGATCTTCCCACCGATGGTGACCCACATGATGGCCGTCGGCGAGGAGACCGGCGCGCTCGACACCATGTTGGCCAAGGTGGCCGACTTTTACGACTCCGAGGTGGAAGACACCGTAAACGCCATGACCTCGCTCATCGAGCCGATGCTCATCGTGGTGATGGGTGTCGTGGTCGGCGGGATCCTCATCTCGCTGTACCTGCCGATGTTCAACATCGCCAACCTGATCCAGTAGCGAGAAGTCCTGATTCCTGATTCCTGACTCCTGACTCCTGACTCCCCGAGGTGATTAGTCACCGCCGACCGAAAGCAGTTAAGGCTTTGAGTGTCTGGGGCCGATAACCACCAAGGGCGCAACAGCGCTTCCGACAAGAGAATCAGGAGGTTCTCGAATATGTTAAAAACTATCCGACGTGGGCTGAATAGGGATGAGGGTTTTACGCTCATCGAGCTCATGGTTGTGGTGATGATCATTGCAGTTCTAATCGCCATTGCTATTCCCTCGTTCCTTGGTTTCCGCAAGTCCGCCCAGGACCGCTCGGCTCAAGCCGAGCTGCGCAACGTCCTTCTCTCTGAGAAGGCGTTCTGGCTGGACAACGGCGACTACACCGAGACCACCGCAGACATCACCGCATTCGAGCCGAATGCGAACATGAATGCTTCCCCGGCTCTTGGTGTGACCGCCGACCTGCGCGATGCCGACAGCGACGTGGTCTGTCTGACCCGTACGGCCGAATCCGGCAACACGTTCGCCCTGTGGGAGAGCTCGTCTGCTGGGACGTACTACGGCGCGACGGACCTGTCGGTCGCTGACTGTCCGGCTGCTGCTCCGGCTACCTATACCCAGGGTGGTTGGTAGACCCTAGACCCACGGTCAATCACTTGACCTGGAGAGAGGAGGGCGGGTTTTCCCGCCCTCCTCTCGCGTGGCGTTGCAATCATCGAGTCACAAGGATCGGCACTGGGGCGACGAGGCTGTTGTACGCTCGCCGGCAAACCGTCATCTCATGGTTCCGAGACCCGCCGGTGCGGATCAGAAGACGAGGAGTGGAATTGACATTGAGCCATGGCGGGTTGGCCGCATGATCGAAGTCTTTGCCGGAGGATTCGCCGGCCTGCTCCTCGGTTCGTTTGTCAACGTTGTCGCCTATCGGATTCCTCGGGACATCTCGGTCATCAAGCCGCCGTCGGAGTGCCCATCCTGTGGTCACGAGATCAGGTCTCGTGACAATCTGCCGGTGGTC
>Ga0255057_10001861_pt1 | contig 11567 bp, 8 predicted proteins | sample Cases_109_6_MG_FD_189022 | JGI IMG/M metagenome (GOLD analysis project Ga0255057, IMG submission 189022) | Seawater microbial communities from Amundsen Gulf, Northwest Territories, Canada - Cases_109_6 | ecosystem: Environmental > Aquatic > Marine > Gulf | place: Canada: Northwest Territories... | reverse complement strand
TAGAATTCGTACCACACGTGCGGGGGGTTGCGGGCCGTCGACTTCCACGACGCCAGCCAATGTGGCCCCCTCGAGGTGCTCCATGGCGTAGTAGAAGACCCCGTCTGGAGTGCGCCCATAGTCGAAGATGGTGACTGTGTTCGGGTGCGTGAGCATCGCGGTCATCTGCACCTCCTTTTCGAAGCGAGCGATGCTTTGCGCGCCGGCTTTTTCCACTGGCAATAGCTTCACCGCCGTCGGTCGTCGCAACATGGCGTGCCGCGCGCGGTACACCAGGCCCATCCCCCCTTCGCCAAGCTTTTCGGCCAACGTGTATTGCCCGAGCTTCTTGGCGTCGCGCACCTCCCTGCGAAGGCCGTAGATCACTCGAGATGCGCTGGTGCAGATTGCGACGGCGCACGCCCACCACGCTGCGGCCCATAGGGTGATGTTCGTTGCGATGACATCGGCGGTTGCCGTTCTCAAAATCGGAACCACGTCGTCCCAAACCTCGACATCCAACGTGAAGTAGATGTAGGAGGTGACCACAAGCAAGGGCACGCCGCAGATACTCGTGATGAGGAACGTGCGCCATGCCGAGCTCGGCACGTAGATCGCGCGTGCGATCAGGCCAAAGCTCAACGCGAGGAGAACGATGTGGTGCGGTTGGATCACCGGCGGAATCCACAAGCCCATCAGCGCGTAGAACGTGCACGCCAAGAAGGTGCCGACGATCTCCGTGGCCCGGACAAACCCCACCGAACGTTTGCCCCAACGACAGAGGAGCCAAATCGAGAACATGCTGAAGGCCGCCAAAAAATGGTAGACCATCGACGGGTGCGTGAGCTGCATGTTGGTCGCCGGGTGCAGCAGCCAGTCCCCCGCGCGAATCGCGAAGAAGACAAAGCTGATGCTCGCGCCGAATAGGCCGTACTTCGCCATTCGGTGCTGCAGAAACGCGCGCCCTGCCTCAGACTGATCTACCGAAGCGCTCGAAACGGTCATCCAAATGCCATATAGCCGGACGCCACGCCCAGCGTCCACGATGCAGGTAAGTTCCCGGGGTCATTGGTATTTGGGCGCAGACCTCGCCTCAAATGGCGGATCTGCTACCTTCGGCGCCCGATGGCGGACCCGAAAATCACCCTCGAGCAGGTTTTGCAGGTCGCGAAGCTGGCCAGGCTGACGCTCTCCGACGACGAGGCGCGCCAGATGCAGGAGCAGCTGGATGCCATTCTCGGATACATGGAGGGGCTCGACGAGCTCGACGTGTCCGATGTGCCTCCGACGTTCCACTCCATCCCCATGGACGCGCCGATGAGGCCGGACGTGCCGGACCGATGTAGCGATCGCGCGGAGATCCTCGAGCAGGCCCCCGAGAGCCAGTCGGGCGGCTTTGCGGTGCCTCTGGTCCTCGAGGTCGAGTGATGAGCGACTTCCCCTGGCGGAGCGCATTCGAGATTCGCGAGCAGGTCGTCGGTGGCGGCACCAGCGCGGTGGACGTCACCCGTGGGTACCTCGCGCGCGCCGAGGCGCTCAATCCGAGGCTCTCGTGCTTCCTGACCATCGATCACGAGGGCGCACTCGCGGCGGCGGCGCAGGTCGACCATGCGCGAGATGCAGGTGAAGACCTCGGCCCGTTGGCCGGTGTACCCATCGCGCTGAAGGACAACCTCTGTACCCGTGGGGTTCGCACGACGTGCGCGTCGCAGATCCTCGGCGACTACATCCCGCCTTACGACGCCCACGTCGTGGAGGCGTTGCGGGCCTCCGGTGCCGTGATCCTCGGCAAGACGAACCTCGACGAGTTTGCGATGGGTTCGTCCAACGAGAACTCGTCCTTTGGGAACGTGCACAACCCTTGGGCTTTGGACCGCGCACCAGGCGGTTCATCGGGCGGTTCCGCGTGTGCGACCGCCGCCGGTTTGGCCCCGTTGGCGCTTGGTAGTGATACCGGTGGCTCGGTGCGCCAGCCCGCCGCGTTCTGCGGCATTACCGCGATCAAGCCTACTTATGGGAGAGTGTCCCGCTACGGGCTCGTCGCCTTTGCGTCGTCCCTCGATCAAATCGGGCCGATGGCGCGCTCGGTGCGCGAGGCCTCCCAGTTGCTTCAGGTGGTTGCCGGTCATGATCGCCGAGACGCGACCTCGGCCGATCGCGAGACCGGTCAGTACGTCGCCGCGTGTGACCGCGGCGTCCAGGGGCTGCGCGTAGGCGTGGTTCGTGACCTCCTCGAGGGACTTCAGGACGCCGACGTTCGCGCCCGAGTCGAGGCCGCGTTGAGCGCGCTCGAGAAGCAGGGCGCCGCCTTAGTGGATGTGTCGCTCCCCCATGCCGAGCACGCGGTGTCGGTCTACTACCTGATCGCGACCGCCGAGGCGTCGAGCAACCTCGCTCGGTTTGACGGCATTCGCTATGGGCTGCGCGTTCCGAGCGAAGACCTCACCGAGACGTACACCCAAACGCGGGCGCAGGGCTTCGGCCCGGAGGTTCGCCGCCGCATCATGCTTGGGACCTACGCGCTTTCGGCTGGCTACTACGACGCCTTCTATCTCAAGGCGCAGCGGGTCCGTACGTTGATCCGGCGCGACTACGACACCGCGTTTGAGAGCTGCGACGTCGTGTGCACGCCGACCACACCGACGCCGGCGTTCGCGCTCGGCGAGAAGACCGGCAATCCGCTCGACATGTATCTCGCCGACGTCTTCACCTTGCCGCCGAGCCTTGCGGGCTTGGCCGCCATCAGCACGCCCTGCGGGCTCTCCGCTTCTGGGCTCCCCATCGGCATCCAGTTCGTGGCGCCTCCCTTCGAGGAAGAGGTGCTCTGCAGCGCGGGGCAGGTGGTCGAAGACGAGTGTGGGTTGCTCGAGTCCCGACCCACCGCGCTCGACTGAGCGGCTACTTCGTGTCTGCCCGCTTCGTGTCGGCCGGTTGTCGTTTGCCGCCGCTTTGCTTCTCTATGATGGTCGAGGGCTTACCGCGACGCTCTTCACCGGCGACCTCGACGCGGTTTCGACCTCGTGCTTTCGCGCGGTAGAGCGCTTGGTCAGCTTGCTCGATCAGCTCGTCTGCTGTGACACCTCCGCGGAGCATCGCCAGTCCAATGCTCACACTGATCTTTTCGGGGCCGCCTTCGACTTGCGGAGTGCTCGCAAGCCGCCCGCGGAGCCGCTCGGCCACGATGCGCGCGGCGGTGAGCTTGATTTCGGAGAAGATCACCAGGAACTCCTCGCCACCCCAGCGTGACACGATGTCGTTTCGGCGAACGTATTCCGTGAGCGAGTTGGCGATTCCTTGAAGGACATGGTCGCCGGCGCTGTGCCCGAACTCGTCGTTGATCGCTTTGAAGTGGTCGACGTCGCACATCGCCACGCAGAGCCCCGTGTTGTTGCGGCGCGCTCGCGCGATTTCATCTTCGAGGCGCTTGCTGGCGTGGCGGCGATTGTACAGCCCCGTCAGACCGTCGGTCAGTGCGAGGAGTTGCGTTTCCTCCATGAGGAAAAGCGACTTCACGACCACGCCCAACGCCTCCGCAATGAGCTTCACGTTGCGGATGTCGGTCTCTGCGCAACAGTTGGGGCCTCCGAAGACCTGCAGCGCGCCTAGCGGTTCGTCTCTCACCCGAATCTCGCAGGTGAAGGAGCGTCCTCCGACGACGTTTTGGCCGGTGCCGAACTTCGGGTCGGCCTCGACGGTCGTGTTGGTCGCGCCGACGCTCTTTTCCGGGATCGCGAGGGCCGCCAGTCCGGCGGTAGCGTCGCCTTCGGGCCACGGTCCGCGGGCGCGAATCGAATAGGTCGGCCCGCCCGGCCCAAGAAGATGAAGCACCAGGTAAGGGCAACCGATGACTTCGGCCGCGAGCTCCAACACCTTGTCGCCAAACTCGATTCGATCGTGGACGTGGTCCATCAGACGACGGACCTCGGACTGCACGACCACATCGAAGAGGTGGTGGTCGAGCACGGCACTGACTCGCTCGAGTGGCGTTCCGTTGAGCTCGGGGCGGATGCTGTCTCGTGGGGTGCGGCCTTTCATCAGTTCTTTGACCGCTGGCAGCAGCTTCTCGTCCATGTGTTCCTTGGCGAGGTAGGCGTCGGCGCCCGCGTTGCGACCCCAGAAGCGTGTCTTGGCGTCCTTCGCGCCAGTCAGCAGCACGAAGGCGATGTCGGCCATGCTGGGATCGCCACGGAAGACCCGGCACAGCTGCACGCCGGTGATCGCGCCCATCTCGATGTCGCTCACGACGAGGTCGAACGTTCGCTCGAGCGTGAGGTCCAGCGCTTCTTCGCCGGAGCTCGCTTCGGTGATGTGGAAGCTCATCGGTTCGAGCTTCTGCACGACATGTCGACGAATCGCCGGACTGTCGTCCACCACCAGGACCCGAAAGGTCCCGGGCGTTTTTCCCCCCTGCCTAGACTCCGAAGGCATTCTTACCCTGTTTCATGATGGGTAAATCCGTGGCGAAATGCCAATGTATCTAGGGGTTACACACCATGGCCTTCCGTCCTCGGTGCGCTATAACCCGCCGTCATGACCGCCTATGAGCCCGTGATCGGCCTCGAAGTGCACGCCCAAATGCGTTCGCGAACGAAGCTGTTTTGTGGCTGCCCGACCGATTATGGGGCGCCCCCCAATACGCACACCTGTCCAGTGTGCCTGGCGCTGCCGGGGGCATTGCCGGTGCCGAACGCCAAGGCGATCGAGCTCGCCGTGCAGGCGGGCCTGGCGCTCGAATGTGATGTCGCTTCACATAGTGTCTTCGCGCGAAAGAACTACTTCTACCCGGACCTACCCAAGGGCTATCAGATTTCGCAGTTCGAGTTGCCGCTCAACGGGAAGGGGCATCTCGATATCGAAGTCGACGGGGAAACGAAGCGCATTGGGATCACCCGCATTCACGTCGAAGAAGACGCGGCGAAGAACATCCACGGCCCCGGTTCGAGCGGGGTGACACTCGTCGATTTCAATCGCGGCGGTACGCCCTTGGTCGAAATTGTGAGTGACCCCGACCTGCGGAGCGCGGAGGAAGCTGAGGCATACCTCAGGAAGCTCCGTGACGTGTTGATGTTCATCGGCGTCAACGACGGCAACCTGGAGGAAGGCTCATTCCGCTGCGATGCGAACGTGTCGATTCGCCCGGTCGGCCAAGAGGAGCTCGGCACACGCGCAGAGCTCAAGAACATCAACTCGTTTCGCTTCGTCAAGAAGGCGATCGAGCACGAGATCGCGCGCCAGGAAGGCGTCCTGCAGAACGGCGGGACGGTCGTTCAGGAGACCCGCACCTGGAGCGAGGGGCAAGGGAAGACCATCTCGATGCGCAGCAAGGAAGAGGCGCACGACTATCGCTACTTCCCAGACCCCGACCTGCCGCCGGTCACGGTGACCAAGGAACGCATCGAAGCGCTCCGAGCGGCGCTCCCCGAGCTTCCCACGGCGAAGCGGGAGCGGTGGCAAAGGGAGCTCGGCGTCACGGAATACGACGCGGGTGTGCTCTCGAGCCATCCCGAGGTCGCGAAGTACTTCGAGGAGACGACGCGCTTGTTCGCCGAGCAGTCCGGCAAGAAGGGCCAGAAGGGCAAGAACGCCGGCAAGAAGGTCGCCAACTTCGTGCAAGCCGAGGTTTTGCGCCACGTCACGACGGACGGCCTCGCGGCGTCGTTCCCCGTGGCACCGAGCGCGATCGCAGAGCTCCTGGGCTGCGTCGAAGAGGGAACGATCAACGGCAAAATCGCCAAGAAGGTGTTCGCCGTCATGGTCGAAACCGGTAGTGCGCCGAAAGCGATCATCGACGAGCAAGGCCTGGCGCAGGTGACCGACACGGGGGCCATCGAGGAAGAGGTTCGCCGCATTCTCGAGGCTAGCCCTTCGCAGGTGGCTCAGTACAAGGATGGAAAGACCAACGTCATCGGCTACTTCGTCGGGCAGGTGATGAAGGCGACCAAGGGCGCCGCGAATCCAAAGGCCGTCAACGAGATCCTCCGGCGGCTGCTGGACGAGCAATGAGCGCCGACCTTTCGCGCACTCCATTGAGTGGCGCCGATTGGTTTGCGGTAGAGTTCGATCCCGCCACTCGCGACGTCGTGATGCTCGACCAACGGCTCTTGCCAACGGAAGTCAGATATCACCGCTACCGAAAGCCGGACGAGATTGCCGATGCGATCCGCGACATGGTGATCCGTGGCGCGCCTGCGATTGGGGTCGCGGCTGCGTATGCGCTGGCGATGGTCGCGCGAGACGAGAAGGGCGACGGGCAGATGTTTCTGGTCGCCAACGGGACTGCGGGGCGCATTCTCAACGCCACTCGGCCCACAGCTGTCAATCTCGGATGGGCCATCGCTCGGATGTCGCGAAAGGCGGGGAAGCTCTACGAGCTCGCGCCCGAGCTGCGGTATCAGGGGATGCTCGAAGAGGCCGAGGCGATCCACCGCGAGGATGTGGCGTCATGCCGGCGTATGGCTGAGTTCGGGGCGGCTGAGGTCCCTGATGGCGCCGTGATCCTCACGCACTGCAATGCCGGCGCCCTCGCGACCGGCGGGTACGGCACGGCGCTCGGGGTGATTCGTGCGGCGCATGCTCAGGGCAAGAACGTGCGTGTGCTGGCGGACGAGACGCGACCGTACTTGCAGGGCGCGCGGCTCACCGCATGGGAGCTTCATCAAGATGGAATTCCGGTTGAAGTGATCACCGACAACATGGCGGGGCACTTCTTCCAAACAGGGGAGATCGGCTTCGTCGTGGTTGGGAGCGACCGAATTGCAGCCAACTCCGACGTGGCAAACAAAATCGGGACGTACCCACTGGCGGTGCTCGCCAATCAGCACGAGGTGCCGTTCACCGTGGCCGCACCTTGGAGCTCCGTGGATCTTCGTACGCCGTCGGGCGCTGACATCCCGATCGAAGAGCGATCCCGAGACGAGGTGGCCATCATCGGCAACGCTACGGTGGTGGCCGACGGCATTCCTTGCCGGCATCCGGCGTTCGACATCACGCCGGCACGCCTCGTCGATGCGATTTACACCGAGCGCGGCGTCGTGCGCCCGAAGATCGGCGAGCGTCCCGACGTGTTGCGCGTGTAGCTCGGCTACAGCCGCAGAAGGGCGGCGCCCCAGTTCAATCCCGCGCCCAACGCGAGGAAGCAGAGCAAATCGCCTTCGCGGATCGTGCCGTCGCGCCTGAGCTCATCGGTGAGGATTCCGATCGTGGCCGCTGATGTGTTGCCGTAGCGCGCGATGTTGGAGGGGATCTTCTCGGGAGGAATACGAAGCGCGTTCCGCACGGCCTGATTGATTCGGTCGTTGGCCTGGTGCGCGATGAAGCAATCGATGTCGTCTTGGGAGATGCCGTGCTTCTCGCAAAGTGACTTCACAGTTCGCGAGAGTGTCTTCACGGCCTTCCTCAACAGCGAGGGGCCGCGCATTTGCGGAATGTGTTCGTCTGCCAGCACAGCCTCGGGGGTCACGTACGGAATGCTCCGAAAGCCGCAGCCCGACACGAAGAGATGATCAAACGAGTTGCCGTCGCTGTGAAGCTCGGCGCCGATGAAGCCGCCATCCGTTGCCTCGCTCTTCCGGAGGACCATCGCGGCGGCGCCGTCACCGAAAATGACCGCGAGGCCTCGGTGCTGGGTCGCTCGCTGGTACGCTTCGGCTGTGACCTCGCGTTCGGCTTCAGAGCGAACCACCTCCCAGTCGGTCCAGGGCATGAACCCCGCGTGCACCTCGGCGCCCACGAGCAAAATGGTCTCAGCTGCACCGGATTGAACGAGGCCGTTGGCGAGCTGGAACGCGTAGGGCATCGCAGCGCATTGTTGCCGGATATCGAGAGCGGGAACGCCGGAGATTCCGAGCTTGGCACCTAGGAGAGGGCCCGACCCGGGAAAGAAGTAGTCGGGCGTCATCGTCGCAAAGATGATGTAGTCGACCTCCGATGCCTCGATGCCTGCATCGTCGAGTGCCTTTTTCGCAGCTTCGACGCCGAGGTCACTGGCCCCCTGGCCATCCCGTGCGAAGTGGCGCTGCTGGATTCCGGTGCGCGCTTGGATCCACTCGTCGCTGGTCTCCATCACGCGTGCAAGAGCATCGTTCAGCACCGGAGCGCCAGGAAGGTGGCGTCCGGTCCCGATGATTGTGATGCCGCTCATGCGAGGATTTCGCCTTGCCACAACGCGTCGGGACCGCTTCGCTGACGCACGAGGCGTGAGCGCGATCCGTCGACGAGAACTTCGGGGGGCAGGGGGCGTGCATTGTACATGCTCTGCATCTCCCGTCCGTACGCGCCGGCTCCGCGGATGGCAAGTAAGTCTCCCTGCTTCACTTCGGGCAGGGGTCGGTCCTTCGCGACGAAGTCCCCGGACTCGCACACCGGCCCAACGACGTCGACCGGGACGAGGTCCGCGCTCGGGTCGGGCTCCACGATCGGCATGATAGCGTGGTACGCGCCGTAAAGTGCGGGACGAATGAGCTCTGTCATGGCGGCGTCGACAATTACGAAGCGACGATCACCCTGCATCTTGGTGTACAGAACCCGTGTCAACAGCACGCCTGCGTCGCCAACGAGGGCGCGGCCCGGCTCGGTAATGATTTCGATCTCCGGGCGGAGCACGCCGGAGGCTTCTAGGCCTTCGCGGATCGCGTCTCCGAACGCGGCGTCCGGTGGATACGCGTTGACCTCGTGTCCGTAGTGCATCGGCCAACCGCCTCCCACGTCGATGGAGCGCAATGTCGCGCCTTGTTCGACGCAGTGATTCGCGAAGTTGCCCAGGATCTCGATCGCTTCGCGAAGCGGCTGTGGTGACGAAAGTTGCGAACCGATGTGACAAGCCACGGATTCCAGATCCAAGTGCGGATTGTCGAGGATGCTCGGAATGATCGACTCTGCGACTGGAATCGCCAGGCCGAACTTCGATTCACGCAGCCCCGTGGCGATGTACGGGTGGGTCTTGGCATCGACATCGGGGTTGACGCGCAAGCCGATGGCAAGAGGACGGCCAAGCTCCCGTGCGACACTCTCGACGACGTCGAGCTCCTGAACGTTCTCGACGTGTAGCGCTCGAATCCTAGCCTGCGCGGCCGCGACGATCTCCTCACGCCTCTTGCCGACGCCGCTGTACACGATTCGCTCCGGCGGGAACCCCGCCTTGAGGGCGCGCTGCATTTCGCCGACCGACACGATGTCCGCACCGCAGCCCTGCGAAGCAAGTCGCGCGAGCACCGACAGATTGCCGTTGGCCTTGATCGCGTAGGCGATCAAGTGGGGTGCGAAGGAAAGCGCGTCGTCGATGGAGCGGTACGCGTCGTCGATCGCAGCACCCGAGTACACGAACGCCGGCGTGTCGACCTCGGCTGCGACCGATGCGAGCGAGACCTCCTCGCACACGAGCGCGCCGTCTCGATACGAGAACCAAGGTGATTCGGGGATTTGCGCGTTGGACATGGCGGACCTTTATGCGCCGCGCCGCGCTTGGAGTCGACCCCGAAGCTCGGCGATGGCGTCCGCGACCCGTTCGCGTGCCGGCCCACCGACGACGTCTCGCCGTTCGACCGCGGTCTCCATGTCGAGCGCCAGGAAGATCGTGTCATCGAAGGCGTCGTGAGCAGCCTTGTAGGCCTCGATCGGAAGCTCCGAAAGCGTCTTGCCCTCCTGCACGGCCTGGTGGACGAGCATGCCCGCAACGTGGTGCGCGTCCCGAAAGGGAACCCCACGCGAGGCGAGCCAGTCTGCGACCTCGGTCGCGTCGAGGAAGCCGGCCTGCAACGCGGCGGCCATCCGGCCCTTGTCGAAGGTCGCGGAGCCGATCACGCCGCGGAGCACGGCCAGGCAATCATGCACCGTGTCGAACGCCTCGAAGACTGGCGCCTTGTCCTCTTGGAGGTCCCGGTTGTACGCGAGCGGCAGTCCCTTGAGCATCACCAACAGGTTGACGAGCGAGCCGACGACCCTGCCGGTCTTGCCGCGAATCAGCTCGGGCATGTCGGGGTTCTTCTTCTGCGGCATGATCGATGAGCCGGTCGTGAACGCGTCGCTCATCTGAACGAAGCCGAACTCCTGGCTCGACCACAGGACGAGCTCCTCCGCGACCCGCGACAGATGCACGGAGCAAATCGCGAGTGCACTGACAGCTTCGAGAAGAAAGTCTCGGCTACTGACGGCGTCGAGCGAGTTCCGCATCGGTTGATCGAAACCGAGCGCGCGGGCGGTCGCATCCCGGTCGATGGGAAACGTCGTGCCGGCGAGGGCCGCGCTGCCGAGTGGAGATTCGTTCATGCGCTTTGCGGCGTCGACGAGGCGGCCTCGATCTCGTTCGAGCATCTCGGCCCAGGCCAATAGATGATGTGCCAGCCTCACGGGCTGTGCGCGCTGCAGGTGGGTGTACCCCGGCATCAGAAAGTCGAGGTGTCCGTCGGCCTTGTCCGCGAGGACCTCGAGGAGGGCGTCGATGTCGGCGACGACAGAGCCGCACGCGTGCCGTGTCCAGAGCCGCATGTCGGTCGCGACTTGGTCGTTGCGGCTTCGCCCGGTGTGCAGACGCCCTCCGGCGTCGCCGATGGCGCTCGTCAACGCGGCCTCGATGTTCATGTGGACGTCTTCTTTGCCTTCATCCCAGTCGAACTCGCCCCGTTCGATCGATGCGCGGATCGTTTCCAAGCCGGCGACGATTTGCTTGGCGTCGTCCGCAGACAGAATGCTCTGCTCGGCCAGCATGCGCACGTGTGCGATCGAGCCGTCGATGTCCTGCGGCCACAGGCGTCCATCGACATCCACGCTTGCGCTGAATCTCGCTGCGATCGCGTCCAGCTCCTCTTCGAACCGGCCGCCCCATGCCTTGTCACTCATCGTTCGTTCTCCGCTATTGCTGCATCGGCACCCGGAGATCTACACGGCGAAGCAGGCGGGATCCAGCCCGAAGGGCCCACGCCTCGGTCGCGAGGCCACATAGCGCACCGATGACCGGCGTCATCCAGCCCATCGTCGCGCCGAGTACCACCAAGGCTGCAGCCAAGGCACACGAGCCGATGCCTCGCCATGTAGCCCGTCGGACCGCCCGGGCTATCCAGAGAGCGCCGGCGGCGTCGCGCACGTCGTGGCTGGCCACCACCACGCCGCGGTCCTCCAATGCCGAGCCAACCAGCCGCAGGGAGATCGGAACATCAGACGCGGCGAGCACTGCATCGTCTTCCCCGCCGCGCCCGATCGTTGCGGTGATTCCGCCGGTCTCGCGCAGTGCGCGCACCTCGGTCACGCGTTCGTGCGGAAGGAGAGGTGCCTTGACTTGGGGCGCGCCGAGCTGGCCGGCGATGCGCTCCACGGTTCGTCGGTCATCTCCGGACAGCACGACCACGTCGCACGGTAGGTCGGCGATGCGCTGAACGGCGTCGCGCGCGCCAACGTGAACCGGGTCGAGGATCGCCACCAGCGCCTCGAGGCGGCCGTCGATGGCGATGAAGATCGGCGTCAGCCCCTCACTTTCGATGTGGGTGGCGTCGCTATCGGCGGTGGCGACACTAATCCCTTCGTCGAGCAGGAGCTGCCGCCGGCCCACGACGACCGGGACACCGTGGGATGTGACGGCTGTCACCCCGAGGCCCGCG
>Ga0255057_10001857_pt1 | contig 11574 bp, 10 predicted proteins | sample Cases_109_6_MG_FD_189022 | JGI IMG/M metagenome (GOLD analysis project Ga0255057, IMG submission 189022) | Seawater microbial communities from Amundsen Gulf, Northwest Territories, Canada - Cases_109_6 | ecosystem: Environmental > Aquatic > Marine > Gulf | place: Canada: Northwest Territories... | reverse complement strand
CCGGTGAGACGCTCACCGACGTCTATCTCGAGCACCGGAGGGCGCTGGAGATGGTGGAGCGCGGCGGGGCGCGGGCGCGGGTCGAGGCGGTCGAGGTGCCCGAGGTAAGGATGGTCGAGCCGGGAGCCGACGGTGGCTTCGACGCCGAGGCCACCTGGACCGTAGGCGGCACCGTGACCCACTTCGGCCACCGGCATTTCCGCCAGACCCGCGATGACGCCCGTGTCACCCTGGTCGCGGTGGAGGGGAGCTGGAAGATCCGCGCTATCGAGCTGCTCGACGAGGTACGAATCAAGTAGAAAAACGGGGTGAGAGCTGATCGCCCCCACCCCGCGGCAAACTTCAAGCTGAGACGTCTGTCCTAGTCCATCTTCCTGTAACTGACCGAGGTCAGCTTGACGGGCTTGACCTGGCTTCCCGGCTGGTGGATCGTCACTCCATGCTGGTTGTCATAGTTGATCTGCGCCCCCATCTGCAGCACACCGGTGCCGACTTGATTCTTATCGATGTCGAGCTGGATGATCGAAAAGTTGCCCTCCACCTTCGCAGCCTGCTGCGCGGCCAAGGCGAACTCCACCGGATCGCTGCTGGCGAGGATCACACGCCAGTTGCCGTTATCCATCTCGACGGCACGGGCCCACTGCAGGACCGTGACCTTGTTCCCCATGCGGACCGTGGCGACGATCGGCATCTCCTCCATGGCTTCGTGGGCCCCGACCCCGCCGTCCTCGCGGATCACGCTGGTCATGGCCGCCCGCTCCTCATCGGTGATCCACTCCTGGATGTCGATCGTCAAGTTGACGGTGGACGAACCGCGTCTCGACGGATCGGAGACGTCGGCGGTGGCGATAAACCGATGGAGCGGCACGCCATATTTGGAATACTCCTCGGCCGAGCCGATAAACTTGTAGCGCGAACCCGCGACCGACAGATCGCCGATCAGGCCCTTCTGACCATAGGCGACGACCACGATCGGTTTGCCGGCGAAGGCGACTTTGTCACCGACACCGAACTTGGCCACGGTGGCCTGGCCGTCTACTCCGGCTTCCCACGTCTTCTTCTTGTCGCGAAACGACTGCAGCGAATCCTCGGTCATGAAGGCCATGACCTGCGAATGCGACGCTACACCTGCGGTCAGGCCAAACGACGCGGACGAGGCGCGATAGTAGGCGACCGTCTCACCGTCGACCTGCAGAGCGCAGGCTCCGCCCTCGACAGCGACCCCGAGACCGATCTTCCCGACCTTCGGACACATCAGGAGGCCGGCGGCGTTGTTGATGAGGTCATCGGAGTTGGAGACCATCTGGTCGAACTCCGTGAAGCTCTTCTCCACCTTCTTGTTGAACTCGTGGGCGTCGAAGGCGCTGGCCGGGCTCTGGACACAAAGTGTGCCCACGAGCAGAAGGCCCATCGCGATCATGATTTGTCTTGTACGCATGCTCTTTCTCCTCCTTTCACGGCCCAAACTATCTCGCCGTGTTTGTTATCTATTATCTGTTTTCCGAGCTAGAGCCTCCCTTGAAACACCCGCGGCAAAGAGCACGCTTCCGCCCCGAGTTTCAAGACCCGCTCGAGTTGCTGAAGTCGGCACTATACCACCCCTCGGCGAACTCCACAAGTTCCCGGTCGAGATCACCAAAAAACCAATAATTTCTGGGTCGGATTGGGCACTAGGCTGATCGTCAACTGCTGTTCGTAAGCACTTCGCTCACCGACTGGTCGATCGCCTGGCAGATGCCCTCGAGATTGAGATGATCCTCGGCCCAGTCCTCCCCTGGGGCCCATCCAAGCCCCGGCCTCGCCGCCTCTGGTATAGTCGAGAAACTCGAATCCAGCACGGGATCGGTCGAGGCTTCGTGGTACTGAAGCCTCATAACGTTCCATTGTCGGTGGACAAAGGGGACAGAATTCATGAAGACTTCGATTGCAACACTAGTGTTGATGCTCGTCGTCACCACGCTCGCCGGGGCGGGTGAGCTCAAGGAGGACTTGGTTACCCTCGAGAAGGGCTTGTGGACGGCGTGGGGGAAAGCGGACGGCGAGATGTTCCGTCAGCACCTGACCGAGGACCACGTGCAGGTCGTCGCCGGTATGGGGACGTTCACCGGACGAGACACCATCGCCGCCGAGATCAGTGCCGGCGGCTGCAAGGTCGCGAGTTTCGACTTCCATGATGTAAAGGTCCGCCAGCTGGTCCCAGACGTGGCGATCTTGTCCTACACGGCCACTCAGGACGCGATTTGCGACGGCACCAAGCTGCCGGCGAAGATCTATTCGAGCTCGGTCTATGTCCGCAAAGACGGAAAATGGCTGTCGGCCAGCTACCAGGAGACCCCCGCCGAGTGACCCTGACCTGTTAAGACACTTAGTTTCAGTGACTTGAGTGGCAGTGGCGTGCCGATGCTCGCCGGCATCGTTCTCGGGGTTGATGTGCCTCTACCTCCTCTGGCGAGGTGGTGGGTCTTGGAGCAAAGATCTGGCCGCCACTCCCGTCGCCTCGAGATAACGGGCAGCGACCAAAGGAGGAAATAGGTGGTAGTTACTCGAGGCACTGTTCTTTCGGTCAACGTCGGCGGTGTTCGTCAGTTCGAGTACCACGGGCGCCCGGCTGTCAGCGCAATCTGGAAGTCGCCCGTTGTGGGTCGGGTTGCAGCTCGAGGCGTGAATCTCGAAGGCGACGACCAGGCCGATCGCGAGGCGCACGGCGGACCTGACAAAGCGGTATACGCCTATGCGGTCGAAGACGCCCGATGGTGGGCGGAGGAGCTCGGCCGCTCATTGGAGTACGGCGAGCTCGGCGAGAACCTCACGACGGAAGGAGTTGAGGTAACGAATGCGCTCGTCGGAGAGCGGTGGGAGATCGGCAGCACCGTGCTCGAAGTATCGGAGCCCCGCGTGCCATGCTGGCGGCTGGCAGTGCGCATGGAGGACAACGGTTTCCCACGCCGGTTCACGAAAGCGGGTCGGCCTGGCGCCTACTTGAGGATCGCCGTCGAAGGCGCGCTTGGCAGCGGGGACGAAATCCGCATCGTCGAGCGCCCAGACCACGACTTGACGATCGGCGACGTCTTTCGAATCTACACGCGTGACCGTCAGGAGGCGGAGCGTTTCCTCACTGTGCACCAGCTGTCCTCGAGTTGGCAGCGGTGGGCGGAGCGGTGGCTAGAGAAGCGAAAGGGGTGACCGGTTCCACTGGGAGTCGGGATAATGAGACACCGTCAGAGACACGTGCTAGACTAGCCCGCAAGAACCCGATATGGAAAAGATCGGTAAGTACGAGATCCTCGAACGGGTTGGTTCGGGAGGATTTGGGACCGTCTACAAGGGATATGATCCCTTCCTGAAGCGGACGGTCGCCATCAAGACGTGTACGTCCGATGACGAGGAATTTCGGCGCCGTTTCTACCAGGAAGCCGAGATCTTTGGTTCTCTCGAGCACCCGAACATCACGACTGTTCACGACTTCGGAATCCACAACGACATTCCTTTTCTTGTGCAGGAGTTGTTGAGTGGAGAAGACCTGAGAGCGGTCATCCGGCGTAGCGATCCACTGCCTGTCGAAATCAAGGTCAGTTACCTGATCCAGATATCCCGAGCCTTGGAGCATGCTCATTCTCTCGGGGTCATTCATCGGGACATCAAACCGGGCAACATTCGGGTTTTGGCGGATGGCTCTGTCAAAGTCATGGACTTCGGGATCGCCAAATTGGCCCATCTCGAGACCCAGCTCACCCGATCCGGGGTAATGGTGGGTACCGCCAGCTATCTCTCTCCCGAGCAGATCGGCGAAGAAGAGTTGGACCACCGCGCTGACATCTTTTCCTTTGGCGTCGTGGCTTTCGAATTGCTGGTCTACGAGCGGCCGTTTTCTGGCTCCACGATCTCATCGTTGGCCTACGAGATCTTGCATAAGCATCCACGACCCATCACCGAAGCCTGGCCGGAGTGTCCTCGGGAGTTGGCTGATCTGGTCATGAGCTGCCTGGAGAGGAAAAGGGAAGATCGGCCCTCCAATTTCAGGGAGATTCTGGCGCGTCTTCTACCACTGATGGGCACGGTAGATTCACAGTCTGCGATTCTATTTCCGGAGCAAACTCTGGCGTATCCCCCTGATCACTCGGATCGACTGCCCACCCGGAGCTCGGCGCGGTGGGGGCCTGTAGGACCTGCCAGATCGGCGACGACGGGCGAAAGGCAGCCGTTTACCTCGCGGTCCTTTCTGCCGGCATCTCGGTCTCTGGTAGTCATGACCGTGATCGGGCTGGTGCTCGGGAGCCTGGGGCTTGTCGGGTTTGGTGCGTGGAAGTGGGGACGTCAAAGCGTTGAGGAGGTCGGTGGAATCGCCAACGGAGTAGAAACCGCGGATATCGCAGATATCGATAGTCCGGCTCAGGCGGCAGGGTCTACGTCTAGGCCGGTCAACCTCTCGGCAGGGCCTGTCGATGATCCTACTGTATCGGTCGCACCGCCCGGGAAGGTCGCAGAGAGAGCCAGCCCCAAGGCGGAGCAGGTGAGGGAGGACACACCCAAAGAGCCCTCCTCAATACCTGCTCCCGAGCCGGTACCGCCTCTCAGCTTCGAGTCCGCCCGCCCGGCTCCCGATCTTGTCGCTATTCCGCCGCCGACGGTTCTAGTGGTTGATGAAGAGCCGACACCTGCACCGGCTGTTACCCAGGAGCCCGTCGAAGAGGAGTTGCCATCACCAGCGGTGGAAGATCAGACCAGCGCCGTGCTCGATGTGCTGGATCGCTATGAAAAAGCCTATGAAAATCTCGACAGTGAGGCCCTCAAGCTTGTCTGGCCGTCGTTGGATGTTCAACAACTCCGGGCGCTGGAGAGGAGTTTCTCCAACTATCAGTGGCTGGATATGGATATCGAGAACTGCAACGTGATGGTGGACGGGTCACAAGGTACGGCGAGTTGTCAGGTGCGCCGGGTCATCAAGCCAAGGGCGGGCTCCAGACAGACCGATCAGCGTCAGACGACTTTCTATTTACGATTCGACAACCATCGCTGGGTGATCGATCGTCTCTAGGGTCTCCGATCAGAAGCTGTAGTCGATTCCGATCAGCGGGACTACGTCCTGGTCCCGCAGACCGTCATCGGTCAAAGAGAAGATCAGGTCTGCCGTTAGCAAAAGAGTGCCGGTTAGATTGACCTTCAAGCCAACGGCGGCGGTTGCCAGGTCGAGGTTCTCTGTTTCTGCCGTGAGGATCGGGCGAGTCGTGGTTTGAATCTCAGAGGAATCGAAGCGTCGAAAAAGAAAAGGCTCTTCTCCAGCCCGAACCTGATTGGCGTCGAGCAATGTGCGCCAGAGGATTTCGGCCGCAAGCGTGACACGAGGGTGGATGGCCACGTCGAAGGCTGCTGCAAAATTGAATTCGTCGGACAGCTCACCGATAAATTCACTGCCACCGGAAGAGAAGGTGTAACCCAGATTCACATGGGTGGCGAAGCTGCCAAATATTCCCGATCCGATGATATAGAGCTTGGCCTGAGTTCCCCCTGATCCCAGGAGGTTGTCCTCGTCACCGGTAGGCAGCCGAAGATCTGCCGCCGCCGCAAGCGCAGCGCTCTTCCTGCTGGCGAATTGGTACTTGGCTCTCAACAGAATATCTCCCACTCCGGACTCAGATCCTCCCGAGGTGAAATCTTGTTCGTCTGTTCCATCGGGAAATCGATGGACTGGAGGATCCTCGAAACCCTCGGTCGCCTGACGGAGAATGCGAGTCGATACCCGGGCGTCCAGGTCGACGCTTACGAGCGGCACTGCGAAGGCGAGATCGAAGCGTTTGGTAACGCCGTAGGTTCCGAATGTCACCACATTGTTGGTCGACAGCGAGATCGCAGCCTCGGCCAGAATCAAGTCACCTTCAAAGAAGGTCTCCAGACTCGTACCGTCATTGTTGGAATCTAGGTGGGTCAGCGAAAACTCCATGTCTCCTGAAGTCAGATCGAGACTATCGATGGCATCGTAGCTGGTGGAAAAGTAGTTCACGCCGAAATTCCATTTCCCCTTGCCGATGGTCATGGCCCGTTCAGTAAATATCGGACCAAACGCATCTGTACTGCGCTCGAAAATGCCGAGCTGTTCGTTGTAGTCGTAGGTGAAGCCGCCGGCCGACGAGCTGAGGGGAACGGTCGCTAGCTGACCGACGACGCTGGCGTTGATCTGAATGCCGGCGTCACGCAACGTCTGGCTGGAGTCGATGAAGTGTGCCTGATGGCCTGCCGGGACTAAGACGATCGTTTGGTCAAAGAGTTCAGGGATCAGGACGGCCAGATCATCGAACTGAGCCTGTAGAGCCGCAGCGAGCAAACCATGAAGAAATACAGCCGTACACACCGAGAAACGACATCGCATCGCAACGGCCTCCGTTCCAGAGTGACAATCTTGCCGCGTCTGAACTGTGGGCCGACCCTAGTGGGCTCGATCGGCCTTGTCAAGCAGCGATCCTCGATATTTCTTCCTTCAGAGATCGCCTCCACATCGTGGGATGTGAGCGCAAGCTATCGCGTTGCTGACGCCGGACCGACAGGGTGACCGACAGGGTGACAGGATACTCAATACAAGAATCTGGATCGGTAGGTTCATCTCTCTGCGATTCATTTTTCTGTATTGAGTATCCTGTCACCCGTCTTCCACGGCGAGTCCCTCGATACCGCACCTGTGGACCTCACAGGCGCTATCATGTGGCTGAAGTGGCCAATCAGCAGCACTTGGATCTCCTGCAGCAAGGTGTTGAGTCGTGGAACCAGTGGAGGAAGGAACACCCCAAACAGAGGCCGAACCTCCGCGGGGCGGACCTCCGCGGGGCGAACCTCCGCAGGGCGAACCTCTTCAGGGCGGACCTCCGCGGAGCAGATTTGCGCCGTGCGAATCTACGAGAGGCAGTCCTCACTGGAGCAGACCTGGGCAGAGCCCAGTTATACAGGGCGAATCTGAACCGGGCGACCCTGACAGATGTCAATCTCGAGGCTGCCGATCTAGAGCGGGTGTTCCTGAGGCGCGCGGATCTGCGCGGAGCGAATCTTCGCGAAGCGAACTTGCAACTCAGTGTTTTGGTGGCATCAAAACTCGATGGTGTCCATCTGACCGGTGCGCGCGTGTATGGAATCTCAGCCTGGGGCCTGGAGGGCGTTCCAAAAGCGCAATCCGATCTGATCATCACTCCCCCTGAGATGCCGGCCATCACCGTGGACAATCTGAAAGTCGCGCAGTTCATTTACCTATTGCTTGACAACGAAGAGATTCGTGACGTGATCGACACGATCACCTCGAAGGTGGTGCTAATCCTCGGCCGCTTTACCGACGAGAGAAAGACTGTTCTCGACGCCATCAGAAAGGAACTTCGCCGTCAAAACCTCACGCCGATCCTCTTCGACTTCGACAAACCGGCAAGCAAAGACTTAACCGGAACCGTCGAGACGCTTGCTCGCTTGGCCCGCTTCATCATCGCCGATCTCACCGACCCGAGCAGCATCCCGCATGAGCTTGGGACCGTGGTGCCGTTGCTTCGGACCACGCCAGTTTTGCCGCTGCGGCTTCAGGGTTCGAGCGGGTACAGCATGTTTGATGACCTGCGTGCATACCCTTGGGTCTTGAAGACACACGAGTACCAGAACGTCGAGAGCCTGGTCGCATCGCTGGCCGAGGTGATCGAGCCCGCGGAAACGAAGGCCCAGCAATTCCGAAGAAAGCTTACGAACGGAGGAACCGATTCCGAGATCACGTCAGAAGCCGATTGAACCGCTCACGCCAGCCGAAGTCGAAGGCCTGCACCAAACCGCCAACCGCCGGGCGCGGCGGCCTGAGGTACAATCCACGAAAGCCCAAACACAAAGATTGCAGCCGCTCCGCCCTAGTCTTTCTTTCTCCTGAAGACGCCCGAAAACGGATCGCCGGCGGCCCACTGGCCCGTACCCGCCGTGTTCGGTACCGCAGGATTGAACACATCGTAGTGCACCAGGCTCTGCAATTCCCGCAGGTTCGGCAATCGCCACGCGCCCACCCCTGAGGCGCCCGAGAGACCGCAATCGCCACCGTTGTGAGCGACAGAACCATCGAACAGCGTGTTGGCGAAGGCCAACGCCGCAGCCCAGTTCATCGACGCAGCGGCACAGTCCGCATTCTCCAGCCAGATCAAACCCGTCAGCTCGTCCGTCACCGTCCCGTCCCCGTTCTTCGTGAACCGGGGGTTCGGCCAACTAACCCCCAGCTGGAGGTCCCCGTCCTGGGCCAGGCCGATCCCCGTTCCGCACGTGACGACGTCACCCGCCGCGTCGTAGCAGGTCGTCTGACCCGTCCGGGGAACCAGGGCCAGCCCCAGAGCTTCGACCTGAACCTGCAACGCCATCAGCATCGTCTCGACGCTCTGAAGGTCCGCATCCAGCGCGAGTGCGCTTCCCTCCAGACCATCCACCTGGTCGGCGTTGAAGTTCGGCACCATCGTCGTCGAAGACACGGCCAGCGGTGCCGTCCCCGTCGCCACGTTCGACACCAGCTGGGCGTCGGTCTCGATGTTGCCGTCCGTCTGAATGCTCTGCGACCATGCCGGGGACGCGGCCACCGCGACCGCCAGCACCAGGATCGCCAGAGCCCTGGAACAAACATTTCGCTCCATGAGAGCCTTCCTTCCTTCGTAGAGTTTCCCCCACCCGCCACGCTGGTTGGTGAGAGGATTCTAGCGAAACCCCCTCGAAACCGGGTCCAATGAGGGTCGATTTGGACTCCGCTTGGACCCCATAGAAAAGGGACAATTTCGTCCCCTTTGGGTACGTTCGTAAGTTATTGATTCTAAAGGAGAAATGGTCGGGACGGCGAGATTTGAACTCCCGACCCCCTGAACCCCATTCAGGTGCGCCTTCGTCCGGCGACCTGCTGGACCTACATATCGGGTATCTGTTGGGAACAATCCAAGAATACCATCGGGACAGACAGCCTAAATCATTGAAAACAAATGGTGTCCCCAACGGGATTCGAACCCGTGTTACCAGCTTGAAAGGCTGGAGTCCTAGGCCTGGCTAGACGATGGGGACGTGGGGACCGTTTCGGGCCGGCGTACTTTAGCACACCTCCTCGTCGGGAAGACCCCCTCCGAGCCTTACTTTCATCGGAGATCGCGTATCATGGCCGGCATGAAATGGAAGTCTGCTCTTGTCTTGGCGGTCTTCGCTCTCGTCGTCACATCCTGCCAGCCCTCTTCGACGGGAGGCGCGGCAGGAGATCCGGCCACAGCTCGACCGACCATCGGCGAGCTGGAACAGCAGATCGACGCCACGCTTTCCGCCCGCGAGCAGCGAGGCGAGCTGGAAACAGCACTCGAGGAGTACCGGGCGGTCGAGGACGGTCTCCTCGCCCTGGGTCTGGGACCCAACGACCCCGCCTTCGCCGATCAGCAGCGGGTGCTGGCCTACTGTCTGCTCAGGCAGGGGAACATGCTCCGTCAGCTTGGGCGCATGGAGGAGGCCAAACTCCTGAGCGAGCGGGAGATCGAAGCGGCTCGCGCCTCGGGTGACCAGATCGCGCTGGCGCGGACGCTGATGTCCTACGGCTCGACGGCCATCGCTAGCGGTGACCTCGAAAGCGGTCTGGCGCTGCTGGAGGAGGCCCGGACTGAGTTCGAGAGTGGTGACAGCTACGAACACCGGCAGGGATTGGGTTGGTACTGGATACTGAAGGCCGATCTCGCTACCGCCGGGTTGGTCGCGGCCGAGCCTGAGGACATCATGGCTTCAGCCGACAAGGCCCTCGAGATACTGACACCGATCGAGAACTGGCCGGGAGTGGCGCGGGCCTATGGCACTCGTGCTCAGGCGCTCGAGAAACTGGGCAAGAAAGAAGAGGCACTCGCCGATTGGGAGAGGCAGCTCCACTACGAAGAGATGGCTCTCGACAACCATCCCGCCTCACCCGGGTCGGTAAGCGAGTAGCACCGGCTCCCGGTTCGTCTATTTTCCGTCAACGCCATGCTGGCGCCAGACGCCAGATTGTGGATCCCGTCATTGAGAAAACGGCTCGAGGGCGCAAGAATGCTTCTGTTCACCGATGCTCGGAGTCACTCCGCCTGACGGGAACCCTGACATGAAGAACACAGATCTGGGAAACCGACCGACAGCACGCGCTTGGCGGCTCGCCTTCGGGTTACAGCTCCTGGCGCTGGCGGCCCTGCTCACCGCCGGGTGCTTTGGCGCCAAGGCCGAGCTGCACCGACGGGGTATCTCCATCGACGAGGACGAACTGGTGGCAAGAGCCACCAGCAGCGATGCAGAGGTGGTCCGGCTGCTGCTCGAGGCCGGGGTCGCCGTCGATGGGCTCAACAGCTACGGATCGACGGCGCTGCTGGCGACCGGTGAGATCGGCAGCGTCGAAGTGGCGCGTGCCCTGCTCGGCGCCGGCGCCAATCCCAATTTGAGCCCACCGACCCTGGGCGGGCTACCCCTCGCCTCGGCCGCGAGCCAGGGGCACCGGGAGCTCGTCGCTCTCTTGCTCGAGCATGGCGCCAAACTGGAGATGAAGGCGGGGTCGCAGGCGATGACAGCCTTGGCGATGGCGGCCTTTGGTGGCCATGAGGGCGTCGTCACCGATCTGCTCGCAGCCGGCGCTGATCTCAACGCCACCGATGCCGCGGGCTGGACGCCGCTCCACCATGGAGTGCGCGAAGGCGACGCCGAGGTGATCCAGCTGCTGCTGGAGGCCGGCGCCGACCCGCAGGTCGTGGACAACGACGGTTGGAGTGCCTGGGAGATCGCCAAGACCTCCGGCCGGTGGAAGATCGCCTCCCAGCTCGAGACCCACATGGCCGAGCAGGCACGCCGCAAGCGGGCCCCTGGATCGGTGCGCTCACCGCTAGCCATTCCGCCCGACTGGCTGCTCTTCGACCCTTTCGACGAGGACTCGTCGTATTGGCCCGAGCACGCCACCTTTTCCACCACCGAAGATCCCCCCGGGAGCTATCGAATCCTCCTGCGCTCGCCAAAAGAAGAGGAGGCGCAGATTTTCTTGATCTTGAGCCGCTCGGGTCCCTGGTGGAATCGCTACCGCGACACCGTCAACGAGTTGGAAAGCTCTCCCCTACTCGAGGATAGGCGCGTCTACAGTGTCGATAGCGTCGACGGTGTCACCTTCAAGCTGCGCCGCTACCGCCTGGAAAAAGGCGCGCTGACCGATAAGCGGGTGGAACGTATCCTGGGCCTGGCCGAGACCCGCGACGGGCAGATTCTCATCTTGGATGCCGGTGGCAGCCCCGACGCCGCCGGCATCGCCCGCATCGACGGCGTGCTCACCCACTCCCGCATCCTCGATGGCATCGGTGCCATGGGTGCCCTCTAGCGCGATGGCCAGGAGGGATGATCAACCGGAAGGGGATGGAGCCGAGGCGGATGTGACCTGGCCGAGAGCGAGCTGCAGGATCCGCTCCTGGGAGGCCTCCGAGCGCGGCAGGATTTCCTGGAGGGTCCCCTCGTGCATCACCGCCACCCGATCGGCCAACCCAAGTAGCTCAGACATCTCACTCGAGATCAGCACCACGGCCACCCCTTGCTCGACCAGCTCGCCGATGAGCTCGTAGATTT
>Ga0255057_10001856_pt1 | contig 11578 bp, 11 predicted proteins | sample Cases_109_6_MG_FD_189022 | JGI IMG/M metagenome (GOLD analysis project Ga0255057, IMG submission 189022) | Seawater microbial communities from Amundsen Gulf, Northwest Territories, Canada - Cases_109_6 | ecosystem: Environmental > Aquatic > Marine > Gulf | place: Canada: Northwest Territories... | reverse complement strand
TTCGGCCCTCTGCCGGCGGGATTCGTGGCCGGCCGAATTGCACCAAGGGTGGTGTTCGCAGCGGGCATCTATATCGAAACGGGCTACGGGTCTGACTTCGCCGGCGTGACCTGTGTCGACGGCGACCCGGTTGTAGACGGGGTCCCGGATACCGACCCGGCAACCTGCACCAACGGAGAACCCCAGGACCTCGACGTCAGCTTCTTTGTCGGTGAGTTCAGTGCGGGTACGTCGATTCGCGTCACGGACAAGTTCTGGCTCGGCGTCGCCTTGAGACTCCCTTTCTCCAAGCAAGTCGCGGATCTTTGGCAGAACATCGGCGCCAGTCTCCCGGGATCTCCGGTGCTCTATGGCCGCGTCAAGAACGACCTCGGCGGCGTCGGGTTCCCATCTCCCCGCTTCGGCCTCACCTGGAAGCCGCACCACAAGGTCACGATCGGCGCAATGTATCGCATGTACTCCAAGATCAAGTTGACCGGGACGACCGAAAGCGCGCTGATCACCGACCTCATCGGGGAGCCCTCGCTGAATGCGATCGCAGACTGGTTCATCCCTCACGCTTTCCAGGTTGGGTTGGCTTATCAGATCAACGAGCGGCTGCTGTTGGTCTTCGAGGGTCGCGTGCAGTTTCACGCTGCAGACAAGTCCGGTAACAAGAACCAAACAGTGGTCGTGGACAGCCCAACTATCCCGATCGCGCCGATCGTCGTGCCCTTCGGTTGGAAAAACGCCTGGAGCGTCAAGGTCGGCGTGGAGTACCGCTTCCCGATCGACCTCTTGGCCATCCGCGGCGGTGTAAACTTCGCGCAGTCGGCGACCAGCGGCGAATGGGCCCAGTACTTCACGCCACCCCCTGGCTTGAGCGGCTTCCTTTCAGGGGGCCTGGGATTCTACTGGGACGACGCGACCGGCGAGCAGAAGGACAAATACATGCTGGACCTCGCCGGCGCCTTCGCCTTTAGCGCGGGCACCATCGGTGACGAGTACATCGGCAACCAGGGAACGATCCCCGGCACCAACGACCAGGTGACGCTGTGCAGCGGGGAGCAGACCGTCCGCACCGGCTGCCCGGGTGACCTCGGCGTCTTCACGTACTTTGTCACCCTGGGCTTCACTGTGCAGTATTGACGGGCTGCACGGCCAGCACCGGTGCGTAGAGCATCGGCTCGCCGCGCTTCCACCAGTGCCCGCTTTTGCGTTGCTCTTCGGGTGACGTGAACTCGTACTCGTAGATCAGAGCCCGAATTTGCGTAGGGGGCGAATCTTCGAACGGGTTCCCCTCGATGAGCTCCACGACAGACGGTTCGTTGGCGAGCAGGCCGCGCATGAAGCTCGCAAGCCAGGCGTTCCTCCGAAAGTCGCCGAGGGCGGCGAACCACATTTGCCAGTCGAGGCGCGGCTGGTGAGGGGCGACCCACCCTGGCGCCTTGTCGAGAGGCCCCGGTTTGTATCGGAACACGTAAGGTTCCCAGTTTTCGCCGTCGCGGCTGCCTTCGATGATGATCTCGGGCCTCTTGGTCGTCATGACCGCGAACAGCCCGTAGTTGTTGAACGTGCTGAACGGGTACAGCGGGCCGAGCCAGCCGGGCATCCGTCGCTCGCCGAACGTCCCCGTGTAGAAGATGATGGCGCTAAGGGCGATCACGATAGCGGGCGCAACCGCGGCTCTGCCGCGCCAAGTCGGCTCGTCCGGCGCAGCAAGTCGCTCGCGTGCGCGTTTCGGCACGAAGCGAGCGAAGAGCTGGTCGTCGAGGATAGTCAAGCAAAGCAGGACGGTCAGCAGGTTGAAGAACCCGTAGTTCCCGGTGAGGGCGATTAACGCCATCAGGACGATGATCAGGACAGCACCCGCGCGCTGCACCGAAACGCGGGGAACCCAAAGAAGGATCGGCGCGCCGAACTCGATGATGAACATCAGCGCGCACGAAAGCTTGTGGAACCATGCGGGCAACAGATCGGCGTACCACGAGAGCGCGGTCGGTAAGGGCTGGGTCCAGTAGTGATAGGTCAGCGCGCTGAGGTCAGCCCAGGTCGGATCGTGACTCGCGAGCTTCACCCACGCCGAACGGAAGAGGAGCCTAAACAAAAGGAACCGAAGCGCCCACCTCGCCACTTTGTTGGGCTCGATATGGGTGTGAAAACGGTCCCAAAGGCTCGAGGGAACGAAGAAGACCGCAGTGAAGCAGATCTCGAGAAGCAGCGTGTCCCACTGAAAGGACATGAACGGCCAGCCGACCGTGACGAATGACAGATACGCCAGCCAGCAGACGAACGCCGCAATCCTCGGCACCCACCCCACGAGCAGCGCCGCAGACGCGACCGCCCCGAGCACCCACACCGCGGTGATCATGGTGTCGCTCGCCCCGAACCAAAGAAGGCTCGGATGATCGAGGAAGCCATGCCCAGCCCGGTGCGCAGAGTCGACGAAATCGGCAATGGGGGTGACGCCCCGTTTCCCGAACAAGCCGTGCGCTTGTACGCCTAAGGAAACGAACGCGATGAACAGCGCGGCCCCGAGGGAACGGGCGAACACCCACGAGGAGATGACGAAAGTCCGCGTGCCAAACTCAGGAGCCACGGCGGCCTTGCTACCACAGTCCGGGTGACAGTGACAGCGACAGTGCCAGTGCCAGTGTCAGTGCCAGTGCCAGTGCCAGTGTCAGTGCCAGTGTCAGTGCCAGTGCCAGTGTCAGTGTCAGTGTCAGTGCTTTTCGGGTTCCGTCCTCGTCTCCGTACTCGTCCTCGTAGTCGTGCACGTGCACGACTACGAGGGGGCGGTACGGCGCGCGCTCCTACGCCCACGCGTCGCGATTCCGTTCCACGAATTCCGACAGGCTAGTCGCCGGCCGCCCGATCAAGTCGGTGATCGCCGGGTCGACGGCTGCTTCGAACCCTGCCCTGGCGTTCGCAAACACCGCGAGGCCCGCTTCGACCAGCCATGCTGGGTTGCCCATCCGCAGCATCAGATCCCGGGTTTGGGTCTCTTTGACGTCGACGGACATGATCGGCCTACCGACCACCCTACCGATCTCGGCAGCAACACCCTTTGCCCCGTAGGCGCGACCACCCGTCAACACATAGGTTTGTCCGTCGTGTTTTTCTGGGTTGAGCAAGCACTCTGCAGCGGCCTGCCCGATATCCATCGCATCGATGTACGAAATCAGTCCATCGCCCTGGGGAAGGATGATCGACGACATGTTGCGTATCGTCTCCACCTGGTATTTGATGAAGTTCTGGAAGAACGAGCACGGACGCAGGATCACGGACGACATACTCGAGCGCTCCACGCTTTCGTCGGTCGCGCGATGCCATGCGCGGAGCTTGGAATGGTGATCCCAACCCGCTGAGCGCGAAGAAAGTCGCACGACGTGCGGCACGCCTGCTTCCTCCGCGGCGTCGAGCACTCGCCGTGAAGCGGCGACTTGATCCTCGATCAACGGCGTCATGAAAAAGAACGCGTCGACCCGATCGAACAGAGAGGGCAAAGCAAGCTCGGTGAAGTCGAGCGGGACGACATCAGTCACCTCAGGCAGCACCCCAGCAACGTCACTAGTCGCACGTGCGCCGACACGAACTTCGACGCCCCGCGCCAGAAGCGCGCGACAAACCTCACGACCGACCGTGCCGGTCGCCCCCGTGACGAAAACCCTCACTAGTCGGATACGCCGAGATCATCGCCCAACTGGGGCGGACCCGCACGATCCCAGCAATCGATGCAGAATGCCACCCACTCGCAGCCGGGCACGGGATGTACGTGCATGTGCGTCCCACACGAAGCGCAAAAGAAGAGCCCTTCTTCATCGCCCGCTCGGAAACCAGCACGTAGGAGATCACCACGCGTCGCGATGCCCCATCCTGCGTCGCCTCCACGTACGATCAACGCGCCGACCCCGAGCTCGCACATCCGCACGCTCGCTCGCTCGGCCGTCTCGTACGCGCCGATCGTGACGGGGTTCGTCATGTAGAAGCTCACGGGTCGCATCGGCACTGCGTCAAGCAAGTCGCAGCGAACGCAAACGACGCCGACTGGCAGTCGGCCCTTGGTGATGACCAAGTGATGAATGCCGAACGCAGATGCAACGCGGTGGGCCTCGGACACTGGAACGTCCGGGGTGATCGTTACCGGCCTGCTACTCATGACATCAGCAACGCGCATCTAAGCCCCTCAGGTGAAAATCGGCAAGCAAGCCAAACGAAGCGGTTTGTTGAGAATACCAAGGCGGCCCTTTTTTTCCAACCCCCAGAAACGGTGGTGGAACTCTGTACTAAGGGCGAATTCGAACGCCTGCGATCTGTTGACAAACTGGGGGTTTCGCCAAAGGACTGGGCCAATCAGGTCATGACCAGTTTGCCCGGCACCTCGCAGCCCGCTGCGAACGACAAGCTCTTCACGCGGCAGTTCGTCCTGCTGCTAGCGATGATGGCGTGCTTTGGGTTGTCGTGGTCGTTCTACTTGATCCTCCCGAAGTTCTTGGCGACGGAGCTCTCCCTCGATGCTGCGGGGATCGGTAGGGTCGTGGGCGTCCAAGGCCTCACGGCCGTAGCGGTGACGCCCGTGGTGGGTTGGCTGGTCGATCGGTATGGGCGACTCCCCTGGCTGATCGCCGGCAACGTCATGCTCATGCTGACCGGCATTGCATTCGTTTTCGTCGAGGACGTCGGCCCCCTCCTCTACTCCGCGCAGATCACGTGGGGAATGGGGATGGTGATGACCTTCAACTCCGCTGGGACCATAACGGCCGACATGGCGCCGAAAGGCCGCATGGCCGAAGCGATCGGTTTCTTCGGCGCGGCGAACCTCGCGATGAACGCGGTGTCGCCCACGATCGGAGAGATCCTCGAGAGCACCGTGGGCTGGGATTACGTCTTCATTGCCAGCGCCACCGCAGGAGCTTTCGCCGCGGTCCTCGGCGCATTCCTGAAGGAGCCGCCCAAGCACGTTCCGCACGAGCTGGAAGAGCGCCGACCGATCCTAGGCATGCCGATGCTGCGCGTCTATGGCGCGACCCTCGCGATCACTGCGTCCTTTGCCGCGCTCTTCACTCTTCATCAGCCCTACGCCCTCGGCGAAGGGGTCACCCAGATCCGCTCCTTCTTTATCGGGTTCGCCCTCCTCGCGCTGACCGTCCGGCTTGGCGGCGGTCGGTTGATCGATCGGTTTGGGGTGCTGCGCTCTTCGGTCGTTTCGATCGCGCTGTACGCCACAGTCCCGCCGTTGCTTGGACTGGTGGGTCCAACCCACCTGTTCCTCGTTGGCGCGGCGATGGGGGTTGCACACGGCGTCGCGTACCCCGCACTCACGGCACTCGGAATCGCACGGGCTAGCGCATCCTCTCGCGGAATGGTCGTGTCGATCGTGCATGGCGCCTTCAACGGAGGTCATGCCTTCTTCGCGTACACCCTCGGTATGGTGGCCGTATCGACCGGCTACCCCACGGCCTTTTGGATCGCTGGCGCAGTCACCCTCGGAGGCGCGGTCTTGCTCGCAGTGAACCGAGCGCCCGCGCCTGCCCCCCTAGGACGGGCCAGCGGCACGGCGGCGGAGTAGCCACCACGCGCAGAGGAACAGAAGCGAGAACAACAGCACGCCGTCACTCGACGGCGACCCCGGCACACGACAACTGCAGCCGCTCGAGGCTCCCTTGCGAAGCCAGACGTAGCTACCGACGGTCTGCCTCGTGCGCCCCTCGACAACCTCATGGCGATAGCGATCCTCCCCGTCGGCGGGAGCTTCGACGGTGTTCTCGTGCTCGAATGAATCGCTGGAAATCGGCACCGTCTGTAGGACCTCGCGATTCTTGATGACCCGAAGTGACTGCCCGTTAGCGCCCGTTACCACGACGCTCAAGGTCGCGGTGTCAGCGAATACCGTGTTGCCGATCCGTTCCCCACTCAACTCTGTCTCGAGCATTGGGCCGTCGGGACCGAAGACCTTGACGACCGTGCGTCCGCTTTGAATGCCTTCGAGAATCGCACCGACACTAAGCTCGGTCGTGTAGACCATGGTCGTCGGGATCCCGATAGGTCTCTCGACCGGAGGTTCGGCTTGTCCAGCTCTATGGTCGTCACTGCCGCCGACCGCGGCGGCATGTGAGCCGGTCTCGATGAGGTCTTCCCAGAAATCGACGGCGGGAAGAATTCCGGTTTGAACCTCAACCGCATCGATCGTCGCTGGGTCGACCTCGAAGTCCCACGCGCAGCCGCGACACTCGGGCAACGGGTGACGTGGATGATTGATCGAGAAGAGCGCGTCTTGCTGGTGAAACAGGTCGATCGCATCGGCGATCGTATACCCGTCCGTGCCGACGGTGTAGGCAACCGCCTCGGTCGCACCGATGGCGTTCCCGTGACCCCCATAAGTGGTGAATTCTTGGCCCGGGATGATCAATACGTTTGGATTCCGTTCCTGAGCGCCTTTGTAAAGCGTGAAGCCGCTGATGGTGTTGTGCTCGGCCAGAAGCACGAAGTCGAGGCCTTGCGTTTCGGCAAAGTCGAGGGCCTCGTCGATGGTGAGCGTGTCACGCACGTCTCCGCTCTCGCGGGCGTGGACGTGGAAGTCGCCGGCGTACCAGCGCTCTTCGGTGTTCAGCGCGCCGGGGTCCCGGTAGGGTGCGCGGGACTGAGGCTCTAGGGTCGGCGAACCGCGAAGGGTGACGTCGACCGAGTACCCCGCGGGCTCGCCAGGCACGATCTTCGCCTTGCCGACGGCCACACGCCACATACCGGCGGGCATTGGGCCGGGGATGTAGCTCCGCGAAGCAGCCTCGACACCTACGATCGCATTCTCTCGATTGCCGCCTCCCCACCCGCGAGAACCATTCGGATCGTCGATCCCCCAATCGAGAACGTTGTCGGTCTGCGCGGGAACGTGGGCGTGCACCACCTCGATCTCCGCTGTCCCTTCCGGAACATCGAACTCCAAAAAGAAGAATGTGTCGGACCCCTCGGGCACCGGGCCTTCGAAGTGGAACGTCGGCTCTTGCGCACTTGCGACACCGGCAACGAGGCCAATGCACAAGGCCAGTGGCAAAAATCGACAGCGCATCGAGGGATTGGAACGCATTTCGGCCGGCGATTCAAGCTGACACTGGCACTGGCACTGGCACTGGCACTGGCACTGGCACTGGCACTGGCACTGGCACTGGCACTGGCACTGGCACTGGCACTCCTTGGTTTGGGTGTGGCGGCCCTGTTGACCACAGCAGGTGAGGCCAACAGGGCCGCCACACCCAAACCAAGGAGTCGTACATGCAATCAGAGAACGTTTACATTCGAGCCCGAAAGGTGGTGCGGGAGCTTGCTCCGCTCCTCCGGGTGGTACGGGGGCAGGATAAGGCGCTTGCGGATCAAATGAAGCGGGCTGCGCAAAGCGTGGTGTTGAATATCGCAGAGACTCGAGGGAGTGATGCGGGGAATGCTCGATCGCGGTTCGCAACGGCTTGTGGGTCGGCGAAGGAAGTTCGGGCGGCTCTCAATATCGCAAGCGACTGGGGGTACATCGGGGCGCAGACGGCGACTCACCTCGACGAGAGGCTCGATGAGGTGTGTGCCATCACTTGGTGTTTGGCGCGAAGGGGCTAACGCCCGGAAAGTCTCCACGACATCGCGCAGACCTCATCGAGCGCGATGTCGAGCTTTGCCAATCGGGTTCGGCTGACCTAGCGGTAGGCTGCTGCGAGTTTGCCGACTCGACTCGCCCACTAACCACGCCTGCCTCGGTTTCGAGACGTAGGGGTCTTGGGGCGCGCCGCGGACTATGGGGGCGGAGCCAGCGGTAGCCCCGGCATAAAAGACGATTCTAACGGGTTCCAAGTCTCGGCAGCCCCGGAAGCGGTCATGGCCGGTGTAGCCCCCATCGTTCGCGGCGCGCCCCAAGACCCCGGCCCAGTCAAGATCTCCTCAACACAGTTGACGGCACTGAATCTCCTACTCCTTCAGCAACCCCCTCCCCGGCACGAAGTTGACCTCCAACCGAATCCCATCCGGGTCCTCGAACAGCACTGAGTAGTAGCCGGGCGCCCACATGGCCTCTTCTGGGTCGTGCACGATTTTGGCACCGAGTTCGTTTAGAAACTCGAACGCCTCGTCCACGCCTTCGCGCGTGCGAGAACGGAAGCACAGATGGTGGAGGCCTGCGCGCCCCTGATCGAAACCCTCGGCACGCTTGTCTTCCGGCGCTTCCCGAATCCCAACCGCTGTCCGCCCGCCAACACAATAGTAGGCCCCCGCAATGTCCATTACCGGTGTCATCCCGAGAAACGGCAACAGCTGGCTGTAGAACGCGCGAGCACGATCGAAGTCAGAGACGGTAAAAAAGGTGTGCGCAACTCCATTGATCTCCATGTTCGTCCTCTCTCAGCGGAGCTCGGCGGACCGCTTGCCGAGCAGCCGCCTCGCGATGATGAGTAGTTGAATCTGTTGAGTCCCTTCGAAGATGTCGAGGATCTTCGAATCTCTAGCCCACTTCTCGAGGAGCGCTCGTTGGGAGTAGCCTTCGCCGCCGCAGAGCTCGACGCAACGGAGCGTGATCTCATTAGCAACGCGGGCGGCCTTGGCCTTCGACATCGACGCTTCCATCGAGTTCGGAATCCCGTTGTCCGCCATCCAGGAGGCCTTCAACATCAGGAGACGCCCCGCTTCCCACTCGGCCTCCATGCGAATCAGCTCGGCCTCGACAGCGCTCTTGCTGTGGATCGAGCCGCGATAGCGAACCTCGACGCCCTCGTTCGAGAGAAGCTCTTGAGTGTGATCGAGAGCCGCACGCGCTACACCGACCGCCATACCTGCGACGATCGGCCGCGTGTTGTCGAAGGTCTGCATCACCCCACCGAAGCCCTTCCCGGGATCTACGTCCTCGGTGCCGAGGAGATTTCCCTTCGGAATGCGGCAATCGGTCAGCGTGATGCTGGCCGTATCCGACGCGCGGATACCCAGCTTGCGATCCAGCCGCCCCACTTCCATGCCGGGCGTGCCGTGCGGAACCACAAATGACTTGATCGCCGCGCGCCCGAGATTGCGATCGAGTGTCGCCCAGACGACCACGACGTCGGCTCGACTGCCAGCAGTCACGTAAATCTTCTCGCCATTGAGCACCCATTCGTCGCCGTCGAGGCGAGCCGTCGTGCGAATGTTGGCCGAGTCCGAGCCCGCGCCCGGCTCGGTGATCGCCATGGCCGCCCAGACCCCCTCGAACCGCTTCTTCTGCTCGGCGTTGGCCACCGCAGTGATCGCCGCATTGCCAAGGCCCTGGCGAGGGATCGACAGCGCAAGCCCGACGTCGCCCCAACAAAGCTCAGCCAGGCCGAGACATGTCGCCATGTTCGCGCCGTTGTTGACCTCGTCGCTGCCACGTTCCTGCTTGAGAGCGGCGATTCCGGCACCGTCTTCACGTCCGCCGCCCGCGTTGACGCCATCCATCAGTGCCGCGAGCATATCGAGCTCTTTCGGGTAGTCGTGTTCAGCTTCGTCGTACTTTTGCGAGATCGGGCGGAAAATGTTTTTGGCGATCTGATGGGCCTGGTTGACCACGACGCGAAGGTTTTTGGGTAGCTCCAAATAGATCATGCCGATCCCCTACAACAACAGATTCCCGTCCATCACGCCGATGGAACGTAACTGGCGATACCAAAGCTCGACCGGATGGTCCTTGATGAAACCCGCACCGCCGAGGAGCTGAACGCCGTTGGTGCCGATCTCCATGGCCTTGTCTGAGCACAGCGTGCGCGCCAGATACGCCTCGCGCGCACATGGCAGCCCTGCATCGACTCGACCCGCCGCGCGATAGACCAGCATTCGCATCGACTCGAGCTCGATTCCGATGTTGGCGATCATGAACGCGACCGCTTGACGATGGGAAATCGGCTCTCCGAATGCCACGCGGTCATTGCAGTACGGAATCACGTAGTCGAGCAGTGCCTGCGACGTCCCAAGCGCCATCGCACCCCACGCGATACGGCCACGGTCCGTCGCGTCGTCGTAGGCTGTGCGGGCGTCCAGATGCAGCGCCGCTTCTCCACCGAGCAGTGCATCGATCGAAACCCGAACCTTGTTCAGTCGAAGCCTGCCGAGGCCAGCAGAACCGAGGCCCATCGCAGACTCATCGGAGACCTCGACTCCCGCGGTGTCGCGCTCGACCAAAATGAATCGGGGGCCGAGCTTCGGTAGCTCCGCCGCGACCAGAAACCACTTTGCATGGTGTGCCAGCGCCACCATCGACTTCTCACCGCTCAGCACGAGCTCCGAGCCCTTCTTCTCGGCGGTCGTACGCGGCGCGGCAGGATCGAAGAACGGATGCGGCTCCACCACTGCAACGGACCCTTGGCTTGGCCTCCCATCGACGAAGGTAGGCAAGAGGCTGGACTGCTGTTGCTCATCTCCCCAGTGAACCAAGGCGTTCACGAACGATAGCGGCGAGAGCGCAGCATAGGCGAGCCCCATGTCGCCTCGGGCGAGATCTTCGACGATCAACATTTGCGATACGGCGGACACGCGTCCGGCCGCGCCTCCAAGCACCTCCGGCACAGCCATTGGGATCGCGCCGAGATCGTGGAACGCATCGAGGAAAGCGTCCGGAGGCGCCAAGTGATCGTCGGCTTCCCGCGCCGCCGGCTCCATCACGTCGTCGGCGAAGCGCCGCAACGTGTCGCGCATGAGCTGTTGTTCTTCGCTCAGACGCAGGTCGAACTTCGGCGAGCGTCCGGACCGCGCCTTACGAGGGGCTTTTGGAGCAAGGCGTTTGGCGGTCTCTGCCGCACGTTTGGCGCCCTCGTAAACCAATTGTCGTGCGCGGTCCTGCAAGCCAAAGCGTTCGACGAGGGGCGAGTCCGCCAACTTGTTGAGGGCGCGTAGACCGCCTCCCATCACCTCGTTGATGATCTTCTCGTTATCCACATTGGAGATGCTGTGCCGTTCGCGAATCGCGGTCAATGGATCCGCCTGCGACACCGACGCAGGCCATGACTGCAAGGGTACGGCTCACGGCAATAAGCGGCCGATTCGGCGATACTTGCCCTCGAACATCTCGATCCACTCTTCGAGCTTGTCAAGCTCTTCCTGATCGAGACCTTCGATGTCCCCCGTGAAGAGCTCTTCGTCGAACGCGACCTTGGCGAGCGCGCGGGTGCAATCCTTGCCGGCGAACATGCCGTACGGCCCACCGGGACCGTAGAAACTCTGCCCTCGGGTGACATCGTAGACCCGACCGCGAACTCCGATCAGGAGCGGCTTGGTGGGATCCGAGCCGTCGTACCCCGCGAGCTCCGCAAAAGTGTAGTCACGCTCCTCCGCTTCTGGCGGCGGCGGCTCGGACTTCTTCTCGAACAGGTTGGAAAGCCAACGACGCAGACCCATGCCGAAGGCCTACGATGAAGCAGGCCTTCGGACAATGGGTCTAACGCCGCCCGACAGAGCTACTCGACGAGCGCCCCCGAGCCTCCCATGTGGTAGCCCTCTTCACCGTGGAGGTTGGTGTCCAGGCCTTCGCTCTCCTCGTCGTCGGATACGCGGAGCCCGATGGTCACGTCGATCGCCTTGAGGATGACGAACGTCACGACGAAGGAATACAGGGCGGCGGCGCCCA
>Ga0255057_10001855_pt1 | contig 11582 bp, 11 predicted proteins | sample Cases_109_6_MG_FD_189022 | JGI IMG/M metagenome (GOLD analysis project Ga0255057, IMG submission 189022) | Seawater microbial communities from Amundsen Gulf, Northwest Territories, Canada - Cases_109_6 | ecosystem: Environmental > Aquatic > Marine > Gulf | place: Canada: Northwest Territories... | reverse complement strand
CTTTGCCAACATCGTCGACAAGGTCGGCGGCGTAGAGATATGCGTCGATCATGACCGGCGCGACTGGCGGGCGAGCCTCACCATCGAGGCGGGGTGCACCATGGCCGACGGGACCCTCACCCTGGCATGGGTGCGCTCACGACATCCTCAGGAGCTCGTCGACGGTGGCTGGCGGTCGGTCGAAGGGGCAAGCGACCTCCTGCGAAATCAGCACCAGCAGGAAATCGTGCTCGCACTGCTCGACAAGCTGAAGACGTTCGACTCACCATCCGATCTCGCCGGCATCGTCGAGGAACTGTCGGAAGCCTTCACCCTCGACGACCGGCTCGGGATCGGCGAGGCCATCGCGTTCGCCTGGGGACTGCGAAAGCTCGACATCGCGGCCATCAACCAGCTCGAGGTCCCGGTGGTTTACGCCACGACACAGCAAGGCCAGTCCGTGCTTCGTGCCACCAGGCCGTTCTCCGAGGTGCTCGCCGAGCTGTATCCGAATCTCCTGGAAGCCGCGGGAAGCGAGTCCGGCCCCGGGAACTGAATTGGCCTTCCCCGTAAGATACCCAAACCTTCAGAGGGGCCTTTCATGACCGAGCCGAAAGATCCATTCGACAACCCGCCCGGGTGGACCGACCCATACGACGATCTGACCGACCTCACCGGCGATGAGCCCATTCCCCCGCTGGAGGACCCCTCGACCCCGGCGGCCACCCCGCCCGGATCCCCTCTCCTGACCGGCCTGGTCGTTGCGTTGCTCCTCGTTGCACTCTCGGTAGCGGTTTTCCAACTGCTCAGTGACGACGGAGAGCCCGAGGCCGCCGTGACCACGACCCTGGTGCCAGAGGACGGTGCATCGACCACCAACGCACCACCGGCCAGCACGACCACCACCATCGCCTTGCCCCCCTCCGACGCGTACCCACCGCTCGGTCCGCAGATTCCCGTCGGCCGGATGAAGCTGATGACCGACCGGATCCGGGTTCAGGACGACAACATCGCCGATCTCGCCTTTGGCGACCCGGCAGCGGACGCCGTCGGTGCTCTCACCGCGAGCTTCGGTGATCCCGACGAAGACACCGAATGGCAGGTCTCGACCGGTGCGTGGGGGGTCTGTGTGGGTGAGTTCGAGCGGATCGTCCGATTCGGCCCATTTGCCTCCATCCTCACCATCGATGATGAGGGAGACTTCTTCAGCGGCTACCGCCAGGACGTCGAGTTCGGCGATCTCGGATCTCCCGCATCGCAGCTGGAGACGCTGAGCGGGTTGCGGGCCGGCGACACGGTCGGCGACCTGCAAACGATCTATGCCGATCAGACGGTAGAACTGACCAGCGACCCGGCGACCGGGCCCTTCTTCGAGCTTCGCGGCGCCGACTCCAACGACCTCATCCTGTGGGGACCGATCGGCGGCGAGGCTGCTACGGACCCGGTGCTAGGGATCTACGCACCGGACATCTGCATCGAGCCCTAATCGCGGCCTCTCACAGACCATGCTTGTTGGGCGGCTCGCAAAACGCTCGCCGCCGCGGCGGCGGCTCGTCGCTCTAGTATCCGGCCCGATGACCAGGCTCACCATTGCCCCGTATGTCACCGGCGCGCTCGGCGGGCTCATGATCGCCATGGCCTTTCTCGCCTTCTTCGGCTCGTTCGTTGGGCTCGACACGGTCGCCTTCGAGGGTGGCGTCGCCTCGTTCCGCGCGGGTGCAGCCTCGCTCGGGCTGCTGGTGTTCGTCCTCGGTGCGATCGGCGGCGTGGTCATCGCCGCCGTCGCCTATGTCAGTGGCCGGGCGCGTGATCCGAACGCGCCCCGCTTTGGCTTTGGGTGGCTCTTCGTGGTTGGTGCCGTGCTCGGCGGGTCGATGGCCTTCGCCACCGTGAGCCTCGGAGTGACGATCGGAGGCTCGAGTGTCTCGGGGTCGGTGACGATCCCGGTGACGGCGCTGGTAGTGAGCGCAGCAGCCGCCGGCATGCTTGCCGGGGCGATCACCGCACCGATCGTCGATGCTCTGGCGCGTCCCGCCTACTTCGGTGAGGTCGGGGAGGCGACGCCGGTGTCGTCCGCCGAGTTCTGGGGTGACATGGTGCGGGCGATCGGGATCCCGACCCTTGCCATCGCCATCGGCGCCCTGCTCGCCGTCGGTCTCGCCGAACTGTTGCTGAGCACAGACAGCGCCACGGTGAGCGTCGCCGTCTTCTCGCTCGTCGGTGCATTGATCCTTGGCGCAACTGCGCTGTTTGCCATGCGGCCGTGGGATCGCACCACCGAGACGTAGGGCGCAAAACCCCTTGAGTGAACCGGTGCAGGTGACCGAAATACCCTGGATGAGGTTGCCGAGATACCCGCCCGTTCCGCAGTCTGCTCGGCTAATGGTGTGGCTTGTGCGCGCCATCAGCGCCGTTGCCCTGACCGTGGGCGTTTACTTTTCCGCGACGCTCGCTTCCCAGGGCGACACCGTTTCCGCCGTGCTCTTTCTGACAATATCGATTACCTACGTGCTCGCCACCTGGATGCACCCCCTTTCGCCGCTGCTGTGGATCGGGATCGGGGCGATGATCGGCGCAATGATCGTCCTCGAACCTGGAGTGATTTCATTCACCCTGGCGATCGCCGCCGCGGTGCTGTTCTGGATGCGGGGCCGGAAGCAGAGCTCGCCGGTCGACCCGGCGAGCCTGTGCCCCGTCGAGCCCGACTCGGTCATGCCGGGTGCCGAAGCATTTGTTACCGAGCTTCTCGACGCCGATTGGCGCCAGGCGGGTGCGTACGCCTTCGACTCGCAGAAAACCACGGTAACGGTGTCGGTTTTGGTGCACCCCGATCTCGACCGGCACGCCGAGATCACCGACATGGTGTTCAGCATCGAGAGCCGATTCCAGGCGTCGAGGATCCTCATCACGAACAGCAGTGGCCGCGCCGGTCTCCCCCCGAACTATCTCACCAACGACGTTTTCGGCGCAACGCCGGCCGAGCTCGCCGAGGCCCACCAGCACGCGCTCGAAATTCTCGGCGGATTCGAACTCGAGCCCGAGCACGTCCTCGAACACACGATCGTGTCGGAGGCGATGGCATCGGAGATGGAAACCATCGAGTGGAGCCGCGAGAACCCCTCGGGCGGGTTGTTCAACTTTGGGGGCGGCCACGGCGCCCTCGACGACTCTCCCTCATCGAAGGCGCGCATCGAGGCGTGGCTGGTGTCGAGCATCGAGTACGAAGTGCCGCACGCCGAGTGAGGACGTGGAGCCTCCGATGTGAGCCCGCGTCACCTGTTCGTTGAGGGCAGGTCGCGCTCGCCGGTGAGCACCATGGGTCTGATCAGCTTGTCTCGACGCAGGCGTCGAAGATGGCCTGGAGGTGGTCGGAGTCGAGGGAGCCCTCGGCTCCGATGACGACGATGTCGCTGCGTGGAGTTTTGTTTCCCCAAGGTCCGAGGGATGTCAGTTCTGTTCGGCGACCGACGGTCTGCAGAACGGTTCGCTCATTCGGCTTTTCTGCCAACCGGACGAATCCCTTGCATCGATAGACGGCGGCGGGCAGGCTGCGCACGGCCATCCGCAGGGCTGCCTCGTTGACGGGGTCGTCCGATCCGAAGTGCCAGGTGTCGAACCCGGGCGCCTCGTGCGGTGTCCCCAAGTCGCCCGCAAGCGCCTCGGTCCGGGAGGGGTCGAATCGTCCCACAGACAGGAGCACCTCGTACGGAACGTCGCAATATCGAGCCTCGACGATCCGGACTCGATTGAGGTGGGAGTCGATCCATTGCCGTACAAGATCGGTGCTGGCGGGCCCGACGAGATCGACCTTGTTGAGGATGACCATGTCGGCAAAGCCGATCTGGCGAAGTTTCAGCATGGCCAGTGCCTCGTTGTCACCACCCTGGAGCAGTGCCTCGGCATCGACAACACAGGTGATGCTGTCGAGGCGCAGCAGGTCGGAGTAGCGAGCTTCGAGAAAGGTCATGACGACCCCTTCGGGATCGGCCACCCCGCTGGCCTCCAGGATCACGTAGTCGATATTGCGGTCGCTGAGGAGCAGCTCTTCGAGCGATTCGACGAGATCGTCGCGTACCTCGCAGCAGACGCAGCCGTTGGCGAGGCTGATCGTGTTCTCCTCGACGAGAGATACGAGTTCGGCGTCGATGTTGACCGCCCCAAAGTCGTTGACCAGCACGCCGACATTCAATCCGTGATCTCCGTTCAGGATTCGGTTGAGCAGCGTCGTCTTTCCTGCCCCCAGGAAGCCGGTGAGGAGCGTGACGGGGACCGGAATACCCGTGGGCGACACGAGCGGCTCGAGCCGGGGCCCCGGAGCAAGAATGGCGTCAGCCATGGCGGCGGAAGCTATCCGAGGCACACGACCTCGCGGTACCCCGGATAGGTCCTTCACTCCGTCTCATCGTCGATGTCTATTCCCTTGGCTTTGAGGAGCTCCCTCGGGTCAACGAAGAAGCCCTCTTCGGGCCATGTCTGGGTAATGGGACGGTTGACATCGTCGGGGTAGTACAGCTCTGGGTCGATCTCCATGTCGCGGAGGAACTGCTCTTGCTGTTCCTCGCGCGGGATCTTCGGCCTGGGTATCTCGATCTTGTCTGGCATCGGAACACCGGGTGGGATCATCACTCTCGGATCCATCGACGCGACCGCCACACCCTCGGGCAGTGAAGCTTCCCTCGTCCAGATCGCGTCTTTGGTCACGTTCAGCACCTGGACATCGGGGCCGCCCCACATGAACAGTCCCTTCCAATGGGACCGGATCTCGGCGATCGATTCGGCGTCCGTTGCGCCGCCTCCCATTTCGTAGTGGCAGATCGCAGCAATACGCGGATTGACCTGCTCGAACAGGTACCCGGCGGCGTAGTACATCGTGTGCCACGAATCGATCGTGTACTCCATCAACTCAGGCGGGGTGCCGAACTTGAGAGACTGCAAGAGTGGGGTGTCGAGCTGGCCCTCGGAGACGAACACATCGGCACCGGCCCCATATTCAGCGGTCTTCACGTCGGGCCGTCCGTCGCCGGTCCAGACAAACGAAATGTCGTACTCCTCCCAGTCAAGGCGATAGGCGGAAGCCCCGTCCTTGACGTGAGACCTTGGCCAGTGGCGCACGACGACACCGTCTTGGTCGTAGCAAACGCCGTTTTCGTCCTTCCAGTCGAACTCAGTGACCTCGATGTCGAGGCCGTCGCCCATCGGGGTGTGATGGAAGTTCTCCTCGTGCCACCGGTTCATGATCTTCATGCCCTCGATCATGCGCTTCATGCCCAGCTCCGGCGTAGCCCCCGACGGGCCATAGACCCGCAGCGGCGTCCACCGTCCGGACCAGGCCGTAAACGGATAGGAATACGGAAGGTCGGCGAAGTGGTCGGCGTGGAGGTGGCTGATGAAGATGTCATTGATCAGGGCCGGCGGGACCTGCAAGGCCAGGGCGTTCTTGATGCTCCCGTTGCCCATGTCGAAGAAGAAGCGCCGCGGCTGCGGTCCGTCATTGCCCAGCTCGACGAGCATGGATGTGCCCGACTGGGTTCTCGTAGGTGGCCACGGCGTGCTCCCGAGAAAGGACACCCGCATCTCCCCAGGCCCGAGTGGCTCGGTCCCGCCGAAGTAGACGTTCCGGTTCTTGATCGACGGAGTCGGCCGGTAGTAGTCGGGAAGGCTTATTCCCCCCCCGGGCCTCTTTCCGTACGGGTTGAAGGAATTGGTCATCGCAGCCGTCCTCCCTTAGACGCTATGCCGTCACCTGGCTCTGGCTACTATACACATTCATGAACACCGGTTCACCGAGACCGACCGCAGACACGATTGTGCCCTCCCTCCTGGACGCCGTAGAGCGCCTCTGCTCTCACGAGTTTCCCGAGCGCGTGGGCATGCGTGAGATTGCCAGTGATGCCGGTGTCAGCTTGGGCGCGGCCTATCGATATTTCGATTCGAAGGAGGCGCTGCTCGGCGCCGCCCTCGACCGGATGGCAGAACGAATCGCTTCCGCATTTACCGCAACGGATGAGTCGGCCGAGGCCATCAAAGCTGTGTGGGCGGCGCTCGAAGCCAACCCTGCTTTCCCCAGACTCGTCACCTGGGCGATCACCAATGATCAGAACGTCTCAGAGATCATGTCGAAACACCCTCTCGTCCGCGACGTCGCCATGAGCGCCGCCGCCCGAGGAGTCGAAGACCCCCAGACGGTGGCCGGAATCACGGCCCTCATCGGCATCGCTGGAGCGGTCTACGGACCAACCATCAACCGCACCCTGCAACGAGACCTCGACGACTCTCGCCTCTATGACACAGCAGCCAGCATGCTCTCCGACTGGATCGAGCTCCAGGACGGCCGAACGCGGTAGCACTTCCTACTTCGTGCTTGGTACCACGTACGGCCCCGGGTCGTACTTCTGTTCCTCGGCCCACCAGGAGAAGAAGATCCAGGCGATGAACCCCCACAGGATCAGTCCTCCGCCGATCTTCATGATGAGCCCGGCGACGATCTGATCGGTCATCACATCAATCCCCCACAGCCGGGGGAAGGTCTCGTAGATCCCATACAGCGGTGTGGTGCCCAGCGTCATGAAGGAGGCCGGGATGGTCGGCACCAGCGACTGCAGGAACAGATACCCCATCTTTCCAAACGGGCTGAGGCGCGCCGTGTCCGGGATGGGATCCATCACCGGCCACCACATGATGATCGAGGTCACGAAGAGGATGGCGTGGGCGACAAAGTGGAATAGCTCGCTGGTCAGCATCAGCTCGACCACCGAAGGCACGTGGATGAACGCCAGCCAACCGTTGAACAGGATGAGCGCAATCAGTGGCTTGGTGACGAACTTGACGACGGGCATGATCGGGGCGACGAACGCCCGCATCAGCCACCACGGTGTCCCGGCGAGCAGCAGCGGTGGGACGATGAGGGAGAGCGCGATGTGCTCGCCCATGTGGAAGATGAACAGGCGCTCCTCGGCGATGTCGTGGATCGGCCAGGTCGACATCACGACCATCGTGATCACCCCGGCGTAGAACAAGACGCGCTGGGTGCGGGTGACGGGAACCTCGTCGTCGGGGCAGTAGCGGTCGGCCAGGGTCCGCAGCCCAACCTCGTAGACCAGGATCATCGCCAGGGCGACCCCATACACATCGGGGTGGATGTGGAACGGGATGTTCATGGCCGCGGGCCTCTAGAACGCTTGCATCACGGCCATTACGACCGTGAATACGAGCAGGGCGCCGATCAGCCCGAACAGGAACAACGCCCGGTACCCGCGGATGTCGTAGCGGAGGTGCATGAAGACCGCCACCACCGTGATGAATTTGACCAGGCCGAGCGCGATCAGCAGCGGGGCCTGCACCGGGCCAAGAAACTCGGTATAGGAAACGGCGATCTCGACGGCGGTGACGAAGGCGAGGAAGGCACCGACGATCCAATAGGTCTTCGTCGACGGATGATGTGTTTCGGTGGCTGTGGCCATGATCAGATCTGCAGCAGGTAGACGACGGTGAAGATGACGATCCAAACGATGTCGACGAAGTGCCAGTAGAGCGCGGTGAGCTCGACGTTCATCCCGTGGTCCGGCGACAGCTTCCCCCGCATGGAGAAGGCGATCAGCAGCGACAGCATCAGCACACCGCCGGCGACGTGGGCGCCGTGGAAGCCGGTGAGCATGTAGAAGGAGGAGCCGAACGGGCTGGTCTCCAGCGTCAGGCCGTGCTCGTAGAACTCGGTGAACTCGAAGATCTGACCAGCGAGGAAGGTGAGCCCGAGGGCAGCGGTCCCGATGAGCCAAATCCTGCCCTGACGCTGGTCTCTCTTTCTGAACGAGTTGTCGGCGAGCACCATCGTCACCGAGCTCATCAGGAGGATGAACGAACTGGCCGAGGTGAACGGGATGTTGAACAGTTCCGCGCCGGGGCCGCCGTTGGTTGAGTTCCGGTACAGCAGGAACGTCGAGATCATCGCCCCGAAGAAGAACGCCTCGGATCCGAGGAAGATCCACATCGCCGTCTTTCGGGTGCGGTGAACGGGATCACCGGTCGCCTCGAAATCTGCTTCCTCGAAGACGTGCTCGGAGGTGACCGACATCAGTGCGCCTCCCTCGTGATCGGCTCCGCTGCCCAGCCGACGAGGCCCCAGAAGGCGATGGCGACACCCACCACGAGGATCCCGACGCCAAGGAACCCGGACGACCAGAAGACCAGGCCCGCGCCCATCGCCACCAGCCCCGCGGCGGCGATCATCGGGTAGTACGACGGCGACGGCATGTGGATCCCGCCGGTCTCGGGAACGAAGGCGGGCTCCTCGGAGTAGCCCTCGGGCAGCGGCACGGCGCGCCCTTCTTCGTCCACTCCGTACTTGCGGTGCCACCACTCGTCGAGATGACGAACGATCGGCACCTGGTCGAAGTTGTGGATGGCGGGTGGCGAAGCGGCCATCCACTCGAGGGTTCGAGCATCCCAGGGGTCGGGGCCGACCTCGGTGCCGCTCCTGGTGCTCTTGACGATGTTGATGATGAACAGAAGGATCGAGAAGGCGATGGTGAACGCCCCGATCGTGGCCATGCCGTTCCAGAACTCCCAGCCGAAGCCCTCGGGATATCGGTAGGTGCGGCGGGGCATGCCGTTGAGGCCGAGGATGTGCATCGGGCCAAAGGTGAGGTTGAAGCCGATGAACATCAGCCAGAAGTGCCACTTGCCCAGCGTCTCAGAGAGGATCTTGCCCGTCCACTTCGGGAACCAGTAGTAGGCGCCGGCCATGAAGCCGAACACCGACCCCCCGAAGAGAACGTAGTGGAAGTGGGCCACCACGTAGTAGCTGTCGTGCTGCTGGGTGTCAGCGGGGACGGCGGCGTGGGTCACCCCGGACAACCCGCCGATGATGAACATGGCGATGAACCCGATGGAGAACAGCATCGGTGTGTTGAGGGTCAGCTTGCCGCCCCACATAGTGCCGATCCAGTTGAAGATCTTCACCCCCGTTGGGACGGCGATGAGCATGGTTGCTAAGCCGAAACCGGCCTCGGCCACCGGGCCCATGCCTGCGGTGAACATGTGATGCGCCCACACCCCGAAGCCGAGGAAGCCAATGGCGATCCCGGAGAAGACGACGAACTGGTATCCGAAGAGCGGCTTGCGGGAGAACACCGGGAGGGTCTCTGAGACGATGCCCATCGCGGGCAGGATCAGCACATACACCTCGGGATGACCAAAGATCCAGAACAGGTGTTGCCACAGGAGCGGATCACCCGCCGCCTGTGCCTCGTAGAACACCGTCCCGAAGTTGCGGTCGAAGAACATCTGCCACAGCCCCACCGCGATGACCGGGAGGCTCAGGATCAGTAGGAACGAGGTCACGACGGTCATCCAGGTGAACACCGGCATCTTCATCATCGTCATGCCCGGGGCGCGCATGGTGAAGATGGTGGCGATGAAGTTTGCCGAGGATCCGATCGAAGCGATGCCAAGCAGCTGCACCCCGATGGCGTAGTAATCCATCCTGACGAACTCGGTGACCTCGGTGGACAGGTTGGCGTATCCAACCCAGGCGCCGTCCGGCGAGCCCCCGAGGAAGAACGAGGAAGACAGCATGATCACCGCGAACAGGAAGAGCCAGAACGAGAAGGCGTTGAGTCGGGGGAAGGCGACGTCCCTTGCCCCGATCTGTAGCGGGATCATGTAGTTCTGGAAGGCGGCGGCGACCGGCATGATGACGGCGAACACCATCGTGATGCCATGCATGGTGAACAGCTGGTTGTAGGCGTCGGCGGTGAGGATCGTGCTGTCGGCCGAGGCGAGCTGGGTGCGGATCATCAGCGCCTCGAGCCCACCAACCACGAAGAACACCAGGGCCGACACTCCGTACATCAAGCCAATCCGCTTGTGATCGACCGTGGTGAGCCAGCTCCACACCCCCTTCGTCGACGGGGTGTAGCCGAGATCTTCGACGGGGGCGGTTATGGCCATATCAGTTCTTCCCGCTCCTGGCTACGGGCCACATCGGGCCCCGGCTCAGCTGACGCTTCACCCTCACTTCCACCCCTCCAACAGTGCCACAAGCTCGGCGATCTCCTCGGCGTCCAGACCGTAGTCGGGCATACCGAGGATGCGTCCCGTGTCGAAGTTGTTGAGCTCGGGTGCCATCGGCTTTACGGATTCAGGGTTGTCGATCCACTGGGTGAGATGCTCGGTCGTGTTGTCGAGGACCCGAGCGCCCAGCGTCGTGCGCGAGCCGAAATGGGTTAGATCGGGAGCAATTGCCTCACCAAACACCTCCGGGCCCTCCGGCGCTGCGATGAACGCCTGATGGCAGGTGCTGCAGATCGCGGTGAAGATCTCGAAACCGGAGGCGGCCGGGCCGTCGGTTGGAATCGTCGCCGGCTGGAGCTGCCGGTCGGCCCAGGCCTGGAAATCGGCTTCGGTGTCGAGAAACACGAGCGTGCGCATGTCGGCGTGCGACAGCCAGCAGAACTCGGCGCACTGGCCGGGGATCGCTTCACCCGCTCGACTCACGTCTGGGGTGATCTTGATGAAGGTGAAATGACCCGGTACGACATCGCGTTTCCCGGCTAGGGGCGGAACCCAGAAGCTGTGAATCACGTCGGCCGACGTCATCTTGAGCTCGGTGGTAACGCCGACGGGCAGATGGAGCTCGTTGGCTGTCGTGAGGGGCCGGCCGTTGGCATCGAGAATGTCGGGGTACTCGAACTCCCACCACCACTGATGCCCGGTGACGTTGACGCGAACGAAGTTGCCTTCGGGCGGGCTGGCAAGATCGAACAGGGTCTGCAACGTCGGCACCGCGATGACCACGAGGATCAGCGCGGGGATGATCGACCAGGTGATCTCGAGCGCGGTGTTGCCGTGGGTCTGTTTGGGCTCCGGCTTGTCGTCGTCCTTGCGCTTCCTGAACCAGAAGATGGCGATGACGAGAGCAGCCTCGACCACGACGAACACGGCAATGGCGAGATACAGGACCAGCCGCCATAGCTCATCGATCTGCTGGGCCTCGGCCGACTTCGGGTTGAGCGACGACTGGGGCAGATCGCTGGTGGCACAAGCGGCCAGGAGCAGCGCCAGCACCAGCACGACGAGCATGCGGAGCCACGTGCGGCGTCCACCATCCCTGCTCACTGGTCTGTGCACGTAACTCCCGTACGACGGCCGGGTGGGACGATAGTCAAAGTGTCGCCGGTCATCAGTCGTCAGTCGTCAATCGTCAGAAATTCGGACTGATGAATGTCGGCTGAGGACTGTGGCCTCAAAGCGTCGTTCCCTCGGCTTCGGGCCACAGCGAGTCCCACATCTCGCCGAACGCATCGAGGAATTCGGGCACGGCCCACAGCAGCACGTAGGCGAGGGCGCCGAGAACCGCGATCGTCAGGAAGGCGCGGATGTACCCGATCCATGGCTTGTCCGGGTCACGCAGGATCTGGAGGATGTTCTGGTCCTGCTCGACCACCGCTACCGGTGCCGAAGCGGTCGGCCACACCACCGGCGGCGGAGGAGCGGTTGTCGTCTGCTGCACCGGCGTCGCCGTCGCCACAGGGACGGCGGGTTGCTCCCAGTCGGCGGGCGATCCCGAGTCCACCGAATCGGCGACGTCCACGAGCGCCACCACG
>Ga0255057_10001853_pt1 | contig 11589 bp, 10 predicted proteins | sample Cases_109_6_MG_FD_189022 | JGI IMG/M metagenome (GOLD analysis project Ga0255057, IMG submission 189022) | Seawater microbial communities from Amundsen Gulf, Northwest Territories, Canada - Cases_109_6 | ecosystem: Environmental > Aquatic > Marine > Gulf | place: Canada: Northwest Territories... | reverse complement strand
CAAGACTTCTGCAAAGTATGCAACTACAGGTGTGTTGGCTAGCTATGGTGTGTTACCTATTATCTCTTTAAGTAATTCATATGCTTCAATTAACTTTTCATCAGTTAAAAAAACTTCATATAAACTTAAGGATAAACCCACCGCATTAAGTTCAGTTTGTTCTTACAATAATTTTTATGAACTAGGTTCTGGTAAAAAAGATCCTAAGTTAAATGCCCATTTATTGAAAACAGAGCCTTGGAGTATCACGGTAGAAGGGAACTGCAATAAACCAGGTACATATGCACTTGAAGATTTTATTAGTCCACAGTTGTTAGAAGAACGGACATATAGATTACGATGCGTTGAAGCTTGGTCAATGGTAATTCCATGGATCGGGATTGAAGTTAATAAAATCTTAAAAAAATTCGAGCCTAATTCAAATGCAAAGTTTGTTGAATTTGAAAGTATCCATGATCCGGAAAATTTGCCAGGCCAAGAGAGAAGAGTACTTGTGTGGCCTTATACGGAAGGTCTACGTATTGATGAGGCGATGCACCCACTGACAATGTTTGCAGTCGGCTTATATGGAAAAGAATTGCCGAATCAAAATGGTGCGCCATTACGTCTAATAGTGCCGTGGAAATATGGTTTTAAAAGTATAAAGTCTATTGTAAAAATACGTTTTGTCGATACTCAAGCTAAAAGTGCTTGGAATCTTTCTGCACCGAATGAATATGGCTTTTACTCCAATGTGAATCCAGATGTGGATCATCCGCGTTGGAGTCAAAAAAAAGAAAGACGTATTGGCGATTTTCTAAAGCGCAAAACCATGCCCTTTAATGGGTATGCAGATCAAGTTGCTCATCTCTATCAAGGCATGGATCTTAAGAAATATTTCTAGTTAATAAATTGCAGTTTTTAACCACATTCTAAATTTCTCTATATTTTGTTAAGTGTCTTTAGCGCTAGCTAGTAAGGCGGTTGTGAAAATTTTCCATATTTTCCATATTTTCCATATTTTCCATATTTTTCATGCACATATGCGGGAACAACCTTACTTCTAGTCGGTTGTATTCAGAGTATTTAAAAGAGTATGCTCAAAAAATAAGCTTAACGATTCCAAGGCTATTAGTTTGGCTATTATCTGTGTGAGCTAAAGCAAAAATATAAATATACAGTCAACTAAAACAAATGTTCGGACAATATTTTAAAATTGATGAATCGGTTTTTTCGATTGCGCCAAATCCAAAATACTTATATTTAAGTAAGCAACATGAAGAAGCCTTAGCGCATCTAATCTATGGTGTAACCCGTAAAGGAGGTTTCGTATGTCTAACGGGCGATATTGGCACGGGTAAAACGACTATATGTCGCTGTATGTTTGAACAGCTTCCAGAAAATACCGATCTAGCCTTTGTTATTAACCCTAAATTTTCACCCATGGAATTATTGGCCTCCATATGCGATGAGTTGAACCTGGAGTATTCGGTGTTTCAGCCAAGTATTAAAGAGTATGTAAAAAAACTTAATACTTATTTAATCGAGGCACATAGTAAGGGTCGAAATACAGTATTGGTTATAGATGAGGCTCAAAATTTAAGTGTTGAAGCACTCGAGCATGTGCGCGCCCTCACAAATTTAGAAACCAATGATCAAAAACTGCTGCAGATAATTTTAATAGGACAGCCAGAGCTAAAAACCTTGCTGGCAAAGCCAGCGCTTGAGCAAGTAAATCAACGCATCACTGCGCGCTTTCATATCGGACCTTTGAGTTTGAATGAAACCAATCACTATATTAATCATCGGTTATTAGTCGCTGGCGCAAAACAAAAAATCTTTAGTGATGCGAATATCAAACAAATCTATCGACTTTCAAAGGGCGTCCCACGCCGAATTAATATATTGTGTGACCGCATTTTATTAGGCGCATACATAACTCATAAAAACAAAATTACTTCAGAAATTATAAGACAATCTGCTGGAGAAGTGTTCGGCATCGTACCTTTTGATAACGGAATATTTCCTAAAGCACTTGCGGCTAGTATTTTTGCCTTGTTGATTTCTGGTCTATCAATATTGGTATACCAAAACTATAAGATTGATTCGCAGATAACACAGAGCTCATTAAGTGATCTGTCTGTAAATACAATTGCATTAAATACTGATACCGACGAAGCTGAATCAAATATAGGGGATATAAAAGAGAAAGAGAAAGTAGAGGCTAATGCTGTAGAAGGAATATATTTTGAAAGTCCTGAGGTCGGAGTTGCTTCTGCTGTTAAAGTGGAGCAGAAAAAAATAAACCAGAAAGAGATTAATGAGAAAAAAGCAAACTATGTAACAAAGAATAAACCCGCCAAAGTAGTAACTAATACGTCTCCGAAAGTTGTGGTTAATACAGCAAAAAACTCAACACCAATTTATAAAAAACCTGAATCCAGTACTACAAAAAAAGAACTTCATTTCACAAGTTATGAAAAAGCTTATCAACAACTATTCAGATTATGGGCGGTTGATTATTCTTCGACTGAAATAAGTCCATGTGAGTATGCGTTGAATAACCAACTGCACTGTTATCAAAGCAGTGGTTCAATAAACAATATTATAGGTTTGAATCGGCCGGTGTTGCTTAAAAGTAAAGCTGAACTATATGAGCCGAGTTATATCGTAGTGGTTTCTATAGAAGGTGAATATGCAGTTGTGAGTGAGAAAAGTGATTATAAACTTGTTGCTATTCCGGAAATTGAAGCAAACTGGAATGGTGAATTCGAAATGCTATGGAGGCCTTTGCAGGCTGGAGTCTCTCATATAAGACCAGGACAAGAAGGCAAGGTGATTGCTTTATTAGATCAAAAACTCGCAGAAATACAAGGCCGTCAGTCTTTAGCCCCACACCCTTTTGTTTATTCAAAAAATCTAGTAGATCAAGTCAGAGCTTTTCAGATTGCGAAAAAAATATCTTCGGATGGGGTGGTAGGGCCGATTACACAAATTAATTTCAATAATCAAAATTTAGATACTCCTTACTTAATTAAATAACTAAAATAATGAACTCAAATGTCATTCATACTGGAATCAATTAAAAAGGCAGAAAGAGAGCGTAAGCTTGGCCAACAACATGCACCTTCGATATCTATCGAATATACTGGTGCGCTTGTTGATGATATGGAAAACAAAAAACTGCAATGGATGCTATTGCTACTAGGACTTATAGTTACAGCAATCGTTGTTTGGAGTGCTACTTACTATTTCACCAATAAAGATCGTCAATATATAGAAGAACTATCTGTGAGCGATGTTAGCAGCGATGCTAAAATTGATACTCAAACTCAAAATTCATCTATTAGTCGTGATGATGACGCTAAACGTAGCATTGCAATGGTGCCAGTGAAAAATGTGCACAAATCTGATTTAAAGTCAGTTAAGCTTATTGCTGATGATGACCCACCAGTAGCGCATCCAACAGTAAAAGAAGACAAGCCTGTTGAAAAGAAAGAAAGTAAAACACCAATAACTAGTATTGTTAAAAATACTCAGCCTAGACCTAAACTTGAAACAACAAACGAAATTGATATTGTAGCCAATAAGATTAGTGATATTTCTGATAAACAAGAACTTGCTGCAATATATTCTGACTTGGCTGCGATTAAGGAAGAAGATAAGGCTGTAAGTAAGTTGAGACTTCTTGCTGACCAAGTTGCAGAAGAACTAGTGCATATTAAAGCTGCAAGTTATGTGGTTCCAGATGTGGATGCATTGAAAACGAATACCCAAAAAATTGTAACAGAAGAAGTTATTAGTAGACCGGTAACGCCAGTTCATCAAAAACAACACGAGCAAGCAGTTAGGAGTGGAGTGCCAAGCTTCGGTGAGCTACCTTATGATATTCAGGAAAAAATTCCTGACTTTAATGTCTCAGTACATATGTTCAATGCTGATCCAGTACAAAGACGTATACGAATAAATGGGCACATGTACACGGAAGGGAAAAGTCTTCAGCAAGACTTGGCTTTAGTGGAAATTACACGCTATGGGGCGGTTTTTGATTATCAGGGCCATTTATTTCGGCTGAATGTGCGCTAAATTACATTCTTAAATCACACAAAATGGTTGCTTTAGCTATAAAATTCAGTGTTTTAGATTGAATTCCTACCTTTTATACAAGTATTTTTAATTTTGGCTCATCACGACTATGATTCCCTAGTCGAGAATAATAATAATCCTGAAAAATCAGGTAAATAGCTTCTTTTCTTCATAAACCTTATTTGCTTAACTTAGGCTCAAAATATTAGATATGTCGAATACTGTCGTAAAGTTGTCCAATCAGGACATTGCTGATTATTTGCAACGCAGTGGAAAACTGCGCGAATCGGACCTGTCCAAAATAAAACGCATGCAAGAAGAAACGCCTGATGTTTCTTTTGTATCTATGCTAAATAGATTAGGTGCAGTAAGTGATAAAGATATCGCGGAAGCACTTGGCAGCCTACTTACGTTACCAATTGTTGAGCGTGATGAGTATCCAGCTGAAGCTGTTTTAGATGGCGTAATCTCGTTTCGGTTTCTTAAAGAAAGTTCTTCCATTCCACTTGATCAGCAAGAAGATAAAGTCGTGTTGGCTATGGCTGATCCACTTGATCAGCTTGTTGTTGATGCGGTTCGCATTGCAACAGGCAAAGAAGTGGAAGTTCGCGTCGGTATACATTCTGATATAGATGAAGCGATCAATCAAATTTCAGGTCGTGATTCTAGTAAGATGGATCAAATTGTTGATGAAGTTAATGTTAATGAAATTTCAGATGACGAACTTGATCATCTGAAAGATTTAGCCAGTGAAGCACCGGTTATACGTTTAGTGAATTTAATTATTCAACGTGCTGCAGAGCAAGGTGCTTCTGATATTCACATTGAGCCGTTTGAGGGTAACTTAAAAGTTCGCTATCGCATTGATGGTGTTTTGCAAGAAGTTGAATCTCCACCACGTCAGTTTGCAGCTGCCATTATTTCTAGAATAAAAATCATGGCTAAACTAAATATTGCTGAACGACGGTTACCGCAAGACGGAAGAATACGAAATCGTATTCAAGGGCGTGAATACGATATGCGTATATCTACTGTGCCAACTATGCATGGTGAAAGTGTTGTAATGAGATTGTTAAATCAAGAATCCGTAATACTAGATTTTAAAGCGCTTGGGTTTCAACAAACAGACCACGATAAATTTATTAATGCGCTACGTCAGCCGCATGGCATGATTCTGCTTACCGGTCCAACAGGAAGTGGTAAAACCACGACCTTATATACGGCATTGAGTTTATTAAACGAGCCACAGCGAAAAATTATTACCGTAGAAGATCCAGTTGAGTATCAACTGGAAGGTGTTAACCAAATTCAAGCTAAAGCCAGTATAGGCTTAACTTTTGCTAATGCTCTACGATCCATCGTGCGACAAGATCCAGATGTAATCATGGTCGGTGAAATGCGCGATTTAGAAACTGCAGAAATTTGTGTGCAATCTGCATTAACAGGCCACCTAGTATTATCTACTCTACATACTAATAACTCCGTAAGTAGTATTACACGTTTGATGGAGATGGGCGTTGAGGATTATTTGTTAACTTCAACATTAAATGTAGTAATTGCGCAAAGATTGGTGCGAGTTCTTTGTGAAGAGTGTAAAACGAAAACAGAGATTCCAAGTAAGCTAAAGAAAGAGCTGAGTGCCAGTCAAACCATTGAGAACATGTATGTTTCCGAGAGTGGTTGCGAAGCATGTCACTATACAGGGTATAAAGGAAGAATAACCATTATCGAGATGTTATTCATTACGGATGAAATTAGAAAATTAATTTTAGAGCATGCTGATGCATCAACACTTGCTGCAGCGGCTATCCAACAAGGTATGCGAACGATGTATCAAGACGGCATACAAAAAGTAGCGCAGGGAATTACTTCTTTAGAGGAAATATTGAGAGTGACCCAAGATGCATAAGAAGGATTCTTGGTAGATCATGCCAATTTTTGAGTACAAAGCAACGACCGCTGAAGGCAAAGTGTTTGAGGGGCAGCGAGAAGAAACAGATCATTCGACAATGATCAAATGGTTACAGTCGTCTGGGTATATTCCAATATATGCAAAAGAAGCAAAGTCATCTTCAAGCCAATCACTCAAAAAGGCCTTTGCTTTATCAAAGAAATCAATTAATTCGAATCAACTGCTGGCGTTTACTGAACAGTTAGCTACTTTAATTAAGGCGAAACTTCCTGTTGATCACGCACTGCGAATTTTTAGGGATCTATCGGAGAGTGAAAATGTTCGCAATATGTCGGCATCATTGCTAGAAGACGTTGAAGCGGGCAATGAATTGTCTAGTGCTTTAGACAAGCAAAAAAACATTTTCAGTCCTTACTATATCAATATGGTACGTGCATCTGAGGCAAGTGGAAATTTGGAGATTGGTCTTACTCGAATGCATGAGTATTTAGAGAGCGCTAAAATCATGCGCGATAAATTAATTTCATCATTAATTTATCCAATGATTCTAATCGTCGTGGCTATGGCTTCGATTATTGTAATCATGACGTTTGTAGTACCGAAAATAACTGAGCTATTTGAGGGCAGTGAAGAATTGCTCCCGGTAAGTACTAAGATGGTAATCGGTGCGTCAAATTTTGTAAGTAGTTACTGGTGGCTATTGTTGATAATTTTTACCTTCTTAGGATTTTTGATTCGGTACTTGTTAACTTCGTCGAGCTATAGAAAATTTTGGGATGCTAGAATTTTAAAGCTACCTGTATTTGGTGACTTGTTGGTAAAGCATGAAACAGCAAAATTTACTAGTAGCTTGGGTAGTTTGCTATCTAACGGTGTACCAGTATTGTCTGCGTTACCAATTGCAAAGGCGAACCTTACAAATAGTTTATTTCTTGACAATATAAGTCGAGCAATGGAGCAGTTTAAAGAAGGGAAAAGTCTTTTTCATACCTTAAGTATGGCTAAGTTATTTCCATCATTAGCATTACAAATGATAAAAGTGGGTGAGGAAACGGGCGAGCTGGATAATATGTTAAAGCGTGTTTCTGAAATTTATGAAAAAGAAACCTCTAATGCAATGCAGCGGCTAGTGAATTTGTTTGAGCCAACAATAATTATTATATTAGGTATAGTCATTGGAGGGATTATTGTTTCAATATTGCTTGGTATGGTAAGCATTAACGATTTAGCTTCATAACGATTACATATTAATTAAAAGAGAGTGTGTATGTGTAAAAAAGAACATAAAATTTCGGTTATGAGAGTTAAGGGTTTTACTCTTATCGAGTTATTAGTTGTAGTTGCAATCCTTGCTTTGCTTGCGGGGATTGTTGGTCCTCAAGTGATGAAACGCTTGGGCGATTCAAAAACCAAAGCGGCAAAGATTCAAATTGAGGAACTCTCATCTGCATTGGAAATGTATAAGATTGATACCAATCGATACCCTACTACTGAGCAAACACTCCAAGCCTTAGTGCAACAACCAGCGGGTGTGGATGGCTGGAATGGGCCTTACTTGCGCAAGAATTTTGTTCCACAAGATCCTTGGAAATATAATTATAACTATCGTTATCCGGGCAGAAATGCTGAATATGAAATTTACAGTTTAGGTGCAGATGGTTCAGAAGGGGGTGAGAAAGAGAATCAAGATGTGTTGAGCTGGAATTAAACGTATATAGATTAGTAATGCGAAATTTAAAAATGTCAAATACCAGACATAGCTCACTTGGTTTCACCTTAATTGAGTTACTTATGACATTGGTGATAGCAGTGTCTATAACGGCGATATCTGTAACGGCATACAGTCGTCTTTCATCTAGCGCAGCTTTAAAAGCCACATCGCAGGACATTCTCGTTACTTTGCGACGAGCCAGGATTTCTGCAATTACAAAAAGTGAAGAAGTGGCTTTTTCAGTAGATAATATCAAGCGAATTTATTGGGTGGTGGGTAGTGAAAGGCAGCGTTTGATAGACCCATCACTTGATTTAGAAATATTATCTGCAACAGGCCTAAGTGCGAATAAAAATATTTCGCAAATTCGTTTTGCGCCGGATGGTAGTTCATCGGGAGGTGAGATTAAGATTTCTAATGGTAAAAAAGTCTATAGCATTGTCGTTGAATGGTTATCTGGTAAAGTCGAACTTAAATAAGTCATGCTTAGTTTTCATCTTAAATGTACTACTAGATGTAGGGGAGAAGGTGGCTTTACCTTGTTAGAAACATTAGTAGCCTTATCGGTTTTAGCGATATCTCTTGGGTTTACTTACCAGGTATTTTCTTCTGCATTACAAGCTTCCACTCTGGCAGAGGATTACGCACAAGCAAGTATGTACGCAGATTCTCATCTCGCTGAAATTAGGGAAAAAGTTCATTTGTTACCTGTAGTAAGTGAAGGGTCTTATAACCAACGTTATAGTTGGAAGTTAGAAGTCCAACCTTTAGATGTATCTAGTCCCCGCGCCTTCGTAGAAACAGCAAGGCGTTATCAAGTTGTTCTAAATGTGTATTGGCGTGCGAAACAAGGGCAACGTTCCATTAGTGCAATCACATTTAGATTAGCCAGCGCTCAGTTATGAAAATCCGTAGAGCTAATCGCATTTCTTTTTATCAGTTCGGTTATCAGACTGGTCTAACACTAATCGAATTGCTGATTTCTTTAGTGATTATCTCAATCGTGGTGACTTTGTGCGCTAATGGCTTTACTTTCGCAAGTCGTGTTTGGGCAAAGGTCGATGATCATCAAAACAACTTAGACGAGGTTGTCAGTGCGCAGCGTTTTTTGCGCAAAATATTAAGTGAAGCAGTGTTTTATCCATTAGAAGAAGACGCAACAAAAAATAATTACTTCAATGGCGAGTCAGAGAAAATGATTTTTCTTGCGCCCTCTCCACAGTATGGATTAGATGATTATCTTTATATTTATGAAGTATTTAAACAAAAAGAAAATGGTGCATATAACTTAAGTTTGCGTTATTTGCCTGCGAATACTTACTTCTCTGGTAAGGCGCGTGTTGCAGATAGAGATGTAGTATTAATCAAGAATGTAAAGAACATAAAATTTGAATATTATGGTCTTAATCAACAAACGGGTGCTTTGGGTTGGTTCAGCAACTGGCTTAATGAAAGCGCTTTGCCTTCACGTGTATCAATATCTGTAGAATCATTTGAAGATTCATTATTGTGGCCACTGTTGATTGTTGAAACTAGATATGGTGGTTATAACTTGCGATGAAATCGATACGTAAAATACCTTCCAAAGGCTTTGCTTTGATTACTATTTTATGGGTAACGGCATTTTTAGCAGTAATCGCAGGTTCAGTATCTTATCAAGTGCGTGCAAGTTTAAGTTTAGCGTCTAATGTGGTAGCAAGTTTTAAAACTAAGCATGCAGCCGAAGGAGCTTTATTATTAACGATAGATAAATTAATTAAACGCACTGAACAGCAAGGATACGTGTTAAATAATCCAAACTTTAGTTACGAATTAGATAATTTATATGTTTCTGTGGAAGTATCCGACGACTCAGGGAAGGTAGATCTCAATTTAGCATCGGTTGATTTGGTTAAGTCCTTGCTTATAGAGGTTGGAGTCAATGAGAAAGTGAGTTTGTCTATCGCAAATGCAATTGCAGATTGGCGTGATCGAGATCATTTAAAAAGAGTGGATGGTGCAGAAGACCGAGATTATGCAGCAAGAGGATTTTTGTATGAATCTAAGGATGATGATTTTGATAGCATTGATGAGTTATCACTTGTGTTGGGTGTATCACCAGAGATTTTTAGTAGAGTTAAACCTCATTTAACGGTTTACGCTCAAGATATTGGGGTAAATACTGCATTAGCATCCGACGTGGTTAAAAGGGCAGTGCAAGAAATAATAGGCACGAGTAACAGCGAAGAAACCTCGAGTGATTATATATCCGCTACAGGCGGTCTTATTTATACCTTACGAGCTAAAGCGACCGACCCAAGCGGCTTATCAACTGTTATAACTAGCATTATACGATTACAAAGAGGTAATGCATTTGAGCCTTTTAGTATATTAGGCTGGAAGCAGGGCTGAAAAAATTCTTTGATTGTTGCTGATACACTACATAGAATTTTATAAATAACATAAGGAAGCATCGTAATTTCTTTTTCTATTACACAATCTGTAACAAACTTCTTCATTTGGTGGGGTGAAGGTTTGTCATTGCTATTGCCTGGCGAAAAATACTCAAGCCATGGGCGTAGTAAAGAATCATTGCTATTAAATATAGCGAGAGATGAATTTCAGATTTTTAATAACAATAATCAAGAGTTGTTGCATGTTGAGCAATCAATAACTACCAGCAATTCTGAACAACTTAAAAATATTTTTAAAGAAGAGGTAGTTAAAAAAGACGATTTAACTTTGGATATTCATATCAGTGAGAGCGAAGTATTAACTAGGCGTGTCTCATTGCCGGCCAGTACAGAAGAAAATCTATATGAAGTCATTCAATATGAAATGGATCGTTACACGCCATTCAGTAAAGAAGATGTCTATTGTGATTATCGAATTGAGGATCGCATTAAAGAAAAAGAACTCATTAAGGTCTTATTAATTGTTATTAGAAAAGTAGTTTTGAATCCTGTTGTTGATGCCATAGAGGATAGTGGAATTCATTTGCAAGCGATTGATGTTATCGATTCACAAAATCCAGATCGTTCATTACATAATGTTAAATTACTGCGCTCCTATGTTGATTTTGGTAAAAACAAAAAAGCATCAATTAAATGGTTGGCAGCTGCTGCTGCGGGATTGTTGTTACTTACAGGCCTCACGCCTTTGGTAATTAACTATACGCATATTTCAAAACTTTCTTCTGAATTGGCAGGTCTTGAAAAGACTGTGCAAAAAGTTAAACAGTTGCAAACTGAATATACAAAAATGCAGGACCAAGTTGGCTACTTAGTAAATATTAAAGAAAAAAATCCAAGCATTATTGAATTATTAAATTTGTTGACGCAAGCAATTCCTGATCACACTTATATACAACGCTTAAGTCTAGAAGGCGGGCTGTTATCTATTCAAGGTTTGTCGGCCTCTGCATCAGAGCTTATTCCAATCATTGATAAGAGTGGAATGTTTGATGATATTCGTTTTGCAGCACCAGTCACTCAAAGCGGTGCGGATGGTTTAGAGCGATATTCTATTACTGCGCAAATCAAGACAGCAGAATATTAACTAAGCAAAATAGATAACTTTTAAAAAGTATGCCAAAAACTCCAGAATCCAAGCATAAGCTATACGCAGCAGTAATATTATTTATCGTACTGTTGATTCTGCTTTTTATGGCAGTGCTTCCTATATTTGCGTTATACAGCAGCACTAAAGAAGAAGTGGCTTCTCTGCAGCATCGATTATTGCAATACAAAACGATTTCACAAAAAACAAGTGGCTTATCGAGTAAGCTTGATAAGTTGCAGGCGTTTAATAAAAATCAAGATTATTATTTTGCTGAAGCTAAAGCCGCATTAGCATCCGCAGAATTACAAGGGATAATTATAGACGTTTTGAATCGTCAAGGAGCTAAAATTTTAAGTACCCA
>Ga0255057_10001852_pt1 | contig 11593 bp, 12 predicted proteins | sample Cases_109_6_MG_FD_189022 | JGI IMG/M metagenome (GOLD analysis project Ga0255057, IMG submission 189022) | Seawater microbial communities from Amundsen Gulf, Northwest Territories, Canada - Cases_109_6 | ecosystem: Environmental > Aquatic > Marine > Gulf | place: Canada: Northwest Territories... | reverse complement strand
TGGGGAGTGCTCGACTTCGCCGGAGGGATCGTCGTCCACGCCTCCGCCGGCATGGCCGCCCTCGGTGCCGTGTTCTATATTGGGCGGCGGCGGGTGGCGGAGCGGGCACCTAGCAACATTCCGTTCGTGGCTCTGGGAGCCGCACTGTTGTGGTTCGGATGGTTTGGTTTCAACGCCGGCAGCGAGTTGGCGGTCGATGAGGTAACGATCGTTGCCTTCATCAACACCCACCTGGCGGCGGCTGTCGCAGCGATGACCTGGCTGGTGATCGAGTGGCGCCGAGAAGGGCAGCCAAAGCTGGTGGGGTTGCTCACGGGTGCCGTGGCCGGCCTGGCCACCATCACCCCGGCAGCCGGATTCGTCAGCCCGGGTTCGGCGGCAATCATCGGATTGGTAGCCGGAGCCGTCTGCTATTCGGCGGTGCAGATCAAGGAGAGAATGAATTGGGACGATGCGCTCGACGTGTGGGCGGTCCACGGCGTCGGAGGCACCATCGGCATCATCATGCTCGGAATGTTTGCCTCACTGTCGGTCAACCCCGCAGGGGCCGACGGCCTCTTCAACGGCGGCAGCGCATTCTTCGGCAAGGAGGTCGTCGCGGTTCTCGGGATTGGGATCTATGCGATGTTGATCACCTATGCGATGTTGGCAGCCATCAACGTTTTCTCGCCGGTGAGAACCAGCCAATCCGACGAGGAGACCGGACTCGACGCCGTACTACATGGAGAAACCGCCTACGAGTGAGAACTGCCCCGAAGGACCCCCCACCAACGGCCTCCGGCCGTTGACTCCCCCCAAAGGGGAGAGTGATCAGACCCCACCAACCGGCTACGCCGAATGACTTCCCCCAAAGGGGAGTGTTTGGAGAACGGGTGGTGGATCAGTTTGGTTCGAGGCGCGGCTTACGACGATGTAAAGCCCCCGAGGGGATGGGGGCTTCACATCTCGTGGCGACAACAACTGAAACTGCTTGAGACCAGACCAGTGTCACCGAAGGTCCAGGGCATCTGACACCTTCTGCCACGTATTCCCAGTTGCTTGAGTGACTAGTCCGCACCTCCAATTGGCCCAACAGATCACAAGGCTTTCAGTGGGAACCCCCACGAATCCGCTGCGCCGGTTGACTCCCCCTCAAGGGGGGAGTGGTTGGAGAACGGGTAGTGGGTCAGTTTGACTGAGGGCGGGGATTGCAACGATGTAAAGCCCCCGACGGAAGGGGGCGGACGGGGGCCTTACATCTCGTGGCACCAAACAACTGAAACTGCTTGAGACCAGAACCAGTGTCACCGAAGGAGCCAAGGTATCCGTGCACCTTCTGCCACGTATTTCCAGTCTTTCGGCACTATTTACCAGTACCTTGAATGACTAGTCCCATGCACCTCGCACTCGCTGGGGTCATTTTGAGAACGCGTCGTAAAGCTGTTGGGCGTAGCCTTGCCAGATGCTGCGCGAATTACGGGAACTCGCGCCACCAACGGCAATCGTCCTCGTGAGCCTCGGTGGTATCGCCTACGCGACAAGTCACCCGACGCTCGGGGCGTGGCTTGTAGCCGGTGGCCTGATGGTATTGGTGCTGCTGGCAGCCCTCGTAGTTGGTGGAGCCCGCCGATGGCATGTGAACATGCGTCGGCTCCGCCGCTACCAGCGGAAGCTGGCGAACCTTCGGGAACGGTGGCAAACCAGGGATCTTCCTCCTGAAGTCTTGGCTCACGCCCAAGCCCTCATATCTCTACGGGATGAGATCGTGGCCGGTATTCCGCGACGATTCGCTGGCAGGTTCGATTCCACTTTGCGATGGCTCGACGAGTACGACACTTGGACCTACAAGAACCGTGATTGGGCTGCTGATGAGCTTGATCGACTTCTCGGGGGAATGATTGAGGAGTGGGCCGACGAGCGCCCTTCTTGAGTGGACTAGCCGTCAGTGTGAGTCGAGTGGCGCGTACGAGCGCAATAGGGCGTGCGTCCGGTCAACTTCTTCAACGGCATCGCGCAGACGCTTCTGGTCGCCGCTGTAGAACGCTTCCACGAACGCCTCATGCGCCGCCCGGTCCTCTTGTAGCGCCTCTGAGAAGGCTGCCAGCTCGTCGCTGGTGAAGTTGGGCCATGGCATTGGCTCGGACTAGAGAAAGAGCCCGGTGATTCGGGCTCTTTCTCTTCAAATGATGCGTCAGGTGTTGTACAGACGCGGGCTGGGTTGTCTCTTTGCAGCTTACCCGGTCGGATCAGTTTGAATTCTTCCGCTCATCATTATCCCCGAGCTTTGGCGATGAGTTCACGCCAACGTCCCACCGAGGCATCGAACCGGGTTCGAGCCTCCTCTGCCGTTCGTCCTCGAACACCGATCCGGAGGGAGCTTCCCGCCCCACTGCTGGCGACCCAGCCAGAGCGGGTCTGGCGCACTTCCGGCTCTGTAACAAGCTCGACAGGCGTGTCTTTCAAAGGCATGATCCGCTCCGTATTTTGTCTTGATCGTGATTGTGGTTCACAAACCCTTGTTTTGCAAGGAATTTCGGGATTGTTTTCCATAGCGTGTAATTCGATCTCGCGCGCATAACGGATTGACTCTGGACACCGCGTGCTATAGGCTGTCGGTTCCCCATACAAAAGGAGGCCGATATGGCCATAACAGCCGACGGACAGGCCCCATACGGATCGCCCAAGACCGTGTTAGACGTAATTCAGTTCCACCGCGACAAGCGATACAAGGGACCGCTCGACGATGTGACGCTTGAGCGGACTCAGATCGCTACGTCGCCAGCCTCGATGCAGCGTGCCCGCCAGACGCTTGGGCTTCTCGGACTGATCGATGAGGACAATCTGCCGACAGAGGCCCTCGACGCACTCGCGACGGTCCCCGAGGATGAGTTCCAGGCGCGTTTTGCTGAGGTCTTAGAAGAGGCGTATCGGCCCATCTTCGATGTGGTGGAACCGAGTGATGGCTACCAGAAGGTACGCGATGCCTTCAGGGGCAACACCCCAGCGGGACAGCAAGAACGCATGGTCACGCTCTTCTTAAACCTCAGTGTTGAGGCAGGGCTGATCTCGGAAATCCCAGCGAAGCCCTCGGATCAGAAGCCGAAGAGCAAGCCGGATCGGAAGTCCTCGAACACCAGAAAGGCGAAGAAGTCATCGGCGCCGTCGTTCGACATCGGGGGCCTGCCGCCCGGCCTGTTGGGACACATCCAGGACATCCCGACCGGAAACGACTCATGGACGACCGAACGCCGCGACTCGTTCCTGGAAACGTTCGCCGTCATCCTCAACCATTACGTGCGGGTTGACGACCAACCGGCAGAGGTCACCGCTCCCGAGAACAACGGGGGTGCGTCGTGAAAGGCTAAGGCCCATCCCGGAAACCGACGCTAATCAGTCAGGGATGGGCCTACGAAGCCGTATCTGCGGAAAGACTGGGATCGGGATTAGCCGATCCCCCGGACGGGCCACGCTTGGAGCCAGGGGCTGACTTATACCGGCCGTCTGACGGGTTCGATCCCCGTGTGGTCCACCGACTGTCCTTCCATCACAGAATACCATCGGCGTCAACTGGGCGCGACTTCATTCCTTGTCGCGTTCAGCCTTCCAGCGTGCTTTTGCTGCTTCCCGAGCTATCTCACTTCGCCGCTCGGCGCTGAGCTTCTTGGCCCTGGCTTTGCCGCCTTTGAGCCCACCACGGCGGCCTAACTCGACGGCGAGCGGGTCTTTCCCATCGTAAGGGTCATCCTCGCCGGTAGCAGCGGCGGCGATCCTGGCAGCCATCTCGTTCAGGTCTTCTCTTCTTGAGCGCTTAGGCACATTTCAATGATGCCACTTCTCTGCTTCATGTTCAAGATAGTACTTGACAATGCATGACCGGTCAAGCATACTATCTGTATGGTCAACCGACTAAGCACCGACAAGCGGGCACAGATCATCGGCGCACTCGTCGAAGGCAACAGCATCCGCGCCACCGTCCGCATGACCGGCGCGGCCAAGAACACCATCAACAAGCTCCTAATCGAGATCGGTGACGCCGCATACGCCTACCTAGACGGAGCGATGAACGATCTCCCCTGCCGGCACCTCGAATTGGATGAGATCTGGGCGTTCGTAGGGATGAAGGCCAAGAACGTACCCGACGAACGCAGGGGTGAGTACGGGGTGGGTGACGTTTACACGTTCACCGCGCTGTGCGCCGACTGCAAGCTCGTCCCATCATTCCTCGTCGGACAACGCAACGGCGAATGCACCGAACTATTCGCCCGTGACCTCGCCACACGCCTCCGACACCGCGTCCAGATCACCACAGACGGCTTCAAGCCTTACATCACTGCGGTACCCCGCGGCATTCCGGCAGCGAGGCGTAGATCACGCCGTGTTGCACAAGATGTACGGCTCTGAACCATTCGGAGCGAAGCGCTACTCACCCGCGATAGTCATAGGCACCAGGAAGCGTGTCATAACCGGAACACCGGACCGCAAGCGGATAAGCACTTCCTACGTTGAGCGGCAGAACCTCACCATGCGCATGAGCATGCGCCGCTTCACCCGACTGACCAACGCCTTCTCCAAGAAGATCGAAAACCTAGAAGCAGCGGTGGCTCTGCACTTCCTGCACTACAACTTCGCCCGCAAGCACAAGACACTTGGACAGACCCCAGCGATGGAAGCCGGACTCACCAACCATCAGTGGACACTCACCGATATCGCCGGAATCCTCGACGGAAACCTCCCACCAGTTGTCCACAGAGCCACCGAATCAAACTGACCCACTACCGGAGAACGCGAAAAAATAGTTATCCCCAACTTGCGTATCGCTATATCGTTTCGCTATAACGGGGGGTACACATGCTTGCAATGGCCATCCTCGGACTGCTTCGTGAGGGACCGATGCACGGGTACGAGCTACGGCGCCGACTCGTCGACTTCGGTTTCTGGCGTATCTCATTTGGCTCCGTCTATCCGGCGCTGCGGCGGCTGGAAAAGGCAGCGCATATAGAGGTCCGCCCCGGCTCGGGACGGCGCAAGGAATACATGATCACCGCGGAAGGCAAAGAGCACTTCCAGGAGATCCTCGAGGACGAATCGTCCGAGGTCGAGAACTCGACCGCATTTCGGGTCCGACTCGCCTTCTTCAAATACATGGAGCCAGACACGCGGATCGGCTTCCTGGAACGGCGCAAGACGGTCCTCAGAGGACGGATCGCAGACACCCGCAGTTCAATTCGAAAGACCGCCGACCGGGTCGATCGGTACACCTCATCGCTCATGCAGCACGGTGTCCGTTCGGCCGAGGCCGACGTCGCCTGGCTCGACGAGCTGATCGAATCCGAGCGGGACGACGCCGACGGTGCCAAGACTTCATAGAGAGGGAAAGACAATGAGCAAAGTACGAGTAGCAATCGCCGGAGTCGGCAACTGCGCCAACTCACTCATTCAGGGAGTTCACTACTACAAGGATGCCGAACCGGGAACGTCGGTACCGGGCCTGATGCACGTCGACCTCGGCGGCTACCACGTCGGTGATGTCGACTTCGTCACCGCGTTCGACGTCGACGCCGTCAAAGTCGGCCAGGATCTCAGCAAGGCCATGTGGGCCGGGGTCAACAACACTTATGAGTTCTGCGAGGTTCCCGACTTGGGAGTCGAAGTACTACGCGGGCCGACCTACGACGGACTCGGCAAGTACTACCGGCTCACCGTCGAAGAGTCGGTTGTCGAACCGGTGGACGTTGTTGCCGCCCTCAAGGACAGCAAGACCGACGTGCTGGTCTCCTACCTGCCGGTTGGCTCCGAAGACGCCGTGCGGTTCTATGCCGAAGCGGCACTCGAAGCTGGTGTTGCATTCGTAAACGCCATCCCGGTCTTCATTGCCTCCGATCCGGAGTGGGCTCGTCGCTTCTACGACGCGGGCGTGCCGATCATCGGCGACGACATCAAGTCGCAGGTGGGCGCCACCATCATCCATCGTCTGCTGGCCCGACTGTTCGAAGATCGCGGAGTCGAACTCGATCGCACCTACCAGCTCAACGTCGGCGGGAACATGGACTTCAAGAACATGCTCGAGCGAGAACGCCTCGAGTCCAAGAAGATCTCGAAGACCCAGTCGGTCACCTCACAACTCGACCGCGGCATTGCTGAGGACGACGTCCACATCGGGCCTTCGGACTACGTCCCCTGGCTCACCGACCGCAAATGGGCCTACATCCGACTGGAGGGCACAGCATTCGGTGATGTGCCCCTCAACGCCGAACTCAAACTCGAAGTGTGGGATTCACCCAACTCGGCCGGAGTGATCATCGATGCGGTGCGGTGCGCCAAGCTGGCACTCGATCGGGGAATCGGTGGTCCACTGCTCGCACCGTCGTCGTACTTCATGAAGAGCCCGCCGGTCCAGTTCCGCGATGCCGATGCTCATGATTTCGTCGATGCCTTCGCGGCCGGTGAGGATCCGACCAAAGAAGCCCTCACGGAATATCTGAGCTAGCGGTACAGCCTGAATCCTGACTCGTTGGGCTGGTCCTCTCCCCGACGATGTCTCCCTGATATTCTGCGCGCACAGACTCAAGGGGGAGTGACATCTTGCGCCATCTTGCAATCCTGTTGGCCTTGTTCGTAGTGATCGCAGCCTGCGGTGACGACGCAGCCGATCCGAGCCTGCCGGCCGATGACGGTACGCCGACAGAGACCTCGGCTCCAGCCGCAGACCCCACCACCACAACCACTCCCACCACACCCGCCGATGTCGGCGGACCGACCGACTGCCTGGAGATCTGGCCCGAAGAAGCGGTTCAGGCCATCACGGGAAGCGGCGTCAAATTCTTCGAAGCCAACGTCGACCAAAGCGCCTGTGTGTATCTGGGCCTTCCCAACTCGCTCGCCCTCGCCTGGCGATCAGGCGATCGCTTCGGATTCGATACCGGTAAAAGCGGTGCTGCCGCCGTTAGCGGGGCCACAGACATTGCGGTCTGTGACGCCGGCTACTACACGGAGCTCGAAGGTGCCGGAATCATCATGGAGGCACACTCCGACGGCCAGGGTCGGACCTACACCGCGACGGTGACGGGCCTCGACATCGACACTGCGCGCGCCTGGGCGTCCGCCCTGTTAGAGGGTGCTTGTTAGGCAGCTTGCAGGCAGCGAACCCCCCTCCAATCGGCTGCGTCGATTGACTCCCCTCAAGGGGGGAGTGATTAAGCCTTGGCTAGTTGCTGTCGCAGCAACGCGATGTCGGCACCTTGCTCTTCGGCGCCTCCGGGGGTTTCGACCACCACCGGGGCGTCGGCCGCTCGAATGACCTCCACCAGGAGATCCACCGGGATCTCTCCGGCACCGAGATTGGCATGGCGATCTCGATTGCTCCCCAGAGGGTCGCGCGAGTCGTTGCAATGGACGAGATCGATGCCGCCGGTCATGGCTGTGATCCGCTCGACCACCGTGCTCAGATCTTCGCCGGCCGCCCAGGCGTGGCACGTGTCGAGACAGACCCCGACGTCGTAGTCGCCGATCTCCTCCCAGAGTCGGCCGTAGTTGTCGAGTTCGCGCACAATTGCGTGTCCGCCCCCCGCGGTGTTCTCGATGAGTAATGGGACGGTCAGTTCCACACTGTCGAGCGCCTTGCGCCATCGCTCAAACCCGACCGACATGTCGTCGTCATCGTCGATGTGTCCGCCGTGGACTATCACGCCGGCCGCACCCACAGCCTCTGCCGCTTCAATGGTGTCGGCGATGATCTTGCGGCTTGGGATGCGTATCCGATTGTTCGACGAGCCCACATTCACCAGATAAGACGAGTGAACGTAGATCAATGTGTCGGCGGCAATCAGTTCTTCCGCATCGTCCCGCGGCAGTGGCTTCTTCCAGGACTGCGGATTCGAGAGGAAGATCTGAACCAGATCGGCATCGCGGGCGGCTGCCTCTGCGAGGGGCTCACCGTTCGATACATGAGAACCGATCTTCACTCCGTCTCCTCCGATGAATCTGGTGCAACCATCTTGTGTTCGAGCAGCGCTGCTACCTGATGGGCCGGCCTATCCCATTCGTCCGAATACAGGTGAAGCCATGGAGGCTCCGAATAGCCACCTGCCGGCAGATGAGGCACCTGCTCGATGTCCACAAGACGGATCGACAGCACGGCCGCATCTATCCCATCGTCTTCCACGATCCCGGACCGCACCTCTGCGATGTCGGACCACCCGAAACGCCGCGGGGGTTGTCGCAGGCCGTCGACCCTGACCAGCAGTCCTTGGTCATCGGCGATCAGGAAATGGCTCGGCCGACCCAATTCCTTGAGGGCCCATCCGATCGCCGCAACCCCACCGACGAAGAGGCCCGCTCCGAACAGGATGTCGCGGCGGCGTTGGGAGCGCCCGGTATCGGTTAGGACGCCCTTCGTAATGTCGACCAACTCACCCGATTCGTCGGTCGACTGACCCACCACCACGTCCGACGTTTCGGGAGGGGAGACCCATCGATACGAGATGGTCATGTCGACGGCCAGCAGCACCGCCGGCACTGCAAGCAGTGCATAGACCAGGAGTCGCAGCGGGGATCGGGATACGGCAATGTTCACGGAGTAACACTGTATTGCAGATGCCGTATCTTTTAGGAGAGAGGCGGCCCACCTGTGGAAAGATCTCAAGTCGAAGCCGAACCAGACGATACTGGTATTGACGTCGGAAACGGCGTTTCCTCCCAAGACGGGCGGCCATCCTGCGGGTTGGCCGCTCGTTTTATTTTGAGCCCGTACGATTGCACATGATCTGCTGCCTCTCTCCACCCCTCGCGCCACGCAGGTTGGCGATTGGGGCGACCGACCTCGTACCGAACAACTGAGATGGAGATAATCCTCGTTCGTCACGGCGAGCCCGAGTGGGTCAAGAACGGGCTAACCGTCCACGACCCCAGCCTGACGCCCCTCGGCACAGCGCAGGCCAATGCCGTTGCCACCAGACTTGCAGCGCTCGACGGCATCGACGAGATCCTCTCATCGCCTGCGAAGCGCGCCCAGGAGACAGCCGAGCCGCTGGAACGGGCAATCAGTAAAACCGCTCTCATCGTCGCCGACCTGATCGAGATACGGATTCCGTGGGACGACACGCCGAGCCACGTAGTGGAGAAGGCTTTCCGCGAAGCGCGCGACCGTCCACTCGACGAGTGGTGGGACGGCTTGGCGGGCGGCGAGTCGTTCCGAGATTTCCACGTTCGGATCACAGAAGCGTTCGAGGCACTGCTCCGCCAACGCGGCGTGCGACGACTCCCCCAACAGCATCTGTGGCACGACGACGGGAGCCATCATCGGATCGTCGTCTTCGCTCATGGCGGGACCAACGCCGTCGTCCTCGGGCACCTGCTCGGACTCGACCCGACACCGTGGGAGTGGGAACGGTTCGTGTCCAACCACGGAGCAACTATCCGGCTACGCACCACCCCTCTCGCCGGAGAGCACGTCATGAGCCTGTGGGAAGCAAACGGAGTCAGTCACTTGTCACACGAGTATCTGACTAAATAGTCGTTAGTCATTAGTCATTGGCAAGAAGGGAATAGCCTTTCATACCTAAGGACTAATGACGGGAGGCGGCGCAGCCGCCGACCTAGTCTTCATCCATGGCCCGCAAACACATCGACTTCTTTGCCAACTGGCAACGTTCCGACGATCCGACGGTCACCAAGATCACCAAGGTGGTCAGAAACAACTGGAAGAAGCTCCGAACCGGTTCGACTTGCTGTGGTAACCACGGCGAGCCAGGGTGTTGACGGGGACCAGATGAAGGCCCGGGTCCGGGTGCGCACAGTCATTAGCTCCGAAGGAGCCGACCCTCACTTCCCGAAGCGACGCTCTCTCAACGTGTACTCGCGCAGTGCCCGGAGAAAGTCGACCCGACGGAAATCGGGCCAATAGACGTCGACAAACGAGTACTCGGCATAGGCGGCCTGCCACAACAAAAACCCCGACAATCGGCTCTCGCCGCTAGTCCTGATCACCAGGTCCGGATCGGGCAGATCGGCCGTGTACAGGTGGGCAGCGAGCGCATCAGCGTCGATGCCGGCGGTCAGAGCCTCGCCTTCCAGACCGTCGGCGCTCAACTTTCCGACCAGGTCCCGGACCGCATCGACGATCTCCTGCCTACCGCCGTAGCCGAGCGCAATCGTGACCCGACGTGAACCCGAACTGCATCGCTGGACCAGTCGCTGCGCCGACTCGCGCAGATCGTCCGGGAGCAGATGGAGACTGCCGACGACTCCAAACCTGACGTCGTGGACGCTGTCGGGCAGCCGATCGAAGAGTTCCATCAGCACCCGGTAGTACGGCTTGAGCTCGTCATCGGGTCGGCCGAGGTTCTCCTGCGACAACAGCCAGCAGGTAACGGCCGGGATTTTGAAGTCGTCGCACCAGCAGAGGAATTCGACGAATTTGTCCATTCCCGCTCGATAGCCAGCCTCGTAGTCGGGGAGACCCGAGGCCCTGGCAAACCGGCGGTGTCCGTCGTGAATGACCCCGATGTGGTGCGGCATCCGCTCCAACGAGTGAAGGATGCGCTGTTCATACAGCCGGTACAGCGGGCGACGGATGAGATCACTTGGTTTCATCTCGACCACCGATGGTAGGTGAGAGGGAGACGTCAGGAATGGCGACAGGTCATTGGAGTGACCCGGAACACACCCGATAAGCGATAAGCAAATTGCAATAGGCAATCCGTCCAGAATCGCGCCACAGCTCGCTGCAGCGTCTTCGTATTACGCCTTGCCTATTGCTGGTCGCCGAGTACCCGACGTCCGTGCGACGCACCACTAGAGACCGCAGACATCGGTTCCGGAGAAGAAGCCGTCCTTGAATGACTCGAATCGATCGAAAGCCGACACCGCTCCCTCCTCTCCCGGCGTTGCCGACAGCGTCAAGAATCCGGCGATCCCCTCCTCGAGGTCACCGGCCGACAGCAGAATTCCTGTCGGATTGTCCTCGGGGACGAGCGCGGCAGCCCACACGCCGGCGAGGCAGTCCACCTGGAGTTGCGCTTCCGGAGTGTCGATGTCGAGTCCCGCCCGACTCTGGACGGCCCGACCCCATTCGTTGGCGAGAATGAGTCCAATGGCGAAATCGCCGATCTGTACATAGAGGTCGGGAAACAGCACCTCATTGTCCCACGCGACGTAGTCGTCGGCGGCGCAGTAGAAGGCATTGCCCTCGTAGAAGGCTCGGTCGAGTGTGTTTCCGGCACACGCGGGGAAGGTGCCTGAAGAGGGTCGATAGGGAATTGTGCCCGACACGGGCGTCCAGCTGGTGCCGAAGAGCTCGGGATAGAGGATCGCCCAGAACGTCTCGAGCGCATCGATGAGAAAGGGTGCGGTGTCTGCGAGTGGCAGATCTCCGCCCTGATTCGGATCGTCACCCACCCGCAGTGGGATAAAGACGACATCCGGCGGTTGATCCTCATAGGTGGCGCATTTCGTAGTGCCATCTTTGAAGCCGTCGAAGAAAGCGGTGAGGCGATCGAACGACCCTCCGTGAGCGTTCGCCCCTCCCGGAGCGGTTCCGATCTGATCACCGATCAGCAAAAACCCGGCCATTCCCTCCTCGAGGTCGCCGGGTTCGAGCCGCAACAGATCGCTTTCC
>Ga0255057_10001851_pt1 | contig 11594 bp, 8 predicted proteins | sample Cases_109_6_MG_FD_189022 | JGI IMG/M metagenome (GOLD analysis project Ga0255057, IMG submission 189022) | Seawater microbial communities from Amundsen Gulf, Northwest Territories, Canada - Cases_109_6 | ecosystem: Environmental > Aquatic > Marine > Gulf | place: Canada: Northwest Territories... | reverse complement strand
ACTGCCACCGAGGCTGCGGGAGCGCGCATCCAGGCCGACGCGCTGGCCGAGCAGCTGCTGCTCGACGCCGAGCACCGCGTCGTCGGAGTGGTGGCGCGCATCGATCGCGAGGAGCGCTTCGTGCGCGCCCGGCGCGGGGTGATCCTGTGCGCGGGTGGCTTCATCAACCACGACGGCATGGTGGCCAGCCACGCGCCCTGGCTGCGCAAGTGCCGCTTCCGCGCCGGCTGCGAGGGCGACGACGGTCGTGGCATTCGCATGGGCATGAGCGCCGGGGGCCACGCGATTCGCATGGACACGGCCTGCATCGTGCTCCCCTTCACGGTTCCCAAGCAGCTGGTGCAGGGCATCCTGGTAAACCGCCAGGGCCAGCGCTTCATCAACGAGGACGCCTACCAGACGGTGGTGGGCGAGGCGGCCCTGCGCGGCCAGGCGGGCGAGGTCTTCCTGGTCGTCGATGACGAAATCTACGAGCGGCCCTTTCCGCCCACGGAGATCGCGGCGGTGGGCGAGACGATCGCCGAGGTGGAGAGCGAGCTGGGCGTGGCGGCCGGCAGCCTCGTGCACACGGTCGAGTTCTACAACCGCCACGCCGAGAAGGGCGAGGACCCGCTCTTCGGGAAGACGGAGGAGTACTTGAAGCCCTTGGACACGCCTCCCTACGCCGCCTTGGACTACACGACGGATGCCGCGCTCTACACCGTCTTCACCCTGGGTGGGCTCCACACCACCACCGAGGGCGAAGTGCTCGACTGCGAGGGCGAGGCGGTTCCCGGTCTGTACGCCGCCGGGCGCACAACGTCGGGGCTGACGGCCCAGGGCTACAGCAGCGGCCTCTCGCTGGCAGATGCCACCTTCTTTGGACGCCGCGCCGGACGCCGCGCGGCGGGAGCAGACTCAGCATGATCCACTACGAGATCGAGAGACTTCCGGACTACATCTTTCCCGGCGACGAGTGGCGCTTCGTCGAACGCGACTTCCACCCCGATTTCCTGGCCGAGACAGAGACCTTCTTTGCCACTTCGAACGGCTACCTGGGCCTGCGTGGATCCTGTGAGGAGGGCGATCCGGTCCACCTGAGCGGGACCGTCATCAACGGCTTCTACGAGTCGTGGCCCATCATCTACGGGGAGACGGCGTACGGCTTCGCCAAGACGGGACAGACCATCGTCAACGTGACCGACGCCAAGATCATTCGGCTCTACGTCGACGACGAGCCCCTCTACCTGCCCACGGCGAACCTGCTGCGCTTCGAGCGCGCCCTCGACTTCCGCTCCGGAACGCTCGACCGGGACGTGTTGTGGGAGACAGCGCGCGGAAAACGGGTCTCGGTCCGCTCGCGCCGATTGGTCTCGCTGGAGCAGCGTCACGTCGCGGCGATTGCCTACGACGTGACGCTGGAGAATGCCAGCGCACCGGTCGTGATCTCGTCCGAGCTGCGCTACCAGCCGCTCGAGCTGGACACGGGTGGGGACCAGCGGCTCGGCCACGGCGTGGGCGGCCGCGTTCTTCACCCCCGCTGCGCCGACGCCGGCGAGCGTCGCATCGTCCTCGGTCACGGCACTGAACGCAGCCACATGACGCTGGCCTGCGGGGTGGATCACACCTTCGAGACCGAGTGTCCCTACACGGAGGAGGCGAGCCACGGCCCGGATGAGGGCCGGGTGGTTTTCAGCGTGGACGCCCAGCCGGGAGTGCCGATCCGGCTCATCAAGTACATGGCCTACCACAGCTCGCGGCGCGTTTCGGCCCAGGAGCTGCTCTCGCGCGCCCAGCGCACGCTCGATCGGGCCCGACGCGACGGCTTCGGCACGCTGCTGGATCAGCAGCGGCGCCACGTGGAGGACTTCTGGAGTCGGGCCGACGTGCAGCTCTCCTCCCAGCCTGCTGAGGTTCGGGGGCGTGCCGCCCCCGAACCCGAGCACGTCCAGCAGGCGCTGCGCTTCAACCTCTTCCACGTGCTCCAGGCGACCTCGGGCGCGGAGGGAGTGGGGATTCCGGCCAAGGGCCTGACGGGGATCGGCTACGAGGGCCACTACTTCTGGGACACCGAGGTCTACCTGATCCCCTTTCTGGTCTACACGCAGCCCCGCATCGCCCGGAATCTGCTGCGCTTTCGCTTCAGCTTCCTCGACAAGGCCCGGGAGCGCGCGCGGGAGCTCTCCCAGCGTGGCGCCCTCTTCGCCTGGCGCACCATCAACGGCGAGGAAGCTTCGGCTTACTACGCCGCCGGCACCGCCCAGTACCACATCAACGCCGACATCGTGTACGCCCTGCGCAAGTACGTGAACGCCACCGGCGACGATGATTTTCTCTTCGACGAGGGAGCGGAAGTCCTGGTCGAAACGGCGCGCCTGTGGCGAGACCTCGGTTTCTTCTCCGAAGAGCGGGGGGGAAAGTTCTGTATCGCGGGCGTGACGGGGCCGGATGAGTACAACACCGTCGTCAACAACAACCTCTTCACGAACCTGATGGCGCGCGAGAACCTGCGCTACGCCGCCGAGACGCTGGAGCGGTTGCGGGCCGAGCGCCCCGACCAGTTTCGCAAGCTCGTCGACAGAACGGGGCTCGACGAGGCGGAGCCCTCGAGCTGGCGTGACGCCGGGGAGGCGATGTTCCTACCCTACGACGAGGCGCAGGGCATCCACCTCCAGGACGACGAGTTCCTGGAGAAGAAGCCCTGGGATTTCGAGGCCTCGCGCGACAAGCACCCGCTGCTGCTGCACTACCACCCTCTCGTCATCTATCGCCACCAGGTGATTAAGCAGGCCGACGTGGTGCTCGCCGTCTTCCAGCTGGGCGATCAGTTCACCCACGAGCAGAAGAAGCGGACCTTCGACTTCTACGACCCGCTGACCACGGGCGACTCGTCGCTCTCGGCCTGCATCCAGAGCGTGGTCGCGAGCGAGATCGGCTACGCGGACAAGGCTGTGGAGTACGCGCGCTACGCCCTGCTGATGGACCTGGCCGATCTGGGCAAGAACGTGAAGGACGGGCTCCACATGGCGTCCATGGGCGGCACCTGGATGGTGACCGTCTACGGCTTCGCCGGCTTCCGCGACCACGGCGGCTGCTTCAGCTTCCAGCCGCGACCCAGCGAGGGCCTCGAGCGCCTGGCCTTTCCCTTGACCTTGCGCGGCCAGATCGTCGACGTGGAGATGACCCGCGAAGCGGCGACCTACACACTGCGCGACGGCGCGGGGCTCTCGATCTGGCACGAAGACGAGCAGATCGAGCTGCGCCCCGGCGCGCCCGAGACGCGCGCGGTGAAGTCCGGCCCGCAGACGAGCCGGGTCCCGGGGCGGGCCCCAGAAGCCTGAGCGCCCTGCGGCGTCAGCCGCCGAAATCGACGGGCAGGCTGGCGATCTGGCTGAGCAGGCCCTTCTGGGTCCAGCGGATCTCGTCTTCCAGCAGGCGTGCCTCGCGGGGCAGGAACTCGAGCGCCGCCGCCAGCATCAGCCGGATCTCGGTGCGCGCGATGTTGGCGCCGATGCAGTAGTGGGGCCCGCGGCCGAAGCTGAGCGAATCCTTGGTGTCGCGGCGCAGGTCGAGCCGGTCCGGGTCCGGAAAGGCGGCGGGGTCCCGATTGGCGCCGAGCACGCTCAGCAGTACGAGCTGTCCCCGGCGCAGGCTCTGTCCGGCCACCTCCAGGTCCTGGTCCACGTAGCGCGGGATCAGCACGATGCCGTTGTCGTAGCGCAGCAGCTCACCTATCGCGTTCGGCAGCAACTCGGGCTCCGCTCGCAGCAGCTCGAGTTGGTCCGGGTGCGTGAGTAGCGCGCGCAGGCTGCGCGCGGCCGCGATGTTGGCGGTTCCGCTGCCGGCGGACACGAGCCCCGCGATCACCTTCACGATGTCCTCGGTACTGGCGGGCGTCTGGCCGTGGGAGGCCTCGAGCAGATCGGAGATCAGATCGGGCTGCGGCTGGAGGCGCCGCTCCTCGACCAGACCCAGGATGTACTCGCACACCTCGACCGTGGCACGCTCGCTCTTGCGGCGCTTCTTGTCGGCCATCACCGGGCGGATGTTCCGGGTCGAATTGCGCGCGAGCATGCGGAAGCGGCGCTCGTCCTCTTCTTTGGGGGGAACACCGAGGATGCGGGCGATCACCGTGGCGGTGACCGGCGCGGTGAACTTGCCGAACAGGTCCACCACACCGAGCTGTCCGCTCAGGGGTGCCGCGAAGCGTTCGACGGTCTCCTCGATGCGGTCTTCGATGCGCGCGATGGCCCGCGGCGTGAGCGCAGCGGAGACGAGGCGCCGGCCGAGCGTCTCGGGGCTCGACGGCGTGGTGCGGAAGGGGATCTCCGACAGCCACCTGGCGGCGCCGGGCTCGCTGGGCGCCTGGTAGCGGTCGTACACGTGCGAATCGCTGGTGATGCGCGGGTCCGCGAACAGCAGCTGGGCGTCTTCATGGCTGCAGACGAGCCAGGCGTCGAAGCCGGGCAGCCAGCAGACGGGGCTCTGCTGGCGCAGCTCCGCCAGGAAGGCCGCCGGATCTCGCATGGAACCCGCAACGAGAGCCGCGGTTCTCGCTGCGTCAAGACTGGACACGTGTTCTCCGGGTGGGGACCGTGGCGAAGAATAGCATCGGGGTGCGCCGAGGCGCAGGACTGGGTCTCGTTACGCCTCGGGGTAGTAGCGGCTGATCGTGTCGATGACGCAGGCGGGGCGATCTGCCCCTTGGATCTCCACGGTCACGCGGATCTTGGCCTGCACCGCGCCGTCCCTGCTGTCCTCGGCCTCGAGCAGCTCGGCGCTACCGCGAATGCGCGAGCCCACCGGCACCGGCGCCGGGAAACGGATGCGGTCGGCACCGTAGTTCACGCCCATGCGGATCCCGCGCACCTCGACGATCTGCGGCAGGAAGAGGTTCACCAGCGACTGGGTCAGGTAGCCGTGCGCGATGGTGGCACCGAAGGGACCGTCCTTGGCGCGCTCCGGGTCGACATGGATCCACTGGTGGTCGCCGGTGGCCTCGGCGAACTTGTCGATGCGCTCCTGGGTGATTTCGAGCCAATCGCTCACGCCCAGGGGCTTGCCGACAGCTTCTTTCAGCTGCGCGGGATTCTCGAAGACGGTCGGCATGCGGGGCTCCTCGTCAGGCGCGCTGGCTGCTCACGGATACGACCTCGCCGGTGAGGTAGCTGGACTGTTCGCTGGCGAGGAAGACAATCACGTTGGCGACCTCCCAGGGCTCGGCCGCTCGCCCGAAGGCTTCGCGTTTGCGGAGGTCCTCCAGCAGCCCGTCCGGCGTGACCTTGGCGAGGAATTCGTGCATGGCCAGGCTCGGGGCCACCGCGTTGACGCGCACTCCGGCCTCGGCGGCTTCGATGGCGACGCAGCGGGTGAAAGCCAGCACGCCGGCCTTGGCCGCGGCGTAGTGGGCCTGGCCTTCCTGCGCGCGCCAGGCCAGCACGGAGGCGTTGTTCACGATGGCGCCCTGCTCGCGTGCGAGCATGTGAGGCAGGAAGGCGCGGGTCACCCGGAAGGTCCCGTTCAGTGTGACGTCGAGCACCACCGACCACTGCTCGTCGCTCATGTCGACGACCCGGGCGTGGCCGCCCAGGCCCGCGTTGTTGACGAGCACATCGACGTGCCCGAGCGCGGCGATGGCGTTCTCCGCCAGCGCCTCCACCTGCTCCACCTTGGTGACGTCGCAGAGGCAGGTGGCCGGGCGTCGACCGGTGAGCTGCTCCAGCTTGTCGGCCGCCTCTGCCAGGCGCCGCTCGTGGAGGTCGCTCAGTAGCAGCCGCGCGCCTTCCTCTGCACAGCGGCGAGCCGTCCAGAAACCGATACCGGTGCCGGCCGCAGCGGTGACCACCACGGTCTTCCCCGCCAGCAGGTCGCGGGGCTCGGGGTAGGGCGGCGGCGTTCGGCTCATCGCGGCTCGCGAGGCAAGCCGAGGCCCCGCTCCGAGATGATATTGCGCTGGATCTGGTTCGAGCCGCCGTAGAGCGTGTCCGAACGCGTGAAGAGGTACATGCGTTGGAGAGGGGTCAGGGCGTAGGGGAAGCCCTCGGCGATCTCCGACTCGGGTCCCAGCACGTCCATGGCCAGCTTGCCGAGCTCGCGGTGCCAGCTGGCCCAGAAGAGCTTCGTCACCATGGCCGCGCGGTCCGTGGCCTCGCCGGTGTCGGCGAGCGTTCGCAGCGCGGTGTAGCGCTGGAGCTCGAGACCAATCCAGGCGTCCGCCAGGCGCTGGCGCAGCAGCGGGTCGTCGAGCCTGCCGTTGCGGCGCGCCTCGGCGACGATGGCGTCGAGCTCGCGGCGGAAGCTCATCTGCTGGCCCAGCGTAGAGGCTCCGCGCTCGAAGGACAGCGTGGCCATGGCCAGCTTCCAGCCCTCGCCTGGCGCTCCGAGCACGTTCTCCCGCGCCGTACGCGCTCCGTCGTAGAAGACCTCGAAGAACTCCGCGTCGCCCGTCATCTGCATGATGGGCCGGATCTCGATGCCGTCCTGATGCATCGGCACCAACAGGTAGGAGAGCCCCTTGTGCCGCTGCGAGTCGGGCTCGGTGCGGCAGACCACGAAGCACCAATCGGAGAAGGAGGCCCAGGAGGTCCACACCTTCTGGCCGTCGATCACCCACTCGTCGCCATCCAGGCGCGCGCGCGTCTGCACGTTCGCCAGGTCGGAGCCGGCGTTGGGCTCCGAATAGCCCTGGCACCACACCTCCTCGCCCGCCAGGATCGGCGGCAGGAAGCGGCGCTTCTGCTGCTCGGTTCCGAAGGCGATCACGGTGGGGGCGAGCAGCGTCTCGCTCATGTGCCCGATGCGACCGGGGCCACCCGCTCGCGCGTACTCCTCGTAGAAGATCACCTGTCGGGTGAGCGGGAGTCCGCGTCCGCCCAGCTCGCTGGGCCAGGCCAGGCCGATGAAACCGGCCTGGCCCATGCGGCGTTCCCAGGCCTTGCGCTCGTCGACCAGTGAGCCCTCGTCGCCGGGGCCGCCGCGTCCGCGCACGCTGGCGAACTCGCCCGCGAGCTCGCTCTCCAGCCACTCGGCCACCTCGCGGCGGAAGCTCTCGTCTTCGGCGCTGAAGCGGATTTCCACGAGTTTCTCCTCAGGACGCGGAACGCCTGCTGGGGACCGCCTGGAAGGCAACCGGGAAATTAAGATACGATACGGCTCGTATGCAAGTTGAGGGTCTCCCCCAGGAGCAGCGCAGCATTCCCGGCGTCCTTTTCGCCGCCGCCGCCGCCTACGGCGACGCCTCGGCCCTCGAGGACGAGGACATCCGCCTGGGCTTCCGCGGGCTGGCCGCCGAGTCCCTGAGGGCGGCGCGCGCACTGCTCGCCGCTGGAATCCAGCCCGGAGACCGCGTGGCCGTCTGGGCTCCCAACATCGCCGAGTGGGTGGTGGCCGCTCTGGGGATCCATTGCGTGGGTGGCGTGCTGGTGACTCTCAACACGCGGCACAAGGGGGCGGAGGCCGGCTACACGCTGCGCAAGAGCCGTGTGCGTCTGCTCTTCACCATGGGCGAGTTCCTCGGCACGAACTACGTCGCGGCCCTGGCGGGCGAGAGCCTGCCCGACCTCGAGCGCGTCGTGACACTGCGCGGGGTAGCCGCTGGTGCAGCCAACTGGTCGGATTTCCTGAGCGCCGGGGAGTCGGTCTCAGAGGCGCAGGCTCGGGCCACTGCAGAGGCGGTAGCGCCCGAGGACGCCTCCGACATCCTCTTCACCTCGGGCACCACCGGTCACCCCAAGGGCGTCGTCACGGCCCACGGCCAGAACGTGCGCGCCTTCGCGGCCTGGAGCCAGGTCGTGGGCCTGCGCTCCGACGACCGCTACCTGGTGGTGGGCCCCTTCTTCCACACCTTCGGCTACAAGGCCGGCTGGCTCGCGGCGCTGATGCGTGGAGCGACGATCCTGCCGCAGCAGGTCTTCGATGCCGGGGCGATTCTCGAGCGCATCGAACGCGATCGCGTCTCGATGCTCCCGGGGGCCCCGACGATCCACCAGTCGCTGCTGGCCCACCCGGACCGTGAGCGCTTCGATCTGTCCTCGCTGCGCCTCTCCGTGACGGGTGCTGCATCGGTGCCGGTGGAGCTCGTGCGGCGCATGCGCGACGAGCTGGGCTACGAGCGTGTGATTACCGGCTACGGGCTCACCGAGGCCTGCGGCATCGCCACCATGTGCCACTATGACGACGATCCGGAGACCATCGCCAACACCTCGGGGCGGGCGATCCCGGACGTCGAGGTGTTGTGTGTCGACGCCGACGGCAAGGAAGTGCCGCGGGGCGAGTCCGGCGAAGTGGTGATCCGCGGCTACAACGTGATGTCGGGCTACTTCGACGACGAGGCGGAGACGCGCAAGACCATCGACGCCGAGGGCTGGCTCCACACCGGCGACATCGGGGTGATGGACGAGCGCGGCTACCTGCGCATCACCGACCGCGTGAAGGACATGTTCATCATGGGCGGCTTCAACTGCTACCCGGCCGAGATCGAGAACCTGATGTACGGCAGCGGCGACTTCGCCCAGGTGGCCGTGATCGGTGTGCCCGACGAGCGCATGGGCGAGGTGGGCATGGCCTTCGTGGTGCCGGTCCCCGGCCGCAGCGTGTCGCCGGAGTCGGTGGTGGCCTGGTGCCGCGAGCACATGGCCAACTACAAGTGTCCACGCCACGTGGAGGTGGTGGACGAGCTGCCCATGAACGCTGCGGGCAAGGTCACGAAGTTCGTGCTGCGGGAGCGCGCCGGGGAGCTGCGGCCCGGGGGCGCGTCCTGATCGATGCCACGACCCTTTGGGGCCTGGTCGAGGCGCGCGCCTCCGCCAGCCCCGCCGCACTCTTCGCCGTCGACGAGGAGGGGCGCCAGCAGAGCTTCGCTGAGTACCGGGAGGCGGCGCTGCAGGCGGCGGGGGGCTTGTGGGCCCGCGGCATTCGCGCCGGCAGTCACGTCGCGTGGCAGCTCCCGACCAGCCTCGAGGCCCTGGTGCTGGCCGGGGCCCTGTCCCGCATCGGCGCCGTACAGAACCCGATCCTGCCGATCTATCGGGAGCGTGAGGTCGGCTTCGTGCTGCGCCAGAGCCAGGCTCGCCTGCTGTGTGTGCCGGGCACCTTCCGGGGCTTCGACTTCGGGGCCATGGCCGAGAGTCTCGCGGCGCAGCAGCCCGGTCTCGACGTGCTGCGAGTAGACGGCGGGCTGCCGTCGGGAGATGCGTCGTCGCTCCCGCCTCTCGTGGAACCCGCGGAATCGGAAATCGCGGACGAGCTGCGTTGGCTCTTCTACACCTCCGGCACCACGGCCGACCCGAAGGGCGCACGCCACAGCGATGGCACGCTGCTGGCCGCCGCCCGCGGCATGTGCCAACGCCTCGAGCTAGACGCAGACGATCGCATCGGCCTGGTCTTCCCCGTGACCCACGTGGGCGGCGTGCTCTGGCTGATGAACGGGCTGCTCAGCGGGGCTGCCCACATCGCAGTGGCAGCCTTCGATCCCACCACGAGTATCGACGTGCTGGCGCGCCACGGCGTGACCCAGGCCACGGCGGGCACCGTCTTCCACCAGGCCTACCTGGCGGCCCAGCGCGAACGCGGCGGACGCCTCTTCCCGCAGGTGCGCAGCTTTCCCGGAGGCGGCGCTCCCAAGCCACCCCAGCTCCACTACGACGTGAAGCAGGAGCTGGGCGGGGTCGGCATCGTTTCGGGCTACGGCCTGACCGAGTGTCCGGTGCTGGCCATGAACTCGGTGCGCGATGCGGACGAGAAGCTGGCCCACACCGAGGGCCGCGCCTGCCCCGCCGAGACCGAGATTCGCGTGGTGAAGCTCGACGACAGCGCCGCGGCTCCCGGCCAGGAGGGCGAGGTCCGCGTGCGCGCTCCGCAGCTCTGCCAGGGCTACCTGGACGAGAGCCTGAACGCCGAGGCCTTCGACGCCGACGGCTTCTTTCGCACTGGCGATCTCGGCTTTCTGGACCCGGAGGGCTTCATCGTCATCACCGGGCGCTTGAAGGACGTGATCATCCGCAAGGGCGAGAACATCAGCGCCAAGGAAGTGGAAGATCTGCTCTACCCGCACCCCAAAGTGGCGGACGTCGCGGTGATCGGGCTGCCCGATCCGGCTTCGGGGGAGCGTGCCTGCGCAGTGGTGGTGGCCGCGCAGGGCGCAGAGCCGCTCTCCTTCGACGAGATGACCCGTTTCCTGCGGCAGCGCGGCTTGATGGTCCAGAAGCTGCCCGAGCAGCTGGAGCTGCGGGCGGAGCTGCCCCGCAATCCGACGGGCAAGGTGCGGAAGCACGAGCTGCGCCGGCTATATTCCGGCGCCGAGGAGACGCCGTGAGCAGCGACCCGACCGCCGACATCCCCTTCGTGAAGACGATTCTCCACCCCACGGACTTCTCGCCCGAGAGCGCGGCGGCCTTCGCCCACGCTCTGGCCATCTGCCTGTTTCGGCAGGGGGAGATCACCCTGTTGCATGCCGGCGACGAGTACCTGGACGGGGACGATTGGCAGAAGTTCCCGGCCGTGCGCGACACGCTGGTGCGCTGGAAGCTGCTGGAGCCGAACAGCCCCAAGGCGGCCGTGTTCCGCGACCTCGGCATCCGCGTGAACAAGGTGAGTGCCATCGGCGATCCTCTCGAGGCGTCGCTGGACTACCTCGTGGACAATCCGACCGACCTGATGGTGATGGCGACCGAGGGGCGTGAGGGGCTGCCGCGCTGGGTGCAGCAATCCACGGCCGAGACGCTTGCCCGGCAGACGGGGATCAACACGCTCTTCGTGCCCCATGGAGCGCCGGGCTTCGTGAGCCCAGACGGTGACCTGTCGCTACGCCGCATTCTGGTGCCGGTGGCCTCGCAGCCGGATCCACGGGCGGCACTCGTCTACGCCGGCCGCGCCACACTCCTCTCAGGCGGCGATCCGGTCGAAATCACCGTGCTCCACGTGGGCAACGAGGTGCCCGACTTCGAGCTGCCCGAGGCCGAGGTGGCGGGCTCCAGCTGGCAGGTGGAGCGGCGCGACGGTGACCCGGAAGACGAGATCGTGCGTTTCGCCGAGCAGGCCGGAACGGACCTGATCTTCATGTCGACGGCGGGCCCGAGTGGCGTCTTCGAGGCGCTGCGGGGCAGCACGACCGAGCGTGTGCTGCGCCGCGCCCCCTGCGCCGTCTGCGCGGTCCCCATCGGCTGAGCGGCAGGCTCGGGCCGTGGCCCGGTCGCGGCCTCAGTCTTCGCGGTCGCTGATGGTCGCGTACCAGTCGAGAGCCTCGCGCTTCACCCAGCCCGGCATATTGGAGCCCTTCTTCATGCGCTCGAGCATCTTGGGCGTGAGCTGCTGGTTCTTGGCCATCGCCATGAAGACGGCCGCCGCGTTGGAGTGGTCGAAGAAGTCGCGCTGCCAGCACCACTTGTAGTCGCCCGCGTAGCGGAACCATGAGCCGCCAGTGCCCGCGATTTCGTAGGACCTGCCCTCAGGATCCTCCACCGGTGCGACCTGGCGCCAGACGCCGAGGATCTCACCCTTCTGGTCGTCGATCAGCGTGCGCACGTAGGGGTAGGTCCACTGCTCCAGGCCTGCCATCTCGGTGCCGAAGACCCAGTCGCGGATCTCGTCGCGTCCTCGAGCTGCGAACTCCCAGCCGG
>Ga0255057_10001850_pt1 | contig 11597 bp, 12 predicted proteins | sample Cases_109_6_MG_FD_189022 | JGI IMG/M metagenome (GOLD analysis project Ga0255057, IMG submission 189022) | Seawater microbial communities from Amundsen Gulf, Northwest Territories, Canada - Cases_109_6 | ecosystem: Environmental > Aquatic > Marine > Gulf | place: Canada: Northwest Territories... | reverse complement strand
AGGTCGCGCCCCCGCTTAACCGGCGGTGACGCCATGGGATTCCACCTCATCGATCAGCATCCGCTTCATTCGATACAAACTCGAGCGCACTGCATCGTTCGAGCGCGAGACCCGACCCGCGATTTGATCGATGGAGAGATTCTCCAAGTGACGCAGCACGAAGACCTCGCGATGCCAGTCCGCCATCGACGCCAAACGATCGCGCACCGCCTCTTCACTCCGGCGCAGACTCAGGTGCTCTTCCGGCGTGTAGCAATCCAGCGAGTGCGCAGAGCGGACGAGGTCCGCTTCCGCCCGTTCGATGCGTTGATCGTGCGCGCGCGAACGCCGAATATGGTTGTTGACCGTGTTCTTGGCAATGCCGTAGATCCAGGCCAGCAGTGAGGATTTGCCCCGGTAGGCGTCGATCGAGCGGAACACGACCGTGAACACCTCCTGCACCACCTCCTCCGCGTCCGCCCGGTTGCGCTGGCGCAGGTACACGTAGCTGAAGACCCTCTGGAAGTAGCGCTGGTAGAGCTCGTTGAAAGCCGTTTCATCGGCTTGGCGGATCCTACGAACCAGTTCCTGATCTGTAGTCTGGGTAGCCGGGCGTGAATCCACACGGGGCTTGGGCTGGGCGCACGGGTTGCTTCGGGGCAACGCGTCTCTCCTCGCGTTGTCCCTCCCCAGGGTGAAGGGCGGACCCTTCAGACAGGTAAGTGGCCGAGTTCGCCCTGTGGTGGCGCCAAATCGCTACGTAAAGTGTGAAAACAGGGGGCGGTCCCCCCAGGGCTCAGCGACCCAGGAGGGTCTCCAGCCCCGGGGCTCCCTGGGCGATGGCGCGGCGCATCCGGTAGAGGTTCGCCTTCACGGCGTCCTCCGACTTGCCCAGAACGCGGGCAATGTTCCGGATGGGCTGTCGGCGCAGGTGCTTCAGGTGGAAGATCCTGCGCTGGAGCGGCGTGAGATCCCGCTCGATCACCTCCTCGCAGCGGCGCAGCACGCGCCTGGCATCGGCGATCTGGTCGGGAGAGGCCTGTTTGATGGCCACCTCCGGCGTGGAATCGGCGTCGAGCGAGTCGATCGGCGGGCGAACCCGCCGGAAGCGCCGGTTCACCGTGTTGCGGGTGACCCCGAAGATCCACACCAGCAGGCTGGAGGTGCCACGGAAGCTCCCCAGGGCCATGTGGACCGTCATGAAGACCTCCTGCGTGACGTCCTCGGCCTCAGCCGGGTCGCGCAGGCGCTTCAGGGCGAAGCGGTAGACCCGTGGAAAGTAGGTCTCGTAGAGTTGCTCGAACGCCTCGCGGTCTCCCGCGAGAATGCGCTCGACGATGTCAGCGTCGTTTTCCCAAGGCTCTGTACGGGGCGGCAAATCCTTCTCCCGGCTATCACGGTGGGATCAGCAAGGCATGGATCGCAGGGGTCGAAACCCCGGCGAGATCTGTCTGGGGTCAGCGGCTCTGGCTTCCGCTTTCCCGAATCCCTGCTCTGCTGAAACTCCCGACCGTGGCTGGCTTCTCGAAAGTGGGGGACCGATGTCCAGGCAGGTGGTTCAGCAAGCGTCGTGCCAGCCTCTGACGTCACCGCAAGTTTCGGCCTCATCTGTCCGGAACCCCTGGGGAATACCCGTGTTTCCCCACACCCCCGGCAAGGCGCATGGTCGGGGTCGGAGAAGAAAAGGATTTCCACTTATGTGGAGGGTTGTTCACCCGAGCCTGGCTCGGAGTTCGCCAAGGGGCACCAGAGCGCGCGCCACCGAGTAGCGCATCAGTTCTCCCCCGCGGGTGCAGTCTTCGTCCCCTTGGGACATGGCCCGACTCGGGCCACGCGGAAGGCCTAGAGCTTGCCGGGAGTGATCGACCAGCGATTGTCCGCACGCTCCCAGCGGTCGAGCCGCAGCAGCCCCACATCGGCGAGCCCGCGCAGCGGCCGATCATCCTTGCCGCTGAACAGAATCAGGACCCGCACCTCGGTGGGGCTGGCGAAGACGAACTCCTGGACGGCCACGGCGCCGGGCCGGCTCTTCTGGAAGTGGGCGTCGTCGAGATCGGTGGCGAGCGAGGCGTAGTAGTCGAAGAAGCGGTCCACCGAACGGAAGTGCTCGCGCAGGTAGGGGTCGTTGAAGGTCTCCAGCGCGTTGAAGCGGCGTCGGATCAGGCGCTGGTAGAAGGCCTCGGCCCGGGACTGGAAGGCCAGCGCGGTCTCGGGGCCGACAGCCACCGAGCCCCCCTCGGGCGGTGCGACGTGGCCAATCGAGGGGCCGCAACCGAGCACCCCCAGCAGGCCGATCGAGGGGCCGCAACCGAGCGCGAGCAGCAGCGCAGCGGCCAGTGGGCGCAGGCTCACCCGTGCGGCTCCAGCTGCTCCCTCAGATGGGGCACCAATGCGTCGACCGACACTCGCTCCTGGTTCATGGAATCTCTCGAGCGAACGGTCACTTTGCCGTCTTCTCCCGACTCGAAGTCCCAGGTAACGCAGAAAGGAGTACCGACTTCGTCCTGGCGCCGATAGCGGCGGCCGATGTTGCCGGCCTCGTCGTAGAAGACGTTCCAGTGACGCCGCAGCTCCGCACGCAGCGCCCGGGCGGGCTCTGCCAGCTTCTTCGACAGCGGAAGCACCGCCACTTTGATCGGGGCCAGGGCCGGGTGCAGGTGCAACACCGTGCGCTCTTCACCGTCGCCGACCGGCTCTACTGCGTACGCGTTGCAGAGCACCGCCAGACAGGTGCGGTCGACGCCCACCGAAGTCTCGATCACCAGCGGCACGTAGTGTTCCTTGGTGTCGGGGTCCGTGACCGCCAGATCCTTGCCAGCGTACTCTCCATGCCGGGACAGATCCCAGTCGCCGCGGTCGTGGATGCCCTCGATCTCCTGCCACCCAAAGGGGAAGCGGAACTCGACATCCACGGCCTGCTTGGCGTAGTGGGCCAGCTCGTCGGGCTCGTGGGGCCGCGTGCGCAGGTGCTGCTCCTCGAAGCCCAGCTCCCGGTGGAAACGGAGCCGCTGCTCCAACCAATGCTCGAACCACTTCTCGCGCTCGGAGGGGTGGCAGAAGAACTCCATCTCGGCCTGTTCGAACTCGCGGCTGCGGAAGGTGAAGTTGCGCGGGTTGATCTCGTTGCGGAAGGCCTTGCCGATCTGCGCGATGCCGAAGGGCAGCTTCTGGCGCGCGCCCTCCCGCACGCGCTTGAAGTCCGTAAAGATCGGCTGGCAGGTCTCAGCGCGCAGATAGGCTCGGGAGGCTGCGTCCTCCGAAGCGCCGATCTGCGTGTGCAGCATCAGGTTGAAGTTGCGCGGATCGGTGAGGTCGCAGGCGCTGACAGCGCGCTGCGACGGGGCCTCGGGACAGCGCTCGTCGAGCTGATCGGCTCGGAAGCGACGCTTGCAGGTGCGGCAGTCCACCATCGGATCACTGAAGTGCTCGACGTGGCCCGAGGCCTCCCAGGTGCGGGGGTGGCAGATGATGCTGCTGTCGAGCCCCTCCACGTCGTCCCGCTCGCGCACGACCCGCTGCCACCACAGGGCCTTCAGGTTGTTCTTGAGCTCGACTCCGAGCGGACCGTAGTCCCAGAAGCCATTGATGCCGCCGTAGATCTCGCTGGAAGGGAAGACGAAGCCGCGCCGGGCGCAGAGGGAGACGAGATCCTCCATCTGCTCGAGACGGCGGCTCGCACCGGTCTGTTCGGACGTCATCAGCTCGCGGTTCCCAGGGGCTCGAGGGACGCGGAGTATATCGCGTCGCTCAGCGGGGGCTCTCGGCCGCAGCCAGGCGTTGCTCCAGGAAACGGGCGCTCTTGAGCTCCACGCCCACGTGGAAGCGTTCGAAGCGGCCGAGGATCCGGCGCGCATCGGCGAGTGCCTCGGGGCCCAGAACCAGACGGTGTAGCTGGCCGAGATCCAAGCGGAGGCCCTGATCCAGCGCGCGAAGAGTCCCCAGGTCCACCGGGATGGAGTCGCCGGCGCCCGCCGCACAGCGACCGCACAGGGCGCCTCCGTCCGCGACGTGGAAACCCAGCCCGCTGTCCCCGGTCTGCAGAACCGCCCCACAACGAACACAGCTGCGAAGCTCTGGCCGCAAGCCCAGCGCCTGGAGGGCGTGGAGCTCGAGCAGGATGCGCAGCGCCGTGTCTACCGGACGCTCCGAGATGGCTGCCAGCGCATTCGCCGCGAACCCGAAGAGCCGCCGCATATCGTCGCGAGCCCCACCCTCGGGCGCCAGACGGTCCAGCAGCTCGAGCAGGTAGCAGCCGAAGGCGAAGCGCGTGGGATCGACACGCAGCGCGGGAAAGGGTCGCTGCAGGGTTGCTTGTTCCAGGCGTGCCATCGCGTGAGGGCGCCGGCGTTCGACGTGCACGCGCAAGAGGTTGAAGAAGTCGAGCGTGCCGGGAAAGCGGCGAACACTGCGCCGGGCCCCCTTCGCGATCGCAGTCAGCCGGCCGCTGTCGGGCACCAGCAAGTGCACGATGCGGTCGGACTCGCCGAAATCGACGGAGCGCAGCACAAGCGCATGCGTCTGAAACGCCACCACGGCTCAGGGCGCTGCCATCCCGTCTTTGGGCTGGGCCTCCGCCTCCCCACTCGGGGGCGTCGCGCCCCCGCGCTGCGCCTGCTCGCGCACCAGCGCTTGAACAGGATCCTCGCGCAGCACCGCGTCGGGCGAAGGGCCGTTGCCGCCGCCGTCCAGCCAGCCGGTCAGGAGCTTCCACAGCAGCAGGCTCACGAGCACCGCCGCCGCCGCAAGTCCGAGCAGCGCCAGCGGCAGCTGGCCCAGCCGGCTCAGCACGGGAGAGCCCGGCTCGTCCAGCCCGGGCTCCTGCATCAGCCGCATCACCGCGTCCACGGGGTCGAGTCCCAGTGCCTGGGCCACGGTACGCACGAAGCCCCTGGCGAAACCGTCTGGCGAGGCGTCGAAGGCCCCTGCCTCCAGGCGCTCGAGGGAGCGCCGGGGAATCCGTGTGAGCGCCGCCAGCTCGTCGAGGGAGATCTGGCGCAGGCGGCGCTGCCGGGCGAGGTAGCGCCCAATGGAGGTATCCGCCGGGTCGCCGCCAGGCGCCCGGGCTGCCGCGGCGGTGGGGTCGGAGCTCCGCTCCGGCTCTACCGCAGCAGCTTCAGGTACTCCTCCGACTTCCTCCCCCATGGATCGCTGGGCGCCTTCACCACCGCTGTGCGCAAGTGTCCCACGGCCTGCCGCCTCCGACCCAGCGAGACATAGATCTCGGCGAGCCGGTAGTTCGCCTCCGCCGTTGCACTGGGGCCGGGCTTGAGCTCCAGCACCCTCGCAAAGTGCCGGATGGCCTCAGGCCTGCGCCCCAACTCGGCTTCGAGGATGCCTAGGTTCATCTCCGTCGGCCAGTACCCGGCCTTGAACTGCGTAGCCCGGTCGAACTTTCGGCGCGCCTCCTCCACCTGACCCTTTCGGTAGAGGGCCCAGCCCCAGTTGTTGAGGGAGCGCCAGGGGGCAACGAAGGTCGCGTCGTCGGTCAGGATGGCCGACTGGGTGATGCACTCGTCGAAGCGCTCGAGGTTCAGGTACAGCGTCGAGAGATTGAAGCGCGCTTCGTGGTAGCCCGGGACCAGCTCGATGGCGAGGTCCAGGTGCAGCTCGGCCTCCTCGACCTTGCCCCGCTGGAGGTAGGCGATTGCGAGCCCGTGCTGGATCTCCGCGTTCCGCGGATCCAGGCGCTCGGCGATCAGCAGCTCGCGCAGGCCCTGCTCCAAGCGGCCATTGGCGACGTGGTCCGCCGCCAGGTTGAAGTGGGAGCTGGCGCGCCGGGCGTTGTGCTCGCGCTCCTCCTGCTTGGCCGTTGTCGCGCAGCCCAGGGGCGCCAGGCCGAATAGGGCGCAGCCCAGGGTCGCCAGGGCCTTCACAGCTGCAGAGCTCATCGCGTGCCTCCGAGACCCACTCAAAAACGACTGAGCAGGCGCAGTAGGAAGTGACTTCGGGCCGGCCGCTCGGCAGGCCGCGGGGGAGGCGGGCAGAGGAGTCCTTCGGCGGGAATCGCCGCCAGGAAGCGGAACTTCGAGAGCAGGAGGAGTGTGGCTTCCGCCTCCCCCGAGCTCCGCGGCGCTCCCGCCGCGCCCTTGCCGAGTTTCGGGCCGGAGTACCTGAGCTCCCGGTCCTCGGGCGCCGCTTCCGGGCCCTCGGCGGCGAGCCCCTCTCCGTGGTCGGCGGCAAGCTCCTCGCTTCCCTCGGCAAGCTCCTCGCTTCCCTCGGCAAGCTCCTCGCTTCCCTCGGCGAGCTCCTCGCTTCCCTCGGCGAGCTCCTCGCTTCCCTCGGCGAGCTCCTCGTCGGTGGCCTCCCAGGCTCGGTCGTCCGGGGCCGAGTCGCCTAGAAAGTCGGCCCATACCCTGGCGCCCTCGCCCGCGTCGAGCCCCTTGCCCACCAGGTCTTCGTCGAACAGGAAGCCCATGCCCTCGGCAAAGGAAAGCGCCGCGTCGAGAACCACCTCCGAGAGCTCGGACTCGGCCCAGCCCTCCGGGTGGAAAAAGAGCAGCTGCCCGCCCCGAGTGGCGCGTACCGCCAAGCTCAGGCGCGCGGCTCGTGGGCCGCGGTGGAGAGCGATCGCCGCCGCGGCGGGCCCGACGGGCAGGCTCTCCAGGGCAACCACCGGTGTATTGAGGGAGAGCCGGAGCTGCTCGAGCACGGCGCCGGGAAGCCCGGGCAGCAAGGACACGGCCTTGAACATGCCGCCCGTATCGGAGTCCTCGGCAGCAGCCTTGAGGTTCTCGGGCGCGCAGCTGGCACGCGCAGCCCCGGGGCCCACGTGTACTTTCCGCGCTGAGGCCGGCGCGGGTCGTGGGCGACACGCTGCACTGAGGCCTTTCGCACCCCAGAGTGGCCGATACAATGCCGCTGGAAGGAGTGCGCGAGGCCCGGCTCGCGCAGCCAGAGACCCAATCGCCTGCACCCGGCGAGGCCGGCGCCCCCCCCCTGCCGAGAGCCTCACGCCGCAAGAGAAGCCATGTCCGCCAAGCCCACGGAGGAGCTCCAGAGCATCGCCATCCGTTTCACCGGTGACTCAGGCGATGGGATGCAGCTGACCGGAACGAAGTTCACCGAAGCCACAGCGCTCGCGGGCAATGACCTCTCCACCCTGCCGGACTTTCCGGCCGAGATCCGCGCCCCCGCCGGCACCCTGGCTGGCGTGTCGGGCTTCCAGATCCACTTCTCGTCCGAGGACATCCGCACGCCGGCGGACCACCCGGACGTGCTGGTCTCCTTCAACCCGGCTGCCCTGCGGGCCAACGTCGCGGACGTGCGCCCGGGCGGGATGGTGATCGTCAACAGCGACGCCTTCACCGACAAGGCCCAGGCCAAGGCGGGCTACACCGAAGATCCGCTCCCCGACCTCCGAGACCGCTACCGGATGGTCGAGATCCCGCTCACCCGTCTCAACCGCGAGGCCCTGAAAGACCTCAACCTCAGCAGCCGTGAGGCGGATCGCTGCAAGAACTTCTTCGCCCTGGGCCTGATGTACTGGCTCTACCACCGCGACATGGAGCCCACGCTGCGTTGGCTCGAGAGCCGCTTCGAGGGCGACGTGCGCGACGCGAACCAGCGCGTGCTCAAGGCGGGCTGGAACTTCGGGGAGACCAGCGAGCTCTTCCCCGTCTCCTTCGTGGTACCGCAGGCCAAGATCGAGCCGGGCCGCTACCGCAACATCACGGGCAACACCGCCCTCGCCTGGGGCATCGTGGCGGCAGGCGTACAGATGGAAACACCCGTCTTCCTCGGCGCCTACCCCATCACTCCCGCCAGCGACGTACTGCACGAGGTGGCGCGCTACCGCCATTTCGGAGTGAAGACCTTCCAGGCCGAGGACGAGATCGCCGCAATCAGCGCTGCCATCGGCGCAGCCTTTGCTGGGTCGCTCGGGGTGTGTACCACGAGCGGGCCGGGCTTCGTGCTCAAGCAGGAGGCGCTCGGCCTGGCGGTGATGGCCGAGCTTCCGCTGGTCGTGGTCGACATCCAGCGCGCGGGGCCCTCCACTGGGCTGCCCACCAAGGCGGAACAGGCTGACCTGCTGCTGGCTCTTTACGGTCGCAACTCCGAGAGTCCCGTGCCGGTGATCGCCGCCGCCACGCCCGGAGATTGCTTCTACACCGTGCTCGAGGCCTTCCGACTGGCCGTCCGCTACATGACTCCGGTGATCGTCCTCTCGGACGGCTATCTCGCCAACAGCGCCGAGCCCTGGCCCATCCCCGACCTCGCCTCGTTGCGGCGCCAGCCGGTGGAGTTCCTGACGGAAGGCGAGAACTTCCAGCCCTACTCCCGTAACCCCGAGACTCTGGCGCGCCCCTGGGCCATCCCGGGAACACCCGGGCTCGAGCACCGCATCGGCGGACTCTCGAAGGAGGACGTCACCGGCGACGTCTCCTACGACCCGAAGAACAACCAGCGCATGCAGGAGCTGCGACGCGACAAAGTGCTGCGCATCGCAAACGAGCTTCCGCCGGCCGAGGTGCAGGGCCCCGATCGCGGCGAGCTGTTGCTGGTCGGCTGGGGCGGCACCTTCGGGTCCATTGCGTCTGCCGCCGAGAACGCGCGCCGCGACGGCCTGCCGGTTTCGAACCTGCACCTGCGCCATCTGCACCCCTTCCCGTCCAACCTGGGAGAGGTGCTGGCGCGCTTCGAGAAGGTCCTGGTTCCGGAGCTCAATCTCGGCCAGCTCACCCCGCTGCTGCGGAGCCAGTTCCTGGTGGACGCCGAGCTGCTGGGCAAGGTGGAGGGCCAGCCCTTCCGCATCGAGGAGATCCGGGCGCGCATCGACGAAATCCTGGGCAGGGAGGCCTAATCGTGGCAGAGGCCAAAGGGAAGTTGAAGCAGAAGGATTTCGCGTCGGATCAGGACGTGCGCTGGTGCCCCGGCTGCGGGGACTACTCGATCCTGGCCAACGTACAGCGAGTGATGCCCGAGCTAGGTGTGCCGCGCGAGAACTTCGTGTTCGTGTCGGGCATTGGCTGCTCCAGCCGCTTCCCCTACTACATGAACACCTACGGCTTCCACACCATCCACGGCCGCGCCCCCGCTTTCGCCACGGGCATCAAGTGTGCGCGCCCCGAGCTGTCGGTCTGGGTCGCGACGGGCGACGGCGACGGCCTCTCGATCGGCGGCAACCATCTGCTGCACACGATCCGCCGCAACATCGACATCCAGATCCTGCTCTTCAACAACCGCGTCTACGGCCTGACCAAGGGCCAGTACTCGCCCACTTCGCGCCTGGGGATGCGCACCAAGTCGACGCCCCAGGGCTCCATCGACCATCCGGTGGACCCCATCGCGTTCGCGCTCGGATCGGGCGCGAGCTTCGTGGCACGCACGGTCGACGTCGATGCCAAGCACCTGCAGGAGATGCTGCACCGCGCCCACGAGCACAAGGGCACGGCCTTCGTCGAGATCCTCCAGAACTGCCCCGTCTACAACGACGACGAGTGGATCGAGGTGGAGGACCGCAAGACGCGGGTCGACGCCGCCCTCAAGCTGGCCGACGGCGAGCCGCTGGTCTACGGGCGCCCCGGGGAGCGCCGGGGTATCCGCATCCAGGACGGCATCCCCTCCATCGTCGCTCTGGGCGACGACGAGGACCCGGTGGCCAAGGGCGTGGCGGTGCACAACGAGCGCTACGAGACTCCCGCCTACGCCTTCGCGCTGGCCAGCCTCCACCGGCCCGAGTTCCCCGTGCCGACGGGAGTATTCAGGGCCGTGGAGAGCCCCACCTACGAGGCGATGTTGGAGCAGCAGATCGAAGCCGCCGTCGAACGCCAGGGCGGCGGAGGTCTGGAGACGCTGCTGACCTCCGGCGACACCTGGACCGTCGAGGCCTGAGCATCACGGCTTAAGGGAAAGCGCTCGACTCCTCACGCGCTCCCGCCCCCGCGCCGATACGCGGAGCATGCGCCCGGCGCTGCCCCTACCCACGCTGCTCCTTGCCAGCCTGCTGGCGGCCGCCACGCTGGCCGTCTACGCGCAGACCGGGGCCTTCGAGTTCGTCTCCTTCGACGATGCTGCCTACGTCACGGATGTCCCCATGGTGGCGCGCGGGCTCAGCGCCGAGGGCGTGCTGTGGGCCTTCACCGAGCAGCACGGCGTCGTCTGGCAGCCCGTGTCCTGGCTCTCGCACATGCTCGACTTCGAGCTCTTCGGCGACGACCCCGCCGGCCCCCACGCGGTCAACACCCTGCTCCACCTGGTCAACGTGCTGCTGCTCTTCGAGCTGCTGCGCCGCGCCAGCGGGGAACCCGGCCCCAGCGCTTTCGCCGCGGCGCTGCTGGCCCTGCATCCGCTGCACGTCGAGTCGGTTGCCTGGGTGGTGGAGCGCAAGGACCTGCTGGCTGCGGGCGGCGCGTTGGCCTGCATGCTGGCCTACCTGGAATGGACGCGCCGAGGCGGCGTCGGGCTCTACCTCGCTGCACTCGGCGCGGCGGCCTTCGGAATGCTCGCGAAGCCCAGCGTCGTGACGCTGCCGCTGCTGCTGCTGCTGCTCGACCACTGGCCGTTGGCCCGACTCGACCAGTCGGCGCAGCTGCGGCGTCGGCTGATCGAGAAGCTGCCCTTCGCAGCGCTGGCGGCTGTCACCGCCGTCATCACCCTGGCGGTTCAGCGCGGAGCCATGCAGACCGGGCTCGGGTTGAGCCTGCCCGAGCGGCTGGGGAATGCCGCGCTCTCGATGCTGGTCTATCTGGACAAGACGGCCTGGCCGACGCAGCTGGCGGTTCAGGTGCCCCATCCCTATCTACCGGGCACCGGCGGCGTTGCGCCCGCTGCCTGGGTGGTCGGGGCCTGCGCCCTCGGGCTGCTGGCCGTGACGGCATGCAGCCTACGCCCGGCAACGCCCGCGCCGGTGCGCGTGGGGTGGCTCTGGTTCTGCGTAGCCCTGCTGCCCATGAGCGGTGTCGTGCAGGTCGGGAGCCAGGGCCTGGCCGACCGCTACACCTACCTGCCGCATGTAGGCCTGGGCATCGCCCTGGCCTGGGGGGGACGTGCCCTGCTGCGTCGGTTGCGCGTGCCGGCACCGCTCGAGACGGCGGCCGCCCTCGGCCTGGCGCTCGCCTGGGCACTGGCCGCGCACGGCCAGGCTGCAACCTGGCGCAGCTCCGTGACGCTCTTCGAGCAGGCCGTCGCCGTCCACCCGCAGAACCCGGCGTCGCAGCTCGACCTCGGGCGCGCCTACGAGTTGGCCGGCCGCTCGGCCGACGCCGAACGCGCCTACCGCAGTGCCCTGGCGGCGAGCCCGCGCTACCCCGCCGCACACTTCAACCTGGCCAACCTGCTGCGCGCCCGCGGTGAGCTCGCGACGGCGGAGACGCACGCGCGCGCCGCCGTAGCACTCGCCCCCGAGGACGCGCGCGCCCTGGGCAACCTGGCGGGCCTGCTGCTGCTGCAGCGCAAGACCGCGGAGGCCGTGCTGGTCTACGAGCGCCTGCTGGTACTCCGGCCGCGGGACGTCGTCGGCCTGCTCGGCCTGGCCAGCGCCCACGCCGGGGGCGGCGACCTGGCCCGAGCCCTCGCCCTGACCGAGCGAGCGCACGCCTTCGCCCCGGACGACCCGAGGGTGCGAGCCCAGCTGCAGCGCGTGCGCGTCGCCGCCGGGCGCTAGCGCGAGTCGGCTACAG
>Ga0255057_10001849_pt1 | contig 11597 bp, 11 predicted proteins | sample Cases_109_6_MG_FD_189022 | JGI IMG/M metagenome (GOLD analysis project Ga0255057, IMG submission 189022) | Seawater microbial communities from Amundsen Gulf, Northwest Territories, Canada - Cases_109_6 | ecosystem: Environmental > Aquatic > Marine > Gulf | place: Canada: Northwest Territories... | reverse complement strand
CGGTGCGGCTTCGTCGGCGGTTTCACCTTTTCGCGGTCGGCGGGCACAAGGGGTCGGGGACCACGGCGCTGCGCGACCATCGGAGGCAGTCCGATGACCGATGACCGTTGACCGACGACCGACGACGGCTCGATTGAGCTCGCCGAAGTCTCGCCGAAGTCCGACGCCCGATGTCCGATGACCGATGACCGATGACCGACGAAGGTCAATTTCGAATTTCGAATTTCGAATTTCGAATTTTTCCCTGCGGTGAACCGTGAACTGTGACCGGTTGGGGACACGGCAGTGACTGTCGAGTCGGGCCCTGGTTCCTCCGCGGAAACGGCTGAAACGGCAACGCCAAGCAGCAGCCCAAGGGCGGCGATGGGGATCCGCAAGGTCATTGGAAGCCCTCCGCTGTATGGGCGATGCGGGCGGGATGGTCCGCATCGCGGACCGCAGTCGGAATCCCGATGAGTGGTGGCAGCCGGTGCTTGATCTCGGTGTGGCAGCGCGCGCACTCGATATTGTGCTCGGCGACGTGGAAGTCGTGGATGAACGGGGTGTCCCCGTAGCGCTCGAGCTTCTCCGGTTGGTTGTGGCAGGTGAAGCAGCGCTCTTGCGGCGCCTCTCCCTCCCCCTCGATGACGTTCAGGTGGCATTTCTGGCAGGTGACGCCGCGGCGGACCATTTCCTCGTGGTTGAATCGGATCGAGCCCACGACGATCTCGCCCTTCGGCGCCTCGTGACACCCGGTGCACCCGGCGATTGGGGTCAGCTCTCGCCCAGTCTTCATTCCCTTGAAGTGGCAGAGAAAGCAAGTGGACTCCGTCACCTCGATGTGGGTGCCGACGACGATCTGGGAGTGGCAACTGGTGCAGCGGAGCTGTCGTCCTCGCCGCACTTCCTCCAGGTGCGGGCGGTGGTCAAAGATAATGCCCCGCTTGAAGACGACCTTGCCTTCGAGAAGACGCCGCTCGTGGCAGCCTGACCGGAGGCAGCTCGCGTCCTCGACCTCGGCGAACGGCTTTGAGCTGTAGGTCTGGGTGGCCCATTTCGCCACCTGGGCCAGGGCCTGGTACTTGACCCAGAGCGAGTCGCGAAACCCCGGCGGGTAGTGGCACTCGACGCACGACACCATATTGTGCTTGGACGTCTTCCACGCCTCCACGTACGGGGTCATGATGTGGCAGCCACTACAGAGCACCGGGCTCGAGCTGACCTTGTACAGGCCGCCCAGCACGGCGAAGCCAACGACTAGGACCGTGGCCAGGCCGATCAGGAGCTTCCGCCGACGCCCCGGCCGGGCGGCAGGCTGTTCGTCCATGTGGTCCTCTCCTCTCATCCGAGGGCGGTTCCGATGATCAGCCCGATCAGGATGATCCCGATGGCCAGCGCGCTGAACCCAACCACCCGGGCGAAGTTGCGCAACCAGAGTGGAGGCGGGTCCGCTCGGTGGGCCTCGAGCCGCCCCTCGACGCGCAGCCGCTCGTATTCGGCCGGATGCTCCCGCTGAAACTCCTCTTCTTCTACGCGACCGGTGAAGATCACCGCGTCCAGCGGGAACTTCTCGGGGCGGAGGTGGGTGTTGAAGAAATGGACGGTGAAGATGAAGGCCACGGCCAGGAGGGCCTCGTCACTGTGAATGATAATGGCCACGTTGAAGATCCAGCCGGGCAGGAACCGGGCGAAAAACGCCGGGAACCATAGGAGCAACCCCGAGGCCCCGATGATGGACACTCCCCAGAATACCGCCCAGTAGTCGAACTTCTCCCAGTAGGCCCATCGGCCAAATCGCGGTCGTGGCCCGAGGCCCAGGAAGTAGCGGACGTGTTGGGCGAGCTGCACGAAGTCCCGCGGCTGAGGCACCATGGAGTCCGGGCCCCAGAAGATGCCCCGCTGTCCCTTGAGGACGAGCCGCGCGACATAGCCGAGGTGCAGACCGAAGTACAGGAAGGTAATAACGGCGAAGAACCGATGAAGGTAGCCGGTCGTGAACGGCCCGCCCAAGACGTGAGAGAGCCACCTCCCCCAGCCGGTCTCTGCGTACTTGAGCGGCAGACCGGTCAGCGCCAGTCCCAGAAAACTGAAGATCACCATCCCGTGGAGGATCCGATGGTAGAGGTTGAACCTGAAGTAGTACCGCTCCGACCCGCTCATGGCTCCAATTCCTCCCCGGCCCGCGCGCGGCGACGCCGGATGCGCTCTAGGAGCGAGCGGGGAAACCAGAGGACCGTATGCAGGCCAAAAAGGCTCATGGTGCCCACGAGAAGGGCGGTCATGAAGAGGTACGTGTAGTAGAGCTTCGGGAATCGTTCCTTGTTGTGGTAATCAGCGTGCGGATGAAACTCGGCGAACGAGGCGGTGGCCTGCGGGTGGCACTGCTGACAGGTGGCGACGATCTTTGCGGGGGAAACCGCGGCGCGGGGATCGGAGGAAGGGAAGATCGCGTGTGCTGTGTGGCAGTCGGAGCACTTGGCCACGCGAGTAAACCCGAGGGCTGTGACCTTGCCGTGGAAGGTGTCCCGGTAGGTCTTGAGTGACTCCTCATGGCAGGTCCCGCATTCCCGGATCGCCTGGAGCTGCCACGGCGCCCCCTCCACCCGTCGGATTTGATGAGCGCTGTGGCAGTCAATACAGACCGGGGCCGCGTCGCCATTGCGGACCGCCTTTCCGTGAACAGACTCGGCGTAGACCACCAGGATACCCGCATGGCACGTACCGCACGTTGAAGGGACGTTCATCCGGTTCACCTTTGATGCAGGATCATCCTTGGGTCTGATTCCGTGAAACCCGTGGCAGCTCGAGCAGTTGGCTGCCACGAGGAGCCCACTTCTCGCCAGGGCGCGGCCGTGGATCGAGTCCATGTATAGTTGGTACGCGTTCGTCACCGGGATGCCGTGGCGCTTGGCCAGTTCGGGATCGCCGTGGCAAGTCCCGCAGGTTCGGGGGAGGTTCAGCGGATAGACGGGGGAGCCCGGATCGCGGACCTTCCTTAACTCGTGGACCGAACCGTGGCAATTGAGGCACAAAGCCACATCACCATTACCCTTGACCAAGGCCATGCCGTGGACGCTCTTGTTATACACCTCCACCACAGGCGCGTGGCACTTCTTGCAAATCACCGATTCCACCTGCGGGGGCGGACCCATCGCATGGGAGCCATGGCAGGCCGAGCAGGTCAGCCCTTTCCCGCCTTGAAGGTCATGGGCCCCGGAGATGGCGTTCTCGTGACAGGTCTGACATTGGACCTTTTTCAGCGCCTCGGGATGGGGGATCTCTGTTGCGTCAACGTGGCACTGGACACATTCCAGGAAGCCGTGTACCGACCCCTGGAAAGATGCCTGATCCACGAAGAGAGAGATCGGCAGTCGCCCGGGCCCCGTCTTGCTGAGCTCCGGATCGCTATGGCAGGCAAGGCAGTCTTCGGACGTAGGGATGGGCTCCGCAGCAAACGTTGGAAGCACTCCTCCGAGAAGGATTACCGCAAGTGTGAGCAGGTAGCCGCAAGAGCCCCTCCACCGTTTCGCCTTCACGCTCTCACGCTATCACGCTTTACTTTTTCAGATGGCACTTGTTGCAACTGGCCTTGTCTTTCACGCTAAAGGACTGCTCTCCGGTATGGCAGGCCCCGCAGAACTTTCCGTCGTTCATCGCCGCCATCGTGAGCGTCCCGGATTTCCCCTTCTTCATCTTGAACACCTTGGTGTGACAGGCCGAACACTTGAGGCTCGACGCCTCCACGTGCTTTTTGTGGCTGAAGGTCACCGGCCCCTCGGGACTCTTTGCCTCCTCGTAAGTGAAGTCCGCCGGGACTTTGATTGCGGCAGCCTCAGGGATGAAGGCCACCGTCGCGATTGCGAGCCCGATGACGAGCGCAAGGCCACCGAAGAGTACGAACCGCATAGTTCCCTCCTCTCTCGTGTCGGTTACTGGGGTGGTGCGGCTGCGTTTCTCAGAAACCCAAAAAGATCCACCATCTCCTCCCCTGTGAAGCGTGGGTAGAGGATTCCCATTCGCTGAGCATGCGTCGCCATTCGGGGCGAATGATCCCATATTGTGGCTGCCCAGATAATCGGAGATTTATACCCTCCTTGAAACTTCGTCAGTTCGGTCCCCACTGAGCCCCCCTCTCCCCGGAACCGGTGGCACTTCAGACACCCTTTCCGAACCAGGATCACGTGCCCCGCAAAGACATTGGGGATCGGGTCCCAGAGAGGAGCGGCCTGGAGATACGCCATCAAGTCTGCCATTTCAGGGGCGGTGATCCCAGGCCATTCGAGCCCCTCTTGTTTGAGCAGCACGAACATCGCCGGTGCGTGATTCCAGAGCCGGCCCGTCAGCTCGAGGGTCCCCTGGCGCCGCCGGAGCTCCTCCAACGCCGGCCCAATACCCTGCTGTCCACGGGGCACATGGCAGCGGGAGCATTCTTTGCTCGTGAACACAGCGCGCCCACGCTCCGCGTCTCCCGGCGTTTCGGCAGCAGCCTGCATGCCGATGGCGAAAAAGCCCCCGCCGAGCAGGATTACAGGGAGCAGTCGAATCGGTCTCATTGGGTCACCACCTCGGTGTAGCCAAGGTACGTTAACACGATCATGAACACGATCGTAGCGATAGCGAGCCAGGTGAACAGGTGGCTCTGCTCGCCCCGGGCCGTCCGCCGATCCAGGAAGGGGACGAGCAGCAGAAACAGGCCGCCCACGCCGAAGCCGAGGATGCCGATAACCTCCCCCTCGATGCCCAGGATGTGGGCCGGTAGGTACTTCAGCGTCTTGAACATGAACATGAAATACCACTCGGGCTTGATGCCGACCGGTGCCGGGGCAAACGGGTCCGCCTTCTGGCCGAGCTCCGTCGGCAAGTAGGCCGCCAGCGCGGCAAGGATTGCCAGCGCGGCGAGCCATCCTACCATGTCCCGCAACATGAAATTCGGGACGAATGGCATGACGCGCTTCGAACTAGTTGCCTGCTCAACGCTGGGCGGCACGCTCATGCCATGCTTTTGGACGAAGAAGAGGTGCAGGCCGATCAAGAGGGTTGTGAGCGCCGGAAGGACCGCGATGTGGAACCCGTAAAAGCGCGTGAGCGTCGCCCCGGTGACCTCCTCCCCGCCGCGGGAAACCCGCAGAAGAAACGACCCGATCACGGGAATGGCGCCCGTGATCTCGGTCCCCACCTGGGTTGCGAAAAAGGCAAGCTCATTCCACGGCAAAAGATAGCCTGTAAAGCCGAAGGCCATCGTGATGCCCATCAGTCCGATGCCCGAGAGCCACGTGATCTCGCGCGGTGGGCGGTACGCCTTCAGAAGCCACACGCTGAAGAGGTGAATGAATAGCGTGAAGATCATCAGGTTCGCCGCCCACGAGTGGATCGAGCGGATGAGCCAGCCAAATTCGACCTCCGCCATCAGGAACTTGACGGACTCGAAGGCCTCCTCAGCACTGGGGCGGTAGTAAAAGATCAGGAGAATACCTGTGGCCACCTGGATCATGAAGAGAAAGAGGGTCATCCCTCCAAGGTAGTACCAGACCGAGTGCCTGTGGACGGGGACCTCTTTCTTTCTGGCGAGCTTCTCCACCTCGGCGAGGCCGACGCGTTCGTCGAGCCAATTCCAGAGTTTCTTATAGTGCTGCTCAAGAGTCCCCATCCTCATGCGCTCTTACTCACCACGATTTCGTCCCCCCGCACATTGACGATGTACTGATCCAGCGGCCGGGGGGGCGGGCCGGCAATGTTCTTTCCGTTAAGATCGAAGTGCCCATTATGACAGGCACACCAGATATGGCTGAGGTCGGATCGGTACTGCACGGTGCAATTGAGGTGGGTGCAGCTGGCAGCAAAGGCCCGGAGCTCGCCCGCCGGTGTTCGGATCAGGATTCCCGGGCGGCTGCCGAACTTAAAAATCTGTCCCGAATTCGGCTTCACGTCGACGGGCTTGATCGGGAGCGTCACCGTCGCCGCCGTTGACTCCCCCGCCGGTGGGGGGACGAGGTACCGGCTCACCGGGTAGAGCACCGCGAGCAGGAAAGCACCCGCACTGGTGGCGAGGAACCAGTTGATGAAGGTCCTGCGGTTCGGATTTCTGCTCGGCACCTCCTCGGGCATCGTCCCCCTCCTGTTCAGGGTTCATGGTTCATGGTTAAGAGTTCAGAGTTGAGAGTTCAGAGTCCAACGTCCAAAGTCGAGCATCCAACACCTAACACTTGACACTCGACACTCCCCACCGATGGTTCAGGGTTCAGAGTTCATAGTTCAGGGTCCAGAGCCCGATGACCCGCTGTAGAATTGAGAATTCTTAACTCTTCACTTGACCCTCGGCCCTCCCAACTCGAAACCGTCACGTGCCGCTTCCCTGTTCCGGTTTCAACCCTCAATTCTTAATTCTGAATTCTGAACTTTGCATTCCAAATTGACACCTAAAACCTCACACCCAAAACCTAGTGTTTGCGGTTCACCGATTGCCCTTTGCTGACTGCTGATTGCCAACTGCTGACAGCTATGTCTTTCGTTCGACTTGGCGGATTTTGACCACGAGCCCACCAATGAGGGCCAGGATGATCACGACCGAGACCGCCAGTCCCTTGCGGCGAAACTGGAGGTCCTCGAGCGCTTGCACCCCGCGTTCGTACCCCTTCGCGGCAATCGCAAGGCCCGCATCGGCTTCCTTCTTGACCGCCTCGACAGTGAAGGCGTGGACGGCCGCCTGAGCCTTGACCAGGGCGTCCTTGGCTCCGCTCAACTCGAATTCGGCCTGGCTGACCTCCATCCCGGCGCGCTCGGCCTTCAGCAAGATTGCGTGAGCCTTGTCGTACTCGCCACGGAGTAAGTCAATGCGCTCCCGAATCCCAGCCGCGATTTCGCCGCCTTTGTCGTCCAAGGTGTGGCAACCTGCGCACACAGCCCCCTCCCCGAGTCCCAGCATGTCATCGCTCGCCCGCGTGACCGCGTGGTTTTCATGGCAGGTCGCGCAGCCGGGCGTCCCAAGGTCAACGAAAATCTTCGCGTGGGCGCTTTTGGTGAAGAGCTCCGCCTGTACGACGTGGCATTGCCCGCAAACATTCCCGACCCACGAGATCCCTGGCGGTGTCGCACCGTGGTTGCCGTGGCAGTCGTTACACGTGGGGGCGGACAGATCGCCTTTGACCGACACCATCTTCCAGTGGACACTCTGTTTGTACTCCTGGAGCTGATCGGTCGGAATGTTGTATGCCTCCATACGTTTCGCATCGGCGTGACAGGACCCGCACGTGTCCGCGACCCTCAGTGGGTGGACACTCGACCTTGGATCCGACGGCGGCTTGATTGCATGAGCCGTATGGCAGTCTGCGCACGTTGCAACCTTGTCATCGCCGAGCTCCATGAGTCGTCGACCATGTACCGAGGTAATGTACTCGGTCAGCTGATCCACCCGCATTGCTGGGTTGTACCGCTTCATGAATCGTGCGTCAGAATGGCAACGGCTACAGACTTGGGAAATCTGCTCGCGGTCCGGCTTGCCGATGTACCCCTTGGCCGGATCCATCGCCTCCATTCCTGCTTCATTCGCGTCGCCGCCGTGGCACGAGACGCAGCCGAACCCCTTGGCTGCGTGAACGCTGTTGCCAAACTCCTTTGCGGGCGTGGCGAGGCGGTCGTCTCCGACCTCGAGGTGGCAGGCAACGCAGCTCTCAGCCGGCGGCTGGGCCGCGGCAGGCACAGGCCAGGTGGCCAGCACCACGAGTCCGAGGCACACAAGCGCGCCGACCCTCCCCATCACCGGCTCCGTCTCAGCGCCTGGAGATAGGCCACGAGGTCAGCCATGTCCTCGGGGCGGAACTGCGGCCAGGTGTCCTTTTGGGTCTTGGTCTGCTCCTCCATTCCCAAGGCGTGGTTCCACATCACCGAGACGGCCGCAGCAGGCGAGAGCGGGCGCTTGGAGCGGGCGAGGTCAGTTGCGCTCTTCCCGCCCTTGCCGCGGACCGCATGGCAGCTCAGACACCCCTTGCTCGTTACCAGCTTCTCCCCCTTGCGGGAATCGCCAGGTTCGGCAAAGTATCGCACGGAGTACAGGTAGGCGACGATGTCGGCCATTTCTTGCGGCTCAAGCTGTGGGAGCGGGACCCCCCTGGCCTTCATCGCCTTGATCATCGCCGGCGTTTTGTTCCACATCGCCGCCGCGAACTCGGTCAGGCTTCGGTGTACTCCCCGCCCCCCGAGGTCCGGCCCCACCCGGCCGCCCTTTCCCCCGACACGGTGGCACCCAAGGCATTTCTTCTCCGAGAAGAGCCGGCGTCCCTCCTCGGCGCGGCCGGGCAGGACGTACAGCGGTTCCTCCGCTGGCTCCGGCGAGGCCGATTTGAGGTAGGCGATCAGGTCGACGAGCTCTGAGCCCTTGAAGGCAGGGCGCTCGATCCCTCTGGCCCGCATCGCCTCGGCCATGGCGGGGCTGTGGTTCCACATCGCTGTTGCGACGAAGATCGGCGAGCCATACTGCTTGAGGAAGTCTAGGTTCGGGCCAACCACCCCACCGGTCCCGCCGACTTGGTGACAGACGACGCATTGTTTCTCGACAAAGAGTCGTTGACCCGCCTCGAGATTGCCTGGAGGATCAAAATAGTTGAGCGTATACAGAAAGGCGATCAGGTTGGCGGTCTCTCGCGGATATAAGTGAGGACGGGAGATCTTGAGTTCTCGCATCCTCTTGGCCATGCGAGGAAAGTGGTTCCACATGGCCGCCGCCAGATCGTAGAACGAGCGGGGACGGGGGATGCGGGCGAGGTCGGGTCCGATGTCGCCACCCACCCCATTCACCGCGTGACACTGGACGCAACCCTTGGTCCTGAAGACCCGCGAGCCAGCGATCGGGTTTTGCGCCGGGCTGAAAAGCTCCTGCGCGGACGGGGACCCCGCAAACCACAGGATTGTGACGACACCGACCACGACTCTGGTGGCCTGCTTCATCTGACCCCTCTTGGATTTGGGACGTGGCACATGGCGAGTGGATCAGGGTTCAGAGTCCAGAGTCCAGAGTTCAAAGTCCAACGTCCAAAGTCCAAAGTAAGGTGTTGGGTTTTGGGCATTAGGTGTTAGGACCTGATACCCAGATGCTGACTGCTGACAGCTGACAGCTGATCGCTGATTGCTGTCATCGGTCGTCGGTCATCGGTCGCCGAACGTGCTACGTGCGCCTCAGGCGCCGGGTTCGTATCCTAGCTTGTCCTGCCGCGTTGCGCAACCAGCCACAAGGGGGTCTGCTGGCCTGGACGTCACTAATGCTCCCGGACCACCGACTGCCTTACCCCTGCCCGGATCTCTACCACGTCAGGAAGTTTTCGCTTCCCCAAGCTCGCTTGCTTTCCAGGGCGGGAAAATTTTTACGAGGACACCGAGAATGATGAATGGAAGAATCAGGAATACTAGTGCGACAAGCAGTCCTTCGACCCCCATCATCTCCATCTTGTACGTTGTCAGTCCCCGGAAACTTTTAGAGAACAGCTGACCCCCAATGACGACATTCCATCTCGTGCTAAAGATACCAATTTGAATTAAGATTGCCGACACGAAATAGAGAAGCTTTCTCAGTTCAGGGTCAAGCTTCATTGATTTTACCGCGACGAGAATGGCCGCGGGTATTAACATCCCGAGGAGGATTTGAATCACGACCAAACTAATCAGTAACTTGTCTGCGATCAATGCCCCCAGGATCTGAATCGACTCCTCACTCTCGTAAAGGCGATGGATGAAATCCAGTGCCTCAAGAGAGAAATCAACAATCACCGCATAAAAGAGGTAGGAAGTCAGGGTGTCAAGGCATTTCATATCTATCTTTCCACCCTTCAGCGGAATCAAGACCATATATAACACTATGACGAGAGCAATCCCTGAAACTATTGCAGACATGAGGAACACAATCGGCATTAACACACTACTCCACCACGGATTCGCCTTCACCGATCCAAATATGAAGCCGACATACCCGTGGAGAAGAAAGGCCGACGGGATGCCAATGATCGTGATCGTTCTCACAGCTTTCATGTCAAATTTCACTGCCCTTTCGCTGACGTCCCTCGAAAACAATGAAAGGATCCAGTAGATCCAGCTCATTGGGAATTTCTCTTCCCTCGACCACACGACAAGATCCCGCCGGTATTCAAACCACATTTCCAGCAGAAGGACACCCATCAAATACCAGGCATACACGAACCCGAACATGGCCATTGCCGAACTTAAATTTGGTGTGAGGAATATCTCATACGCGCGCTCGGGCCGGCCAAGGTGCGCTTGCAGTGGCAACGGTGCAACCAAGAGAAAGGCCAGCGCCGTCAAGAGAGAAAGTCGATACACCGGCTGAACATCCTTTACATTGAACACCTTAACTAAGGATGCAAGGATAAACGCGCCCGCAACAAGCCCGGTCACGTACGGATACACCACAATGAGAATCGACCACCGGATCTCGAGCTCGTTGGGATAAATGAATCCGCTGACGCTACCCAAGAGCTTGTATAACGTGTGAAATGATTCAGGACTCATCGCACCTCTCCATCAAGATCAGCATAATACACCTTTGGATGCGTATTGAGATGTGGCTTGAGGACATGAATCTTATTCATCCGTTCAAATCTGACAAGCCGGCTCGCCCTGTTCTTCAAATCACCAAAAACCCGTGCTCCCGTCGGACATACCTCGACGCAGGCGGGCAGCATCCCCTTGACAATCCTGTGGTAACAAAACGTGCATTTGTCGGCAGTCCGAGTCTTCGGATGAAGGTACCGTGCCCCGTAGGGACACGCCTGAATGCAGTACCCACAGCCGATACAGCGTTCACTGTCAATCAGAACAACTCCATCTTCTGTGGAAAACGTTGCTCCCACAGGACAGACCTGGACACAGGGAGGATTCTCACATTGATTGCACAGTTTGGGGACAAAAAAGCTCCTCAGGATATCAGCTTCCTCTAATCTTTCCTTTGGACCATCGCTTCCATTCGAAATGTTCTCCACGTGCACACTCTTATCCTTCTTGATTACGTATCGCTCCACCCATGTGCGTGTAAAGAATGGCTCTGGGGGAACGTCGTTCTCAACGGTGCAGGCCTCAACACACCTGTTGCAGCCTATGCATTTATCCACGTCGATTCCCATTGCATACCGGTGTCTGGTGGGATCATACCCCTTGATTATGGATTTGCCATTCGCATGTGTCGTTGCGGTTGTATCTGGATTCGTACTTGCGATGGCGCGCGTGACACCATTCCTGGAAAATATTCTCGCAGAAATAAACCAGAGGAGACCCTTGAGAAAGCTCCTTCGATACATTACGCGACCCCCGGCATATGGGGATAATGACACTCCCAACACAGATACCTTCCCCCATGCGTGGACAGGTCTATCTTCGGCGCATCCTTCCGTTTGGATCCTTCGCGATGACATTTCCCACAGAATTCCCTCGTATCAGGCTTGGTTGGCTTCACACGACGTGGGCTCACCTTATGTTTCCTTGACGCTCTGTGACAGGTCGTGCACGCGATGAGCGCATGGTGAGAAACCGCCTTGGTCCTGGCAATTCCTGCGTGACAGGCCGAACATTCCCTGGGAACCGTCGGGGGTTCCGGATGATGAGGATTATGACACGTGATA
>Ga0255057_10001848_pt1 | contig 11604 bp, 12 predicted proteins | sample Cases_109_6_MG_FD_189022 | JGI IMG/M metagenome (GOLD analysis project Ga0255057, IMG submission 189022) | Seawater microbial communities from Amundsen Gulf, Northwest Territories, Canada - Cases_109_6 | ecosystem: Environmental > Aquatic > Marine > Gulf | place: Canada: Northwest Territories... | reverse complement strand
CTCGTTGCTCACTATCTTGCCTTCCTCGACCGTCAGAACACTTGCGCTGACACTATCTGAAAACGATTCCGACCACCTCATCGTTTGAGGTCATCAGATCCCACAAAACACAACATCAATTGGTCGCTGGAGAAAATCCTCGGGTCGCCCGGTTTGATACGAATTTTGGGATATGGGCGGAATCCCTGGAGGCAGTTTCTCGCGAACCTACGAATCGATAGCGTCAGAAATGTCTCCACCAGCGTGAGAGTTATGCCCCGATCCATCCAAGACATTCTTGACCGCCGATGAACTGGCTAAGCGTTTCGAGGATTATGAACCCAGTGTGATCAGGTCAATGTCTGACAAAGGCGAACTCTAGAGCTCACCGCTCACGATGCTGAAAACCAAGAAATGGGTCCATGACTATTCTTGTTGAGGGTGTCCTCATTGGCCGATCCCATTCGTAGGGAGAGTGAGCGCGGGAACCTCCCGCACCAACGTAAGGAGCAATCATGAGCCAATACCTGTTGTCCACATACGCATCAAAAGGCGAGGTCCACGGCAAGCAGAAGGACCACGAGCAGTCGATGACGCCCGAGCAGATGCAGGCTTTCATGGGGCGGGTCACGGCCCTCGAGGCCGAGATGAAAGCGAGCGGTACCTTCGTTTTCACCGGCCGCCTCCACGACCCTGACGCGGCGACTGTCGTCCGTATCAGCGACGGTGACGTGGTGATGACCGACGGGCCTTTCGTTGAGGCGAAAGAGCACATCGCCGGGTTCTACATCATCAACGCAGACGACCTCGACGATGCGCTGGCCTGGGCCGGCAAGGTCGTTGACGCAATTGACCACCCAATCGAAGTCACCCCATTCTTCGAGATGCCTGGCGCCTGAGTACTTGACCCACAGCGTTGCCACCCATCTGGAAATGACGGATGTCGAGCTTGTGTTCGTGTTCAAATCCCGCTTCCGCTACTACCAGAAAACCGAGGCATTGCCTGGGTTTTCTGCTAGTCAGCCAACCTTCACCGTGGTTCGCTCGTCGGGTTGTGGATTCCGTTCGGCTTCAGGTCGGTGACGGTTTCCCGTGAACTTTGAATCGACTGTCTAGTTTGTCTCCCGAGCACTTTCGAGTGCTTCTTTGAGCAGCCTGACAGTTTCTCTCTCTTCGGGTGTCTCAACGATCGGGATGCTGTCGCCTTGATGTCTCTGGACTAGCTCGCGGTACTGCTCGAGAGTCCAACCTTGGGTTTGTGAATTGCCCCCAGGTATTGGCAGCTTCGCTGCGCTGAACCGGCAAGCACCTGGAGCGAAGAGCACTACCGACCATTTCTGTGATTGCAGCTTCTCGATGAACTCTTCATCAGTAGTTGTTGGAACATATTCCGGATTCCCAACAAGGGGTGGTATCGCTTTCGAAGCCTCCAGGGAGGCAAACGGGTCGCATCCGCGAGCGAGGATGCTCTTTCGGGAATGGTCCACCGTGCTCATGTATTCATGTTTGGGTTGGTTCATATCAATAGTTCTTTCATGCCTCGACAGATTGGTTTTGGCGGTTGACGATGGGCCTCACACCCTTGGTGATCAGCTCAAATGAGTGGAGAAGTTGTTCATGGGACAGTTCGGCACTGTCCATCTGAAATGTCACACGCGAAATGCCACCGAGGGCCTCGCTGTGGCGCAAAATCTTCTGAGCGACGTCTTCGGGACCACCGACCAGCAATGCCCCTGCTGGTCCGGCCTGAGCGTCGAAACCTGCCCGCGTGACAGGAGGGAATCCCCGCTCTTTACCGAGTCTTGTGAAAGTCCTGGCGTAGCCCGGGAAGTATTCGGCCACGGCTGAGTCGGTGGTGTCACCCACATAGCCAAGGGAGTGCAGACCAACTCGCAGGTCCTCAGGACGGTGGCCGGCTTCCTCGCCAGCCTTCCTGTACAGGTCGATCAGGGGACGGAATCGCCGCGTCTCGCCGCCGATGACGGCAACCATCAGCGGTAGCCCTAGCTGTCCAGCCCTTGCGAACGAGGCCGGCGTGCCTCCAACGCCCAGCCAGATGGGCAGTTTCGACTGAAGCGGTCGTGGGTAGATCGGCTGGTCAACCAGGGCAGGGCGAAACTCGCCCGACCAGTTGACAACCTCTTTCTCACGGAGTGTGAGCAAGAGCTCGAGCTTCTCAGCAAAAAGGGCGTCGTAGTCCTGAAGATCGAAACCGAAGAGAGGGAAAGACTCGACGGATGATCCCCGCCCGACCACCATCTCAGCCCGGCCGTCAGAAATCAGATCCATTGTGGCGAAGCTTTGGAACAACCTGACCGGGTCTGCCGTACTGAGGACCGAAACCGCACTCGTTAGCCGGATTTGGCTGGTTCGTGCCGCCGCGGCAGCCAGAATCACCACCGGAGCGGAGTCGAGAAACTCCTCGCGGTAGTGCTCACCGATCCCGAATGTGTCGAGGCCAAGCTTGTCCGCATACTCGATTCGCTCCAACAACTCTGCCAAGGCCTCCCTGCTGCTTGTGGCAGCCATTGCGGTCCTCCCAGGCGGCCTTGCGGCGAAGCTATCAATACCTAGTTCCATAGATCTCCTATCCCACTGGTGACAATTCGTGCGGGAGATTCATGCTGCGTTGGCTCTGGTGTCGGAATCAGCAACAAAGGCCGCGAAGCGGGCCAGCCAGCCGATCAGTTGGTCGAGGGCCCCCGGGTCAGTGAGTTCTCCCTCTTTGTTCAACTTGTCGCCGACACTTGAAATACCAAGAGACTCCGGAAACAGCAGCTGGGTGTTAGCGGCCACTGCGATCCCTAGATGCGATCGAACCCCGACAGCATTGTGGGGGCCCGGTGTGACAGCGACGATCCCTACTGGTTTGTCCACCAGGGCACCCGCACGATGTGGGCGTGACAACCAGTCGACAGCGTTCTTAGTGACCGCGGGAACGCTGCGGTTGAATTCTGGCGTGACGATGAGCAGACCGTCGGCAGCTGCGACCGCTTGTTTCAGTGCTGCCACAGCAGCAGGTTCACCTCGATCTTCGATGTCGCCGTTGTAGAGAGGCACTTCAGCGAGGTCGATTGGCTCGATCATCGTTCGGGCCGGGGCGTTCGCCGCCGCTGCCCTCAGCACTGCAGCGTTCACTGAGTTAGAACGCAAGCTGCCCACTACGGCGGCAATTTGGATTTCGGGTTTGGTCACGTAGCCGCTTCCCTTCGTTAATGGTTCTATAGGCAACCAATATAGTTGTGTAGACAACGGTTGTCAACAGGAGTATTCTGATTTGAGAATGAGTGACCCAACATGAACCCAGAACCGAGAACACAGGCTCTTGATGCGAGCGACTTCAAGAAGGCTTTGCGACTGTCGGGGTCGATCGTCAAAGCCCATGCAGCCCTCGAGCGTGTCGTCGCAGACCATGCTGTAGCCAAAAGTCCCCATGACGCAACCACCCTTGACTTACTGGTGCGTCTCCAACTCGCTCCGCAACAACAGCTTCGAGGCGTAGAACTCTGCCGACAACTCGACCTGAGCAAAAGCCACGTGTCGAGAGTGGTTGATCGGGCTGAGAGCGAAGGACTCGTCCAACGCCAAGCCGATCCATACGACCGCCGGGCACAGCAAATCACACTCACCGAAACAGGCGAAGAAGCCGTCCAAGGGTTCGCGCCGCACCTCATCGAAGTCCTCGACGAGACTCTCAACAGCGCGCTCACCGAAGAGGAGGGCGACACGTTGGTCGAGTTGCTCGCCCGGATCGCCGAATCGACCCACGGATTCCACATGCAACAAGATCCCGTCTGACCGAGTCGCTATGAACGAGCGGCTCGCATCAGAGTGGCTTTCCGGCCGGTCGATCTGAGCAGATTCGCATTCGAGATTATGCGGCGGACATCTCGAAACTCTGCCGACATACGGTCAGGGCCCAGTGAGAAGAGTTCAGGTCGCGAGCTCGAACGGGTCAGGAATCGGAATGCCCTCTTCCTGGATCCGAAGCCGGTTTCGTCGGAGCCGATTGCCCGCCACATAATGTCGGCCCCGCCGTTCTCCGACGGCTTTCATTAGTCCGTCGTCCACCATCTTCTTCAGGTCGGATGTTGCAACCCGCTCGCTCACGTCCGCATACCTGATGTGATCGGGCCTTCGCACCCGTATTCCCATCGCCGCGTCATACAGCGACCCCATGGCTCGCTTGTCGAGGCCACCGTGTTCTCGTTGTCCGTCGATGGCTTCCCACAGTCGCTCAGACTCGCGGATCCGTCTGCCCAACGTCATCGCTTGTCGAAAGTGCGTGACCAGAACGAAACGGACCCAGGGGCGAGCATCCCCGTCCTGATTCGAGCGGCCGCTGAACACTTCGGCCAACGCTTCGTAATAGGCGCGAGTATTGCTCCCCAGATATTCCTCGATACTGGAGAAGGCCGGATCAAGGATCCGCTCCCGGGCGAGTACCAGAGTCTGCAACGCTCGAGCCATACGCCCGTTCCCATCTTTGAAGGGATGGATCATCATCACGTTGAGGTGCGCCATCGCCGCCTGCACCATGCCTGGGCTGTCGCCGTTGTTCTCACCCAACTCGCGGACCAACTCTTCGACAAGGTTCGGTACCTTCTGGTAGTCGAAATCATGCGAAAGGATCCCCTGCCCACCTCTGCTCCGAACGACGTCTCCACCCGGTCGAAACAGCCCGGGCATCGCAGAGAGATCGTGCCTCATCATCATGAAGTGGAGACTCCTCAATAGCGCTGCACTGTGTTCGAAGTGAGGGTCGTCTTTCAGCTGAATGATCCTCTCCTAACCGAGTGGGTCCTAGCTTGCACGCTTGGTTGCAGGTTTCGATTGCCGGTCCTTCGGATGCGTAGAGAACAGGATGTCCATTCGGTTGAACATGGGAACCCCATTCGCCTGCATCGAAATTGTTTCCGAGACTCTCGATCTGACTGAATCCGCAGCTGGCTCCGTGGATTGGATAGGTCACTGGGTTTGCAAATGACGACATGCAAAGTCCCGCTGGCAGATCGTGTGGTTCGAACGGTTTTGATAGAGACATCGGACCTCGACTATTCGTAGTGAGGTCTCTTGGTTGTTCGTTCTCATGCGGGACAGAATGTTCGACGGGCTTGATACGAAACAGGTCTTAGATCTCGGCTAGATCCAGGTTTTGGCTCACGCGGTTGTCGTAGAGAGGGATTGTGGCCACCAGTCCGGTGTACCCATCGACGGCGACGATGTGTTCCGAGTCGCCGGGAAGGCTTACTCCGGACACAGCCGGAATTCCGAGGGAGCGGGCCGACTCAAACAGGTGGGCCGCTGAGCTTCCTGTCTCTGTCACTAGACCTGCTGCATCCCATAGCAAGGGTGCGAGGCCTGGTACCGGTTGGTCCGCAATGATCACGCCTCGTGAGACGAACGAAGCAGCCGTTTCCGCGCTGTCGATTCTCGAATGGACCCCCGCGCCGATACCCGATGATGCCGGGGTACCTTCGAGGGAAGCTCCCAAGGTCAGAACCACTGAGGCGACGAATGGTTCCCAGCGGTCGATACCAGCCCTGGGAACAGAGGGCCGCCGTCCTCGTTCGAGGAGGTCGGCGATTGCCTTGGGGGAGAGGTACCAGGCTTCATCAGCCCTGGTGACCACGCCTAGGCGAACCATCTCGCTTCGCAAGACCTGGACGAGAGATGTCAGGTTGGCAGCCGCATCTGCGTCTGGCGGCCTCAGATCACGTAGACGCTCAAGAGCTTTAGAGGGATCGGACCCGCGCAGCACAGACATGCAACGTCGTGCCGCGGCGATCGCGTCGTTCGGGGGCAGTCCCCACACCTGGGAGGTGAGCTCACCAGATAACCGTTTCGCTTCATCGATCGTGGCCAAGGGATGATCGATTATGGAACGGCCCGCCCGGGGGAGACCAGCCAGAGCCCAGGGCAGGATGAGTTCCTCCCCGAGTTTCCCCGGCGCTCTCATCACTGTCTGAACGATCCTTACAAGATCAGGATCGGCCCGCTCCGTGACCCGGGTAGGAGTGGCAATGGATGTTGGCGGAGTTGTCACGTCGAGTTGAAGGATCCAGACGTCCCCGTCGACAGCCCACTCGCATCGATTGAGTCCGAATAGCCTTTGTGCCGTATGGAGTGAGGCTGCGACCACATCGAGGGAGGCGGTGCCGACCAGTTCGATCAGGTCAGACCCCACCCATTCCACCTGCCGTTCTCCTCCCGAGAGATGTGCCCTGTGACTTCCAACCCAGCCTTGGAGAAGCGGTGCCGGTGATCCTTCCACGCCATGGACGACCACAGTCCCGTTCGAATCCAATTCCGCTACACCGCCACTCTTGGGTCGGAGGGCCGACTGAACCAGCACTGGCATTGGAAACGAACCGGGTTGGATCGAGGCTGCTTGTTGGCGTTGGAGAGCAGCGACTGAGAACGCTGCGGCCCAGCAACCAGTTACTGCCTTGGGGAGATGGGTTGGCGACAGGTTCAGGTATGAAGTGAATGCGCCTGCCCACTCTCCTGACGCTTCCAATGATGTCGAAGATCTAGCAACCAGGCTGGGTCCGAGTTCGGTCCCTGCCGAGATCAGGGCGGCAGCGAACGTGACAGGTTCGCCTGTGACCGCCATGCGGGCTCCACCTGATCCTCGAAGGGCCAATCCTTTGGCTCCGAGCTGCATGTGAGGCCTCGAGGCCTCAGCTGAGACAACGAATCCAGGAAGTATGGGAAGCCCAGCCCTGCGTCCACTCGCCAGGCGAGAGGCCTTGAACCCAACCTGGGTCGGGTCGAGGCTCTTGTCGTGATCGAGGTCGAGTATCAATCCAGCTAGTGGTCTGTCTTGCACACCACTAGGTCACCGAAATGATTTCATGCTGTTTGTAGGTGGTGACCATCTCGTAACCGGTGTCAGTGACATACAGCATCTCTTCGAGCCGGACTCCGTGATCGTGGAGCTTGCCATGCTGGGTCTCGAGGGCAAAGGTCATGCCTTTCTCTATCTCGACGGGATGGTCGAGTGACCAGATTCGTGAAATGACGGGCGGGTCATACTGAGCTAAACCAAGTCCGTGTCCCCAATTGTTGGCGGCAGCCTGGTCTTCCTCTTCGTAACCCCAAGCTTCCTTGGCGGATGGCCATTTGGCGGCTACATCGGCTGTGGTCACTCCGGGTTTGACCGTCTCGATAGAGTCCCACAGCCACTTGTGCGCCTGGTCGTAGGTGTTTTGCATCTCCGCCGTAGGAGTGCCGCCCACACAATAGGTTCGGTAGCAACACGACTTGTAGCCGTTCCAAGTCAGGGCTGCCAGGTCGATGATCACCAGTTCACCGGGACGGATCATCCGATCGGAGAAGTTCCGCCAGTTGGGCCAGGCGTTCGGGCCGGAGGACACGATTACATCTTCGACATCTTCCATTCCTGCAATGGAGTACAGCTTTTCAAATCCGAACGCTGCGACCTCATTCTCGGTGAGACCCGGCTTGATGAAATTGGTGAGCTCGTAGTGCACGTAGTCGCAAATGGCTCCGACAATCGAGAACGCTTTGATCTCATCCGGGCTTTTTATCGCCCTAGCCTCCATCATCGCCGTCATCGCGTCAGTCCAGTTGACCTCTCGATCCTCGAAGGCACGTACGAGGTTGATGTCGATGAAGTCGACCCCCAGCGGCTCATCTTTGACTCCCGCATCCTCGAGGTCATTGAGTAGGGAGTTCATGAACTTGGCTACTTGTTGATCCGCAGCCGGGCCAACTGCCCCTTTGATCCATGAATAGGAATAGCGAATGTTCTCCTTGGGAATCCAGGGGTTGTGTTCGGCGAGGTGAAAACCGATGTCGCCCTGTTCGTAGACGATGGGAGCCTTTCCTCTGGGTAGAACCACATAACGAAGTCCGGGCTTTAACCGGTTCCATCCTGGCGTGAGGGTGGACGAGACGTAGCGCATGTTCTCGTCGTAGAACAACAACATGGCTCCGAGACCGTGTCTCTCCATGGCCTCGTGAGCTCGCTTTAGTCTCCAATCCCGGACATTCGCCCAATTGATTCCCTCTTTCCAATCGGTGCTCAGACCGAAGAATGCCTCTCTCACAGGTCAATTCCCCCAGCTCTTTGTTCTCTCACTCGACTCTTCCCGGCATGACGTCCCGAACGATATCGAGAAACTCTTCGTCGTCGAGAAGACCCTTCTTGGCTAACGACTTGCCTTTGACTTCGGCCAAGATCGCCTCGATCTCCTTGATTTCAGCGTCGTTGATGTCGTACCGGCCGAGCCAGAGCGCCACGGAGTCGAGTCCTGATCCCTTGCCCAGAACGATGCTGGGCTGAGGTTGTCCCACCAGCTCAGGACGATAGGGGAACGGTTCAAGGAGATCGTCCCCGGCGTTCTTGACCCAAGTAGCGATGATGCCGGACTCAACGTTGTACAACATGTCACCGGTGACGGGACGGTTGCCCGGCTGGGAAACTCCAGACAAATCGGCGACAAGCTTCGCGATATCAGTGAATCTCTCCGTTTTGATCCCGAGGTCGAGTCCGTACATGGTCAACAACGCCAGAACCGTTTCTTCGGTAGGGGCATTACCGGCGCGCTCACCGAGACCGCTCACGGTGGTGTGGACAACGGATGCGCCCTCAGTCACGGCTAGAGCCGTGTTGGCAACTCCCATCCCGAAGTCCATATGGAAGTGGGTTTCTAGGGGAACATCCAACCGCTCTCGAACTCGACGTGTGTAGTAGCGGATGGCATGAGGGGATGTGACGCCGAATGTGTCAACTAGAGCGATGTTGTCGACATGGCCATCGGTGGCGACCGCCTCGAGGTCGTCGAGCAGTTCAGTCATCGAGGCTCGGGTGGCGTCGATGGGAAAGAAGGTCACCTTGAGCCCGTTGTCATGGGCGTACTTGGTTGCCTCGATCGAGGCATCGATGGCCCGTTCGACCGGCCACTGATAGGCCTTCTCGATGAGATGATGGCTGGCCGGGACTTCCATGACCACCCCAGTCACACCAGAGTCGATTGCCAGCTCGACATCAGCCACCATGCAGCGGCTGAATGCGTAGATCTCGGATGGCAGGTCCGCTGCCACGATTCGATCAACAGCTTCTTTGTCAGCCGGAGAGACAGCGGGGAGACCAGCTTCGATCCTATGAATGCCTGCCTCGGCAAGTGCCTCGGCGATCCTCAGCTTGTCATCTGCGGAGAACTCGATCCCTGCCTGTTGTTCGCCATCCCGGAGCGTCACATCGTGCACCTGGACATTGTCCGGGATCTGAAACTCCTCCGTTACCTCGGGTAAGTAGTTCCACGGACTGGAGAACCACTTGTCGGTTTTCCACTGCTCTGTGCCCACCAATACTGCTCCTAACCCGTTCGACAGGATGATCCTGCATCATATACGATCCGTCCTCGATCTTCCCAAATCACCGGAGCACACTGACAAATGGGACCGCGAATCTTATGGATTGGAGGGTATGGCTCCGAAAAGAGTGCCCATGGCGTAGGTCTGGCCGCGTTCCGGCGCGTAGTGGAAACCGAGAGCGATGGTGAAGTCGAGGTCAAGATCAATTGGAACATCATGGACGAAAGACGGCCAAATACCGACCTGTTGAAGCTTGTCGAAGACGGCGAAATGTTTCTTTGCTACTTCTCGTCGAGCTATCTCGGTGGGCGTGTTCCCGAGCTCAACGTTCTGGAGACACCTTTCCTTTTTGAATCTCTCGAATCAGCGCACCAGGCGCTCGACGGATCGCTTGGGGACACCCTGAGGCAAGCGGTCCGCACCTCGACCGGATTCGAGGTGCTTGGATTCTGGGACAACGGTTTCCGCCATCTCACCAACCGACTCCGCACGGTCCGTTGCCCCAATGATTGCGAGGGCATGAGCGTGCGGATGCAGCCGAACCCTATTCACGAGGAGCTCATCCGATCCTGGGGCGGTATTCCGGTGGCGGTCGAGCTCAGCCATGCGATACGTCTGATAGCCAGTCTCGAAGTCGACGCCCAGGAGAATCCGCTCGCTAACACAGTCGCCTACGGGGTCGATCAGGTTCATTCACACGTCACGATGACCGGGCACCTGTATGGGGCACGAGGTCTCTTTGCTCATGGCCCCACCTTCGAGGCTCTACCGCCCCAGCTTCGACAGGTGGTCGAGGGGGCGGTCCGAGTAGCGATCGACGAGCAACGGAACTCGGCACGGGATCTGGAGACCAGCCTCCGTGTCAGGATGGCGTCGACAGGGACCGAGTTCGTCGACCTCACAGAATCGGAGCGAAACCTATTTGTCGAAGCGTCGTCACCGGCGATCGCGCTGGCCCACCAGAACGTTCCCGAAGAGTTGTTCGAGCTGGTCCGATCATGAGTGAAGGGCCTCGCCAACGCATCGTTGTCGTTACCGGTGCCGCGATGGGCATCGGGCGCGCAACGGCACTCGCCTTCGGAGAAAAGGGGGACTTCGTCTACGTCCTCGACATTGACCTTGAGAAAGGGTCTGAAGTGGCCGGTCTCAACGAGCACGCCAGATTTGTTCGCTGCGATGTCACTTCTTCCGAGGATGTTCGCGATGCGATAGGACAGATTGGTGAGGAATCGGGGCATATCGACGTGCTGGTCAACAACGCCGGGGGTTTCCCGGCACAGCGCAGTTTGGAAGAAACTTCGCTTGATGAGTGGCGTCAGATCATCGATCTCAACCTCACCTCGGTGTTCCTCATCACCCAGGCTGCCCTTCCGTTGATCCGTCAATCTGAGGAGGGGCACATCATCAACATTGGGTCTCTTGCCGGACAGCTCACGAGCTACCGCACTTCCCCGCCCTACGCAGCGGCGAAAGCCGGCGTCCACAGTCTCACTCGTGTCATGGCGGCGGAACTGGCGCAGGATGGGATAACGGTCAATGCACTGGCACCGTCTGCGGTGATGACTGAACGCATTGAGAGGCTGCGTGATGAGAAAGAGAGACAAGCTACTGCGGCCACTATCCCGTTAGGCCGTTACCAAAGCCCTGCCGAGGTGGCCGAGTGGATCCTGTTTCTGGCATCGCCGGAGGCCGGGTTCATGACCGGGCAGACCGTTTCGGTAAACGGCGGTAGGTTCATGACGTGAGGACAGTGAGGTGTTGACTTGGCCAGGCTGATCAGATTCGACGAGGCGGATCCGGTTGAGCGCGGTGACGGGATCGAGAGTGTCCGCCTGACTCCAGATCCACTGGAAGGTCAAGCCTTCACGATGGGGGTGACCAGTTTTCCGCCCGGAGCCAGCATTCGGCTTCATAGCCACAACACGGTGGAACAGGTGACGGTGATCGAGGGGGAAGGGTTGGCCGAGTTGAACGGTGAACAGGTACCGGCGCGTCCCTACGACACGACACAGATTTCTCCCGGCGAGCTCCACCGTTTCATCAATACCGGGTCGAAAAGGATGCGGATCCTGTGGGTCTACGGAAGCACCGAGGTCACCCGAACCTTCGCCGACACCGGGGAGACGGTTGAGCAGTTTCAGCAGTGAGGTTTGCACTCGAACGGCTTGAAGCGTTCGTAGTAAATATTCTGGTCAGACTTGATGTCCTACCTGAGCACGCCGAGATAACTGCTCTGCGTCTCTTAGACGCAGATCTGCGTGGGCGCAACGGTCATGGGCT
>Ga0255057_10001847_pt1 | contig 11605 bp, 11 predicted proteins | sample Cases_109_6_MG_FD_189022 | JGI IMG/M metagenome (GOLD analysis project Ga0255057, IMG submission 189022) | Seawater microbial communities from Amundsen Gulf, Northwest Territories, Canada - Cases_109_6 | ecosystem: Environmental > Aquatic > Marine > Gulf | place: Canada: Northwest Territories... | reverse complement strand
AGAGGTAACGAAGGTCATTGTGCGGGAACCACTCAATCGCGCAACGATACTCTGCGTGATGCACCCGAACTACGCGTCACGACGGTCCGTCCCTGTAGTAAGATTCCATCCGCCACCACAGAAGCCCGCACCGACGTTCGCGCCAAGGCGCGGCTAGCGTCGAAACGAAGGAGGTATCCAATGTCAGTTCGATTAGGAGACGAAGCCCCCGACTTCACCCAGGACTCAACCGAAGGGTCGATCAGCTTCCACGAGTGGGCCGGAGACAGTTGGGCGGTCCTGTTCTCGCACCCGAAGGACTTCACACCTGTCTGCACCACGGAGCTCGGGCAGGTCGCGAAGCTGAAGAGCGAATTCGAAAAACGGAACGTTAAGGTCATCGGTCTCAGCGTGGACGCCGTCGAGTCCCACAAGGGCTGGGCGAAGGACATCGAGGAGACCCAGGGCGTCGCGCTCAACTTCCCGCTCATCGCCGACCACGACCGCAAGGTCGCCCAACTCTACGACATGATCCACCCGAACGCCGAAGCGACGGCCACGGTGCGATCCGTCTTCGTCATCGACCCCAAGAAGAAGATCCGCCTGACGCTGACCTACCCTGCGCCGACGGGACGCAACTTCGCCGAGCTGTTGCGTGTCATCGACTCTCTCCAGCTCACCGAATACGAGAAGGTAGCGACGCCGGCCAACTGGCAGGACGGCGATGAGGTTGTCATCCTGCCGACGATCTCCAACGAAGACGCCGACAAGATGTTTCCGAAAGGCTACAAGGAGCTGAAGCCGTACTTGCGGATGACGCCACAGCCCAACAAGTAGCGTACAGCGGCAAACGAAAAGGCCCGCTCTCTGGAGCGGGCCTTTTTATGTCGAGCTTCGTCTAGCGTCTAGTCGGCGCCGCCGGCGGGTACCGCATCAGAAGCCTTCTTTCGATCCGCCCACGCCTGACGGTCGGCTGCCGTCGCCGGTTTGTGTGCTGCGTCCGCCGCGGTGAACACCGCGGTCCAGGCCGCGAACTCCAGCAGGATACCGTCGGGGTCCTGGAAGTAAAGCGACCTGACGAACACGTCCGGGTTCATGTCCTTGCTGATCTGAAACCGGCTGTTGTCGTGGTTGACGACCTCTGTCGTTTTGACGCCCTTAGCCTGCAGCTTGTCGCGATACTCCTCCATCTTCTCAGCGGGCACGTTGAAGGCAACGTGGTTCATCGATCCGACCGCAGTGACGATATCGCCTTGCATCGGCATCGCTCCGGGAGACGAGACGCCCGGCACAGCATCCGGTGAGTTCGGGAACCAGAAGAAGGCCAGCGAGTCACCGTTCCCAATGTCGAAGAAGAAGTGCTGCCCAAGATCCATCGGCAGGTCGAGCGTCTTCATGAGCGGAAATCCGAGCACATTCGTGTAAAAGTCGACTGTGCGCTCCATATCGCTGCAGACCAGCGCCAGATGGTTGATCCCCGTAATCGCGAACTCTGAGTTCTCTCGTGACATCGTGATCTCCTCCCGCTATCTGAACGAATTATATCACCGGACGAATCGCTCGATGGCCACACGAAGCCGTCACCATCCTATCAAGGCTACGAGCGCCAACCTCGGCGGAGGTCTTAGGGGGAAGAGCCCCCTAAAATTCCTATGGGTGGTCGGGAGGGCACCTTAACCCGAAGTCCTTCTCCGAGAAGGACGAGGCCAGACGCCCTCACTCTTGATGGCCGTCACACGCCGTGATAGCGTCTGGCCCATGTCAACTCCCGAAGCCGTCCAACGCGAGTTCGTCGTACGCGCCTCCGCCACCGGCAGCGTCAACCCAGTCGGCTATCACCCGTGCCAGGGGCTGTACCACTCACCATCCGGTGAGCGCCCGAAGACCGCCTTCATCGCCACGCACTACAACGTCGACTTCTCCGAGCACTACCTTGGGCCGTTGATGGCCGAGCGCGGGTTCGGCTTCCTCGGTTGGAACACCCGCTACCGGGGCGCGGAGGCGTGGTTCATGCTCGAACACGCACTCATCGACATCGCCTCGGGCATCGAGTGGTTGCGCGAGGAGGCGGGCGTCGAAACCGTCGTGCTGCTTGGCAACTCCGGCGGCGCGTCACTGATGGCCGCTTACCAGTCGCAAGCGACCGAGCCGAACATCGAGGCCGTCGCCGGCGGAAGGCTACCGCCGGCCGTCGCCGAACTACCGCCAGCCGACCTCTACATCTCGCTTCAGGCACACTCAGGGCGACCCGAAGTGATGACCGCCTGGATGGACCCGTCGGTCACCGACGAGACCGATCCGATGTCGGTTGACCCCTCTCTCGACATGTTCAACAAAGAGAACGGACCGCCCTACTCGTCGCAGTTCATCGAGCGCTATCGCGCCGCACAGGAAGCTCGCAACCACCGGATCACTGACTCGGTGCTGACCGAACTCGACCGCGTTCGCGACGCCGGCGGCTACGACCGCATCTTCAACGTCTACCGCGTCTGGGCTGACCTGCGAATGCTCGACACATCGATCGATCCGTCCGACCGCCCCGCCAACCAGTGCTACCTCGGCAACCCGAAGACGGCGAACTACGGGCCGTACAGCGTCGGATCGTCGAACACGCTGCGAACGTGGCTCTCGATGTGGAGCCTACGCACGTCGTACTGCCGCGGCGAGGCGCACCTTGCACGGATCACTCTTCCCTCGCTCGTCATCCAGAGCACCGGTGACACCGGCGTCTTCCCATCGGACAGGCAGCGGATCTACGACGCACTCGCGTCCGCCGACAAGCTACTATACACGTGCGCGGGCGACCACTACCTCGTGACACCAGCCAGCGCTCGCCCCGAGATCGCGGACCTAATCGCGAACTGGGTCAGCGACCGCGGCCGCTCACCCTAAGCGACGCTACTAGCGCCGCCCCGACCGTAGTGCGAAGCATGCTTCGCCCGGCCTGCGGCCTCCCAACGACACCGCGCGCGGCGCGATCCGCGCCATCACCGTAGGGGCGAAGCAAGCTTCGCCCCCCGGCTACTCCTGGTAGTACTCCTGCCCCAGGTGCGTGACTTGCTCCTCGCCCATCATCCAGCGGAGCGTGTTCTTTAGCTTCGTCTGCTGGATGAACAGGTCGTGCTCCGGGTACACCTCCGGCGCGTGCTGCGGGCTCTTGAAGTAGAACGATAGCCACTCCTGGATACCCTTCATCTCCGCTCGCTGAGCGAGGTCCATGAACAGCGCCAGGTCCAGCACGATCGGCGCGGCCAGAATCGAATCGCGGCACAGGAAATCGACCTTGATCTGCATCGGGTAGTTGAGCCAGCCGAAGAGGTCGATGTTGTCCCAACCCTCTTTGTTGTCGCCGCGGGGCGGATAGTAGTTGATGCGTACCTTGTGGTAGATGTCGCCGTACAGCTCTGGGTACAGGTCCGGCTGCAGAATGAAGTCCAGCACGCCCAGCTTCGACTCTTCCTTCGTCTTGAAGCTCTCCGGGTCGTCAAGCACCTCACCGTCGCGGTTGCCGAGAATGTTCGTCGAATACCAACCATTGATGCCCAGCATGCGAGCCTTCAGCATCGGCGAAAGCACGGTCTTCAGCAACGTCTGGCCCGTCTTGAAGTCCTTGCCGCAGATCGGCACGCCCTTGTCGTTCGCCAGCTTCACGATCGCCGGAATGTCGACCGTCAGGTTCGGCGCCCCGTTCGCGAAAGGAACCCCTTCCATAAGAGCGGCGTAAGCGTAGAGCATCGAGGGCGTGATCGTCTCGTCGTTCCCTTCCATCGCCGCTTCGAAGTCCTCCAGGTTCATATGCGCCGGTCCCTCCCGCACGAAGATCTCAGTCGAAGCGCACCAGACGATCACCAGCCGATCGCACCTGTTGGCCGCTTTGAAGTCGCGGATGTCTTTCCGTATCTCTTCCGCCAGATCCAGCTTGGTTCTCGCCGACTTCACGTTCGAGCCCTCGAGCCGCTTCACGTAGTAGTTGTCGAACACCGCGGGCATCGGCTCGATCCGCTTCAGGAATCCGCCGATCGGCTCGATGTGCTCGTGGCGATCGAGGACGCCACACCTTACAGCGGCGTCGTAGGCGTTGTCCGGGATCGGATCCCAGGCGCCAAACACAAGCTGGTCCAGCCCCGCCAACGGCACCAGCTCATTGATCAGTGGGCTCCGTTCGTCGGTGCGCTTGCCCAGCCGAACCGTGCCCATCTGCGTCAGCGAACCGATCGGTCTGCCGCTGCCCTGCCGCGCGTGCTCCACGCCGGCGAGGAACGTCGACGCCACCGCGCCGAGACCGACCAGCATCACGCCGACCTTACCTTCTGCGGGAGCGAGCGTCGGCGCCTGCGTTTCCACGAAGTCCTTTGCCTCCACTACTACACCTCTTTCGCGGGCGAGCGACATCAACGGCTGCTGCCACTGAGCCGGAATCCTCCCGGTGCTCGCCCAATGCTCAACCGTGCTCTGACGGCGGCCAAGGAGGCTCGCCAGCGCTGTCTGCCCGCCGAAGCGGCGGATAACTCGTTCAGCGGGGTTGAGTTCGTCATTCATGCGCTCATAATAACGATAATTTCGTTATTATGCAAGAAATACGTGCGTTAGCCGTTGATCGAGCGTAATTGTGCCGCGCCTAACCGATCGACGCTAGCTCAGCTTCGATCGCCGCCTCGAGCTTCTTCGGACGGAACCCCATCGGACCCGGCGCGCCCTGGAACGCCACCCTGCCGCCCTTACCGATGAGGTAGAGCCGGTCCGGCAGGGCGCCGTATGCCTTGGCGATTCGGTCGTCGATCGAGTCGATCACGACCGCCATCCGGATCTTCAGCCGCAGCGCGCAGGTAACGGCGACATCGTGCCGCTCTTCATCGGTCGTCGGATCGTTGACACGAATATCCATATCGCGGTTCACGCTCACGACCCAGCCCTCTTCAGGATGCGCCTCGCGGATGTACACCACGCAGAACGCTACGCGTTCGCCATACCGTTCCCACATTTTGTGCAAGGCGCCCAACTGGACCCGGAACGGCGGTCAGGTGTACGACCCGAAGATCAGGGCCACCGGGCGATCGTCAGCGACCTCCGACAGGTTGAACGTCTCTCCGGTGAGCCGCTCATCGCCGTCGCTGAAGTCGTAGACCGGCAGCTCGAAGTCGAACGCGACGCCCCCCTCTTCCAGATTCGGCGTCGACAGGTCCCGCATCTCGGGATCGTTCGCCAGGTCCACCGGCGTCTTCGGCGAATCCTCCGGCGTGATCGACTTCCAGTCGAACTTCATCTCGGGTTTTCGTTCTGTAGCCATCGAACACCTCTTTCAACAGAAATCATACCCCGCCGACCTTGTCGACGCCCAAACATCCACCTTGCTCCTTCAGTATCATTAGCTCGCGATGCATGGCGAAGCCGTTCTCAAACGCTTCTCGCTGGGGGAGCACGACCTCCTCGGCGCGGGCGGCGAGTCGCAGGTCTACGCGCTGGACGACAAGCACATCCTCCGCCTCTACCGGCAACCCGCCGACCCGGAGTACGTTGCGAGCCTGCACGAGTTTTACCGCGCGCTCGATGGAGTGACGTTTCCGTTCGCGCTTCCGTTCATGGAGGAGGTCGGCGACGTCGACGGAGCGCTTTACGCGGTCGAAAAGAGGTTACCTGGCGTCAGCCTTACGCAGTACCTGGAGGAGGCGAACGGCGATGCTCGAAGCCAGTCGCTCGCCAACTATCTAGCGGCTGCAGCGCACATTCAAACCATCCCCATCAACCTCCACGAGTTCGGTGAACTCCTCACGAGCAACCCGACCCAAAGACCTGCCTGGCCGGAGTATCTCGCCGCCCGCGCCCACGAGGTCCTCTCCAGCTATTCGCACCTCTCAACCGACGTTCCGGCTCTCGACAGCATCGTCCAATCGTGGGAAAAGGATCTGGAGATCGTCGCAGACGTCGCAAAACCGAGGCTCGCGCACGGCGACTACTTCCCCGGCAACGTCATGGTCGACGAGAACGGCGAAGTGACGGCCGTCATCGATTTCAGTCCGACGACCGATGCCGGCGACCCGAGGCTCGATCTCGCCTGCGCCCTCATCTTCATCGAGGTCGACGCCAGCTATCGGACTGACGACTCGCCGTTGCTAGCCCGGTTGCTCCGGGAGCGGGAGGACGCGCCGGCGACCAGGGTTATAGCGGTCTATCGTACCTTCTACTCGCTCTACTTCTCTGGCGCTAAAGAACACGACCCACAGTTATACGAGTGGTGTGTCGCCAACCTAGCCGGTTCTTAGCGGCTACGAGCAGCCCAACTTCGGGAATCCGGCCTATCGATCGACTTTGACTTGCCCGAAATTCATCCCGGAGAGCCTGACACCCTTCCTCGGGCTCTGGAAGGTTATGCTGACCGGATCGGGCGGGTCACCATCGTCTTTCCTGTTGGAGGGGTTACGTCCCGCGAACAGTTCCCAGGAGAAGGCGAGGCTTCGGTTCGCCTGGACTGCGCTGACCACCCAAAGGCGAACCTCCTTCTTCTTATCCATCGGCCAGTCTTTTTCGAGGTGGTCGATCTCTTCAGACTTCATTCCGTGCTTCGCCAGTGCGCCCTTGAGCCAGTCCGAGAGATGAGGGTCGATGCAGCTGTCGTCACTTATGTTATCGACGCCCTCCGCGGCGAGCGCCTTTGCAAGCGTCTTCGTGATGTTCGTCTCTCCCGTCTTGATGGAGTGAATAAACGTCTTGAGGCTGCTATATGCGGGCATCATTTCCTCCTACTACGCTTCTTCTCGCCGGACGGCGACCGTTCTGCTCGATCGGACTTTGAATATACGCGCGCGTTCGGATCACTCCCACCAGCGAACCTCATACAGCCTCGCCGGCTCCTCGAACCCTCGCAGGGAGTGCTGGCCCGTGTCACTGTACACGAAGCCCTTTCCGGCCGTGAGTCCTCTCACCACATCAGAGACCAGCACCTGCCCGGAATCGGCAGCGTCGCAGATCCGGCGAGCCAACTGGACCGCCGTGCCGAAGAGATCGTGCTCCTCAGCCACCGGCTCACCTGTATTCACGCCAATTCGCCCCTCAAAATGCCACCGGCGGGGGTGACAGCGCGCTATCGTACTTTCTACTCGTTCTACTTCTCTGGCGCTAAAGGAAGATGACCCACCGTTATACGACTGGTGTGTCGCCAACCTAGCCGGGTCTTAGCCGCTACAAGCGGCCAAGACGCTGGCGCCCACGAGACGGCGCCCGCCCGACAGCGCCACGACGCGCCTGGCCGACGACGGCCGCCTACGTATGGCGGCAGACAAGAATACGGCAGGCCCTGCTGCAGAGGCCGATCAGATACCGGTTGCCGTTGCCGGCGAACCCGAGGGGAGGGGTGTCCCGGGCCTGACCGGCCCATGAAGCAGGACCTGCCGCGACTGGGCGCGGACGCTAGAGGCTAGTTGTAGTCGTCGAAGCGGTCCTTGCGGCCCGCAATGATCTGGTGGAGCTCGATTTCAGGAAAGCCTTCGCGGTGATAGCCGCGGGGACCTTTAACGGAACCGACGAACCAGCCGCCTACCCGCGAGAGTGGCCGGACTGCCGCTCTGAGCGCTGCTCCAATAGCAGGGATAGGGCTGCGTCCGCGTGCCACTCGGGGGACCGTGGTCTGTTGTGCGATCCTCATGTCTGCCTCCTTTCCGCTAGATTGCTGCGTCTAATAGCAATCTACCGGTGAAGGCTATAGGCGGGCATCGGAAGAAATACCCATTCAGGCCAAATCTGCCTGCGGGATCAGGCTGGGTTATGAACTGGCTATGCGCCTACTTAGCTAGGTAGCTGCTTGCATCGATGCGAGTACGGGACGACCTCCGCGATGCGCGCTAGCGTGCTTCGCCGTCAGGGACGCAAGGCCCGAAGACGCCAGCAGCCTGATCGTAGAAAGTAGCGTCCGTCTGAAAGAGGACGACCACGACTTGTTTCCCGGTGTCAGGATCTCTTTCTATTTGATGGGAGCCACCCGGGAGCTCGCCCGGGGCCTTCTGGCATTGCCAGTAGTACTTGATTGGCATCGGCGTACCATCGTCTAGTTCCTGGCGGACCGCTACGCGGATGGCGTGGGTCAGGCTATCTCGCCCAGAATCCGAGTAGTTTTTGCCCCAGTAGGCAACTACCGCTTGCCGGTTTCGGTCAGTGTCTTGGTTGGGTCCGTGGCCCCGAGCCTGATCGTCCATGTACAGTTGGCCGATAGTCTTTGCGGTGAAAGCCTGTACCTGTGGAGCACCGAATATCTGGTCTAGCTTATTGGCGAAGTCCTTCATGTCGTCATCGATAACGTTGATCTTCACCCGATTGACTTCCATTTTACGGGCGAAGTCGAACGGGTCGCGTTTTTCCTCGAGGCGCTTCTTCACGAAGTCGCGTGCGTCCGGCGACTTCGCTAAGTACTCGAACCTCCAGTCCAGTGCGGTCTTGACCCTGTCGACATTGGGCATGAAACCCATGAGTTTCCCCTTTCTGCTACTCGGCCATCAGTCCACGCTCGAAGGCGTAAGCCGTGGCACCAGCTCGGTTCGTTACTTCCGTTTTGACGAAGATGTTGCTCATGTGGCGCGCGACCGTCTTGATGCTGAGGACGAGCTTGTCGGCGATCTGCTGGTTGCTGCGTCCCTGGGCGACCAGACGAATCACCTCAACCTCCCTTGTGCTGAGACCACCCGGATTATCGGTTTCTCTCGGCGTGGACACCGGTATGCCTTCTTGCAAACTTTCGGCAAGACCTCGCGCCAGGCGCAGGGACGGGTCCATGCCGATATCCTCGAAAACACGCGCGGCGTCCAGTATATACGCTGCAGCACGTGGCTTGTCACCCTTATGGGCCCGTGACGCCAGCATTTCGGCGTAGCTCAACAGAGTCAGGCCTCGCTCTGGCAACATTCCGGCGCGGTCTGCGATATCGAGAGCCTCGTCGAAGTGAGCTTGCGCCTGAGACCATTCTCGATTGTCCGCCTTAATGACGCCGAGAACCCGCGGTATCAGAAACCCCCAACCAGCGGAGATCACAACGCCGCGTTCCGCGGCGAACAGGAGCGGTTCGTACTGCGCCGCGGCGAGCTGACTGTCCTCGAAATAGTGTGCGGTCTCGGCAACGGAGCAGTACGCCCCAACTGACTCGATGTCCTTTCGGCCGGTCGCCTTTAGGATCGGGGTTAGCGGCATCAAGAGCTGCCGCGCCTCGTCGGCCTGGCCGGCGGTGGCCAGGATGAGGGAGCGGTAGATGGTAGCTAATCCGACTATGAGAGGCCCCGGCTCCTCGACAACGTTCCCTGGCTCGGCCAGCACAGTAATCGCGTCCTCCGCCTCATCGAACGCGCCACGAAAACAGCGGCCGGCCGCCAGAGTCGGCAGAAACACGATTGGTCCCCACGGATAGCTTGAGCGGCGGGCCGCGGTGAGCCCTTCGGCGGCAAGCCGTTCGACTTTGGCGAAGTTCCCGCGACTGTGGTAGACGTTGATCAGATAGGCGACTCCCAGAGAGTGTTCTCCCCAGTCCTGGGTACGCGCCGTCACCTCGCAGGTTTCCTCGGCATGGGGTGTCACGTCCTCTAAGCGTCCGCTCGCCAGCAGGACGCTACAGATGCGAGGCAGCGGCCATCCCAGGAGCCACAGATCGCCAACCTCCCGCGCGAAACGAATGCTTCTCTTGAAGTCTTCGAGAGCCTCGTCCAACGCCAACGCAGACGTCTGAACGAGCCCGCGATTCGCTAACGCTTCCGCACACAGCCGGTCGTCGTTAGCCTCGAGCCCTACCTGCACGGCTTCACTCCCTACTCGAAGCGCCTCTTCGAGTTCGCGGCCATGCCAATGTGCTTGGCTCATCGTCCACAGCGCAGTACCGCGCAGCTCAGAGTCGGTCCGATCGACATTCTCGAGTGCGCGTTCCAGCGGCGCCAGATCTATTGCGGACCCGAAGGGCACTGGAGAGATGCCCAGGTACCTCCGGACCTTGAGCGTCTCGCCACGGACCACTCCGGCGGCGTCGCTGGTCGCAGTGTAGCCCTCGATGGCGCGCTCGCAGTGATGCATGCTGGGACCGGGGTCGAGATCGTGGTAGTAGGCGAGCGAAGCGGCGAGGTGGAGTTCGGCTAGGTCGTGCTCAGAGAACTCATCGGCAGCTTCCGCCGCGTCAATTGCCGCATCGTACATCCGCGCAGCCTCACCCCAGGCGAAGACTGCGAAAGCCTGCTCGGCGGCGCGGCGCGAGAATTCGATCACATCGGAGCCGTCGGCCAGCGGCCCCGATCGACGAAGGTGATCAGCGATCTCCGGAATATGAAGGTCGAGGGCGTCTGCGTGAATACGTTGGATGGCTACGGCGATCCGACAGTGGATGTCCTGCTGACGGCTGACGCTGATCGACTGATAGAGGACGCGGCGGATCAAGGGGTGAGCAAAGCGGAGCAACGTTCCTTCGTTCTGGAGAAGTTGTTTACGAACCGCTTCGTCGAGTGGCGACAGGGCCGGTTCGCGATCCGATCCCATTGCGGCGAACAGTGTCTCGGGGTCGAACAGCTCCCCAATACAGGCGGAGAAGTCGAGCAGGGAACGGATCTGGTCGTCCAGCGACTCGATCTTCGCTCGTATGGCGTCGGTCACCTGCTCTGGAATCTGGAGTTCCGTGGAATCGCGCACCGAGACGAGTGAGCCGCCTTTCTCGGCGATGCCACCACGCTCGATCAGGTTGGTGACTGCGACCTGGGCGAATAGCGGGTTCCCGTTAGTCGCTTGCGCAACCGTCGAGATCAGCTGATGAGAGGGACGGCCGCCGGTGATGCGTTCGATGATGTCGCCCAGCTCGGGCTCGCCGAGGCCGCGGAGCGATAGCCGCTGACAGCGGCCATCGCGCTCCAATCGATCGATGGCGCTACGAAGCGGAGGATCCACCTCGTCGGTCCGATAGGTACAGACTACGAATATCGGCAGATTTTCGCCGAAAGCCTCATCCGCAAGAGCGAACATGGTATTGGTCAACACGTCAAGCGACGGGCCATCGATCCAATGAATGTCCTCAAGTAAGAGCACGAGTGGCCGCTGGCGACTGACGTTGGCCAGGAGTTGTTGGACGGCGAACGTCAGGCGCGCTCGTTCAGATCCGGCTGCTGCGGAACCGGATGGGTCGCCAGCGTCTTTGCCGAGCAGCCGCCGGATAAGGCTTGCCTCGGCGGGATCGAGCGCCGCCACGCATTTCGGGTAGTGTAGAGCGCATGACCGAACGACCTCGGCAAACGGAAGATAGGGAGCATCGGAGAACTCGTAGCAATGACCTGTGACGATCGTTGACTTGCCCTTCGACATCCGCGGCACCTCTCGCAAAAGGCTCGTCTTGCCGACGCCCGGCTCACCGTCGATGAGCAGTTGACGCGGGTGACCCGCTGCTACGTCTAGCAGAGCAGCATCCAGAAACTCGAGCTCGGCGGTGCGGCCCAGGAGTGGGACGGTTCCGTCTGGAACATCGCTTACCATGCGTGCGGAACCGCGAAGTCGCTACATGCGAGCCTGAGTGCGTCGACGTTCAATTGTCCGACGCCGAGCGGGAAGTTGGCAGATTGACCTCCGATTTAGCTGACGTTCGGGCTCTATGCGTGTGCTTGTATGCTACTTGAACGATCAGAGT
>Ga0255057_10001846_pt1 | contig 11607 bp, 11 predicted proteins | sample Cases_109_6_MG_FD_189022 | JGI IMG/M metagenome (GOLD analysis project Ga0255057, IMG submission 189022) | Seawater microbial communities from Amundsen Gulf, Northwest Territories, Canada - Cases_109_6 | ecosystem: Environmental > Aquatic > Marine > Gulf | place: Canada: Northwest Territories... | reverse complement strand
ACGCTCTGGAGCCAGCAGCCAAAAGACGATATCTCCGCCCCTGGGTCCAACAAACAAAAGCACAGTCAGAAAACAACACATTGGATTGAACTCTCCCTGACCCGCAGAAGCTGGTCCGAAGACCAGCTCTGCGGGTAGATGAAGTCTTGGTTAAGTGATTTTCGAGTTACTCAGAATCTGCGGGCTCTGAAGATTCCGCAGGTGCTGCAGATTCCGCGGGTGGTGCTGATTCCGCGGGTGCTGCGGATTCCGCCGGTGCTGCAGGTGCAGCGGTGGCCATGGCTGGCTCCGACGAGCTCATCCCAGGCACCTTGTCTCGGTTGAAGTAGCCGCCGCCACCGTGCATGGCGATATCGGAGAACACCCCCAGGGCGACAAAGAGCCATTCCCACCACAGGACGCCACCCGGTGCCACGAGCACATAAAAGAGCGTGGTCCAGGGCAGGAAGATGATGCCCAGGATCGGCAAGAGGATGCCATTAAACGCGCCTAGGGCGTCGCCCGTCCAGCGCGCAGGCTGCACGAGCCACCAGGTGATACTGGCCACTCGCGGTCCCAAAAACAGTAGAATTGTAAAGAAACAACACATGTCTGATTCTCCTCCTAAAGAGATTCGTCGGTCTGGAAAGCCCTACGCAGAGCTCATGCCAGGCACGCGGTCGCGGTTGAAGTAACCACCACCTCCGTGCATAGCAATGTCAGAAAACACACCTAGCGCGATGAAGATCCAGCCTAGCAGGTCAACGCCACCCGGTGCAACAATCACGTAAATCAGGGTGGTCCAGGGCAGGAAAATGATTCCAAGGATCAGCCAGATGGCGCTGCCAAATGTAGCATTCCAGCGCGCGGGTTCCAAGAGCCACCAGGTGACATCGGCCACCCTCGGCCCCAAGAACAACAACAGAGTAAACACACAACACATACAAATTTCTCCTCTCTCAGTGCCCGCGGATTTTTGCCGGTGTCATTCGGATGATCCGGTCTGGAGCTCGAGCCTCAGCCCCTTTTTAAGTTCTTGCCTAATCGTAATCCATTAAAACCCGTAACCGCTTCGAAGTTGTGACCAGGCCGTCCATAGCTCACCGATCGGAACCCCTTTGGTGCTTAATCGAGCCCTATTCCGGGGCTTCGGTCTCCGCACCGTGGCTGAAGGCGCAAAGCCCCGCCTAAAAGCGCGTTGATCTTCCCAGAAGCACCTAAGAATAATCGATGGTCGCGTTCCTTACCCTCCGCAAAAATACGTAGGTCTCACATCTCGCAAGCCGCTAGTATGAGAAGCGTGAGATGCGCATTTGCCTCGATGTCACGGCGTCATCCGCGTGAGAAACTCAATCCGGACGTACCCAATTGCGCTCATGGGGGTTATCTTAGATTGAATAAATACGGATAGCGCCTAGCAACGCATAGGCTGCCTATCAAGGAGGGAAGATATCGAACTTATGTAAATTGCAATACTTGCACCAAGCCCCTAAGAATGCGTTGATAAGAGGGGCGCTTTTCCGGATCGACCTAATTCGAGGAGAAAATAGATGAATAACCGACCATTTGGAGTGACGGTACTTGCGGTTCTGGCTACCTTGGCAGCGATTTTTGCCGGTGTCCGAACGCTACAGTATCTCGGGATTGTCCCTATCACGATCGACTTCTTTATGACTGATCTCAGTTTCCGTACATTCAACCTATGGGGCGCCTTCATGTGGGGCCTGCTTACCTGGATCTATATCTGGCTGGTCAGAATGCTCTGGAACGTGGAGCCCGAAGCATGGCTCTTCCTAGCAGTAATTACGGTCTTCAACCTCGTCCTAGATTTCATCTATCTCGTTGGGGATGGAGACATTGAAAGTATCGGCGCCGGCTTCTTCCTGAATGCATTGATTTTGATCTACATCATGCTGCCAGGAACCAAGAAGGCTTTCGATATGGAAGCCATGAAGACGGCCGGGGAAGCACCCGCTGCGCCCCCACCCAGTGCCGGAACAGAGGGCTAATCCTTAGACTCTTGAGATTGCGGGAGACAGGCTCAAGCAAGCTAGAGATCTCAATTCTCCCGAAGAACATATGCAAAGTAAGAGAGCTGCCAAATCGGCAGCTCTCTTTTCTGTTTCTTATTCTTGCAGTCTAGTTCAGGCGGGTGTTGATGCGCGCATCTGGAATGCAGCTACCAAGCCCAGGATACCTCCCATTACTGCGAAGATGCCCAGCATAAACGGCAGTGCAAAACCGGCGATTACGGGGTTCGAGATCAAGAGAATGCCGAAGATGATGCTCAGCACACCCATAATCCCGGCTCCCCAACCCGCTCCCTGGAATGCCTGGATAAGCCCAACGACTCCAAAGATAAGACCATAGATCCCGAGGACCCAGATCATCGTTGCCGGTACCAAAATCGAAGCCCAGAGCGGGTGCTGAATGATCGCGAGCCCCGCAGCAATCCCTATTACGCCCAACAGGAGCTTCCACCCCCAGGCCGTTCGATCAACAAACAAGCTTACAAGGTTCACGATACCGGCTACCAGGAAATAGATACCCATAACCTGCACCAGCACCGCGGTGGTCATGCGCGGCTCGATGAGCAGCAGCACGCCAACAATGATGGCGGCGATGCCCTGTACTAAGACGAGCCACCAGGGGACCTGTTTCTCCCCTGCGGTTGCGGTTGAATCAGCGGTCATTTCTGCCATAAATACTCCTCCTCTTGATGTGAAATAGGTCTTTAATTTCGCCCTCGGCGCGATTATACACCGCTTTGATTGTCGCTCACGCGGTCCGGCCCCCAAAGGCAAAATTTAGGCAATTTTGACGATGACACGATGCCTACGCGGCATTATGCTCGTTGCCGTACAAGTCGCGAATACGCGGTTGGGCTGATCGACTCCAGTTGTTGTGGATTAGAATATGCTCGGTCGGGCAGAAAGCTGGCGCAAGGGGCAAATCCATCCGCGATTAGCAATTATTAAAGCGAAAGCTCCGCAACAGCGGAAGAGTGTGGCGCGGCGGAAATCAGCGCGCCGCTAAATTAAAGGAGAAGAATTCATGGAAGACGTACCAGCAAGCATGGAGCAACCACCCGATAGCGGAATTGAACCAACCTCGGGTGCTGAGCCAGAAGAAAGCGGAATGAAATGGTGGGTCTGGGCGCTCATCGGTATCGGAGCGCTAGTCCTGATTCTTTTTCTCATAGGTTTGTTCAATCAGGACGCCGAAACCGCACCAGCCCCGTCTACGGACGACTCATGGACACGGGTGCAAACCTCCGGCCGCCTCCGAGTCGGCACATCTGCAGACTATCCGCCCTTCGAGTATTACAACGAACAAGCTGCGATCGACGGATTTGATATGGCCTTAATTCGCGAGATCGGAAACAAGCTTGGAGTGCAAACGGAAATATCTGACTTTGCGTTTGCGAGCTTGCCGGATACTTTGCGTATTGGGCAGATCGATGTCGCAATGGCTGCTCTCTCAATCACCGACGATCGTGAGGCCGTCGCCGACTTTACCAACATCTACTATGTCGGCGAAGATGGCATTCTAGCTAATCAGGATTCGAGCATTGATGAAGTTACTTCTGCCTCAGATGTCGCAGGCATGAGGGTCGGTGTGCAAAGGGGATCGGTCTACGAACAGCTGGGACAAGCAAATCTTGTCGACGCTGGCTTTATCCCACAGCAAAATTTGATCCTCTACGACAAGGCCGATCAAATCATCACAGACCTCGAGCGCAATGCGCTGGACGTTGGAGCAATGGATCTGAAGCCTGCCATCGACTTCTCACAAAATAGAGGAGTCAAGCTGGTCGGGCAAGGCCTCAATGAGCAGCGGTTTGCCATCGCTGCGGTAAATGGTGCGACCGAGCTTATTAGCCGCATTAACCAAGCCCTGGTTGAGCTCCAGAATGAAGGAGTGATCAACAGACTTGCGCAAGAATACTTGGATTTGTCGCCAGACGAGATTATCCCGCCCCCCACTCCGGCACCCACGCCCGAGGCTTGCGTTGACGGTTCGGAGGTCGTACGAGACCTCAATTACGATTCGAATGACCTGGACAATCCTCCCGTTTTTGAGCCTGGTGAGAATTTCCAGAAGGGCTGGAGACTACGCAACACTGGGACCTGCACCTGGACATCCGCCTACTTTGCGGCTTATGTCCGTGGGAATACACCGGCTGCCCAGATGGGTGGCCAACCAACCCGCATCGTGGGTGAGGTCCAAACCGGCCAAACCTACGACATGTGGGTGAACCTGACCGCTCCGAACGAGGCTGGCGAATACGTGGGGTACTGGCAGATGCATGACGATGCCAATGCTGCATTTGGTGAGACGTTTGTGGTGGCGGCTGAAGTTCCTGGGCCGACACCTGTCCCGAGCGAGACGCCGACCCCGACCGAGGTACCGACTGGGACTCCGGAAGAGCCAACAGCCACCGGTGAGCCAACCGAAGAACCGACAGCAACGGAAGTTCCACCCGGAGCTACTGCGACCGAAGTTCCTCCGGATGCAACCGCAACCGAGATTCCGCCCGAAGCGACGGCTACCAGCACACCAGTGCCGGGAGCCGATGTCATGGATATCTTGTGGCAGTGGATCTCTCTGCAGGAGAGTAATCCTGCCGGGCAGTCGGTGATTGCCGATCCCGAGAACTACGATCTAGTGTTGTTGCCGGACTTCACCTTCACTGCAATGGCAGATTGTGTGAGTGTGGGTGGCACCTATGAGATCACCGCCACCGAGCTTGCCTTCGAAATTGAACCGTATGCTGCGATTGCGTGCCCTCCTGGCTCTCTGTCGGATCAGTACATCCAGCTACTGGGCGGAGCAGATGCCTGGGCGCTGATCAACGGCCAGTTCTTTATAGGTATCGGCGAGGGCGCAGCCGTCATGGGATTCCAGAATGAAGGACCGGCGCCAACGCCGTAATACAAAATGAATACGCGGGCCTCGTCTTCCCGGCGAGGTCCGCATCTTTCACGGAAGGAAGTGGCGCTACAGATCAATATTGAAAGACGAAACACAATCAACACCTATCCGAACCACATATATGAAGGAGATACAAGAAGATGAGTGAAGTACCCGTAGAAGTAATGGTTGCAGCGTTTCAGGATGAAAAAGGTGCAGATGCTGTGCTGAAAGAACTTAAAAAGGCCAAGCGCGAGAAACTAATCGGCATTCAGAACGCGGCCGTCCTCCGCAAGGATGAAAAAGGCAAGATTCACATCAAGGAAACTGGCGACTTCAGCGGTCGTCAGGGTGCCGCTATGGGTGCCGCGACAGGTGCCGCAATTGGCGTAGTCGCGGGCCCTCTGCTGGTTGTACCGGCAGCCGTTGGTGCACTGGTTGGCGGTCTGGCTGCCAAATTCCGTGATACCGGCTTCAAGAACGAACGCCTTGAGACGATCGGTGAAGGAATGACCCCCGGCTCCTCGGTCATCATCGCCATCGTTGAGCACAAGTGGGTTGAGCAGGTCCAGCAGGAGTTGGAAGAAATGCAAGCGGACGTGGTGACCGAGGCTCTGGCGGCCGACATCCATGAGCAGCTCGAGAAAGAGCACGATGTTGCCTACGACGCCATCGCCACCGAGCACAGCTTCTCAATGGAGCGGACGGCTGCTGGCGCAGATGAAGTCGAGAGCTCGAAAATTCTGGTGGATGACACTGGAGTCTACGAGAGCGAGTTCTACGCCACGCCGGAAGGCTTTATAGCGGCTGGGATGGTTTCCACTGAAGAAGGTTCGGCTGGCGTAGTGATGGCCGGAACATTCGAAGAGGATGATCAGGAGAGCCTGCCTCCTGCGGACGAAGATGGCGGCGAAGCAGCCGCACCTCCAACCGAATAAGTCGGGAACACTTTAACCGCAACAACCATACAGTGGGTCAGGGAAACGCATCCTGGCCCGCTAAGTTTCATTTGGGAAGCACAAAAGCTACGTTTTACTTGCATGTCTGCGTTAGCAAGTCCCAGGAGAGTTTCGATACGTGGTCTTCATCGCTCGCGGCATCATTTGGTACGGTCTCTATCTCTTTCTGATCCTTCTTCCCATTGGCACAGCCCTCGTTTCGAATCCTGATCGAACGGCGCCCTCTTTTCTCACTTCGCTAGGGATAGCAGCCGGATTTATCGGTTTCTCGCTAATGGCGCTGGAATTCTCGTTGATCTCGCGGATCGAATCCGCGGCGGAGCCGTTCGGAGAGGATTCCCTCCAGCTTTTCCACAACATCATGGGGGTTACTGCGCTGGGCTTTATTTTGGCGCACCCTACCCTGCTCATCATCTCCGAGTACCCGGCCAATTGCTGGCTCAACCCTTTTTCGGCTTGTGCCAATACGGCGACCATCACCGCATTCCTGTCGGTATTTGTGCTCATTTTGCTGATTGTAACTTCACTGTTTCGCAAACGGCTTGGCATCAAATACGAACTTTGGTACGTAATTCACGGCCTGTTTGCTCTTTTCGTCGTTTTCGCGGCGCTGGTCCATATCTTTACATTAGGCAGGTTCACGAGCGCGCCCATTATGAAAGCGGTCTGGATCCTCTATGCGGCGCTCGTGCTTACCCTACTCAGTTGGCACAAGATCTATTCACCTCTCCGCAACTGGCGTAGAAAGTGGAAGGTTGTCGAGAATAAAGCTGAGCGCGGAGGCGCACATACGCTGGCTCTCGAGCCCCTGGGCCACAAGGGATTCGAATTTATGCCAGGACAATTCGCGTGGCTCAAGACCGGGCGTACACCCTTCGGAATTGGCCAACATCCCATCTCAATCTCTTCAAGTAGTGAGGATCCTCCTGATGGCCGCGTGGCTTTCACCATCAAAGACCTGGGCGATTGGTCTGGCAAAGATGTTCCAGCCATCGAAACAGGAGACACCATTTGGGTAGACGGACCACATGGAGTGTTTTCTATCGATCGCTTGCAAGCGATGGGCTATATTCTCGTTGCAGGGGGCGTTGGGATCACGCCGCTGTATTCCATCTGTCAAACCATGGCCGATCGAGAGGATATTCGTCCGGTGGTCATGTTCTATGGTGGGCGTGATCTAGACAGTCTTACCTTTCGTGAGGAGCTGGAGGCGCTAAAGAATCGAATGAACCTGGAGATCATTCACGTATTGAGTGCTCCAGGTGATGACTGGACCGGAGAGCGCGGCTATGTCAATGCCGAACTGATGATGCGTTATTTGCCGAAGCAGTATCACAGGTTCAATTTCTTGATTTGTGGACCCAAACCGCTGATGGACGCGATGGATGAAGCCCTGCCAGATCTTGGCGTCCCGCGCGAAAGCGTCCTGACCGAGCGGTTCGACATGGGATAAGGGACCGGCAATAGGTTGAGGAGCCGCACCGGTCTCGCACCCAACATATGGAGACTGAATCATGCACCACGTGATCGTAAAAATATTTGCAGCTGGTTTGGCAATTCTTTTGGTCGTAGCCGCAGTGGCATTTGCTGCCATTATCGCTGCCTAGGGGGAGATCCAGGATGACATTATCTGAAAAAGTAGCGGTTGTGACCGGTGGATCCAGTGGGATCGGCGAGTCGATTGTTCGAGCTTTGGCCGTGAATGGCGCCAAGGTGGGAATCGGCTATCGGTCACACCCTGAGGCTGCCGAAGCGACTGCACAGCACATTAAGGATGAAGGCGGTCAAGCAGTTGCTATTCAGGGTGACGTTAGCGTCGTATCGGATTTGAAAAAGCTAATTGGAGGAACGGTGGAGGCGTTCGGGCGTTTGGATGTCATGGTTAACAACGCAGGCATCGAGACCCGCACCTCCACCCTGGAGACCACGGAAGCTGAATACGATCGTGTGATGGCGGTCAACCTTAAGAGTGCATTTTTCGGCACGCAGATTGCTGCAAAACAGATGATTGACCAAGGTGAAGGAGGCCGGGTCATCAACATCTCGTCAGTTCATGAAGATTGGCCCATGCCGGGCAACACTCCCTACTGCCTATCCAAGGGCGGAATGCGCATGCTGACTCGCACCGCAGGTGTTGAGCTCGCTCCCCACGGCATCAACGTTGTAGGCGTTGGCCCTGGAGCAGTGAGCACGCCAATCAATAAGGAAACCATGGCCGATGCTGAGTCGATGAAGGAATTGACCGACACGATTCCTGTGGGACGAATTGCTGAAACCTCAGAAATCGCGGATCTGGTGGCCTGGCTTGCCTCCGATGAATCCAGTTACATTGCTGGAACAACCATCTTTGTGGATGGCGGCATGATGCAGTTTAGTCCGGGACTTTGATGCAATTGCATCGACGCTCTCTGCTAATTCCATCGGTCTTGTATCTCTCGGCACTCATGGTCGCCGCCTGCGCCGAAACGGGTCCGGCTCCTGAAGAAAAGTGGGAGCGGTCGGCCCATGCGAAGGCCGAAGCAGCTGTGTTTACCAATTGGGACGATCGAGATCCCGCTGAAATCCCCGAAAGCTGTGCCAAGTGCCACAGCACACCCGGCTATCGTGACTTCCTCGGTGACGATGGGTCCGAGCCGGGGGTTGTCAATCAACCCGCGGCGGTCGGATCCACGATCGAATGTGAGGCTTGCCACAACGACGTGGCGATCGCCAAGACTTCTGCGGTTATGCCGTCTGGGAAATCCATAGAAGGACTCGGCAGAGAATCGAACTGCATGGAGTGCCACCAAGGCCGAGCCTCAGGTGTGCAGATCGAAGAATCCATAGAGGGCAAAGACCTGGATGCCATTGATACGGAGTTGAGCTTCATCAATATTCACAATAAGGCTGCCGGTCCGACTCAGTATGGAACCCTTGCGATGGGGGGATATGAGTATGCCAACCAGCCCTACGTTGAACGCTACGACCATACGCCGCAATTTAGCACTTGTATCGAGTGCCACGATGCGCACTCGTTAACTGTTCAAGTTGAAAGCTGCGGTGCCTGTCATGCGGGGGTGGAATCCTCTGCAGATCTATCAAGCATCCGAGTCACCGGTACTGACTACGACTTGGATGGGGATGTGAATGAAGGAATTGCGGCCGAGATAAAGTCGCTGCTTGGATTGCTACTGAGGCGAATGAATCTGTACGCGTTGGAGACAGAGGGAGTTGAGCTGCTGCAGTACGAAGATCGCCGGCCGTACTTTTTCGATGCGGCCGGGGAAGATTACTCCAGCTGGACTCCGCGTCTACTTCGCGCCGCCTTCAATTATCACTATGTAGCGAAAGAACCCGGCGGATACGCACACAGCAGCCGCTATCACCTACAGTTGCTTCATGACAGTTTGGAGGATCTGGGTACCGACGTTCGACTACTCACTCGCCCTGGCAGTTAGGAAAGAACCGCTCACCGCCTCGCTTCGCGCGGCGATAGAACAACAAGCAGTAGACAAATTGAGAAGCTTTTCAGTGGAGTCCATGTGACTAAAGCTAACGAATCCACCGCATCTAATTCCGAAACCATCCGTATCACCCGCGCGCAGCATGTGTTCGCGGATTGGATGACGGCGGTTCTGGTATACACAGTCATCCTCAACCTGTTTGTCGAATACTCCGACGCCTTCGTCATCGATTCATTCACAATCTCAGTCCTCACCGCGATTGTGCTTAAGGCTCTGCTCGTCATCATTCTTCGCTTCGAACATCGGGTTGCAGAATTCTTCAAAGCTCGAGAAGGTCGTGTCAACCGCGTCATTGGTATCATTTCGACGATTTCGATTCTCTTCTTCTCCAAATTCGTCATTCTTGAAGCCATCGACATCATATTTCGCGAGCACGTCGAAATCACTGGGTTCATCCCGCTGGTTGCATTGATCATCACCCTGCTACTCGCAGAGCTGGTCGTTCATCGGGTGTACGAACGTCTCGGCTATGTTGAGTAAAATGCAGGAGCAGGAAACTTCGCTAACCGCACATCGATGAGGCTTCATTACACAAAGGAGATTAGAAATGCCACTAAAAGAATATGAACCCGGAACTGCATTCAACGGCGTGATCGGTCGCACCTTCGACCAATCCGAACCGGCCTGGCCAAAGCCGCTGCGTGCCAAGGAAGGCGCGCCCAACGTGCTCTTCATCGTCTTGGACGATACCGGCTTCGGCCAAATCGGCCCGTATGGGAGTCCAATTGAGACGCCAAATATGGATGCTCTGGCAGCCGGTGGGCTGACCTATACCAACATGCACACCACCGCGTTGTGCTCCCCCACCCGCTCATGCATCCTGACCGGGCGCAATCATCACTCGAACGGACTGGCCTCGATTACCGAAGCCTCCACCGGCTACCCGGGCGCCAACGGATACATTCCATTTGAAAATGGCTTCCTATCCGAGATGCTTCACGTACACGGATACAACACATATGCCCTCGGCAAATGGCACCTGACACCTGCCGATCAGATCTCTGCCGCCGGCCCATACGATCGTTGGCCGCTGGGGCGTGGCTTTGAGCGCTACTACGGATTCCTGGGCGGCGAGACGCACCAATATTTCCCAGAACTGGTTTATGACAACCACCAGGTCGAGCCTCCGGCCACACCGGAAGAGGGTTACCACGTAACGGAAGACCTGGCCGACAAAGCAATCTCGTTTATCGCCGACTCGAAACAAGTGGCTCCAGATAAACCATTCTTCATGTACTTTGCGACCGGCGCCATGCACGCGCCGCACCACGTTCGAAAGGAATGGTCCGACAAATACAAGGGTCAGTTCGACGACGGATGGGAGGCATTCCGGGAGAAAGTATTCGCCAAGCAAAAGGAGCTGGGGGTCATTCCAGCGGAGACGGAACTCTCGCGTCACGACCCAGACGTCAAGCCTTGGGACGAGTGCACCGATGATGAGAAGAAGCTTTATGCTCGCATGATGGAGGTATACGCGGGTTTCCTGACCCATACCGACCACCATATCGGTCGAGTGCTCGACCATCTCAAGTCGATTGGCGAGTTCGAGAACACATTAATCATGCTGATCTCCGACAATGGAGCCTCGTCGGAAGGTGGCCCGACCGGATCGGTCAACGAAAACCTGTTCTTCAACTACGTGCCCGAATCGGTCGAGGAGAATCTGAAGCAGATCGACGAACTCGGCGGCCCAACGACCTTCAACCACTATGCTTGGGGTTGGACCTGGGCCGGCAACACGCCCTTCCGTCGTTGGAAGCGTGAGACTTACCGGGGTGGTATCAGCGATCCGTTCATCGTGCACTGGCCGGCGGGAATCAAGTCCAGGGGCGAGGTACGCAGGCAGTATGCTCATGCGATCGACATGGTGCCGACCGTGCTCGAGGCGCTTGAAATCGAGCCGCCCACGAGCATCAAGGGAGTCACACAGTCCCCAATCGAGGGTGTCTCATTCGCATCATCTTTTGGTGATGCAGAAGCGGAAAGTCGGCGACACACTCAATACTTCGAGATGATGGGCCATCGTTCGATTTATCACGAGGGCTGGCGCGCAATTTGCCCCTGGCCTGGTCCATCGTTTACCGAATCGGGGGGCATGTTCGGAGATCCGATCCCTGCCGAGAAGCTGACCGAACTGGACGCGACTTCATGGGAGCTGTACCACGTCGAAGAAGACTGGGCCGAGAACCACAACGTGGCCGAGCAGCACCGCGACAAGCTGATCGAGATGATCGGCATGTGGTACGTCGAAG
>Ga0255057_10001845_pt1 | contig 11610 bp, 8 predicted proteins | sample Cases_109_6_MG_FD_189022 | JGI IMG/M metagenome (GOLD analysis project Ga0255057, IMG submission 189022) | Seawater microbial communities from Amundsen Gulf, Northwest Territories, Canada - Cases_109_6 | ecosystem: Environmental > Aquatic > Marine > Gulf | place: Canada: Northwest Territories... | reverse complement strand
ACTTGCCACCAGGGTCTTCGTTGGGATGCAGCCGACGTTCACGCAGGTGCCGCCGAAGAGCTTCCGTTCGATGATCGCGGTCTTCATTCCCTCTTTGGTCATACGCGCGGCAAGCGATGGCCCAGACTGGCCGGTGCCGACGATGATCGCATCGAATTTTTCCGCCATGCCTGCTCTCCTTTATGGGAGGCCCGCCCTTACCCCTTAGACAGCCTAACGGAACTGATGTGTATATCGGAAATGATTTCGGTGAGACAATTACCCTTGGCTCTAGATTCGCGTCACAAAAATTTGTTCTGGCTCAGGGCCGATCCTCAGGACCTGAAATATGCCCTGGTTCCGTGCGCGGCGACCGCACCGGCAATTCGTTCCAGGGCCAGCACATAGGCGGCGGTGCGCAGGCTGATATCCTTTTCCCGCTTGCTTTGCCAAATCACGGTGGCCTGGGGTTCGAGGAATTCCCGGAGCCGCGATCGGACCTCGTCCTCGGACCAATAATATCCGGCCTTGTTCTGAGTCCATTCGAAATAGGACACGGTCACGCCGCCGGCATTTGCCAGGATGTCGGGAATGACGATTGTGCCCTTCGCTTCAAGAATCGCATCGGCGGCCGGCGTCGTCGGGCCGTTCGCCAGTTCCAGAATTAGGGGCGCCGAAATTCGGGCCGCATTCTCATCGGTGATCTGATGCTCCAGCGCGGCCGGGATCAGCAATTCGCATTCTTTTTCCAACAGCTGTTCGTTACTGATTTCCTCCGCTTTGCCATTGGTCGGCGCGCCTGAAACCGTCCGGTTCGCGGTCTTGTGTTCCATCACGGCGTAGGGGTCCATTCCGTCGGGGTCGTAAATGGCCGACTTCGAATCCGACACGCCGATAATCCGGAATCCGTCATCGTGGAGTAGTCTTGCGCAATGGAACGAAGCGTTGCCGAAGCCCTGCAAGACGACCCGCGTTTTGTCGGGCGAAACACCCAATTCCTTCTCCAGATGCCGCAGGATGATATAACCCCCGCGTCCGGTGGCGTCGTTGCGGCCGAGCGAACCGCCTAGCGCCAGTGGCTTGCCGGTAATCACGGCCGGCGACGGCTGGCCCACGATGCTGCCGTATTCGTCCGCCATCCAACCCATCACCATGGCGTTGGTGTAGACGTCGGGCGCCGGTATATCCCGATCCGGACCGATGAACCGCGCAAAGGCCATGACGTAGGCCCGGCTCAGGCGCTCCAACTCGGCGTGAGAGAGCTTTTTCGGGTCGACGCTGATGCCGCCCTTGGCGCCACCGTAGGGCAGATTGGCGACCGCGCATTTAAAGGTCATCCAGAAGGCCAAGGTCATCACCTCGTCAATATTGACCTTGGGGTGATAACGGATGCCGCCCTTGGTGGGTCCCCGGGTGTCGTCGTAGCGGCAGCGCCAGGCCTTGAACGAGCGGCGCGAACCATCGTCCATGCGCACCATGAGGCTGGCGGCCAGCGTCTCCTGTGGGTACTTCAACTTCTCCAGCACATCCGGGTCGACTTCCAGATGCTTGGCGGCCCGGTGCAACCGTTTCCGTGCCTTGGCGAACATTGAGCTGGCCATTGGATTCCTCCCGCCGGGTTCACACCTCATCCACGAGGCGGCTCGTTGGCCAAATTTTTCGTAACCCGCGCGGATACCATAACACCCACCAGCGGCCGCGTCGGCGATAAATGGCCGCGCCGGATGACACTCGGACCCGTCCCGGGCGCGCCTCCTATGGAAAGCCCTATAGGCCAGTTTCTCTAAAGGAAATCATTGAAGCGTTGAGCCATGGGCTGGCCTTGGGGGCTGCTTGTAGCCAAGAAGAGACTCAAGCCAATTCGTCCAGCAATTCCTTCGCTGCTTTGATACTGCGGGTGTCGAAGCCCTCAGTGAACCAGTTGTAGACAGGCGCCAGTAGATCGCGGGCGTCATCGCGCCGGCCCTGATCGAGCCAGACGCGGGCAAGGGAGGTAGCGGTGCGCAATTTCCACCATTTGGCGTCCTGCTTTTCAGCCAAAGCGATTGCCGCTTGAAACGAAGTCTCTGCATCCGCCGGATTGCCCTGATGCAGCAACAATTCGCCCCGAAATCGAAGAAGCTCGGGCTCAATCCAGTGCTCGGCTCCTTTTTTCACTTGCGCCAACCCCTTCGCGATCGCCTGTAGTGCTTCGTCAGCTCGACCCAAATCATGAAGCGATTGGCCGCGCATTAGCTGCGACGCCGGCTGAGACAATCCGAAATGGAGCTCCGTGGTCATCGCCAAGCCTTCTTCGATCTCCGCCAGACCGGCATCCGCCTTGCCGGACCGCCTCGACACTTCACCGCCAAACGGCTTGGCTGCCGCGATCCATATCGGCAGCGGAGGTTCGGCGGCGACCGCCAGGATTTCCTCGGTCGCCCGGCTCAACTCATCGGTATCGTCCAACAGCCACCACAAGAATGTTCCCGCATGCCAAAGGGTGTAGGCCAGCGTGTTGGCATGTTCGACCGCACGGGCCCGGGCCAACGCCTCCCGGCCCCGGGCAACCGCCTGATCCGGATAACCGAGCAAGCATAGGCTCAATGTCAGATAGCTGAGGATGGCGGCACCAAGATCCTGGCCGTAGCCGGAAGCGAGTGATGCGTGTTTGTCGGGATCGAATTCGGCCAGCGCCTGTTCGGTGTGAATCCGGCCAACCGAATGCTCGCCGTGAAACATGGCGGCGGCCCCGACGAGGCGGTGGCCCATCATGCGCGGGATCTCGTCCTGTTGGCGCCCGGCGAGGTCGAGAAAATCAGCGGCCATCGCACAGCTCTTGGTAATATCGCCACCGGCAAAATAATAAACCCATTGACCATATAGGACCGGAAAAATGCGCGCGGTTTCGTCAAGCTGCCGGCACAGGTCGAGCGCGCGCGTGCTCGCCCGCGCCATTTCAGGGGTCGAATAACCAACGGCGGCGATCAGCGGGTTCAGCAAGGTGATCAAAAGATCGAGCTCCCGAGCGTCGCGCGCGCCGCTTTCGGGCAGCGTTTCGATGAGTGCGAGGCCCTGATTGAGATGCTGGACCGCTTCCGTGTTAGCGGAACTTCGTGCCGCGCGCGATCCCGCTCGCAACCAATATTCGATGGCCTCGTCGTGTAGCTCAGCCGCCGTGAAGTGATGACCAAGAATTTCCGGCTCGGTTTCCGCGGTCTCGGGAAACTGCTGTTCCAGTACCTTAGCGATACGTCGGTGCAGATTCTGGCGCCGGCTCTTGAGCAACGATTCATAAGCCGCGTCCTGGACCAGAGCGTGTTTGAAAATGTAGACGGTGTCATCGCCGCCGCCGCGACGAAAGATCAACTCCGCCTCGATCAACTGGGATACGGCGTCCTGCAACTCATTGTCTTTCGACGGAACCAATGCGGTGAGCAGACGGTGGGAAAATTCCCTGCCGATCGCAGCACCCACTTGCGCCACCTCCTTCACCGGCGCCAAGCGGTCGAGCCGCGCCATTAGCGAATCCTGCAATGTGCTGGGAATGGCGAGCGGCGGCAGCGGGCCGTTAAGCTCGAAGCGGTCGGCCATTTCCTCCAGGATGCCGGATTCCATCACCGTCTTGGTCAGTTCCTCGACGAATAGAGGCACTCCGTCTGTTTTCGCGACGATCTGCTCCAGCACTTCTTTCGGTAGCGCCTTGCCACGCGTGACGCGCGCCACCATGTCGGCGCACTGGTTCTTGCCCAGCCGATTGAGGGCCAGCGCCGTGACATTGGCATGGCCGCGCCACGGCGGCGCGAAATCGGGCCGGAAGGTGATGATCTGCAACACAGGCAGGGAGCTGATGCGGCCGATGAGTTGGTTCAGCACTTCCAGGCTTGAGGGATCGGCCCAATGGGCGTCTTCGAAGATGTGAATGACGGGCCGTTCCGACGCCAAGTCGGAAAGCTGTTCGCCAAAAGCCTGGATTGTCTTCTCTTTTTGCTGTTGCGGCGTCATATCGAGCAGGCCGTAGCGCGCATCGGTCGGCAACGACAACAGAGCCGCGAACAGGGGCGCCGCGTTCGTCGGCGCGGACGTCGATCGGCGCAGCAACGTTTCAAGCTTGTCGAGCTTGGTTTCGGCGTCATCCTCGGCGGCCAACCCGGCGGCGAATTCGAGCTGGCGAATGAATGGGTGAAGCGCTGTGGCGGCATAATAGAGTGCGCATTGGTGGCGCAAACGAAAATGCGACTCCCCCGCGATCCGCTCGTGCAGGCTTTGGGTGATACGCGATTTGCCAATGCCAGCCTCGCCCGAGAGCAGCACCACTTGGCCTTCGCCTTGTTTGGCCCGTTCCCAGCGCTCGTACAGCAGACCGATCTCATGATCGCGGCCAATGAGGTTTGTCAGCGGCCCGGTGTGGGCGGCATCGAAACGGCTTTCCGTGACCTTTTCCCCTATTGCCCGCCAGACCCGAACCGGATCGGCAAAGCCCTTCAGGGTCTGGGCGCCGATTTCATTGGTTTCGAAACTGCCGCCGACCAGGCGCCGCGTCGTCGCGCCGATGACTACCTGACCCGGTTCGGCGATGCCTTGCAGGCGCGCCGCCAGGTTCGGTGTCTCGCCGACGATCGCACCGCTTTCGCCGGACAGCTCGCCAACGACCACGTCGCCCGAGGCAATGCCGACGCGGGCGGCCAACGCCTGGCCATCGTTTTCCACGCTGGCCACGGCTTCGACCGCGTCCAGGCCGGCCCGCACCGCCCGTTCCGCCTGATCTTCGTAGGCTTGCGGCCAGCCGAAATAGGCCAGCACCCCGTCACCTAGGAATTTCGCCACGTGCCCGCCATAACGTGCGATACAGCCCGACACCGCGTCCTGATAGTGCCGCATCACGACGCTCAAGTCTTCCGGGTCCAAACGGCCGGAAAGTTCGGTCGAGCCGACCAGATCGCAGAACATGACCGTCAGTTGCCGGCGCTCGGCTTGCGGGTTTGGCACCCTTCCCGCGGCGATATTATCTTCGCGCCCCGGCGTCTCCGCTTCGATCAGCGCTTCGATGGCGCCCAGGATTCGCTTGCGCGGGCCCAAGGGCAGGCCAAGTTCTCTCAGATCGTCATCGGTAATGTGGGGCAGATCGCGTGGACCCACTTCATTCTCGATGAAGATATCCGCATACCTCGCGAGGTCCAAATCCTCGAGCCAACTTCCGATATCGTGCGGCATCGCATGCTCTCCCAGCGGCATAGTAGGAGAAGACCTACCTCATTGCACGCACCCACCGAATGTCCGAGTCGGGTCAACAGGCGAGGTTCCGGAAACCTTCGAGCACGTCCGCTCCTCACGCGAAAGCAGACATGTTTGAAACGGATTCTCAAGAGGATCCGAGGGCAACGCGTGGCCGCGCCGCTAGGCAGCGGTCGCGGCGGCATTTCCGGAAGCGGCGGATCGGGAGAGTGCGGAGCGCCGATCGGTCCCGCTCCCGGGGCCCGGTCACACCGGATCGGCCGAAGGCAGTGGAGCTATTTCAACGCCTCGGCCGCTTTCAGATAGGAATCGCAGGCATCGACCTTCAATTGATCGCCAGCGGCTTCGTCGACACAGGCCTGATATTTTTCCACCAACTCGAGGCGCTGCTTGGCCACTTTTTCTTGGGCCTCGAACGCACCTTCTTGGGCCCTAGCCGCGTCCTTTTGAGGCGACGAGCAGGCCGCTAGGAGTCCCATAACCGCCGCGGCGGTCAACAATCGAACATGTCGCATATTTTATGCCCCCGATATCTGATGATAAGTGGTTCTGACTCATCAATATCCGGTCGCGCGTGTCAACCTTTTTGATCACCCCAACCGCCTCGCGCCGCCGGACCGCGCTACCAAAACGGATCGCCACTTGTCTGCGCTCCCGATCCGAACTACGGTTCTCGAGAATGTAAGTTTATGCTAACTAATTGTTTTCGTAGCTAATTTCTCCGCCCAATTCCGGTGCGACCCGGATCCCCCGAGAGGCGGCCAATGACCCCGTCGATTCGATCGGTCTTTCCCGATGTAACGCCAGGTGTCGGGTCGAGAAGGGAAGATGATTTCGGTATGATTCCAGAACGCACCATGCTCGCACCGGGGCTCGAAATCAGCCGCATTGTCACCGGCCTTTGGCAGGTTGCCGATATGGAACGCGGGCGGCGCGAATTGGATTTGGACTCCGCCGGCCGGGCCCTGGTGGAATACGCCGATGCCGGTTTCGATACCTTCGACATGGCCGACCATTACGGCAGCGCGGAATTGATCGCGGGGCGTTGCCACGATCTTGTCGCCGAGCGCGGTGGCGGACAGAAAACCGGAAAGCTCGCGGTTTTCACGAAATGGTGCCCGACACCCGGCGACATGACGCGCGAAGTGGTTCGCGCGGGTGTCCAGCGCAGCATGGACAGGCTGGGTGTATCCAAGATCGACCTTTTGCAATTCCACTGGTGGACGTTCGAACATCCCGGCTACCTCGACGCCCTACGCGAGTTACAGACCTTGCGGTCCGAAGGATTGATCGGGTATCTCGGCGTCACGAATTTCGATACCGATCACCTGCGCGTGCTTGCCGGACAGGGCATCGAAATCGCCACCAACCAAGTATGCTTCTCGCTTCTCGACCGCCGTGCCGCGGAGGAAATGAGCGCATATTGTCTCGATAACCACATCAAGCTGCTCGCCTACGGCACCTTGGCAGGTGGTTTCCTCGGCGACAAATGGGTTGGCGCAGCGGACCAAACGGCCTCGGACATCGTCGATTGGAGCAAGCTGAAATATCGGCGCTTCATCGACGCGATCGGTGGCTGGGATATTCTGCAGGCCATACTCGGCACCTTGGCGGAGGTCGCCAACAAGCACGATGTTTCGGTCGCCAATGTCGCCACGCGCTGGGTTTTGGAACAGCCGGCGGTCGGGGCGATTATCGTCGGCGCACGGCTTGGAGAGCGCGAACACCGCGGCGATAATTTGCGGGTGTTCGCTTTCTCGCTCGACGACGAGGACCGCACCGCCATCGACGCCGCTGTTGCCGATTCCTCGCGAATTCCGGGCGATTGCGGCGATGAGTATCGCCGCCCGCCGTTCCTCACCGCATCGGGCGATCTTAGCCACCATTTGGACAGCCTTCCGAATATCTATGCGGCCGTTCCCATCGAGGGACGCCCCAACCGGCAACGGATCGATAGCGGCAGCGTTTGGGAAGCGGCCTGCGGATTCAGCCGCGCGGTTCGCGACGGCGACCGAATTCTCGTCAGCGGCACCACTGCGACGGACGGTTGCGGGAAGGTGGTCTGCAAGGGTGACGCGGCGGCGCAGACGGTGTTTATCCTGGATAAGATCGCCGCCTGCCTGTCCGCCCTTGGAGGTTCTCTTGAGGACATCGTGCGCACGCGAATCTATTTGCGCGACACCAAACACTGGGAAGCCGTGGGACGGGTTCACGGCCACTATTTCGAATCTATCCGGCCCACCAACACCTTGATCGAGGTCGCCGATCTGGTGGGCGGCTACGAAGTTGAAATAGAGGCCGAAGCCTGGGTGGGCCGGTAGTCGCCGAGGTTACGGTCTCCAATGAGCGCCACCTGCAGCGCCAAAGCACGCGCGACATCCGATCGCGGCCTCTGGTCGACGCCATGAAGCCCTGACTGGAGGGCCAGCTGTACCGGGTTCCGCCGCGCGGCGGGCTGGCCGAGGCCATCCGCTATGCGCTCGCGCGCTGGCCGGCGCTCTGCAGGTTCCTGGATGATGGCCGCGTCGAACTCGACACCAATGCGGTGGAACGCGCCATCCGGCCGGTGGCTCTGGGACGAAAAAACCATCTGTTCGCCGGGTCTGACGGCGGCGCGGATCGATGGGCCATCGTCGCCTCGCTTCTCGCCACGGCAAAGCTCAACGGGATCGAGCCCTACGCCTACCTCAAAGACGTGCTCGAGCGCATGACGCACGGCCATCCCGCCAACCGTATCGACGATCTCTTGCCTTGGAACTGGATAGCCTCAAACGTCGAAACTTGACCGACGTGCGAGAAATGGACGCTTACAATTTACGATCCCTGCTTTCCGGCACACGAAGGTCTCGGGCCTCAGCTCTCTTGCCGAGCAGAATTGGTGGCTCTTGACATTGGAGGGCGGGACTCCGAACGGAGGGAACTTATTAGATAGCCCGCCTCCTCCAAAACGGGACCGGCGGGTGCCGGTCCCAAGTTAGTTTCGTACTATCACGTACAGAAGTCGTAGGGCATCACGCCTGCCCCGACCTTACCCCGATTCGGCCAAACTCAAGAATTTCTGCGGCGGATGGGATCTTCAAAGGCACTCCCTAATCATTGGTCGGATCTGCGACCGAATCGGCGGCGTGCAGCTGGTCGATAATCTCGATCATCTCTACCAATTTTTCGTGGGCATCGACGAGCAGCTTTCCAGCCAAGATATCCTCTCTGCCAGCCATCAATAGTAGCGCCTCAAGGACCTCGTCGGAATGGCGCACAAGCTCGACCAGGTTCTCGCCATTCGGGCCGTTCTTGCCCCCAAACCAATTCTTGACCGCGCGTTCGCCAGCGCCGGTATAGGCCATCACCGTTTTGATCGACCTGCCGCTCCTGCCGTAGGTCTCACGCAGGGTCTCAGAGATGACCGCCGTAAAGTCGTTGCCATCAGATTTTTCGACTGTACCAGACGATCTCGGAAAGGTTATTCCAGAAACGGGCCGAACTTTTCGGCCCTTTTTACGAAAGGACATTCCTGCTCTCCATGCTTAAGGTTTGAAAACACGGAGAAGATCACCGGCCGGTCGCGCACCCATCTCGGTTCGAAGAGGCAGGACTGGGCCAGCGAAGGGGAATGCGAGAGCACAAAGGTCGGAAAATCGAGTTGGTTGAGCAACAAGATGGCGAATCGAACGATTCTGGCGGCATGGAGCCCAAGATAACCCGGGCGGCCGAATATGTGCGCATGTCGACCGAGCACCAGCAGTACTCAACCGAAAATCAGGGCGACGCAATCCGAGCTTACGCCGAATGCCATCAAATGGAGATCGTCCGAACCTATTCCGATGCGGGGAAGAGTGGCCTGAAAATCGAGGGCCGCGACGCGTTAAGGCAGCTGATCGACGACGTGGAGGGCGGAGAGGCCGATTTCGACGCCATTCTGGTTTACGACATCAGCCGATGGGGGCGGTTCCAGGACGCCGACGAAAGCGCCTATTACGAGTACATCTGCCGCCGCAACGGCGTTTCTGTTCATTATTGCGCCGAGCAGTTCGACAATGACGGCAGTCCGGTCTCGACCATCGTCAAGGGCGTCAAACGCGCCATGGCCGGCGAGTATAGCCGTGAACTCTCAGCGAAGGTCTTTGCGGGCCAGTGCCGCCTCATTGAGCTCGGATATCGCCAAGGCGGCATGGCCGGTTATGGGCTCCGACGGATGCGGATCGATCAGCACGGCGATCAACAAGGCATTCTCCAATTCGGCGAGCACAAAAGCCTACAGACCGACCGTGTGATCCTCGTTCCCGGTCCGGAAGAGGAAGTCGAGACCGTTCGGTGGATATATCGCCAGTTTGTGGACGGCGGAAAGGTCGAGAATGAGATCACCGCGTTGCTCAACAATCGAGGCCTCGCAACAGATCTGAGTCGCCCCTGGAGTCGCGGCACCGTCCATCAGGTCCTGACGAACGAGAAGTACATCGGCAACAACGTCTATAACCGTCGCTCCTTCAAGCTGAAGAAGAAACGGGTCGAAAACAGTCCAGAAATGTGGATCCGGGCTGATAACGCATTCGAGGCGGTTGTCGATTCCCAGATATTCTTCACAGCACAGGGAATGATCCGAGAGCGCAATCGACGGTTCTCGGATGAAGAGATGCTTGAGCGTCTCGGGCGTTTGTTCGACCACCACGGCTATTTGTCTGGCCTCATCATCGATGAAACCGAGAACATGCCCTCGAGCGGCTCCTATCAGCGTCGTTTCGGCAGTTTGATCCGGGCTTATGAACTGGTCGGGTTCGAGCCGGACCGAGACTATCGGTACATCGAGATTAACCGCACCCTCCGCCGGCTACATGGCGAAGTCGTAACAGACACGATGACCTCGATAGAAGAATTGGGTGGGGCCATTTCCCGAAGCCCGGTTACCGATCTGTTGACCGTGAATGGTGAGTTTTCGGCCTCCATTGTCATCGCACGCTGTCAGCAAACACCCGCCGGCTCGCTACGCTGGAAAATCCGTCTCGATACGGGTTTGGCGCCCGATATCACCGTGGCCCTTCGTATGGACCAGGCGAACGAAGCCCCGCTCGATTACTACCTTCTACCTTTTTTCGAGATGACGACGGGGCGAATCCGACTGGCCGAAGAGAACGGCCTCATGCTCGATGCCTTTCGCTTCGATTCACTGGAGTACTTTTTCGCCATGGCTGAGCGAGTCAGAATTACGGAGATCGCCATATGACGGAGGAACAAGAAACGATCATCATAGAAATGATCCCGGTGGACCAGATCGCCGTCATCAACCCGCGCATTCGAAACAAGAAAACGTTTCTGCAGATCGTCGACAGCATATCGAAGGTTGGCCTCAAGAAGCCGATCACCGTCGACCGAAATGAAAACGGAGGTGACGAACCAACCTACAAGCTCGTCTGTGGGCAAGGTCGATTAGAGGCCTTTATTTCTCTTGGAGAGCGCGAAATTCCAGCAAGGGTCGTCGACGTCACCGAGGAAGATAGCCTGGTCATGAGTCTGGTCGAGAACCTCGCGCGTCGGAAACATCGCCCTTTGGAACTGCTCCAAGACATCGGCGAGCTCCGAAAACGGGGATACTCGGACAAAGAAATTGCCGCCAAGACAGGACTTTCATACGAATACGTTCATTCGATCCGCCATCTTCTCGAAGAAGGCGAGGAACGGCTTTTAACCGCGGTCGAAACAGGACAGATACCGGTCAGTGTCGCCATAGACATTGCAGAGGCAGACGAAGAAGGCGTTCAAGAGGCCCTCGCTCAGGCCTATCAGGAAGGTCTTTTGCGCGGCAAGAAACTCCTGATAGCCCGACGTTTGGTCGAACAACGGCATAGGCGCGGGAAAGCGATCCGTCGCGGGCAGCCAACGGCGGCCCGCTCGAGAATATCGTCCGGAGCACTCGTGCGCGCCTATGAAAAAGAGGCGGGTCGCCAGCGCCTGATGATCCAGAAGGCAGAGGTTACGCAAAACCGACTTTTGTTCGTCGTCGAGGCAATGCGACAGCTTCTCGACGATGAGAACTTCGTAACGCTGCTGCGCGCCGAGAGCTTGGCGACGATGCCCCGCCCCTTGGCCGATCTGATTTCTGCACGGGACACCCGATAGTCGTGTCAAACAAGGTGAGCATGGCTTTCGAGTCCGAAAGCGTATTCGTCGAATTTTCCAATATCCTTCCCGTGAAGCAGCTTCATAAGCGCGTGAAGAAGACCAAGAAGTATCTTCAAATATCAGCGTCGATCCGTGAAGTAGGGATTGTCGAACCGCCCATCGTCATTCCGGAGCCTCACAAAAAAGGTAAGTATCTGCTGCTCGACGGTCATCTGCGGATCGAGATTTTGAAAGAGCTGGGTGCCCTAGGAGTCATCTGTCTTGTCGCGACCGAGGATGAAGCCTTCACGTACAACAAACGGA
>Ga0255057_10001844_pt1 | contig 11611 bp, 13 predicted proteins | sample Cases_109_6_MG_FD_189022 | JGI IMG/M metagenome (GOLD analysis project Ga0255057, IMG submission 189022) | Seawater microbial communities from Amundsen Gulf, Northwest Territories, Canada - Cases_109_6 | ecosystem: Environmental > Aquatic > Marine > Gulf | place: Canada: Northwest Territories... | reverse complement strand
TGTAGCCGCCGCACTCGCCATAGACGAGCGCGCCGTCGGCCGCCAAGCGACGCAGGCCGTCCCTGAACCGGCCGGCATCGGCCAACTGCCCGGCGTGCAGCTCCGGATAGCCGCCCGGCAGGAACACCGCATCGGCGCCGGCCGCGGGCGCCTCGTCGGCGAGCGGCGAGAACGGCAGGACCTCGGCGCCGGCCGCCCGCCAGCCCGCCAGCACATGGGGATAGGCGAAGGCGAAGGCGGTGTCGCGCGCCACCGCGATGCGCTGGCCCAGGGGCGGCAGGGCGGTGAGCGCCGCCGCGTCGCACCCATCGGGGATACCCGCGGGCCGGGCCAGGGCCAGCAATCCAGCGACATCGACCCCATCGCCGATCCACGCCGCGGCCCGGTCCAGCAGATCCTCCAGATCGCCGTGTTCGCCCGCTTGCACCAGGCCGAGGTGGCGGTCCGGCAGGACCAGCTCGGCGCGCCGTGGCAGGACGCCCAGGACCGGGATGCCCAGTGGCGCGCAAGCTTGCCGGAGGATCTCGCCGTGCCCGGGGCCGCCGGCCCGATTGAAGAGGACGCCTGCCACCCGCACGTCCTCGCGAAAACCGGCGTAGCCCTGAACCAGCGCGGCGGCGGAGGCGCCCATGCCCTTCGCATCGACGATCAATACCACCGGCCAGCCGGTCGAGGCCGCCAGATCGGCGGTCGAGCCGTCCGGTCCAGCGCCGCCCGCCGGCGAACCCGTGGGTGCGCCGTCGAACAGACCCATGACCCCCTCCGCGACGACGAGCTCGGCCCCGTCGCCCGCCCGGCGGATGATTGCCCGCAGGGTCTGCGGGCGCATGGCCCAGGTGTCCAGGTTGAAACAGGGCCGCCCGCCCGCCGCCCGGTGAAACGCGCCGTCGATGTAGTCCGGGCCGACCTTGGCAGACCCGACCGCGATGCCGGCCCGGCGCAGATGGCGCAGCAGCGCCAGGGTGACGAGGGTCTTGCCGCTGCCGGAGGCCGGGGCGGCGATGATCAGTCCGCGTGTCATAGCGTCGACAGGCCCGGAGAAACAGGCACGTCAGCCGGCCGCCTGGCCACGCTTGCTCTTCAGCGGATCGGGATCGAGCGTCCGTCCGGCCAGCGCGCCCAGCCAATCGAGCCCCTTGCGCAGTTCGACCACCCGGCCCACCACCACCAAACAGGGCGGCTCGATGCCCTCCGCCACGGCGTCGCCATGGCAGCGCCCGAGGCTGGTCTCGAGAACCCGCTGCGCGTCGGTCGAGGCCTTGCTGACGATCGCCACGGGCTCGTCGGACGCGCGGCCGGCGTCTAGCAGCCGTCCCGCGATATGCTCCAGGTGCTTCAGCGCCATGTAGATAACGATCACCGGCGAGCCCCGGGCGATCGCCGTCCAGTCGAGATCGTCGGGCACCTTGCCGGTCAAGTTGTGGCCGGTAAGGAAGGTGACGGCGGAATTGGTGTCGCGGTGGGTGACCGGAATGCCGGCGTAGGCGAGCCCGCCGATGCCCGCCGAGATGCCCGGCACGATGCGGAACGGCACCCCGGCCTCGACCAGGGCCAGGGCCTCCTCGCCGCCGCGGCCGAAGACGAAGGGATCGCCGCCCTTGAGGCGCAGCACCCGCTGGCCGTCGCGCGCCAGTTGGACCAGGCGGCGCGAGATGTCGGTCTGCTTGGGCGACGGCCGGCCGCCGCGCTTGCCGGCGAACTCGAGCCGGGCGCCAGGACGCGCGAGCGCCAGCACGCCCTCGCCCACCAGGGCGTCGTACACCACCACGTCGGCCTGGCCCAACGCGTGGTGGGCGGTCAGCGTGAGGAGGCCCGGGTCGCCGGGCCCGGCGCCGACAAGCCAGACCCAGCCGGGCTCCAGTTCGGGCAGATCGGGCAAACGGGCGCTCATGGCTGAAACTCTAACGCCCGCGCAAGGTCCCGCCTAGGCCTTCTTCGCACCCCGGCCAGCGTGGTCGGCTAGCCGGTGGCGTCGTACTTGGGCAGGCCGTCGGCGATCTCGTAGTAGCCGCCTTTGTTGGCGACGAAGATATGCTTGGTCAATTCGAGCCCGTTCGGCTCGTCGATCGAGCCAGCGAGGATCGCCGAGTAGTCCTGGTCCGAGCGCCTCCAGAACAGGGTCGACCCGCAGATCGAGCAGAAACCGCGCTCGGCGTCGGGCGAGGCCCGGTACCAGGTGATCTTGTCCGCGCCCTCGATGTCCATGTCGCTGGTCTTCGCGCCGGTGGTCGCGTAGCGGTGGCCGGACTGTTTGCGGCACTGGGTACAGTGGCATTCGGTCACCTGCGGCTTGACCCCTTTGGCACGGTAACGCACCCCGCCGCAGTAACAGCCGCCGCTCACGTCCAACAGATCCTCGCTCATGACCCCTCCTTCGTTTTCCTTGCCCGACAGGGACCGACAGCCTTACAGGCATACGCCGACCGCCGCAATCGGCCACTGAGGCAGGTGTGAAAAATGCGACCGCGTCGAATTTGGCGCATGCCTGGACCTAGGGATTCACGGTTGTGCCAAGTCCTGAAATGACGGAAGGATTGAACCTACCGTACACCAACTCCTACGTCCGAACCTGTCGGGACGCCATGACGTTCTCCGTTCTGGGATATTGCGGCTCTACCGGCATGCTTGGCATAGCCATCGCATCGTCGGGTATTTGTGTTGGTAGCGATTGCCCTTGGGTGCGCCCTGGTGTTGGTGCGGTGACCGTTCAGTATATGGCGGACCCGACCATCGGCGTTGATATCCTCGACATGATAGGCAGCGGCATGAGCGCTGCTGGCGCTGTCACCAAGGTCATGGATGGCAGGCCCCATGCCGACTACCGTCAGGTTGCCGCGATTGATTGTAAAGGCACCACAGCGCATTTTACCGGGAGAAGCGTCGAAGACATCCACGCGACCGTCGAAGGAAAGAACTGTCTGGCCAGCGGCAACGTTCTTGGCACAACAGCGGTATCCACGGCCATGATTGACGGCTTCGAAGCCAAGACCAATGAACAACTGGCGGAACGTCTGATGGGCGCATTGCAGGCCGGCGTCGATGCCGGCGGCGAAAAGGATCCCATTCGTTCCGCCGCACTCTTGGTCGTCCATGAGCAGCCCTGGCCATTGGTCAATCTGCGCGTTGATTGGTCCGACCGCCGCCCGGTCGAAACTCTTTGCGATCTCTGGTCGCGATATGAGCCCGAGATGAACTCGTATGTGACCTCGGCGGTTAACCCGACCGAGGCGTAGTCCGGCCGATTAATACCAAGTCTTGATGATAATGACTCATAGGGACGTCTTTTCAGAGCTTTCGGCTAGGAGCCCGATCCGCGGCGATGCGGGGCATCGGAATGGTCGGGCGACGCGGTCCGAAAGCTCTGAAAAGACGCAAGTTCCGTCGCCCCTGGGACGCGTCGGAGGGCGTCAGCAAGCCTTGGAGATGCCCCGCATCGCCTGCGGCTTGCTTCCTACCCGACGCGACCCAGGGGCGATCCCTATGGGTCATTATCATCAAGATTTGGTATAAGGCCGGGGACAAGAACCGACGATTCCCTCGAGCAATCAGGGACCAGCCACTGGACTGGGCGCGAAGACCGAGGCGACGCCGGCTGCCGGCAGTCCATCGGCGTTTGCCTTGCCAGCCAGGGCTGCCAGCCTTTGGGGTAGCGTCGAAGAAGTTGGAAAAGGGGACCTGCCATGTTTGCCAGAGTCCGCATGATTTTCCGTCAAAACTCGCTCAAGGCCCACCGTTTCTGTATTTTCGACTACCGGGTCTTTCAGATCTGAGGCCGCGGTCGGCAAGTAGGTGGCGTTAGGCTAGGGCCGCGTCGATCCGGTTCCGCAGGTCCTTGGCACTCCGCCGCAAGGTACTGGAGCCGTCCGGCTTCGCCTCCAGAATCCGGTCGAGGTGCCAGCGGAGGGCCATGAGGATCTCCGATGAGGTGAACCCGGCCGCGATCGCGTCTTCGAGGGCCTGGGCGTCTGGTCCGAAGCCCTCATCCCTCATCGTCGCGCTGACCCGCCGGGCTTCGCCGTAGCAGTCGTAAGCGCCTGTCACCGCTTGTCCAGCCAGGCACGGTATTGCGCCTCGTCCTGGGCGATGAGCCTTTCGCGCTCCTGCGCGTCTTCGCAGTGCGTCCTTCCCATGAGGTGTGGCGATTCCGCCCAGGCCAGCACGTCGCGATAGTCGCCGCAGGCCGCCTCGACGTAGTCGGCCGGATCGGCGCGTCCTTCCTCATCGCAGAGCTTCAGGATGGCGAGCTGCACCCTCTCTCTTTCCCGGTGATAGTCTTCCGCGCCGTAACGATCCAGGTGCGCCAGGACATCGGCCACCTCACGTTCCGGGAAAACCTGGCGGATCTTCTCGATCACCGCTTCTCGCGTGGCCTTGGTCACGGACATACGGTCCTTTGCTCGTTAGGAATGAGACCGTCGAGCCTATCAGCACAGCCCGTCCGCGCCTATAATCGCGCCCATGTCCCGCGTTCCCGAAGGCCCCTTGCGCCGTGGCTGGACCACCGGCGCCTGCGCCACCGCCGCCACGGCCGCGGCCTACACGGCGCTGCTGACCGGCGCCTTTCCCGATCCGGTCACCATCCGCCTGCCCAAGGGGCAGACCCCGAGCTTCCCACTGGCCAAACGCAAGCTTGGCAAGGACGAAGCCCTGGCCGCCGTCATCAAGGACGCCGGCGACGACCCCGACGTGACCCACCAGGCCCTGGTGCAGGCGCGGGTGCGGCCGGGCGAGGCGGAGAGCGGCGTCACCTTCAAAGCCGGCGAAGGCGTCGGCACGGTCACCCGGCCGGGCCTTCAGCTCGCGGTCGGCGAGCCCGCCATCAACCCGGCGCCCCGGCGCATGATGACGGAAGCGGTGCGCGAGATCGCCGAGCAGCACTCGGCCCGTCCGGACCTGGAGATCGAGGTCTCGATCCCCGGCGGCGAGGCGCTGGCCAAGAAAACGCTCAATGGCCGGCTCGGGATCGAAGGCGGACTTTCGGTGCTCGGCACCACGGGAATCGTCATCCCCTATTCCTGCTCGTCGTGGATCCACTCGATCCACCGGGGCATCGACGTCGCGCGAGCAATGGGCCTCGCGCATCTCGCCGCCGCCACCGGGTCGACCTCCGAGGCGGCGGTGCAGAAACTCTACGGCCTGCCGGAAACGGCGCTGCTCGACATGGGCGATTTCGTCGGCGGGACGCTGAAGTACTTGCGCGCCCATCCGGTGGACCGCCTGACGCTGGCCGGCGGCTTCGGCAAGTTCTGCAAGCTGGCCCAGGGCGCCCTGGACCTCCACTCCGGCCGCAGCCAAGTGGACATCGGCGGGTTGGCCGTGCGTCTCGCCGAGCTGGGCGCGGACGAGAGCCTGCTCGCGGAGGCGCGGCGGGCGGTCTCCGCCGCCCAGGTGTTGGAGCTGGCGGCCGGGGCCGGGTTGCCGCTTGCGGATCTCATCGCCGGGCAGGCGCGACAGGTCGCCGAGGCGCAACTGGCGGGCCGCGTCGCCGTCGAGGTCGTCCTGTTCGGCCGCAAGGGCGAGATCCTTGGCCGCAGCCCAGTCTGAACCGAAAAAGCTGCTGATCCTCGGCGGCACCGGCGAGGCGGCCGCGCTGGCCAGGCGGCTGACCGGCGATCCCCGCCTCACCGTCATCACCTCCCTTGCCGGCCGCACCCGCGACCCGGCCAAGGTGGCCGGCACGGTCCGGGTCGGCGGCTTCGGCGGGGCGGTTGGTCTCGCGACCTATCTCGACGAGGAATCCATCAGCTTGCTGATCGACGCGACCCACCCCTTCGCGGCCCGGATGGCGGCCAACGCCGCCCAGGCCTGTGTGGAGACCGGGGTGCCGCGCCTCAAGCTGTTGCGTCCGGCCTGGCGTGCTTTGGAGGCCGACCACTGGATCGACGCGCCGGACATGGCGTCCGCCGCAGAAGCCGTCGGCCGGAGCGGCACGCGGGCGTTCCTCTCGGTGGGCCGCCAGGACCTCTTGGCCTTCGCCGAGCTCGAGAACATCTGGTTCCTGGTGCGCAGCATCGAACCGCTCGAGGCCCCCTGCCCGCTCGCCAACTACGCGGTTATCCAGGGCCGCGGCCCCTTCACCGAGGCGGCCGAAACCACCCTCCTGAAAGAGCACCGGATCGACCTGCTGGTCAGCAAGAACAGCGGCGGCGAAGCCACCACCGCCAAGATCGCGGCCGCCCGGAGGCTCGGCCTGCCGGTCGTCATGATCGCCCGCCCGCAAGCGCCGGCGGGGGAAACGGTCCAAACAGTCGACGAGGCGGTGGCGTGGGTCGGCGAGCGGCTCTAACCCAGCCGCCGCTTCGGCCGCAGCAGATGGACGTGCTTTGGGTCGTAGAGGTGGCTGTCGGAGAAGTCGTGCCGGGCCAGGACGCGGCCCACGAGGATGAGCGCGGTACGGGTGATCTTGGCGGCGCGGACCTTCCCGCGCACGTCGGCCAGGGTGGCGCGGATCACCTGCTGGTCCGGCCAGGAAGCGCGGTAGACCACGGCCACCGGGCAGTCGGCGCCGTAGCGGGGCGTGAGCGCCGCGACCACCTGGCGCAGGTTGCGCACGGAAAGGTGGATCGCCAGGGTCGCGCCCGAGGCGCCGAGGGCCTCCAGATCTTCTCCCGCGGGCATGGCCGAGGCCTTCATGGCGGTGCGGGTGAGGATCACCGTCTGGCTCACCTCGGGCAGGGTGAGCTCGCAGCCGAGCGCCGCCGCCGCCGCCGCATAGGCCGGCACCCCCGGCGTGATGTCATAGGGAATGGCGAGCGCCTCCAGCCGGCGGATCTGCTCGCCGATGGCGCCATAGAGCGAGGGGTCGCCCGAGTGGACCCGGGCCACGTCCTTGCCGGCGTCGTGGGCCTCGGTCATCACCGCGATGATCTCGTCCAGGGTCATGGGCGCGGTGTCCAACACCAGCGCGTCCTCGGGCGCGTGGGCAATCACCGCCTCCGGCACGAGCGAGCCGGCATAGAGCACCACCGGCGCCGCCGCGATCAAGTCGCGCCCGCGCAGAGTCAAGAGGTCGGGCGCGCCCGGCCCGGCACCGATGAAGTGCACCGTCATCCCACCATCATCCTTGGGCTTCCTGAGCTTTGTCTGCACGGGCGCCGTAACCCCTCGGCGTGTAGACCCAGAGGCCCTGGCCGGTGGTGACGCGGCGTGTCTCGCTGGAGCCGATCAGGATGATGGTCAGCATGTCGACACTGTCGGGCGTCAGCGCCTCCAGGTCGATCACCGTCACGGCTTCGCCCGGCCGGCCCAAGTTGCGGGCCAGCACGACCGGCGTGTCGGCAGGCCGATGGGCGGTCAGGATTTCCACCGCCCGGGTCAGTTGATGGCGGCGGCGGCCGGAGACGGGGTTATAGAGCGCGACGACGAAGTCCCCCGCCCCCGCCGCCTCGAGGCGCCGCTCGATGACCGGCCAGGGGGTCATGAGGTCGCTCAGGGAAATGGCGCAGAAGTCGTGGCCAAGCGGCGCGCCGATCCGCGCCGCCGCGGCCTGCAGGGCGGAGAGGCCGGGGGCGACGGCGATCTCGATGCGGTTCCAATCGGCCCGCTGCTCGCGCTCCAGCAGCTCGAACAGCAGGCTCGCCATGGCATAGATGCCGGGATCGCCCGAGCTGACCAGGGCGACCCGCCGGCCCTCGGCAGCCAACTCCAGCGCGCGCGCCACCCGCGCCTCTTCCTCACCCAGTTCGTAAGCATGGGCCGTCTTGCCGTCCGCCAAGGGCCCGAGCAGGTCGAGGTAGAGCCGGTAGCCGACCAAATCGGTGGCGCGCCGCACCTCCCGTTCGACCTCCGGCGTCCGCCAGTCCGCATCGCCGGGGCCGAGGCCGACCACGGCAAGGCGGCCGCGCGGCCGTCCGACGGTCGCCGGATCGATCGGGCCGGGCGCCAGGGCGACCGCGCAGGTGGCGCGCCGCGACTTCGCCTTGGGCACGACGAGTTCGCCGTGCGGCCCGGCCGCGGCCAGGGCGGCGCTTTCGGCCACGCCGGCCACCCCCACCTCCCGGCGCACCAGGTCCGAGGGCGTGGCGAGGCGGGGCTCCTCCGCCGCCAGTGCCGCCACATCGAAGAAGCGCGCCGGCACGCCGAGCGCCTCGGCCGCCGCATGCACGGCCGCCTCGTCGGCCTTGAGGTCGATCGAGACCAGTACCGCAACCGCTCCCGCCGCCAGGCCGTTCTCGGCCAGGGTCGCCCGTACTAGGGTGGCGAGCTCCTCGGGGGCGCAGCCGCGCTCGCAGCCGACGCCGACGGCGAGGCGGGCCGGATGGTAGACCAGCTCGCGCTCAGAACCTTCATGGGCCTCGTGGGTCACTCGGATTGTGAGGTCGCCCGTCTCCGAGAAAGGCAGAGCAGAGTCCCGCAGCCAGCTAGTATCGCCGCTCATTCGAACTTCAGATCCAGATAGAAGTTCTGTCATGAATACTTTGTAATTATGAGTATTTCTGAGAACCATCCGATTCGGCGGTGCGTCCAGCGCCAGGCCGAAGCGGCGGTCGCCGGCGGTGGTTACCGCGGCGGCGATCCCGAGCGTTTCGGCGAGCGCCTCAGCCAGTGCGTTGGCGCCCCGGTGGCCGCCCAGCAAGGGCACGACGGCGCCACCGTCTTCGGCCAGCGCAATCACCGGCGGCTCGGCCCGCTTGTCGTCCAGCAGGGGCGCCAAGGCGCGGATCAGGATGCCGGCGGCGCAGAGACCGACGATCGGCCGACCGGCCCGGAACAGGTCTCTCAGGTGCGCCGCCGCTTGTTCGAAGGTCCGGTCCGCGCCCTCCGTGCGATGGGCCAGGCCGTGCACCTCGGCGCCATCGCAGGCGGTTGCCAGCGTTCGCGCCAAGTCGCAGCCGGCCTGTGTCAGCGCAACGAACACCGGGGCTTCGGGCGTGGTTCCGCTCATCGCCAGGCCTCGCCGCGGCGGTGGACCAGGATCATCGAGAAGTAGGGCGCCGCCTCGGCGCCGACGGCCGCGAGCGGCAGGATCTTCTGGCTGGCCATGGTGGCGTGTTCGACATAGCGCGCTTTGTCGGCCAGGCCCAGGTCGCCCAATACAGCGCGGACCTTCTCGAGATTGCGGCCGACCTTCACGATGGCCGCCGCCTCGCCGCCTTCGGCCAGCCGGCGCTTGATCTCTTCCGGCTTCAGGGTAGCCGGCACCACGGTGAGCACATCGTTGCGCGCCACCAGCGGCGCGCCCAGCACCGCGGCGCAGGCGGTGAGCGAGGAAACGCCGGGGATCACCTCGACCGGATAGCGGTCCGCCATGCGGCCGAAGAGGTACATGAAGGAGCCGTAGAAAAAGGGATCGCCCTCGCAGAGCACGGCCACGTCCCGGCCGTCATCGAGCTCGCCGCCGATCTCCTCGGCGGCCCGGTCGTAAACCTCCTGGGCCGGGAAGCGGGCGGCGACCATGGGCATGCGGATGGCGATCTCCCGCTGGCCGCCGGCGAGATGCGGCTCGACGATAGACCTCGCGAGGCTGTCGCCCTCCGGGGGCGCCGGATAGGCGATCACCGGCACGGCGCGCAAGCACCTGAGCGCCTTCAGGGTGATCAGCTCCGGGTCGCCGGGGCCGATGCCGACGCCATAGAGGGTTCCGGTCATGGGAGGGTTCCGGTCATGGGAGGGTTCCGGTCATGGGAGGGTTCCGGTCATGGCTTCGCCACCGCCAACTGGGTCACCGGCATCAGCGGCCGCCATCCGGTGAAGCCGCCGACCGGCTCCGCGCGAGAAATGGCGAGGCGCGTCAGCTCGCCGTCGTTCTCGTCACGCCAGGCCATGAGCGCTTGCTCGCCTTCGAGGGTGACCGCGTTGGCGACCAGGCGGCCGCCCGGCTTGAGGCGCGCCCAGCAGGCGTCCAGCAAGCCCGCCGCACTGACGCCGCCGCCGATGAAGATGGCGTCGGGATCGTCCAGCGCGTCCAGCGCCGCGGGCGCCTCGCCCTCGACCACCTGCAACAGCGGCGTGCCCAGGGCCGCGGCATTGGCGGCGATGAGCGCCGCACGTTCCGGCGCGCGCTCGACCGCCACCGCCCGGGCCCGGGCGGCCGCGCGCATCCACTCGATGGCGACGGAGCCGCAGCCCGCCCCCACGTCCCACAGGAGCTGATCCGGCACCGGGGCCAGGGCCGCGATGGTCGCGGCCCGGACTTCACGCTTGGTGAGCTGGCCGTCGTGCCGGAAGGCCCCGTCGGGCAAGCCCGGCACGGTGGAGAGCAGCGCCGCCGCCGGCTCCGCAACGCATTCGATCGCGAGCGTATGGAAGTCCTCGACGGCACCCGCCCTCCAATCGTCCGCCGTGGCCTCGACCCGCCGCTCCCGCGCGCCGCCCATGCGCTCCAGGGCGATCATCCGGCTCGGGCCATAGCCGCGCGCGCGCAACAACGCCGCCACCTCCGCCGGCGCCTCCCTGCCGCTGGTCAGGACCAGCAGCCGCGCGCCCGGTTGGACCGCCGGATGCAGGGTCTCGAGCGGCCGGCCGTGGATCGACAGCAGGGCCGTGTCGGGCGCGCTCCAGCCCAGCCGCGCGCAGGCCAGACTGAACGCGGAGGGCGACGGCAGGATCGTGATCTCATCGATCGGGAATTGTCGCGCGAGCTTGGCGCCGACGCCGTAGGTCATGGGATCGCCGGTCGCCAGGACGCAGACCCTTTGCCCGCGGCGCTTGGCGATCTCCTGCGCCAGGGTGTCGAAGGGGCTCGGCCAGGCCAGCCGTTCATGCCGATCGCCCGCTTCCGGCACCATGGCCAGATGGCGCTTGCCGCCGACCAGCACCTCGGCCGTGTCGATCAGCGCGCGGGCCGCGGGCGTGAGGTCGTCGAGCCCGCCCTCGCCCACGCCGACTATGGAGAGCCACACCGTCATGGGCCGTCTGCCCCCAGGGCGTTCACGGCGGCGGCGGCGAGGGCGCTGCCGCCGCGCCGGCCGCGCAGGGTGAGATAGGGTACCGTGAGGTCTGCCTCGATCAGTGCCTTCTTCGATTCCGCGGCGCCGACGAAGCCGACCGGGAAGGCCAGGATGGCCGCCGGCCGCGGCGCCCCCTCCGCCAACAGTTCGAGCAACCGATAGAGCGCCGTCGGCGCATTGCCGATGGCGACCACGGCGCCGGACATATGGTCGCGCCACAGCTCGACGGCCGCCGCCGAGCGGGTCGTGCCGAGATGGCGGGCGAGCGCCGGCACTTCCGGGTCGTCGAGGGTGCAGATGACGTCGTTCCCGGCCGGCAGGCGCGCCGGAGTCACGCCGTCGGCAACCATGCGGCAGTCGGCCAGGACCGGCGCGCCGGAGCTAAGCGCCGCGCGGGCCTGTTCCGCGACACCGGGGCGCCAGGCCAGTTCGGCGACGATATCGGGCATGCCGCAGGCATGGACCAGGCGCACCGCGACGGCCGCGAGAGCCGCCGGCAAGGCGGAAAGATCCGCCTCCGACCGCACGATCTCGAAAGACCGGCGGGTAATCTCGGCCGGATCGCGCAAGTACTCCATGCTGGCACCGTTGCCCCGCCCGCTGCCCCGCCGCGCGCTCAGGCCCGCGCCTTCTTCAGGCTGCGCGGCCCATGCGGATGATCGGCATGAGGATAGGGGCGATGATGATGGTGATGATGCCCGTCACCGTGGTGGTGGTGGTGA
>Ga0255057_10001843_pt1 | contig 11612 bp, 7 predicted proteins | sample Cases_109_6_MG_FD_189022 | JGI IMG/M metagenome (GOLD analysis project Ga0255057, IMG submission 189022) | Seawater microbial communities from Amundsen Gulf, Northwest Territories, Canada - Cases_109_6 | ecosystem: Environmental > Aquatic > Marine > Gulf | place: Canada: Northwest Territories... | reverse complement strand
CAGGCGCACCGCCTCGCGCTTGAACTCCCTCGTAAACCTGATCCCTCGTCCCATAGAACACCTCCTGTTTCAGTTGGTGCTCTCCACTTTTTCGAAGCAAGTCCAACTCGGCCACGCTCTCGACCAGACCGAGGCAGGCGTCCGAGATCTAAGGCCGCGTCGCGCTCCCGCGGTCCTATCAAAATTCGCCAAATTTTTCGCCAGCACGCCCTGGCCGTGAACCAGGATGATCGGAAATTGCTCCCATAAGAAGAGATCGTGCGATGGCGTGAAATCATAATATTGTATGAGTATATTGTCTTAATTTGATTGTTTTGGACCGCAAATCTGCAATACTAATCCGACAAACGGATTGTTTCGATCAGTGAACACTTTCGACTCGCCGGCGTATAAATCACTGCCGGTCCGTTCACTAGCCAATTTTTTGAATCAGGGCCAGCGTTACTTCTTAACTTTTCCATCTTGGTGAATTATCTGAGCAGCGATAAAGATTGTGAAGACTGTACGGCGGGTGAGATGCACGGCCGCTATATAAAATTGTTTCAGGTTTGACATATTGCCCGATTATCGCAAAGGTATCGCTTACGATTTGAATTTAGAACCTCGCAGAGAGGCATTTCACAAGTCTCGTACCATCGATCGGCGGGGATAGGACCGGGGCACAGCGAAAGCCGAATTGAAGAGCTCGACAGGCGATGGTGGCTAGAGCGATTTGTGCAGAGAGAGAGAAAGAGAGAGAGAGAAGCTCAGTGAGTAAAATTTGCGCTATCCAATGGGTTTCACAATATTATCAGCGAGCTTTGCCGGGATAGGGAGCGGTTCTTAATGCTTGATTTACAATCGCCGCGCGATTACATCCCATTGCTCAAGCGGCGTAGAAATTTTATCATAGTTCCATTGATTTTAGGCGTGGTCGCCAGCATTGCAGTGGCGTTGCTATTGCCACCTACTTATCAATCTATTGCATCGGTTCTCATCGAAGAACCAGACGTACCCCGCGATCTTGTGAATTCAACTGTCACCTCCTACGCGGACGAACGCATACAAGTGATCAACCAGCGCGTCCTGACCTCGCAGAATATAGCGTCCATTATTGAAAGTCACTCGATCTACGAGGAGGCGCGCGAGCTGGAACCGATAAGTGTCGTAATAGAAGATATGCGCAGCGATATTCATCTGCGTCTAATTGGGGCGGACGTGCATGACCCGCGCAGCGGAAGAAACCAGAAGGCGACAATTGCATTTACGCTTTCGTTTGATTACAGCGATCCTCAAACGGCAAATCAGGTCTTGAACGAGCTGATTACTCTTTATCTGGCCGAAAACTTGCGAATTAGAAGACATGCTGCGGCGGAGACTACTGGATTCCTCAATAAAGAGGCGGAAGAATACGAGCTTCAGATCAAGGAGCTTGAACAAGTGCTAGCAGATTTCAAGGCCCGCCATTCCGGTAGCCTCCCCGAGCAGATTAAGGTCAAGACCCAAATACGGGATCGCTTGGAGAATGAGCTAATACGGCTTCAAACACAACTTCAAGCATTAGAGGAACGCCGCATTTTTATTGAAGCACAGCTCTCCCAAGTCGATCCCAACACCGGTCCCGAGTGGGATCCGGTCCAGCGGCTGCGCATACTCCAGTCTCAATACATTTCCTTGAAGAGCAAGTACGGGTCCAACCATCCGGACGTACGTGAGGCAGAGCGTGAGATTGAGGCATTGGAAATCGAAATTGGACCAGGGGCCAGCTACACAGCATTGGATCAGACTCGTCAAGCTATACAGGCGGAACTGGTAACCTTGCGAAAGAATTATTCAGAGGCACATCCGGATGTTATACGGTTGCAGCGAGAGCTTGACAACGTCACCGCGACCTTGGCCGAGACTCCTGTCATGTCGGGTTCTGCCGAGTCATTCCCGCCGACCAATCCAACCTATATCCAGCTTAAGGCACAACTCGCCGCAATCAACTCGCAAGCCAAATCCTTGAACCAACAGCGCAATTTCTTGCAAGCAAAGTTCCAACAATTTGAAGAAGATATCCTCGCCGCTCCGGAAATTGAGCGTGAGTATCTTGACATCACCCGAAATTATGAAAATGCCCTAATTAGCTTTAATGACGTCAAGGCAAGGCTGACACGTGCGGAATTGGGCGAGTCGTTAGAGGCTGAGAGCAAATCCGAACGTTTTTTTCTGATTGAACCGCCAAGTTTACCTGTACGACCAATATCTCCTAATCGGCCAGCGGTTTTGGTTTTGGGTATCATTTTATCGCTTGTGGTCGGCACGGGTTTAGCCGTGTTTTTCGAATGGTACGATGATGCGATTTACGGGCCACGTCAATTAACGGCGGTGGTGGGCATGCCTCCCCTCGTCGTCATCGGGGATATCCAAACGAAAGAGGACGTTCGGCGTTATTGGACCATTCGAGCCACAGCGTTAGCATTAACTTGCGCTAGCGTCGTAGCCTTACTAATTGCTTTGGAGAGCTTGGTCATACCTTTAGACGTCCTTTGGACCGTCATTGAGCGTCGATGGGACGGGTTTTTCATAGAGGTGATGAAAGGTTAACGTAATTAAACTAAGCCCGCAAGCATTGGAGTTCAAGCATTGGAGTTCAGGATGGACACGGTTGAAAGAGCGCTCCAAAAGGCAAGGAAAAACTCAACGTCTCGACTCGGCGGTGCATATTCGAGCAGAAAACAGCACCGAGAGGCGGCGGTGGCTGCGCGCGCGCGATTGGCGCCGGGTGCCGACAATTCAAAGAATCTGTTAGATTTCGTTTATAAATCGACTAGGGTGCAGCTCGTACCTAGTGAGGTATTGAGGAGGAACCGTCTGCTCGCCGGCTTCCACGGGGAGGCCGTATCAGATACTTATAGAATGCTTCGTGTCCAGATTTTACAGCAGCTCAAATCACAGGGTGGCTCATCACTTGCCGTATGCAGTGCGAACGCGGGGGAAGGTAAGACCCTGACCAGTGCGAACCTCGCGATCAGTTTATCGCTCGATCCCAACCGCACGGTTCTGCTCGTAGACCTTGACCTGCGGCGACCGCGCCTTCATCATTATTTTCAAATCGAAGTGAAACAAGGTATTTGTGACTATCTGGAGGGCAGTGCCGAATTGGCGGATTGTCTGGTTAACCCAGGCATCAGCCACTTTGTCTTGCTGCCAGTGAGACGACCTGTTCTTAATTCCTCTGAGTTACTGTCTTCTTCGCGCATTACGAACCTCATTGAGGAACTAGGAAAGCGCTATCCAGACCGCATTGTAATCTACGATTTACCGCCCTTGCTAGCCAGCGACGATAGCCTGGTCATTCTGCCTCAGGTCGACTCCAGCTTACTGGTGGTTCAAGAAGGCAAGACAGGCGCAGGCGCGATCCAGAAGGCCAGAAGGCTGTTGCAAGACCATCACCTAATCGGAACGGTTTTGAACCGGTCGGCCCAGGGCAACATCCATCCCTATTATTGAGGCTGTTGGTGTGCGATGCCCGTGGCCTGCTATAGAAACCATGTACCATAGGTCTGATGCAGAAATCGTCATCAGGAAAGTCGAGACAGATGGTGACGTGAACCTATAATCGATAAAGGCTGCAGTTTCAAGTCGTTATAATGATGCTGCCAGCTCTCAATTCCGATTTCTGCCGCCTTGAGCACGCAGAAGGTCTGACCAGCGGGCAGCACATAATGAAGTCCTGTATTGAAGTTTTCGATTTACTGAATTTCCACGGAATGCCGTGCAGGATGCTGGTAGTCTTTGCACTGACCGCCGCTATCCACGTTTGCTGGAATAATAACACAACCTAACTTCATACGGTTCCTCTATGTTATCATAGACGGAATAAACGGAGGCGATCAGTGACCATTCAGTGCTTTTGTTATATTACTTTGGTGAAGGTCCCTTGAACAGTCTAGCCCCAGATAGACCAGAATCTCTGGCGCGTTCCGCGACAAAGGGATTTATTTGGGTCTTCTTGACTAGTGGTCTGGGTAAGGTTGCCGGATTGATCGCCCACCTGGCATTGGGCTGGTTTCTCCTCGACGAACATTGGGGTGTCTACTCCATCGCTCTGAGCATTGCGGTATTCGCAGAGATTCTGCGAAACGGAGGGGTCGCTCAACTTGTCGTTTCGCGCGGCCCTGAAGGCTATCAGGAGATTTCTGGTCCGGCCTTCTGGATAGCAGCGCTACTCAACCTTTGCGCTTGCCTCTTTCTGATCGTGATTTCACCCCTGGCCGCGCGCTATTACAACCAGCCGGATCTCGCACCGCTGATTATTGCTGCGGGTGTTTCTTTTATCCTTGGAACGCCGACAGCGATATTACGTTCGAAATTACAGGTGGAACTGCGATTTCCAGCACTAGCGCTCGTCGCCATGGTCTCCTCAATAGTGCGAGCATTTGTGCTCATTGTGGCGGCCTATGCCGGTGCCCAAGCGCTAACATTCATGTGGGCGTTTCTGATCTTTGCGGCCAGCGAAAGCCTGTTTCATTGGCTGGCAACTCACGATTCCCCCTGGCTCCGGGCGCCGGCAATCCGAAGCTGGCCACATATCATAAGGAACCTCGGGTCGCTGATGATAGGCAACTTTCTCCTGAAGTTCGCCGGCCGCGCTGACTATCTTGTGCTGAGTGTGCTAATCGGTGTCGGAATGCTCGGACAGTACATGTTCGCCTATGAGCTGGTTTACCAACTCGGCGCTTTGATCATCTTTAACTTTCAGAACGTGCTTTTCCCCGTTCTCAATCGTTTTGCTTACGATACAAGGCGTCTGCAAAAGGCGGTTGAGCGTTCAGTGGGGGCGCTAGTCATGCTGGTCGCAGCGCCGGCCTATCTTTTCGCCGTGCTGGCAAGGCCGCTTGAGTTGCTTCTATGGCAGGGGAAATGGGCAAGGGCCGTAGAAGCCATGGAAATATTCGCCTTAAGCGAGCCCTTGCGCGCCATTATTGTGGTCGCCCATTGCCTGCTGCTGGCACAAGCACGGTTCGAAGCGAGGATATTTCTCATGCTCGGCGCCTGCGTTTCGGTGATAATTGGCGCCCTTGCTGGTGGTTTTTTGTTCGAAGAGAATTTGCGCGGAATAGCCCTAGTCTGCGTAATCATTCAAGCTATTTTCGTCCTGCCCGCTTCGGGGTTTGTCTTAAAACACATAGGCTGCGACCTTTTCTCTCTCGCGGTGTCCATTGTCATGCCAGTGATCGTGGCAGGGCTATCCGCGATTGTGGCGACGATGGTGAGCAGTACCCTGTTCGCTGGTCTTGTTCCCTTGGTCCTTGAGCTGCTGTTGGTTTCCGCGGTGTTCGTTCTTGTATTTCTCTTGCTGTCTCGCCTCATTCTTCATCAGCACCTGTTTTTCGTTGCTTCGATCATGGCGAATGGACGGATGCGCCGGGCCTATTGCCGAGTGTTATATCTGGAAAATCCAACGGATGCCGCTGCCAAAGCATCCAAAGTGTTGCGTCTATGAACCTTGTCAAACCTTCGGTTCTCTTATTCGAGAGGCGCCTGCATAATTTCAATAGTTAGGATGTTCAATTCCTTCTCCCGATTTGGTATATGTCTCCGTGCGGCCCTTGTGACAATTGTCCTGGCGCGCAGTGAAATTGAAAAAGAGGACCGGTGGGGCGGTTTAAAGCCTAACCGGGCAAACTGGTAGGGGTAAGCATGAAGCAGATCGATCACTCTCAAGGCCTAAAGCAAAAGATCTATTCAAAGAAAGCCCAGGTTGGAATCATTGGCCTCGGCTACGTGGGCCTTCCTATTGCGCTCAGTCTCGTCGATGCCGGCTTTTCAACCTGCGGTTTCGATATTGATTCAGAAAAGGTCTCATCATTGATGAGCGGGCGATCCTACATCTCTTATATTGGGAACGAAAAGATTTTGGAAAGTCTGGCTAGCAAGCGCTTTCGAGCGACCGCGGACTACGCACTATTAACGGAGATGGACGTTGTCCTCATCTGTGTGCCGACGCCGCTGACCCATCACCGCGAGCCCGATCTGAAGTTCGTCCTCACATCGACTGAGACCTTAGCATCTTATCTGAGGTCCGGCCAACTAATTATCCTTGAATCAACAACCTATCCCGGTACTACCGAGGAAGTTGTGCGTCCCCTATTGGAGGTGAGCGGCCTCAAGTCGGGTGAGGATTTTTATCTAGCGTATTCACCCGAGCGGGAGGATCCGGGTAACATGGAATTCGCAGCTGGGGCAATACCGAAAGTCGTCGGGGGCGACGGCGAGGAAGCACTCCGATTGGCCTCGCTCTTTTACGAACAGTTCACCGCTAAAGTCGTCCCCGTATCAAATACAAAAACAGCTGAAACGGTAAAATTAGTCGAGAATATCTTTCGCGCGGTCAATATCGCACTCGTCAATGAGCTGAAGGTTGTCTGCGATGCTATGGTGATCGACATTTGGGAGGTTATTGACGCCGCCAAGACCAAGCCCTTTGGCTACATGCCCTTTTACCCAGGACCCGGCCTGGGGGGGCATTGTATCCCGATCGATCCTTTCTATCTCACTTGGAAAGCTCGCGAATTGGAGATCCATACCCGTTTTATTGAACTGGCGGGCGAGATAAACACAGCGATGCCCGCCTATGTGATCCAGAAACTGACGGAAGCCTTAAGCGATCGATTAGAGATTGGTCTCAAGGGCACAAGAGTTCTGGTTCTGGGAATCGCATACAAGAAAAACATCGATGATACCCGTGGTAGCGCCTCGCTAAAGATTATGGACCTCTTGAGGGCGCGTGGCGCCGAGGTTGCCTTTTACGACCCCTATGTCCCTAAAGTGCCTCTTACGCGCGACCATCCGTCTTTGGCCGGGCTTTCCTCCATTTCCTGGGAGGCTAGTGAATTAGGGGTTTACCAGGCGGCCCTCGTTCTTACGGATCATGAAGGGGTCGACTACGCTGCCTTGCTTCGCGAGGTGCCGATCGTTGTTGACACCCGCAATGCCATGGCCTCCCTCGGGGATTTGGCGAAGTCTGTCATCAAAGCATGACTCGCAAAGTCTCCCTTAGAATATTGATTTGGTCATCGCTGCGAAAGCCTGACACCATCGCCTTGACGGCCCTCAAAGGCGTAGGGATATCTAACCCGAAATTATGCTTCTGCTTTCCTATTGCCACCGCTGACTCCTTCCGTTGAATCAGGACCTCAAAGAGTTAGACCAGATCCGTCACGCCCAGGGCCAACTGCGTCAAGGGGCCGGTAGACACACATAAAAGTTGCATGCTAATTTCATTTGATCGGAACACGAGGGATAATAACGTTGTTGAAGATCGCAGTAATCATCGACACCATTCCAAGCTATCGGAAGGGTTTTTACGAAGCTTTAGCTGCCCGCAAAGACATGAAAATCACTGTCTTTTGTCAGTCGCACTTACCTGGATTCAACGTTAACGTTGTCCTCCAAGATGTCCCCGTTGAAGTCCGCCACCTCCATTTCTGGGGTTTAGAAAGTCGCATCGTTTGGCAAGACCTTCCGGTACGCCAACTCTGGTCGAGCTTTGATGTGGTGGTCCTCTATGGAAATCCTCGGTTCGTTTCTAACGTCATTTGGGGCACAGGCCTCAAATGGCTCGGCAAGCCCATTGTTATCTGGGGACAAGCACATTCCTATCGGGCCAATCCAAATACCGAGCGTATTCGCCATCGATGGTGGCGCGTATTTGATTACTTTCTAGTGTATACCGATATGGAAGTGGACTACTTGAGGCGATGCGGTGGATTTGATGGTAAGACAATTTTCGGCATGAACAACGGCCTCGATCAGCAATTGATTGACAAGGCCCATAAGCAGTGGACGGAAGTTCGATTACGTGATTGGCAGCGCGACGTGGGCCTGGTGGGAAAGAAGGTATTGCTCTCGGTGGCACGATTAGTGGCGAAGAATCGCTTTGATCTCGTGATTGATGCGCTTCCTCGGTTAGTTCAAAAACGGCCCGACTTAGTCTGGGCGGTAATTGGGGACGGCGACATGCGCGAGAGCCTGGAAGCCAAAATCAATTCGTGTGGTCTCCAGAACAACGTTCGCTGGCTAGACGCTATCTACGATGAACTCCAGCTCGCTCCATGGTTTCTTTCAGCCCAAGTTCTAGTGCATCCCGCGGCGATCGGCTTGACCTTGCTTCATGCGTTCGGCTATGGACTACCGGTCGTGACGCACAGCTGCCGGGAGCACCATGGACCTGAGTTTGCGGCTTTTATTGACGGCAAGACAGGCCTGAGCTTTCCCGAGGGCAACATTGAACTGTTCCATGACGCAGTGGACAAATTGCTATCAAACGACCATCTGCGCAGCGATATTGGTAACCAAGTAATCGATATCGCCCGGACTCAATACAATGTGCAAGTTATGGCAGATCGATTTGCAATGGTCACGTGGGCCGCAGCGCGGGGCAAACAGGCTCCTGAAGCAGCAACCTCGCGCTGATGTCAAAGTAGAGCTAAAATAGACGTCGATTTGATTCGGACGTGAATCTACTCTATAGTTTCAAATTTCATAGACTGGTATTTTACTAAACTATTTCGTTGGGATATAAGGGCTTCTTAATGAAATCAATGCTAAAAAATGAATTTATCGTTACGGGTCTTGCTGGTGTTTTTATCTGGAGTTACCTTACTTCTAAAGCAAGTTCGATTTAATCAAGGCCATATCCTGTGGTGGCGGAGAAGTAAGTGCATTCTTGGTGCGTGTGCTGTTCCATGCCGTTGGCGATAACCTTTCAACACTCTTAGATAGTTCTTGCAGCAGCTTTGCGGAGCAAGGCTTTGAGTTTAGAAAGGACCATTTCGATCGAATCGAAGTGAGGCGACTAGGACGGCAAGTAAAGGAGCAAGTGAGGCGTTCAGCGCTTTCGGAATGCGAGGGATTCTGTGTTCGAGACGACCTGGAAAAACCGGCCATTGTGGGCCAAAGAGGCGTCGATTCCCAATGCAGAGGTTTCGGCGGTGCCATCTGACCGGATTCTCCGCGTGGCCCTTCTGTATTGGCGAGAGCATTGCCTGGAGTGCGCCCCTCCAGTATGCTATCGGCAGTGCCCACTGTATTTGGCTCGGGCCGACCGCAAATGTGTCCGAGTCTCCTATGGAATCTATCCAAACAGGAAACTTCGCGGCGCATTGCCCTACGGGGCGGACATGCGATTCCGTCGCTGGGCGCATATAGAGAGCAGATTTTACCCCCGCGCGTCAACGCTCGCGACTTATCGCTTCATCGACCGCCTTAGTCGCGGGCTGTCGTGGACCGCCAATGTCATCTCGAGCCTGCTGAGTTGGGTCAACCCCACTCGGAAGATTGGCGGCGCCCTCGCGCACTATCGGGAGGAACTCCTCCGGTGGAGTTCGTATAGGGCACCTCAGGATTTCGATGCTTTCCTCTTAGAGAGTTACTCGGCTGAGAGCGAGTCCTTTAACCTAATCCTTCACTGCAGTAATCCAGATGGCGTCTATTTTCAGCACGCGTTTCCGGTGAAACCAGGCCCCAACTTTTTCGAGATCCCATTCGCCGATATGCGTTTTCCAGCAGACGCATGCGGCGATCGGATAGCTCTATTTCCTGAAAACGACATGGAGGTTAGGCTGGTTATAACCTGGTGCACTTTCGTCAAGTATGCGACGACGCCGGCCGATTGTAAGACCACAGTACACGCGGCTCCTGCCGCTCAAAAGCCGATGGCGAGGCCTCCTGAGAATGTCGGAACGATCCTTCCGGCCACACCCGCCGAAAGGACGAAACCGCACGGCGAACTCTTGCCCGGTCCGGCCGCAAAGGTCAAGTGTGTCTGCTGGGACCTCGATAATACGCTCTGGCAGGGTGTCCTCATCGAGGACGGGCCGGACAATGTCGTGTGGCGTCAGCCCATGTTGGACTTGATCCGGGCGCTGGATGAACGTGGCGTGATTCAAACGATCGTCAGCAAAAACACATACGACCAAGCCTGGCCGGTAATCGAGAAGGCGGGCCTTGAAGACTATTTCCTATGCCCGGCGATCAACTGGAACCCAAAGAGTGCCAATATCCGGAAAATCGCCGATCGCCTGAATATCGGGGTCGATACCTTCGCCCTTATCGACGATTCGCCGTTCGAACGGGAAGAGGTCCGCTCTACGTTGCCAATGGTCCGGACGTTCGATGATTCTGAGGTAGCGACCCTGTTGAACTACGACGAGTTTAAAGTACCCATCTCGCCTGAGAGTAAGAACCGTCGCCTCTCTTACCTTGCTGAGTTCGAGCGGCAGCACGTTAAACATCAATCTGGTGTTGACAGCACGGAGTTTCTGCGGAGTTGCCAGATGGTGGTGGAGGTGTTCTGTCCGGCCGATACGGCCGAGGTCCAACGCTGCTGGGAATTGTGCCAGCGTTCAAACCAGTTGAACCTATCAACACGGCGCTACACGCCTGAAGAATTCAAGACGCTCCTGGTGTCACCCAAAATGAGATGCCTTGCCTTTAAGTGCCGCGACCGCTTTGGGGACTACGGAATTGTCGGCTTTTGTTCGGTAGACGACGAGCCCAACGCTGATGGCCCTGAACTTGTGGATTTTGTCATTTCCTGCCGTGTGGCCCGGAAACACATAGAGCAGACCCTTATACAGTGGCTTGGCAAAGAGGCTTACGATCGGGGTAAGTCGAGTCTGCGGGCCCGCTTCGTGAAAACCGCCAAGAGCGGACCGATGTCTGATGTGTTGGCGAGCCTGCCCTTTACCATTACGCCGCTGGATGAGACGACGGTCCTTTACGAAATGTTGCTCCACGACGAACTCGTAGTGGATGATCTGTTGACGCTCATTGTCAATGTCTGATCCATGACCACGCGCATCATTATCAACGCCGATGACCTTGGCCGATCCGCAGCCGTCAACGATGCCGCCTTTGCCCTGATGGATCGTGGGCTGGTGACCTCGGCGACGATCATTGCCACGGGAGACAGCTTGGGCGACGTGGCTCGCCGGTGCCGGGACTACCCGCACTGCTCGTTCGGTACGCACCTGTTTCTGGACGAGTTCCAGCCACTGACCGATTTGTCGGCGTTTGAAAATCTGCTCCTCCCAGATGGGCGACTGAGAGAAGACGCCAGGACTTACGCATTCACGCGATCTGTTCGCAATGCTCTTCTGGAGGAATGGGTTGCCCAGGTAGAGCACGTAAGATCAGTAGGCATTCCGGTGAGCCACCTCGATTCACACCACCACGTGCACACTATACCAGTGGCGTTCGGCATGCTGAAGGCCTTGCAGCAACGAACGGGCGTGCGCAAGGTAAGGATCTCTCTCAACTGCTATGAGAAGCCAGTACCACTAATGCTGTTAGCCAAGAAGTCGCTTTTTAACTTTTCCTTGCGGCGATTCGTGCGCACGACCACGCATTTCGCGCCTTTCGGCATCTTCCACGCTTTGATGGAGCAGGGTCGACTGCCTCGACCCTCGACCATCGAGTTGATGGTGCATCCTGGCGCTTCAACCTACATGAAAGCCCCCGCTTATTATGAGGACGAGTTGGTTAAGTTGGGCGGGCGCTGGCGCGAGTATCTACCCTGGGATTACCGCTTCATAAGCTATGATGATTTGTGAGCAGCTCCGTTATACCAGGTTGCGGAGGCG
>Ga0255057_10001842_pt1 | contig 11613 bp, 8 predicted proteins | sample Cases_109_6_MG_FD_189022 | JGI IMG/M metagenome (GOLD analysis project Ga0255057, IMG submission 189022) | Seawater microbial communities from Amundsen Gulf, Northwest Territories, Canada - Cases_109_6 | ecosystem: Environmental > Aquatic > Marine > Gulf | place: Canada: Northwest Territories... | reverse complement strand
AGGCGCATCGGGATCCGGGGCTCTACTACGCGGGGAACCATGGCCTGGAGATGGAGGGGCCAAACCTTCGCTTTCTTCACCCGGCGGCGGCGGCGGCGCGCCCCGTGCTCGTCCGGATCGCCAGAGAGCTCCGGAAGCGACTTACGGGGATTTTCGGAGTCCTCGTCGAGGATAAGACCTTAAGCCTCAGCTTCCACTATCGGCGAGTCCCGCGGGCCCGACATTCCACCGTCCAAGACATCTTCATGCAGACGGTAAGCCCGTATCTGAAGCGGGGAGAGATTCGTGTCACCCGGGGAAAGATGGTCTTGGAAGTGCGCCCCGCGGTACAATGGGATAAGGGGAGTGCCGTCAAGCTCATCCGGAGAGAGATCGAACGAAGCCGGTCGCCTCGCAAGATCTTGCTCTGCTATCTCGGGGACGATGAGACCGACGAGGCCGCCTTTGCCGCCCTGCGAGCGAACGACTTGGCGGTCTTCGTGGGAGGCCGAAAGCCAAGCAGTGCCGCCTCGTATTACCTTCGGGACCAGAAAGAGGTCAAGGAGTTTCTAAAACGATGTAGGCACCTTAGAACCGCGATGGCCGCCTGAGGAGCAATAGAACAGGGGAATCGAGGGAAGATCGACTGGGGGAGAACAAGATGGAAAAGCCGTGGGAACCTATTGACCTTGACAAAATAAAGACCACCCCCCTCCGCGACCGGCCGAGCAAGGTTTCCGTCACGGCCCTGGCACGGGTCTGGCAAAAAGGAGGGGTTCTTCGGGACTTCCTCGCTACCCTCCCCGATATCTTGGGGGCCCGGGATTTCCGCGCCGTGGTGGCCGCCATGGTTACCGCCCGCCGGGCCGGAAAGCCAGTGATCTTGGGGCTGGGGGCCCACGTCATCAAGGTCGGGCTCTCGCCGGTGGTGATCGATCTGATGGAACGCGGGATCGTGAACGCCATCGCCATGAACGGGGCCGGCCCGATCCACGACTTCGAACTTGCGTACGCCGGCTTTACCTCCGAGGAAGTGGAAGCCGTCCTGGGAACCGGAGAGTTCGGGATGACCGAGGAAACCGGAAGAATCCTCAACGATGCGGTCCGGGAGGGAATCGCCAAAGGGTGGGGGTTCGGACAGGCCGTGGGGGAAAAACTTCGAGTCCTGAGCCCCCCGTATCTTCACTTGAGCCTCTGTGCCGCTGCGGTTCGTCTCCACCTTCCGGTGACTGTCCACGTGGCGGTCGGGACCGATGTCATTCACATGCACCCCTCGTGCGACGGAGCAGCCATTGGCGAGGCGAGCCATCTCGACTTTCGGCTATTGACGGCGGTGGTGGCAGAGCTCGGGGGTGGTGGGGTCTATCTCAATGTGGGCTCCGCGGTCCTCCTTCCCGAGGTCTTTATGAAAGCGATAGCGGTGGCCCGGAACGTGGGGCATGCCGTGACTGACTTCACCACCGTGAACATGGACTTTCTGCAACATTACCGCCCGACCCAGAACGTCGTCCGCCGCCCCGTGGCGGGAGGTGGCCAAGGCTACGCCCTAATCGGACATCACGAAATCCTGTTCCCGCTCTTGGCAGCAGCCGTGATCGAGCAATGGGAAGAGGGGGAATAAGTCGGGGCACGAGATGCCGCCAGGCTATGCGGAAAAACTCAAGACGCTGGAGGAGCTGGCAAGCATTACACAGGGCCTCCGCCGACAAGGAAAGCAGGTGGTCTTCACCAATGGGTGTTTCGACCTGCTCCATCGAGGTCACGTTCGGTACCTGGATCGAGCCAAGACCTTGGGAGATGTCCTCATCGTTGCCATCAATAGTGACGCCTCAGTCCGTGCCCTGAAGGGGCCGGGCCGGCCGGTGATGTCTGACGAGGAACGGGCTGAACTGGTCACCGCCTTGGCCGCGGTCGATTACGTCCTCGTTTTTGAGGAGCTGGATCCCGAGAAAGTCATCCGGGCGCTCGAGCCAGACGTGTTGGTCAAAGGGGGTGATTGGCCGACGGATCAAGTCGTCGGGCGGCAGATCGTAGAGAGTCGCGGGGGACGGGTCTGTACCCTGCCGTACGTCGAGGGGGCATCGAGCAGTCAGCTCCTCCGACGCATCCGGGGAGGAAACGGATGATCGCCGGACGGTTTGCAGACCTTCAGGCCCTCAACCTTCACGAACGGCTGCCGGACCTTTCGGACGGCGGAGGGCTCCGGCTGTTCGGCCTCTGGGGGGGTGCGCGGGCGCTGGTGCTGGGGGAAATTGCCCGGGCGCTCAAACGGCCACTGGTGGTGGTGACGGCGACCCTCAGAGAGGCAGAGGAACTGACGGCAGATCTCCGCTTCTTCCTTGACCGAGACCGCGTGGAACTCTTTCCGGAGCCGGAAGGTCCCCCCTTTCAGCCGATCTCGCCGCCGCTTGAGGTGCGAGCGGAGCGGATGAAGCGTCTCCGTGAACTTCGGGACGAGGAGCTGTCAGCCCTGGTCCTGCCAGCCCACGCCCTCTTTCGTCGACTCCTCCCGCCCGAGGAGCTGGATGCGGCCACCATGCACCTCTACCCCCAGCGGATCGTGCCTCCCGAGCAGGTCGCAGAAATTCTCGACCTCGGTGGCTATCGGGCGGTCCCCCAGGTGGAGCAAGCAGGGGAATACAGCCGCCGCGGGGGGATTTTGGACATTGGCCTTCCCCACCTGCCCCATCCGGTTCGTATCGAGTTTTTCGGAGATGAGATCGATTCGATCCGGACCTTTGATCTGGGGACGCAATGTTCGCTTACGACCCCAGGCCAGGGGGGAGTGGTTATCCTTCCGCTCTCGGAGATTCTCCTGCGCCCGGAATCCCGGGAGTTAGCGCGGCAACGCTCAAAGGGAAAGGGATCTCCTCTGCTTCAAGACGCGGTCGAGGTGGGGAAGTTCGGGCCCGGCCTCGAGCGCTATCTTCCCTACTTCTATCGACGTACGGTCCCCCTGTGGGAATACCTCAGTCGGGAAACGATTCTCGTCTGGGACGACCCGGACCAAGTGACGGCCAAAAGCGAGACGGCGGAGGAACTCCTGGAGGAGCAGTACCAGCGGCATCGGGTTGAAGGGCTTCCCCCGCTCGGCGCGACACACCTTCAGTGGAAGGAGATCCGACAGGGGCTGGCGTCACGATCCAGGATCGACCTTTTGCCGTTTGCACCGGCACCAGGACAGGAAGCCGCACCTTTCGTTTTTGAGACCCGACCGATCGCTTCGTACCAGGGGCGCTTCACCCCCTTGGTGCGTGACCTCGGATTGTGGCGTCGAGAGGGGCATGCCATCACCCTTGTGGCCAGGGGGGCGGCTCAGGCGCAGCGTCTGGGCGAGGTGCTTCGCGAGCACGACCTGGGTGTCAGTGTGAACGACGGGCCTGCCCTCCCCGGAAGCATCCACATCCTTGAGGGGGGACTCACCGCCGGCTTTCATTTTGCGCCGCTGAAACAGACCTATCTCACCGAGGCGGAAATCTTCGGCCCCCGCAGGGCTGTCTCCGTCCGACGGCCAAAAATCCGTGAGGCTCGCCCCTTTGTTGCGTTCGAGGATCTGAAATCTGGTGATGTTGTGGTTCACGTGGACCATGGCATCGGGCGGTTCCACGGACTACAGAAACTCACGGTGGGCGAGGCGGAGGGAGATTACCTGCTGCTGGAGTATGCAGCGGGCGATAAGCTCTACGTCCCGGTGGACAAGTTCCACCTCGTCCAGCGCTACCTGGGTGCCGAAGCCACGACGAGTGGCCCCCTCCTGGATCGGTTGGGATCAACGTCGTGGGCGCGGGCAAAGGAGCGGGTGCGGGCCTCCATCCGGGAAATGGCGCAGGAGCTCTTGAAGCTCTATGCCGCCCGACAGGTGGCCGAGGGGCACGCCTTTGCTTCGGACACCCCCTGGCAGCGCGAGTTTGAGGCGGCCTTTCCCTATGACGAGACAGGCGATCAAATCACGGCCATCCAGCGTGTCAAGGCGGATATGAGTCGGCCTCAACCCATGGACCGGCTGGTCTGCGGGGATGTTGGGTACGGCAAGACTGAGGTAGCCATGCGGGCGGCGTTCAAGGCGGTCATGGACAGTAAGCAGGTCGCCGTCCTCGTCCCCACAACCGTATTGGCCCTCCAGCACTTCCAGTCGTTCTCGGACCGCTTCGCCCCCTTTCCCATTGTGGTGGAGATGCTGTCCCGATTCCGGACCCGCGGGGAGCAGCAAAAGGTCCTCCGCGGGCTGCGGGACGGGACCGTCGATATTGTCATCGGCACTCATCGGCTCTTGCAGAATGACGTCCGATTCCGGGATCTCGGACTCCTCGTGGTGGACGAGGAGCAACGGTTTGGCGTGGCGGCGAAGGAGCGGTTCAAGAGGCTCCGGACCGAGGTGGATGTCCTGACGTTGACGGCCACCCCCATCCCGCGGACCCTGCATATGGCGATGTTGGGGGTCCGGGATGTTTCCACCATCGAGACCCCTCCTGAGGATCGGCTGAGCATTCGCACCTACGTGACCCGTTTCGATTCCGAGGTGATCCAGCAGGCGATCGAAGAGGAAATCGGCCGAGGGGGCCAGGTCTTTTTTGTCCACAACCGAGTCGAGAGCATCCATGCCATGGCACGGTTCCTCCATCGCTTGGTCCCCCACGTCAAGATCGCCGTGGCCCACGGGCAGATGTCGGAAGACGAGCTGGAACGCGTCATGTGCGACTTTTACGCCAGGCGATACCAACTCCTCTGCTGTACGGCCATTATCGAGTCGGGCCTCGATATCCCGACGGCCAATACCATCATTATCAATCGCGCAGACCGGTTTGGGCTAGCGCAGCTGTATCAGCTTCGTGGTCGGGTCGGTCGAGATCGGTTTCGGGCTCACGCCTACCTCCTCATCCCGCGCGAGGATGCTCTCACCGAAGGTGCCCGCAAGCGTCTTCAAGTGCTTGCCGAGCTGACGGAACTGGGCTCGGGGTTCAAGATCGCATCCCGAGATTTGGAGATCCGGGGGGCGGGAAATCTCTTGGGGGTAGAGCAGCACGGGCACATCAACTCAGTGGGATTTGATCTGTACTGTCAGCTCATCCAAGAGACGGTCGCAGAACTCAAGGGGGAGGACCGCGAAATCGTGGTCGATCCGGTACTCCGTCTCCCTCTCGAGGCATCCATTCCCGAGGAGTACGTCTCGGATGCCACCGTTCGCCTCACATTGTACAGACGGCTCTCGGCCGCCGCCTCCTCGGCAGAGCGCGAGGAGCTAGCCGGCGAACTCCGAGACCGGTTTGGCCCGTTTCCCCCGCCAGTGGAGCATCTCTTGACGGTCCTCGATCTGAAGGCGACGGCCCGGTCGCTTCGGATCAGAGAGATCGACGCCCGTCGCGGGATTGTCCGGATTGCGTTCGGGCCAGCCCCGACCGTCCCGCCGGAGCGGATTTTGACCCTTCTTGAGGCGATGGGAGGAGCACTCCGGTATCTGCCGGAGGATACCTTGGAGCTGAGCTGTGACAACACCTCAACCCTCGAGCGGATCGCAAGAATCAAAGCCCTGCTCCAAGAAATGCACGAGCCCTGCGGTCAGCCGCTCGGCGGTTCGGGAGGGTCATGATGCACCAGCACCGACTGATCCTGGGCCTTACGCTGCTGGTCTGGGGAGCGGCGGTGGTCACCGGAGAGGGTGTCCTCATCGATAAGGTGGTTGCCATAGTCAACGACGAGGTAATTACCCTCAGCCAGCTCCAGCAGGATGGAAAGCCTCTTATCCAGCGCATGCGGGACGAGTTGCGGAAACAGAACCGCGCGGGGCAACTGCAGATTACCGAGCGACAGATTCTTGATGCCTTGATCCTTCGCCAATTGCAGCTGCAGGAGGCGGCAAAGGAAAACATCGTCGTGGATCAGGAACAAGTGACGGCAGCCATCGAACAGATCAAAAAGCAGAACGGCATCATAAGTGATGCCGAGTTCGCCGAGGCCCTCAAGGAGCAGAACCTGACCCTCAAAGAGTTTAAGACGAGGGTGTGGGAGCAGCTGGTTGTGGACGCGCTCCTAGTGCGCAACGTGCGGACGAGCGTCATCGTGTCCGACGAGGAGATTACCCAGTATTATCATGATCACGCCGACCAATTCCGGAAGCCTGACTCCGTCCGAATCCGGCATATTCTGATGCGTCTCCCGGAAGATCCCTCATCCGAGGATCTCGCGCAGGCTCGGGCCCGTGCGGCAAAGGTGCTCGGGCAGCTTAAAGATGGGGCCGATTTTGCCATGATCGCGGCTGAGCACTCTGACAGCGCAGCGGCCAAGGACGGGGGTGACTTGGGCGTGATTCAAAAGGGGGACCTGCACCCGGCCCTGGAGTCTGCCGCTTTTTCTCTAGAGCCGGGGGGCATCAGCGACATCATCACAACTGACGCGGGGCTCAATATCATCAAGGTCGAGGAGCGCACGGGGGGTGATGCGATGAGTGGCCAGGTCCGGGAACAAATTCGTCAGCTGCTCTTCAACCAGAAGCTGGTGAAACAGATGAATGCGTATTTTGAGGAGCTGAAAAAGAAGGCGTACATCGAGGTGCGACTTGACGAGTAGATCAGTTCAGGGTTCATAGTTCATGGTTCAGAGTTCATGGTAGTGAAGGAGAGGAACAACTTTGCATTTCAGGTGATGAATTCCCAGTCCTTCACCCTGAACCCTACGCTAACAGAGGGGGAGGTCGGCGGCAGCATTGAGGTCAAGAGAGGCGACCTCTCCCCGGCGAAGGCGGGCGTACCCGGCTGCGGCGATCATGGCTGCGTTGTCGGTACAAAGCTCACGCCGCGGCCAGAACACCTCTATCTCATCACGGTTCGCCCTTTGCGCCAGATGTTGCCGGAGAGATTCGTTGCAGGCCACCCCGCCGGTGAGAAGGATCCGCAAGGTCCCGACGCGCTTGGCGGCTCTAATCGCATTGCGCGTGAGGACATCTACGACCGCCTGCTGGAAACTGGCTGCAATGTCCGCCACTAATTGGGGGTTGAGAACGGTGGATTCGCGGTCGGAAGCATCCATCCGTGTCGCGCCCCGTCGCCGTGGCGTCCTGTAGCCTCTTCCCTCCAGATACTGGATGACCGCGGTCTTGAGTCCACTGAAGCTGAAGTCCAACGACCCATGGCCGATGATCGGCCGCGGGAAGGAAACTGCTCGGGGGTCCCCGGCGCGCGCCACCTGTTCGATGTGGGGGCCTCCTGGGTAGGGAAGTCCGAGGACCTTGGCGACCTTGTCAAAGGCCTCTCCGGCCGCGTCGTCGCGGGTACAACCTAAAAGGCGACATGTCCCCGGCGCCTCCACGTGGTACAAGTGCGTGTGTCCCCCCGAAGCCACCAAGGCCACATACGGGCATTCGAGATGCGGATGGTCGAGGAGCCCGGCGTAGAGATGGCCCTCGATGTGATTGACACCAATGAGGGGCTTGTGCAGGGTATACGCCAGCGCCTTGGCTGAAGACACACCTACGAGGAGAGAGCCCACGAGGCCGGGACCGACCGTGACAGCGAGGCCAGCCAGGTCAGCGAAATCCTTCCCGGCCTCCGTGACCGCCAGCTGGATGACTGGCACGATCATCTCCAGGTGGCGCCGGGAAGCCAACTCTGGCACGATTCCCCCGTAGGGCGCATGCAGTTTCACTTGTGAGGCCACGATGTTGGAACGGATCTTCTCGCTCCCCTCCACCACCGCAGCCGCCGTTTCGTCGCACGAGGTCTCGATGCCCAGAATGAGGTCAGACATGTTTCCCAAAAAGCTATCAGCTGTCAACAATCAGCAATCACGTTCTGCTTCGTGAAGCTGACCGCCGACAGCTGACAGCAACGTGTATTTTCGCCTTTAGCTGGAGGCCACCGACCCCTGGGGCCGCTCGTAGATCAGAATAGCCTTCAGGACCTCTACCGCCCGTCCGAGCTGCGGATCCTTTTTGGGGTCCGGGGGGCGTCGGCCGAGGGGTTGGGAGGTATCCCCCTCCTGCTCGCCGATGGGCTTCTTCCGCATGTCGATATTGGTCTGGGGAGTCGTCGGTGGCTTGGGAGGCTCCACGATGATATCCGGCGTGAGGCCGTCCCCGTGGATGAGGCGCTGCTTGGGGGTGAAGTATTTGGCAGTGGTCAGCCTGAGTCCAGAGCCATCGTTGAGCGGAATCACGGTTTGGACTGAACCCTTACCAAAGGTCGTGGTTCCTATCAGGATCGCCCGCTGGTGGTCCTGCAGAGCTCCAGCAACAATCTCGGAGGCGCTGGCCGAACCCCTGTTCACCAGGACGACCATCGGGAACGACTCGGAATTTTCATGTTCGTCGACGAAGCGGAGGTTCTGGTTTTTGACTCGTCCCTCGGTCGAGACGATCAGCTTTCCCTTCTCTAAGAAAAGATCAGATGCCAGGACCGCCTGACTCAGTAACCCCCCGGGGTTGTTCCGCAGGTCGAGGATTAGGCCGCGCATCCCTTGCTCATTCAGCTCCTTGAGCGCCTCCTCCAGGTCCCGGGCAGTCCGTTCCTGAAACGAGGCCACCCGAATGTAGCCGACCCCGGCTTCGAGAAGATCCGACGCGCGAACACTTTTGACCTCGATAATGGCGCGAGTGATGGGTACCTCAAAGGCCTCCTGGCCCTCTCGGAGGATCGTGATGATCACCTCGGATCCCTTGGGTCCCCGGAGCTTCCGGACTGCTTCCAGCAAGGTCATGTCTTTGGTCGGCTCATCGTCGATCCGGATGATGCGATCTCCCGCCTGGATCCCGGCGCGCTGTGCCGGGGTCTCATCGATGGGCGCCACCACCGTCAGATGGTGGTCCCGCACCGTGATCTCGATCCCGAGCCCGCCGAAGCTTCCTTGCGTTTCGACCTGCATCTCTTTATAGACGTCGGGGGTCATGAAGGAGCTGTGGGGGTCGAGCGTGTCCAGCATTCCCCGAATTGCCCCGTAGATCAGGTCCTGGGAGTCGGTAGACTCGACGTAGTTGTTCTGCACAAGCGTGAGGACCTCGGTGAAGACCTTGAGCGTGCCGTAGGCTTCCTCCGTCGCCACGACCCGTTGGTGGACACCGCTGATCACGATCACCACGGTTAAGAGTCCGAAGATCAGAATGACTCGTATCCGCCCTGCAAGCTTCCCGGAGAGCATCGTCGGAACCTCCTGTACACGCACTTCGTTATCTGTCTGGGATGACCCGTCGAGGATGCTATGAGTATACCACAGCGCGGGCGGTACGCGAAAAACTTCAGTGTCGAGGCGAGAGCCAAACGAGGGGATCCTGCGGGTTTCCCCGGTGGCGCAGTTCAAAGTAGAGCTGGGGACCCTCGAGCGATCCGGTCTCCCCCACCCGCCCGATGACTTGGCCGGCCCGTACCCCATCGCCCACCTGAACCAGGAACTCGGACCCATGTGCGTAGAGAGAATAGAAGCCCTGGCCGTGGTCCAAGATGATCAGCCTGCCATAGCCGCGGAACCAGTCGGCATAGAGGACCGTTCCATCATAGACCGCTTGGATCTGCCGACCGAGGGGGGCGCGAATGCCGATTCCCTTGTTGAAGGTCACGGTCTTGAGCTTGCGATTCTTCTGCCGGCCAAAGCGGAAGGCGACCTCTCCGTCGGTGGGCCAGGGTAGTTTGCCCTTCCGGGCAGCAAATGGGCCTACGAGTGGAGGCGAGGCGGTCTTCTGCTGCTTACTGAGCTGGTTGATGAGTTGCTGCAGCCGGGTGGAGACCGCCTCGAGTTCCCGGATCGCGGTGAGGTAGCCCTGCTTCTCCTCCTGGAGCCTGGCCAGCAGGATGCGCTGCCGCCACTTCTCATCGGCGACCTCCGCCCGCGTTGCCCGGAGGCGATTCCGATCCCTGGCCAGCGCGGCCCGGCGGGACTGCAGTGCCTTCTTCTTCTGGGTAAACGCGGCCAGCTCGGAGGAGTAGCGTTCGCTGAGGATCTGGTCCTGGGCCGTGATGACACCGAGGTATTTCATCCGTCGCGCCATGTCGGTGAGGCTCTCGGCAGAGAAGAGCAGGCGGAAGTAGCCAAACTGTCCTTGCTTATACAGAGCCCGAACCCGGCCGGCCCAGCGCGCTTTGGTCTTCTTGAGTTCCCGCTCCGCCTGCGTGATTTTTTTGCTCAGCTTGCGAATGGCTTGCTGCTCGGATCGGAGTCGGGTCCCCAGCACCTTGAGGTTCTTCCCTTTGTGCCGAAGCTGTCGGTCAATCTTTTTCAGCGTGGCCTGGACGGCAGCCTCCGTCGCGGCGGTTTCTTTGGCCTTCTTCCGTTCCTTCTCGATCTGCCCCTTGAGCTGCTGGAGCTTCTGCGTCTTCTCGCGCAGGGTTCCCTGCTCATCGGCCTGAAGACCTCCGGTGAGCACGCCCAGCGCAAGGGCAGTGATTACCATTGCGGCGCAGACACGTCCCATGTCTTGGCTATATCCTGAGAAACCGTCGAACCGCCACCAGACTGCCCACCCCCCCGAGGAGGGCGCCGACGCCGACCATGATCATCTGGTACCCGGCCTCGAGGAACTGACCCATTTCAGGTTCGGAAAAGATGGTGGGAGCGGACGTCCCCAATTGCCACAGCGTGGCCCTGTAGAGCGCGTAGAGAATGCCCAGGGCCAAGGCGGCTCCCGCCCCGCCTTGGAGGGTGCCTTCGAGAATGAGGGGGAGCTGGATATAGGCCCGGGTCGCACCGACGAGGCGCATGATCTCGATTTCCTCGGCCCGCGCATACACCGCCAAGCGGATCGTGTTCGCCACGATAAAGAGTGACGTCACCCCCAGGACCCCCCCGATCACGATCCCGAGGATCTTCATCACCTGAATGATACCGGTGAGACGCTCAATCCACTCCTGGCCGTACAGGACATCTTCCACACCCTCGACCCGCTTGAGGGACGCGGCGAGTTGCCTGAGGGCGTCCGCCGTTTGGTATTTCTTGTGGATCCGGAGCTGAAAAGAGGCCGGGAGGGGGTTATCCTTCAGGCCCTCCAAGAGGCTTTCCTGATCGCGGAGCTGTTTTCGGAAGTCGGCCAAGGCCTGGGATTTGGAGACGTAGGTCACCTCCCGGACCGCCAGCTCCTTGTCCAATTGTTTGCGGAGGAGGGTCAGCTTGTCTGGGGTATTCCCATCGTGAAGAAAGACGACGACCTGGAAATCCTCGGCCCACTGGGCCACGGCGATACTGAGATTCAGGGTGAGGAGCAGGAAAATTCCCGTCACCAGGAAGGCCACGGTGAAGGCCCCGATAGAGGCCACCACTCCCCAGCCCCCCCTCCGGAAGTTGATGAGCATTTCGCTCAGGAGGTGCTGGAAGCGCTCCCAGAGCATGGGTTAAGGGATCTCCTCCACCAAGCGTCCATGCTTCAGGATGAGGGCGCGCCGGCCCATTTCGGACACGAGGCGGGGGTTGTGGGTCGCCACCACCACCGTGGTTCCCCGGACATTCACATCGGCCAAGAGGCGCATGATGTCGAGGGCCAGATCGGGGTCGAGGTTGCCGGTCGGCTCATCCGCCAGCAGGATCGTCGGGTCGCTCAAGAGGGCTCGGGCGATGGCGACCCGCTGCTGTTCCCCCCCCGAGAGCATGTAGGGAATCTGGTGGGCTTTCTGGAGGAGGCCGACCTCCGTCAAGAGACGGCCGATCTTGCGCCGGCTGATG
>Ga0255057_10001841_pt1 | contig 11617 bp, 9 predicted proteins | sample Cases_109_6_MG_FD_189022 | JGI IMG/M metagenome (GOLD analysis project Ga0255057, IMG submission 189022) | Seawater microbial communities from Amundsen Gulf, Northwest Territories, Canada - Cases_109_6 | ecosystem: Environmental > Aquatic > Marine > Gulf | place: Canada: Northwest Territories... | reverse complement strand
CGGCGGCTGGTAGGCCTCGATGGCCAAGCCCCGGCCGGAAACGCCGTCTGCGATGCCCGGCAGATCGCAATAGTCGGCCGGGCACAGGTTGAACGATCCCGGCACCAGCAGGAGGCGGATCGCATACAGGAACACGCCGTCTAAGAATTCGACGCGGACGACTGCGTCGCCTTGTGCCGGAAGATGCTCCTGGACCAGCGCCGTGTGATCCGGGCCGAACTCGAGCTCGCCGGCATCGGCCGCCTCACCGAGTTCCTTGGGACTGTCGAACGACATGATCCCGGCTCCGCTGCCACCGATGTTCGGCTTCACCAGCACTGGCCATTGCAACCCGTCCGCGGTATCGACCGCATTCCCGGGATGAGTTATGACCCGTGCTCGCGGATGCCGGATCCCGAGCTCTGCAGCGAGCGTGATCTGACGCGCCTTGGAGATCTCGTAGCTGAATGCCTGGCGGCCGTTGATCACCGGAACCTCGATGTCTTCGAGGTAGGCCAGGTAGTTCAGGGTGGAGAACACCGAAGACCCCTCGCCGCGCAGCCAAGCGGAAGGGCTCATCCGGTTCACGACCACGCTGTACGGCAGAGAGGTCACCACCGGGTCGAAGGAGAGCCTCGAAGCGTCGATCCGGTCGAACGGGATATCCCGTCGATCGAGCTCGTCGAACAGCGGCTCGAACCAGAGCGGGTGTTCGTACACGATGCCTACGCGGGCGTGTGGATTGTCTCGGGTCATGTCCTCTTCTCCTCGGTCTCAAGCCTCCTACCTGAACCTTTGTTCCCGACTGTCAACCAATAGCAAGGACACTATCCGCCAACGCGAGCGACACTGCCGATGGTGTCATCACCCCGTGTTATCGAATCGCGATGCGAAAGCGCCGGTGGCGCCGGAGCCTCGTTGACACACAGGTATGATCAGAAAACTGGAGGAGTAGGGCGTATGACGAGCCTGGCCGAGCGTCATCGGACGTTCTTCGAACTTCACCAATCGGGTTGCTTCGTCGTACCGAATCCCTGGGACATGGGTTCGGCGCGGCTGATGGCCGCTTCCGGGGCGAAGGCGCTGGCCACCACTAGCGCCGGCTTCGCCTTCACGCTGGGCCGCCCAGATTTGGGGCATGTGACCCGCGATGAGGCTCTTCACCATGCCGAACGGATCGTTGCGGCGACGCCGCTACCCGTCACGGGCGATCTCGAAAACGGTTTCGGGGACGACCCAGCCGACGTTGCCGAGACCGTCCGGCTTGCCCGCGAAGCAGGGCTTTCCGGTTGCTCCATCGAGGACACGAGAATGGTCGATGGCAACCCGGCTTACGACTTCGATCTGGCGCTGGAGCGAATCGGGGCAGCCGCCGAAGCCGCCCGCGCTCTCGAAGACCCCTTCGTGCTGTGCGCCCGTGCCGACGGCGTGATCAACCAGAGCTACGGGCTCGACGAGGCCATCCGGCGCATCAAGGCATTCGCCAATGCCGGTGCGGATCTGCTGTATGTACCGCTCGTGCCCGACAGGGAAAGTCTGCAATTGGTTGTCGCCTCGGTGACGAAGCCGGTGAATGCGCTTGCGGCCGGTGCATTGACGGGGCTAACCGTCGCCCAACTCGCGGCCATAGGAGTGCGGCGCATTTCGGTCGGGGTACAAATCGCTCGCCTCACCCATGCCGCGATACGCGATGCGACAAGGGCCATGCTGAACGAGGGCAGTTTCGCCGCGTTCGCCTCCGGCGCGATTGGCAACGAAATAGACGCAATGCTTGCGAAGGGCGCAGACGGACCCCAATAGGCCTGCTCACCAGCCGGCGGCTGCCACGACCGGTCGAATACGGCCGTGTTTGGCCCTTACGACCGTGGAGGAGGAACACCGCTCCGGCGCGGGGCTCCGTCGTTCAGCCGGAGACTCGAGTGATGCGCACCAACGGCAGGTCGCGACCGGCCCTCTCTTGAAACTCGGCGAACACGGGCATTCGAGTGGTGAGCTCCTCCCAGTAAGCCCGTCGCGCCTCCGGCTCCATCGTGGCGGCGGTCGCCTCGTAGAAGTTGCTCATGTGCCGCACCCATACCTTGGAGTCGGCCTGGAGGTTTCGATACCACTGCGGGTCGGCGGGTCGGCCATTGTTGGAGCCGATCACTACGAGAGCGTCGCCGTCGGGAAAGGACCCAAGGGGAACCCGTCGGATCTCGCCGCTGTTGCGGCCGGTCGTGTACAGAAGGATGAGCCTGTCCCCGGCCGGGTGGTCCACCTCGCGTCCATCGGAAGCCAGGTACTGCTGGATGTGAGTTTCCGCATACTCGCTCGGGTTAACGCCGGCGGCGGCTTCGATGTCCATTGCTCTTCCCTCTCTGACAGGCTGGCTGCAACCCTACCGGGTGCCCCGACGCTGCCGACGGCCCGCGTCATGCGGCGCGGGCTGCTGCCCCTTGATCGGGCTGAGAGGGAACACCCACACCATCGCGCCGACGGCAGCTGGAGGCTCGGCAGGCTGAGCGCCATCGCCTTGGGCGGCAGACGGACGCTGCGGAACATCAGGAAACAGCAGTGCGAAGGTAGGCGCCGTGGCCCGAAGGCTACGGTCTGTCTGACCGGTCTCGCGAGCTCGGAGCCATGTGGCGCGACAACGGAGGGCGTTATGACGGATCAGTGCCACTCCGGGGAGGTCGGGAGGCCGCAACGGCCTGGACCTCCTCAGGGCCACGCCGGAGAAGATGGGGGTGCCGGTAATCGCCGAGCAGTTGGCGCTGCCGCACGCCATGGCGGTACTGAAGGACTGGGTGCTTTGGGACCCAGCCGCCAACCGAACCTCGATGGCGTTGTGTCGAGCCTCATCGGCTCCGTCGTGGCCGTTGCGGCATGAATGACCTCCTGAGGCAGTCTCGTCCCCCCAGACGCACTGCTTGCTATAACCCACAACGACGAACACCGAGCCACTGGAGGCACCCATGACCGAGAAAGGAACGCATACCATTGCTGTTGTCGGAGCGACCGGAGCTCAAGGAGGAGGCGTCGTTCGCGCCCTCCAGGACCAAGGAAGGTTCAGGGTTCGGGCCCTGACCCGCAATCCCGACAAGGCCAAGGGGTTGGCCGATGAGGTCGTCGCCGCCGATCTCACCAGGCCCGAAACCCTGACCTCGGCATTCGAGGGCGCCTACGGCGTATTCGCCAACACCAACTCGTTTGCGGCTCCCGATACCGACGAAGTCGCCCAAGGCACATCCGCGGTGGAGGCGGCCATGGTCGCAGGCGTCGACCATTTCATTTGGTCGACCCTTCCCAACGTCGCGGAGATCTCCAACGGTGCGTTCAACGTTGCCCACTTCACCAACAAGGCAAGGGTCAATCAGGTCGTCGAAGCTGCCGGCTTCACGTGGTTCACGTTCGTAGAACCGCCGTTCTACTACCAGAACCTCGCCGGACCGATGTATGTCCCGCAACCCGGACCCGGCGGAACCCCTACGTGGTCGGTGCCGATGAGGCCGGACGCACGGGGCATCCACATGGGCGATATCACTGAGCTAGGAAACGTCGTCGCCGGGGCGTTCGAGCACCCAGACGAGGTCGGACGCGGACAACACCTGTCCCTCGCCGGCGGGCTCATGAGTTGGAATGACATCGTCGACACCCTGAGGAGCCAGGGCCACGACCTGGCGTACTCGGAGGCAACAGAGGATCCCTGGGGCATCCGAGATATGTTTGGGTACTTCGAGGAGTACACCTACTTCGGTCCCGACGCGGACAACAAGATCGCACTCGCCAACCAGGTGTCCACCAAGCCGTCCACCGACTTCGCCACCTGGGCCAAGACTCACATGCCCGCCGGGGAGGATCGCAGCGCCCGCGTAGTTTGATGGACAGCCCGTCGACGCCCAGCATGTCGTCGGCCGCTGGCTCGCCGAGCATGACTCCGGGGCGAACTGACCGGAAAGACAAGGAGAGCAGGTACAAAACCGATCCAAGTCTGAGGCGTGCGTCCTTGCCGTGGCCCCCGCGGCCGGGTACGCCGGCCCAAAGCGACCGAGGATCAGTCGGGCGTCACCCCGAGAACCTGGTCGTTGACGCGTGCCCGTTCCTTCATCTTGACGCCGATGGAATCGCCCGCCTTCGCTGACTCGACGGTCTCCTGCTCGATTTGGATCGAGTCGACGGTCTGGGTGAAGTCGGAGGTATGGCCGAGGATATGGATCGTGTCGCCGACCTCGAGCGCAGCGGACAACTCGATGCCCGCAACTTCCAACTTGCCCCAGTAGTGGCTGACGGTCCCGACAAGGTGCTCAGCCATGTCTGTCTCCTCCCGCCGGGCGGTACGCCAAGTATCGCAGCCCACGTGACGCGTTGTGGCCGATAACTAGTCCCTTATGCGAGTTATCGATCGATTCACGCTTAGTTAACGCATTCTTATCCCCGAATGGCTCATGATGGGTCACCTTGATCAAGTGGGCCAGGGGTGATAGGTGTGGATCGCGGTCAAGATGTTTGCGTGGGTGGGCGGCCAATCCCAAGGGTGACCTATCGCACTTGTTGACGATCGGCCACGCGATCCTCCAGGGCTCGAGCCAGGACCCAGTTCGACTGGATTGATCCGGCGCGCATGGTTTGGTATCAAGCGGCTCTGGCAGGGCCGCGAACCGCTGCACGACATCGAGCGACGTCAAGTCATCAGTCGATTGTTCCCCCAAGGAGTGTCGCGCCGCCAGTTCTTCACTCGGTTCGCCTCGCTGATGATGCTGTCGACGGCGATCGCCGTGCTCGGGATCTTGGCCGACTCGACGGCGGTGGTGATCGGGGCCATGCTCGTCGCCCCCCTCATGTTCCCGGTCCTGGGCGCCGCAGCGGCGATCGTTATGGGGTGGCCGCTTCGCATCATCCGCCGGGTGCTGCTCGTGGCGGTCGGATCGGTGCTCGCGGTTGTTCTGGCGGCGGTGATCTCGTTCGTCGTCCCCGGCCACACGGATCCGCTCCCGGCCGAGTTGTTGGCGCGTACATCTCCGAACCTGCTCGATCTCGGGATCGCGCTTGCTGCAGGCGCGGCAGGCGCATATGGGCAGGTCAGACGGCACGCCGCAGAAGCCCTGACAGGCGTAGCGGTTGCCGTGGCGCTGTTGCCACCGCTGGCGGTCGTCGGCATCACACTTCAGCTGACGGAATGGCAACTGGCCGTTGGGGCCATGCTCCTCTTCCTCGCCAACGTGGTTGGCATCGTGATCGCCGCCTCGGTCGTTTTCCTCGCCGCCGGTTTTGTTCCCGGCCGCAATCCGTTGAAGGGTCACCCGTCGGTTCTGCGGGGGATTGGGTGGGCAGCCATCGCCGCCATCATCGTGGTGCTTCCAATGCAGTTTGGTCGTGGGAACGTGCTCCCGCCCTCCGACCCGACCGAAGAGGTGACGGTTGTCGTCGAGGACTACGTGGCGGAGGATGGCACCGCCGCCGAGGTGATCGATGTCGACGTCGTGATCGAAAACGGCATCACCGAGGTCGATATCGTCGTGGTGAGTTCCCTAGCGGTGCCATCGGTTGAGTCCATCGCTGAGCATGTGGCCAAGTATCTGTCGTCACCGGTCGAGGTGCGGCTGCTCGTGGTCGCGACAGAGACCGAACGTGCCAAGGTGGTCCCCTGACCGAGGGGTGCCGCCCCGGGCCGCCGCCAGCGACCCGTGCGGCCGGCCGACCCGGCCCGACCACACGTGTGGGCATCGACGGCCTGGACCAAGGCGCTAGAGCTCGACCGTGATGGGTTCGCCGGAAATCACCTTGATCTCCTTGTCCCTGACCCAGACCGTCAGGTCGTCGCCGTCCCTGACCTCGAATTGAATGCGATCGCGGGTGACTCCCACATCGAGAACACGATCCTCTACGGTCAGTGAGAAGGCGAGACTCGGCCACTCGGTGGGAAGCTGCGGATCGAAGGTGAGGCGCCCCTCGTAGTCGCGCATACCCGCAAAGCCATACACCAGGTTCATCCAGACGCCTCCAACCGAGGCAAGGTGGACGCCGTCGTCACCGTTGCCGTGGATGTCGGCGAGGTCGGCGTAGACGGCGTACTTGAAATACTCACACGCCTTGTCATGGAGCCCCACTTCAGCGGCCACAATGCTCTGCACCGAAGCCGACAGCGAGGAATCTCCAGTCGTCAGCTTGTCGTAGTACTCGAAGTTTCGCCTTTTCAACTCTGGGGAGAACTCACCGCCGCGGAGGAACATGGCCAGAACCACGTCGGCTTGCTTCAGAACCTGATGGCGATAGATCACGAGCGGGTGATAGAACAGCAATAGTGGGAAGCGGTCTCTCGGCGTTGCCTGGAGATCCCAGGGCTGTTTGTCCAGGAAGGTCTCGTCCTGAGGGTTGATGCCTCGTTCTGGGTCGTATGGCACATACATGCTGTCACCGGCCGAGCGCCACCTGCCCGCCTCGCCGTCCGTGAGTTTCGCCGAGCCGATGAGCACGGAGTGGCGGTCCGGATTCTCGGCCTTCAGCCATTCCAGGACGTCGGCGGCATAACGAAGGTGCATCTGCGCCATCAGGTTGGTGTAGACGTTGTCGTCCACTATCACCGTGTACTCGTCGGGCCCGGTCACTCCGTGGATGTGGAAGCGGCCTTGTTCGTCGAAGAACCCAAGGTCATACCAGAACCGGGCGGTGGCGAGGAGCAACTCCGCGCCGGTGTCGGCGAGGAACTCCTCATCGCCGGTGACTTCGACGTAGCGCTTGATTGCGTGCATCACCGCAGCGTTGATGTGGTATTGCGCGGTGCCTGCGGGGAAGTATCCCGAAGCCTCTTCACCGTTGATGGTCCTCCATGGGAAAAGAGCGCCTACTTGGTTCACTTCGGTGGCCCGTTGCCGAGCCCGGTCGAGGAGGCTGTGGCGGAACCTCAGAAAGTCACGGGCGATGTGGGGCTGGGTGTAGAGCAGGAATGGGAAAGCGAATATCTCGACGTCCCAGAAGTAGTGCCCTTCATAGGCCTGGGAGCTGAGTCCCTTCGCCGGGATGCCGGCGACCTCGGCACGGGCCGTGTGCTGGATGAGTTGGAACAGGTTCCAGCGAATCGCCTGCTGGAGACGGTCGGACCCGCTGACGCGGACGTCGGCGCGGTTCCAGATCTCGTCCAGGTCGACGCGCTGCCGCTCAACGAGGCGTTCGAATCCGGAGTCCGCGCCCCCGTCGAGGGTTCGGTTGACTCTCTCGGCAAGTTCGCTCGGGGGGACACTCGTCGAGTTGTGATAGGCCAACAGCTTCGTCATCCGAAACGGGATGCCCGGCTTGGCATGAATCGTGAAGGCGACCGTGCCGAGATCCTCAGTGCTGTCGCTCGTTATCTGATAATCACACTCTGGGGAAACGACGTGCTCGACGCCGCAGGCCAGGGTCATACCACTGTTGTGCGCCACGTACCCCATCACAATGCGGCCGCCTGCCAGCTCCTGGAGCGCGGGGTCGAGGACCCGATGTTGCATGCCCTTCGCCCGGCGCGGGTCGAAGACGGTCGGCTCGTCGACCGACCGGGCGTCTTGGTGGTTGAAGAGTTCGGACGTGACCACGAGGGTTGCCTCGGCGTTCTCCACCTCGACCTCCCATGAGATGGCCGCCAGGTGACGATGCCTCAGCGATACCAGTCGCTGGGATCGGACCCGAACCAGCTTTCCCAGCGGGGTCCGCCACACGAGTTCCCGCTCCAGGACCCCGTTCCGCATGTCCAGAATCCGGTCGGCCTGAACCAGATCTGCTGCGGGAGACAGGAACAGAGGCTCGTCGTCGACCTGCAGGCGTGTGATCGTCCCGTCCGGAGCGTTGATGATCGTCTGCCCGTTGCGGGCGAAACCATATGCGTCTTCGGCGTACACGATAGGCCACGTCTCATGGAATCCGTTGATGAAAGTCCCGCGTTGATGTGCCGGCCGGGCCTCGTCGTAGGCGCCGCGGATTCCCAGGTAGCCATTGCTGAGGGCGAACAGGCTCTCGGTACGCCCGACGACATCGTCGTGATGGCCGCGCTCGATGAGCCGCCACTGGTCTGCGGGAAAATCGCGCTCGGGCAGCCAACGAAATGGGCGCGGGATCATGGGGACTTCTCCATAGCGAGCAGCTCGGCGAGGTCGGCGACGACGACATCTGCGCCGTTGTCCAACAGAGCCTCCGCATGTTCCCCGGCGCCGACACCGACGACCAGGCCGAATCCACCCGATCGGCCCGCCTGAACTCCTGAAATCGCGTCTTCGACGACAACAGCCCGCCAGGAAGAAGCATCGAGACGCCTGGCCGCTTCCAGGAACGTGTCCGGAGCGGGCTTGCCGGGCAATCCCAATTCAGCTGCTAACGCCCCGTCTACGCGGGTATCGAACAGGTGAGCGATCCCCGCGGCACCCAGCACGGTCTCGGTGTTGGCGCTCGACGATACCACTGCGGTCTTGACGCCCCGCTCCCTGAGCGCCTCAACGAGGTGAACCGCTCCAGGAAAGGGCTCGACGCCGTGGCTCTCGATCAACTCAGCCACCAATTGGTTCTTTCGGTTGCCCAAACCGGTGACGGTATTAGCGGTTGTCGGATCGCTCACCTCACCCTCTGCGAGCTCGATGCTGCGGCTTGCCAGGAAACTTCGGACCCCGTCATATCGGGGCTTTCCATCGATGTATGCCCGGTAGTCGGAGTCGATGTCGAAGGGGACGAAGGCCTTCCCTTCGTCCCCTGCGCGGTGGCGGAGGAAGCGGTCGAACATCTCGCGCCATGCCGCGGCGTGGATCGAGGCCGTCTCGGTGAGGACACCATCCAGATCGAACAGGACGGCGTCGAAATTCCTTGGCGTGAGAGCCGGAAACCCCGTGCCCCTGGTGCTGCGCCATGCGCTCAGTTCCTCGAGCAAGGACGGGACCTCCGGCTGGCTTGGTATCCGCCATTGTGCCGCGGTGGCGCCCTCTCCGACTTTGATGGCCACATCGGAGGGGCCGAGTACCGAGAAGGCGTCTTCGTCGGTTACGTCGTCTCCGATGTACATGGTCACGTCCGGGGAGATGTCTTGTCGGAGTTGCTCGAGCGCCGATCCCTTGTCGGCGTCCTCTGTGGAGAAATCGACCACGCGCTTGCCATGGACGACTCTCGTGGCCAGTTTCGTGGCCGCGGCAACCGCTGACCGGGCGGCGTCGTCCGCCGCACCAGGGTCAACATGTCGATAGTGGAAAGCGGCGCCGGATGGCTTGGCCTCGACGCGGGCTCCCGGAAAATCGGCGGCGACCTCCCCAAGCCGGGACGCCAGAGCAGCCGCCTGCGGTGAGATGGCTGCGTCTGTCCACTCGCTGCCGTGCCCACCGATGACCAAGGCTCCGGGAATGGGACCAAGGAGGCGCTCCAGGTCTGCGCGGGCCCGGCCGGAGATCACGGCTACGAAGGTATCGGAAAGGCCGGCGAGATCTCGGAGTGCCGATATCGCCTGCTCGTCCGGGTGGGCGGAGGCAGGATCGTCCACTATTGCTGCCAGTGTCCCGTCGTAGTCACATGCGACGAGAAGCACGGGTGCCGCCACCGCGGATCGGAGCATGGGTCGCATCAGGCGTTGAGATCCGTCAAACACTTTTTTGCCCAATCAAATACGTCGTGAGTTTGGACTTGACGCCGCATCCGCTCCATACGTTGTCGCTGTTCTTCTATCGGCATTGCTACTGCTTGTTCGAGAGAGGTTGCTACGCCGTTCAGATCGTGAGGATTTACCAAGACCGCCGACTGGAGTTCCCTGGCGGCACCGGCGAATTCAGAGAGCACAAGCACTCCATCCCCATTGACCCGGCTCGCCACGTATTCCTTGGCGACGAGATTCAGCCCGTCGCGCAGCGGGGTGACCGTCATCACGTCGGCCGCCGCGTAATAGGCGACGAGCTGCTCGAAGGGCAGGTTTCGATACAGGTAGTGCACGGGCACATGCCCGGGCCGGGCGTGGTCACCGTTGATCCGCCCCACGATCTGCTCGATCAGGGCTCGCATAGCCGAGTAGTCGCCGACTTCCTCCCGCGACGGAACCGCTATCTGGACGAATACCAAATCGTCGGCGGGATGTGTTTCGAGGAGCGTCTCGAAAGCGCGGAGTCGGACATCGATTCCCTTGGTGTAGTCCAGGCGGTCCACTCCCAAAACCACCTTGCGGTTGGACCCGAGCTCCTCACGCAAACGGGCTGCTGACCGTTGCACGGAGGCCGACTTTGCGGCTTCGATGAACCTGGGGGTGTCTATCGAAATCGGAGCAGTTTTCAGGCGGACGATGCGGTCGTCGATCCGCAACTGCCTCGTGCCCCCTTCCGCACCGGCGAACCGTTTGGCGCAGCGAGCGAAGTTATGACGGCCGAGCTGTGTCTGGAAGGCGATGACGTCGGCGCCCAGCAGCCCGTGAAGCATTTCCTTTCGCCATGGGAGGCGGGCGAAAAGCTCGACGGGAGGGAAAGGGATGTGCAAGTAGAAGCCGATGGTGACGTCGTCCCTTAGGTCGCGCAAAAATCCCGGTACCAGCTGTAGCTGGTAATCCTGGACCCAGGCCACATCGCCGGGGTGAAGGGCACGAGCCGTTTCCTCGGCGAACCGCCGGTTCACCTGGCGATACGGTCTCCACCAGTGTCGGTGATACTGCGGAACGCGAATCGCGTCGTGATACAACGGCCACAGCGTGCCGTTGCAGAAACCGAAGTAGTAGCCGTCCAGTTCCACCTCCGACAGCGGCACCGGTCGATGCTCGATGCCATCGCGGGTGAACACGTCCGGGGCGAAGTCGGCCACTCCGGTCCATCCCACCCATGAGCCCTGCCGCTCCTGCAGGATCGGTACAAGGGCACTGACCAGGCCACCAGGGCTCGTCTGCCACTCATCGTCTACCCAGGCGACCGGAAGCCGGTTGGCGGCAATGACAATCCGTCTGGCCAGGATTCTCCCTTCATGCGGACGTCACGATACTCGCACCGACCGCGACCGAGCCTCGAGGAAAGCACTGCCCAGAACGTCACCCGTCCAGGAGGAGGTGCACCGACGTCGTCAATGGGTTTTCGTCTCTACTGGAGCCGCGCTACACCCCAGCGGTTCGAGCCCATCAACGCCCCCCCGAGGCTGCTGCAGAGACTGCGTGCTCCCAACTCGCTGTTCATCACCCGGCGTGCCCGCGGAGCGATCAGTACGGGCAGCTGACTTGTTCTGGACCCCGGCCGCGATACGTGGTGATGAACTCTTCGATCTCCGGGTCCACTGTCTCGTAACGTTTTAGCCGGTTCCAGGCCGTGGCCACGATTGGATCCGTCATCGCGGAATTTGGTGACAGGATCACCCGGTCGTCGAAGCCATCGACGATCTCGCCAAGCGCCGCTACGACCTCGTCCTCCAGATCGTGCCGGTACCAGATAAGGACCGCGCCGTGTTCCAGTGCGTGCACCGCAAACTCGGCGGGCATTTGCTGGGTGTAGATGCCGCACTGCGGACTGGATGCTGCGTGCGGGCCGCTAGTCGGGGTAGCGGTCGCGTAATTGGCAGGTTCTCCGGCGGCAAGGTGTCCTCGACCCAGGTTGGGGGGTCGCTCGACGCCGGCTAGCTCGGCAGGAAACAGGCGCTGGCTCAGCCAGAATCCGACTACTAGGGCAATCAGCACCGCGACGGCTCCTATGCCCAC
>Ga0255057_10001840_pt1 | contig 11628 bp, 12 predicted proteins | sample Cases_109_6_MG_FD_189022 | JGI IMG/M metagenome (GOLD analysis project Ga0255057, IMG submission 189022) | Seawater microbial communities from Amundsen Gulf, Northwest Territories, Canada - Cases_109_6 | ecosystem: Environmental > Aquatic > Marine > Gulf | place: Canada: Northwest Territories... | reverse complement strand
TGAGGATTACCGCAATTACCTGGGAAGGCTGCACCAGTTGCCGACGGTAATGGATGAGTATATTGCCTTGATGCGCGAAGGCCTTGAACTGGGCATGACGCAACCCCGGGTCATACTCGATGGCCGTGATGAGCCGATCAAAGCCCAACTGGTGGAACGGGCTGAAGAGAGCCCGTTTTACAGCCCGTTCCTGGAGCTGCCGGAGTCTCTGCTCAGTGGTGAAAAAGCCGAATTGCTGGCAACGGCCGATGAGGTGATTTCCAGGGATGTGATTCCCGCCTACCAGCGCCTTTACGATTTTTTCCACGAAGAATATTTTCCCGGAGCGAGAAAAAGTCTGGGCGCCAGCCAGCTTCCTGATGGTGAACGTTTCTACCAAGCCCAGATTCGTTTGTATGCCACCTTGGACTTGAGCCCGCAGCAGATTCACAATATCGGCCTTGAGCAGGTGGCACGGATCCGCTCAGAGATGGAAGAAATTATCCGCGGGTTGGGCTTTGCAGGTGATTTTTCAGCCTTCCTCGAGTTTCTGCGAACCGATCCGCAGTTCTATGCAAAAACCCCAAGGGAATTGCTGGCAACCGCTTCGTATTATGCAAAGAAAATCGATGGGCGGTTGCCCATGCTGTTTGGCCACTTGCCCCGCCAACCTTACGGTGTGGCGCCGGTTCCTGCAGATATTGCACCTTTCTACACGGCAGGCCGTTACGTGGGCGCACCCCTGGATGCCCACCGGGGGGGTTATTACTGGGTAAATACCCATGCACTGGAAAGCCGGCCGCTGTATGCCATACCGGCGCTGACCTTGCATGAGGCAGCTCCCGGCCACCATTTACAGGGCGCACTCGCCCTGGAGCAAAGGAGCCACCCACCATTCCGGCGCTTTGACTACATATCCGCTTACGGAGAAGGCTGGGCTCTCTATGCCGAGAAACTGGGCCTGGAGATGGATATTTACGAGACTGCTTATGACAATTTTGGCCGGCTGACTTACGAAATGTGGCGGGCGGCCCGCCTGGTAATTGACACAGGCATTCATGCGATGGGGTGGACTCGTGAACAGGCCCAGGCTTTCCTGGCGTCCAACACGGCGTTGTCGTTGCACGAAATTACCACCGAGGTTGATCGTTATATTTCCTGGCCGGCGCAGGCCCTGAGCTACAAACTGGGTGAATATACGATCTGGCAGCTGCGCAGCAGGGCTGAAGAAACCCTGGGCCCGGAATTCGATGTCCGGGCTTTTCATGACTTCATACTGGCGCTGGGTTCCGTGCCACTGGACGTGCTGAGAGATGAAGTCAAGCGCTGGATTGCTGATCAAAAGCTGTAAGCAGGCGAACTCCTGCATCAGATCTGGCGCATACTCCACAGGCAGGCCATAATCAGCTTTCAATACCGGAGGACTACAGATGCAATTCAGACAGCTGCTACCCTTTTTTATGTTTATCGGAGCTATTACTGCTGTTGCTGGTGATCCAAAAGAGGAGGCATCGACCGATGGCAGTATCCGGTCGCCCTCGACCGAAGGCGCAACCGTCAGCTTCGCAATGCCCCATGATGGTGACGTGGTGCCGCTTACTTTTGAGGTCAAATTTCTCATCAGTGGCATGGGCATAGCGCCCGCAGGCTCCCGGATCGCCAACACCGGTCATCATCATTTGCTGATCGACCTTGCTGAATTACCCGACATGAACCTGCCTTTACCTGCAACGGACAAGATTCGCCACTTCGGGAAAGGCCAGACTGAAACGACGCTTACCCTGCCGGAAGGTGAGTATAGTCTCCAGTTATTGTTCGCTGACTACCAGCACGCACCACACGATCCGCCTGTGATTTCGAAAAAAATTACGATTACCGTCTCTGCCAATGCGCCTCCCCAGGAGGAGGAGCAGGACTAGGCGAACCTCCAGTCCAGCCGAAAATACACCCGTGACCATCAAGGACAAGAAAGTCGTCTCATTTCACTACACGCTGACCAGCCAGGACGGCGAGCAGATGGAGACATCTACGGACAAAGAACCGTTGACCTATCTGCATGGCGCCAGGAACATAGTTCCCGGTTTGGAGACAGCGCTGATGGGTAAGTCGGTTGGAGATGAATTCCAGGTAACGATTGAACCGGCTGATGCCTACGGTGAAAAAAGCGAGGCGAACATCCAGCGTGTTTCAGCCAAACATTTCCGGAACCCGGGGAAGCTGGAGCCGGGTCGCATTGTCCTCCTGCAGACAAAGCAGGGTCCGGTTCAGGTGACCGTGGTCAAGGTGGGGCGTTTTAACGTGGATGTCGATGCCAACCATCCCATGGCCGGCCAGACTTTAACTTTCGACGTGGAGGTTACCGCGCTCAGAGACGCCACGCAGGAGGAGCTTGCTCACGGTCATGTGCACGGTCCGGGCGGCGTGGATCACTGATTGCAACTGCAATCCTATGATTTTCTGGCGGTTCCTTTCAGTTTTTCCATGTCCAGAATTCTGACCTGCTTCCGGTCGACTTTGACGACACTGGCTTTCTGGAGACGGGCCAGTACACGGCTGACGGTCTCAGTCGCCAGTCTCAGGTAACTGGCAATATCGCGCCGGGACATGGCCAGGATGAATTCCTTGTCGGAATAACCGCGGCGTGAGAAACGCTCAGAAAGCGAAATCAGGAACATTGCGATTCTTTCATCGGCGCTCAGGTCGCCAGCGATGGTCTCCAGTTCATTGATACGCTGGCTCATTATGCGGAAAAGCTCCGCCTGTAATTCTGGCATGTGACGGGCCATGCTGGAGACCGTGTCGAATGTCAGTCCGCAAACGGCGCTGGTATCGAGTGCTACGACATTGGCCACGTGTTTGCAGGAATGGATGGCATCCAGGCCGATGATTTCGCCGGGGAGGTGGAAGCCGAGGACCTGTTCCTCCCCTTCGTGATCAATCACATAACTTTTGAAACAACCGGTGCGTACAGACGCAACGGAACGGAATTCGTCGCCAGCACGAAACAGGTGTTCACCTGGCTGGATGGGGCGGGAGCGGTGGACGATTTGTTCAAATCGCTCGGTTTCATCAGCGCTCAACCCACGTGGGAGGCAAAGCTCACCCAGGGAACAACGGCTGCATGCAACCTGAGCGCGGGAGGGTTCGCGGCGATAATCCCGGATATTGGCTACTCTTACAGAACTTTCCATGATGCTCTCTCCAATAGGTTTCTTTTGGAGGCATTATATTGCGCGGACGGCCCTGACTGCATGCGTATAAATACGTATAGGCAAGGCCCGTCTGCTGGAGAGGCATTCTGCTTGTTCCTCAATCAAATTACACGAGAAAATCTCAGGGCGCTGCTTTGCGGAGGCTGCAGGTATTCATCGAAACTCATTGCGATGGAGCGCAGCAGCAAACGGCCTTGAGGTGTTGCTCTGAATCCGTCTTCTTCCAGGGTCAGCAAACCATCTTTTTCCAGTTGCTGAAGGTTTCCGAGTTCAAGCGCGAAGTGATCGTTGAAATCAATTTCGAAGTGCGATTCGAATTCCTCGAAACGAACCTCACCGTGACACATGATGGATTCAATGATTCCACGACGCAGCCGGTCTTCGGTTGTCAGGCAAACACCCCGCCAGATGGGCAGCCTTCCATCCGCAACCGCGGATTGCCAGGAAGGAATGTCCTTCAGGTTCTGTGCGTAACAGTCCCCTATCTTGCCAATGGCGCTGACCCCCAGGCCGACGAGATCACACTGGCTCCTGGTTGAATAACCCTGGAAATTCCGTTGCAAATGGCCTTCTTGCTGGGCAATCGTCAATTCATCTTGCGGCAGGGCAAAGTGATCCATGCCGATATAGACGTAGCCCGATTCGGTCAGTTTGCGGATGGTCAATTCCATCAATTCCAGCTTGGTCTCCGGCGAAGGGATGTCCTCTGCATTGATCATGCGCTGGGCGCGGAAAATGTGAGGCATGTGGGCATAGTTGTAAACGGCCAGCCGGTCAGGTTTCGCTTTGACCACGGTATCGATGGTCTTGCTGAAACTCTCACTCGTTTGCAGCGGAAGCCCATAGATCAGGTCAATCGATACCGAGTTGAATCCCAGCATTCTGGAATCATCAACCATGCCCAGTGTGGCCTCCGGATCCTGGATACGGTTGATCGCTTCCTGCACTTTCGGGTCAATATCCTGGACGCCCAGGCTGATACGGTTAAAGCCCATTTCTGCGAGTTTTTCCAGGCGGTCATGACCAACAGTCCTGGGATCGACTTCGATGGAAAACTCCCGGCTGTCATCATCGCTCAGAGAAAAATGCCTGCCCAGCTGAGCCATCAGAGCAGTCATTTGCTCGTCTGTATGGAAAGTGGGTGTGCCGCCACCGAAGTGGAGCTGGAGAACTTCACGGTCGAAATCGAACAGTTTCCCCTGCATTTCGATTTCGCGGTCCAGCGAATCGAGGTAGCGTACGCCCTGGTCTTCATGCCGCGTTACTTTCTTGGTACAGCCGCAGTAGTAACAAAGCGACCGGCAAAAAGGCAGGTGGACATATAAAGACAGTGGCTTGGGGATCAGTTCATTGTTGCTCGCCGTAGTAAAACGCCGGTACACATTGGCATCGAAACCCTCGATAAACTGCACGGCGGTCGGGTACGATGTGTAGCGCGGTCCGGCCACGTCGTAGCGCTTGATTAAGTCTGTATTGAATTCTACTTGTTGGTCCATCACACGATTAATTACCCGTTAAATTATGGGTGCAGACTAAATGAAGTGGGCCCCTCGGGCATTGACCGACGTCAACTTCTGGCGTCTTAACTCGAAATACTGCAATGAAATGAAAAAGACCGATGCCTTGACACAGGTCAATTCATTACCCCTCTGAACACCCCAGAATACACACATCGACCGACCAGACGTACCGGTTCTGTCGAAGGAACACGATTGTGTGAAGACTCTCCAAGTCTCAAGAAATTTAGGCCAGACACCCGTCTGGCCTTTTTTTGCTTGCAGGAGCCCGCTTACCGGCGAAAGGCCGAAGGCCGCTATTTTATCGTTGATACCATCAGTGAAATTCTCCTGCAAACGGGCTCCTACACACCCGTGTAAATGCATCCGGCGTTACAGGTTTCCTGAACTACGATTTTTGTCAGCAGCGGAAGGTCGGGCTGCAGACGTTCCCAAATCCATTTTGCCAGGTTTTCGCTGGTCGGATTTTCGAGGCCTTTGATGTCGTTGAGACAATAGTGGTCGAGGCGGTCGAACAGAGGCTGGAAAGCGCGCCGCACATCAGCAAAATCCATCACCCATCCAGTCTCCTGGCCGAGAGGGCCGCTGATGTGAACCTCGATTCGGAATGAATGCCCGTGCATGCGGGCGCATTTGTGTCCTTCCGGGACATTGGGAAGCCGGTGGGCGGCTTCGATCTGGAACACGCGGAAAATATCCATGGGCGAATTGTGCCGCCCATGGCAGACCTACGCAATCACTTCCTCAGTCCGTGCCTCAACCGGTCTTGAAACCAACCCGGGAATGAGAACCGTCACAGAAAGGTTTGCTTGCCGATTGTCCGCAGCGGCACAGCGATCCACGCATTTTGATGCATTCCTGCCCAAACTGGTTGTGCAGTCTGATGCGGCCACGAAAAGTAATTGGTCCATCCTTGATGCAGGAGATCGTGATCTTGTTTGGCCTTTGCGAAGCTGCCATTTCCGATACTTCGTGTATTTTGCCCGAATGCAGAAACTCGGCTTCTAAATGCTGTTCATCGCACACCGGCTTTGATTGCGAGTTCCCACAACGACACAGGCTCAGGTGGTTCGCGTATTGAACGCTTCCATCTTCGTGAACCAGTGTGATATTACCGGTGATCTGCAAGGGACCACCGTTGGTTACCAGCGCTTCATTGGGTACTTCCAGCAGTCGGGGAGCAACGTTGTTCTTCTGGCGATCCTTGAACCACCGGTCGAGAGCTTTGGCCGTGGTGGTCAGGTCTTCCTTTTGCTCAGTACTTTTTGAATCGAGCCCACTAGCGGAATCATCCATGTATGCGACGAACGCATCCTCGGACTTATCGCTGGTAGACTTAGGGTCTTGTCCAAATCCAATTGCGGCGGCTGCCGCTGACTTGGTAGCGTCATCCATGATTATTTCCTCCAGGAAAATCCTTTTCCTACTTATACTGTAGCACCTGTTTCGTCTAAGTGCGAGGAAAACTGTGCAAAAAATTGTAAGGAAGGCAAGCAACTACACGATGATTCTTACTCTGGCCTTCATGCTGAGCTGCCTCAGTCAGCCGGCTTTTTCCGCACCCGAAGCGGCTCCGGACAGGGTTCGTGGAGAAGGTCCGTTTGAACGTTTGATCCTTCGTGGGGTGATCGTGATCAATGGTGAGGGGGCTCCTGCCATCGGCCCGATGGACATAGTCATCGAAGGGAAACGCATCGCTTCCATTCACAATGTGGGCAATCCTGGAGTACCGATCAAGGATAGCGCGCGGCCTGAAGTTAAGGAAGGTGACCGGGTACTGGAACTGTCCGGGCATTACCTGTTACCCGGTTTTGTTGACCTTCATGCCCATTTTGGCGGTGATGACCAGGGCGTACCTGCTGAATACGTTGCCAAGCTGTGGCTTGCGCATGGAATTACAACCATACGTGAACCCGGCAGTTTTAACGGCCTGGACTGGGTGCAAAAGCATCAGCGCCGCAGCGAGCGTAACGCCATCACCGCACCACGCATCGTAGCCTACGTTGGCTTTGGGCAGGGTATTGACGAGCCGATCAGTACACCGGAGGATGCGCGTAACTGGGTGCGCAAAATCGCCAACCAGGGAGCGCAGGGCATCAAGTTTTTTGGGGCGCCCCCGGAAATCATGATGGCTGCGCTGGACGAGGCTGGAAAGCAGGGCCTGGGCAGCGCTATGCACCATTCTCAGATGAATGTGGCTCACTGGAATGTACTGAACTCCGCCCGGGCCGGACTTTTAACCATGGAGCACTGGTACGGCCTGCCTGAAGCCATGTTTACCTCTCAGGTGATCCAGGACTATCCTCCTGCTTACAACTACAGCAACGAACAAGACCGGTTCGGCCAGGCCGGGCGCCTGTGGAAGCAGGCGGCCGGCCCGGGATCGGAGAAATGGAATGCAGTCAGGGACGAGCTGATCGGGCTGGATTTCACACTCAATCCAACCCTGACCATCTACGAAGCCAGCCGGGACCTCATGCGTGAGATGAACGCCGACTGGCAGTACGATTACGCCCACCCCAATTTGTGGGCTTTCTTCCAGCCATCGCGCAGAGCGCATGGTTCCTACTGGTTTGACTGGACCACTGCCGATGAAATCGCATGGAAAGAGAACTTTCGCCTGTGGATGCAGTTCCTGAACGATTACAAGAACCATGGCGGCAGGGTTACGCTGGGGTCCGACTCGGGATACATCTGGAAGCTTTATGGCTTCGGTTACATCAGGGAGATGGAGTTGCTGCAGGAAGCCGGCTTCCACTCGCTGGAAGTCATCCGGTCGGCGACCATCAACGGAGCCCATGTGCTGGGCATGGACGGAGAAATCGGTTCCATTCGCCCGGGCAAACTGGCGGACCTGGTGATCACCGAATACAACCCGCTGGAAAATTTCAAGGTACTGTACGGCACCGGTCATTTCCGGCTGGATAACGACAACCAGCCGGTACGTGTGGGCGGTGTTCGTTACACCATCAAGGACGGCATCATCTACGATGCTCGGGAGCTCCTGTCAGATGTGCGCAGGATCGTGCGGAAAGCGCGCGAAGCGAAAGGTCAGGGTCCGGGGCCGGAACGGCTGCCTTTTGTTCCTTAGGGCCTGGTAAGTGTTAACAGGCCCTAAGGCGCCATCAGGGCCTCCAGATCACTCAGGACTTCTTGCGTGTGCGTGTCCGGATCAACGTCTTTATAGTGTTTGACGATCATGCCGTCGGGGTTGACCAGGAACGACTGTCTGCCGGCAATTTTCATCAGCTTGTAATCCCGCAGTACCCCATAGGCTTCAGCCGTGGCACCACCTACATCGGCGAGGATCACGAACGGCAGATTGTACTTGTCAGAAAATTCCTTGTGTGACTCCACATCGTCAACGCTGATGCCCACAACCTCTGCTCCAATGGCTTTGAAGGCGTAGATGTTGTCACGGAAATTACAGGCCTCTGTAGTGCAGCCCGGTGTCTGATCTTTCGGATAGAAGTAAATGGCCAGCCAGTTTCCCCGGTACTGTTTGAGCTGGTGCCATTCACCGTTCTGGTCCTGCAGTTTGAATCCGGGTGCCGGATCGCCAGCCTCCGGCGACTCGCCGGCCATCGCCGGCAGACTGATGATGGCTGCCACCAGCAGCGTGGCCAGAATCGTTGTAATAAAGGTTTTCATGTGAAGTTTCCTCTCTTGCGTTGCTTATATTATTTCTCTATCAGCAGCCACTTCTGCTTGTGGATCTTTTCATGTTTTAGCAAAGTTACCGTGACATCTCTCTTGCGGCAGGCATGCCGAATCCATTTGAAGCTGTGCCGGCAAATTCCAGCTTTTTCCGATTCATGGGACTTTCCCACCCAACTGTCACCCTTGTAATCCGGTCGGAAAATACGGGGGGGTTTGAAAGAAGTCAGGAAGCGGGCGCCCGTGTTTCCGAAATCCACAAAGCCATCAAGCATTTTCTCTATATCCTTCTTGGGTGCATGTGTCCATATGGAATGAGCGTGGAAAAAATCAAATTTCGTACCGAACCCGGAAAAATCATACTGGTCGTTATACCCAAAGCGGGGTTGCCGGGCTTCCAGTAAACCAGGCTCAAGAAGATGCTCAATACCGGCATTCAGCATCTGCTGGTTTGGTTCGATCCCATGGTATCCGCCTGCATCCAGGAAGTGTATCATCCAGTAACCACCGCAGAGGGCGCCGCAACCAATATCGAGCAATTTTGACCAGGGGTTGAGGCCGTTGCGGATCAGGGCTTCGAGTTCTGCACGCCCGGTTTTTTCGAAACGGTAAGCGCCGCAGCCAACATAGTTGACCTGTGACAGGCGCTCTCCTCTTTTTTGCAAGGGTTCTTTGGGATCAACAAGTACCGTCTGCCGGGAATCATTCGTCATTTAACAGACCTAAGAAGAGCCAAAAATCAGCTTGGGTTTGTTGTACAGGTTCGCTGCGACAACTGCCAGGGCAAGGCCAATCGCCATGGTGCTGGCTATCGACAGCGCGTACCAGGCCAGTGGCACTGGCTGATCACGAATAAATTCCCCGATCAGCATGTTCTGGGAAAATAGTGGGACATTCATCATCCAGCTTTCGGCCTTGACCGGGTTGGCCATGAAGATCAGGCTGGGAATCATCGGGATCAGAATCACCAGGCCCATATAGGACTGTGCTTCGCGGTAGGACTTGGCAAAGGACGCGAGCAGGGTCAACAGGGCGGCTGCCAGAATGGCTACGGGGGAAACCACCACCAGGATTTTCATCAGTGTTTCTAAACCCAGCGTAAGGTCCATGCCAAAAGCTCCAACCGGCATAAAAGGCAGCACGATTCTGAAAGAGACCAGGGTCAGCGCCAACGAAGCCAAGGCGAAAACCGTGGTCGTCAACATCTTGCCGGTCATGATCTGCCAGCGCGGTACGGGGTTGATCAGCAGGGGTTCCAGTGATTTTCGTTCTTTTTCACCGGCTGTCGTATCCATGGCCAGGTGAGTGGCGCCGGTGAAAGCAGTAATCATCAGCACGTAAGGCAGGAAAATGACCGCCAGGATGGCCCGGCTCTTCGGGGTGGAAAGATCGACATCCCTGAGCATGATGGGTGAAGCCAGCTGTGGTGCAACACCACGCAACTGCAGGCGCAGCGATCCTATTTGCTGGCCGTAGCCCAGCAAAAGCCGCTTGACTCGCCGGATCGGAACATTGGATTCCTGTCGGGACGCATCCAAGATAACTTCAATAGGCGCCGGTACGCCCTGCTCCCAGTTTTCCGCAAATTCGGGCAGAATGCGAATGGCCACCGGGACCTTCTGGTTCCTGACCATCTCTTCAGGATTTTCCGGTTCGGGCTGGATGACTGTGCCATGCTGTTCGAGAAAACGAATCAGCCTGGGTGCGTAATGCGCACCCACCACCGGCAGTTCCAGGGTTTTTTCCGCACGTTCCCGCTCCGCGCTCTCCAGGAACCACATCATGCCGACAAACAATACCGGGAACAGCAAGGGGCCGAGTAGCAGCGAGTTGAACAGCGCTCGCCGGTCGCGCAGGTTTTCGCGAACTTCTTTCCTGAATACCGTCGACAGGCCGTTCATGCCAGCAGGCCCTCCTCGCTACCGATCAGCTTGACGAAAGCGTCTTCCAGGGAATCACAGGCGCTTCTCTCCATCAGTTCGTCTGCGCTGCCATCGGCGGCCACCTTACCCTTCGCGATGATCACAATGCGGTCACACAATGCAGCTACTTCCTGCATGATGTGGGTCGACAGCACGACCGAATGGCCGTCCGCTTTGAGTCCCAGTATATATTCCCTCAAAGCCCGGGTGCTCATGACATCCAGGCCATTGCTGGGCTCATCCATCAGTACGGTCTGGGGTTTATGAATCATTGCCCTGGCAATGGCGACTTTTACCCGCTGCCCCTGCGAAAAACCCTCGGTTCGCCGATCGATGAAGTCTTCCATGTTCAGTGTCCGGTTCAGTTCTTTGATGCGATGGTCAATTGCTTGCTTGCTCATGCCATGGAGTTCACCGTAGTAACTGATGTTTTCCCGGGCGCTCAGGCGGGTGTAAAGGCCACGGTTGTCCGGCACAACCCCGAGCGTGCGCTTTATTTCCATCGCATCCTGCGTCGGATCCATACCATCGATGCGAATTTCACCCTCGTCCGGCGGCAGCAGTGAATAGAGCATCCGCAGCGTAGTGGTCTTGCCGGCCCCGTTGGGACCCAGCAAGCCCGTGATTTCGCCATCGCGCGCTTCGAATGAAACACCGTTCACGGCTTTGATTTCCCCGAAGGACTTTTTAAGGTTCTTTACGACAATCACGGCCTTGGTCCTGTCAGGGAGATGAAATAGGGTGTGTTTTGCATCAGCGTGATGCAGCTGGTATCAAGCTCTTGTGCACCGCCGGCAATGATGAAACCGGAAACCAGCTTGCCCAGACAACCCCGGCCGGTGACGCTGTGGCCTTGTCCCGGTGCAACCAGATTGGTGGCGTTGGGGAACCAGGACAGAAGCTGCTCTGCGTAGCGAGGTGGTGTGACCGGGTCGAGCTCCCCCGAAAGCAGGAGCACCGGGATGTTGCTGCGGACCGGATCATGAAAGTTGTCCGGAACCGGATCAACCGGCCAGATGCCACACTGGATGCGGGACGCTTTCAACATCAATTCACCCATCAGGTACTGACTTTCCCCGCTCTCCTCCGGAAAAAATGGAAAATCTTCCGCGCAGACGACCGACATTTCCATGCCTTGCGAAATGCTCTGCTGCAGGGCGGTAGCGGCAATCAGCATCTGGCTGGCCAGGCGCTCAAAGTAATTCTCTGTTGCCGCTTCATGAATCAAGAGCGGTAGCAAGGCCTGCGTATCGGAAGTGTAAGTCAGGAATCTCAGGGAAGAAGCGAGTACGTCGCGGTCAAAAGTCAGCGCATAGGGTTGCCCGGTAGTGGGATGTGTGA
>Ga0255057_10001839_pt1 | contig 11634 bp, 11 predicted proteins | sample Cases_109_6_MG_FD_189022 | JGI IMG/M metagenome (GOLD analysis project Ga0255057, IMG submission 189022) | Seawater microbial communities from Amundsen Gulf, Northwest Territories, Canada - Cases_109_6 | ecosystem: Environmental > Aquatic > Marine > Gulf | place: Canada: Northwest Territories... | reverse complement strand
GTCTCGGTGCCTTGACCAATACAATCGCGCAAGGAGACATCGAGATACGGCCCGAGATTGGGGCCCAGCCAAGCGACTCCGAGGAGGTCCTGTCGACCGCCCTCGGAGGTGACTGGGAATTTCGCGGAATCCGCGCTCCCTTTGGTCCCGGAGCGAAGCGCTACGAATCGGAGTTGGACAATTGAGGCCACTTGTCGGCATCACTGCATGGAGGAGGGAGCTGCGCACCTACCTCGGCCCCGAAGTGCTGCAGACCTTGTCGGCCTACTACACCGACGCTGTGATTTCGGCCGGGATGACCCCGATGGTGTTCCCCAATGGCCAGGACGCCTCCGAGGCCGAACGGCTGGTCGGTTTGGTCGACGGTCTCCTCACCTCGGGTGGTGACGACATCGACCCGTCAACATACGGCACCGAGACGACCGCATCCCGCGGGAACGATCCTTCCGTCGACGAGTTCGAGATCGCCCTTGTGCTCGCCGCCCGGTCACAAAACAAGCCGGTGCTGGCGATCTGTCGGGGTCTCCAGCTACTGAACGTTGCCCTCGGAGGAACTCTCAATCAGGAGGTCACGTCAGCAGGTGGTCTACACGAATTGATAAATGACAACACCGAGCCTGACGACATCAATAGTTGGCGTCACGTAGTTCACTTGGAGCCCGACTCGATTCTCGCCGGTCTCTATGGAAGCCGGGAAGCAAAGGTGAACACCCTGCATCACCAGGGTGTTGACGTTCTGGCGACCGATCTCATAGTGGAAGGTACAACCGACGACGGTCTCATCGAGGCAGCGCGTTGTGACGGGGAATGGTGGGCGTTAGGCGTCCAATGGCACCCGGAACGAATGGACGGCGATCATCAAAACGTTTTCCAGGCCTTTCGACAGGCCATCGAGACTGGATAGGGGGACCGTCTACGCCGAAACGACCGCCGCCGGCGTCAGGGCGTCCCTAATTTCAGAGAGTCGATCGGGAACTACCCGATAGTGAATCCATCGACCATCCCGCCGGCCCTCGATCAACCCAGCCTCCCTGAGAATCCTCAGATGATGAGAGACTGTTGGCTGCGACAGACCGAGAGGAGTCTCGAGGTCGCAGCCGCACGCCGCACCGTCAGGTGAAGCCGCGAGCATCGAAACGATCCGAAGTCGCACCGGATCGCCTAGTGCAGCCAGGAGGGGTGCCATCTCATTGGCTCCGTTGTCGTCGATCACTCCCTCGAAGAGCGGTGTGCAGCAGTAGTCCATAGGTTGTTGACAATAGCCGACGTATCGACAATGATCAATACATCGAAGGTTGTCGATCTATAAGGAGGAATGATGACACTTCGCAACAAAGTATCCGGCGGATGTTGTGGCGGCGGAGGCTGCTGCGGCGGCTGATACGGATCAGTGCTGAGGCGTTACTCAGGAGAGCAACGCCTCAGCTGCCTGCCCCTCAGCACACTCACTCAGGATCGGGCAGAAACGACACCACGGACCGGCCCTCTTCTCCAACCCCGAGCTCTCACTCCAGGCGGTGCGTATCTCGTTGGCCAGTTGAGCCACCTCACGGGCCACCCGCTCGACGTCTGCGGTGGACGGATCTGTTCGATACCGCTCCCCGGTCCGGACCGACACCGCCTCGACGTACGCAGGCACATCGACATGATCGAGGGCCCAGAGCAACGCGTAGAACATCAACTGATTCTCGGGCTCGCCGAGCTCACCGGTTTTCCAATCCACCAGCCGGTGCCCACCGAGATCCTCCCGATACACAGCGTCGACTGTGCCCACCAGTTTCAACCCGTCTTCGGTCTCGTGGATCAGGTCGACTTCCGACCCTTCGAAACCCTCTGTCGGCAACCTGGTGAAACGCTCGTAGAGCCCACGCACCTCCTCGATCACCCCAGCGAGAGTCGACGGCTTCATCTCGAGACCAGCGAGCTTGTTGTTCAGGCTTGACCCGCCGATCTCCTCACGGCATGCCTGCACGAACTCTTCCGATTCAATTGCCCCTCCAGTCAAATGACGGCTGAAAATGCGGTGGGCAAGACTTCCCAGAAATGCGGGACGGGTATCCGGCCCGTAAATGCCCTGAAGTCGTGCGTTGGCTGAATCCGGGCACCGTTTCCATGCGACGTACGTCGAAGCAGAGAGACGTAATTCATCACCGGGAATCACATGCGGAATCTTCAGCGACATCAAGCCGAGCGTATACCGAAGCCACGACACCTTGGTTCAGATAGACGGCCCACGAGCGGTACCATGCCGGCTCCAGGCCTAGGCCGATTGGGGCGGCCTTGCACATGAATCAGCACGCTTCCTTCCGCATCCATCCTCTGCTCGCTGCCGTGATTGCCGTCGCGGCGTTCTTTGTCGTGCTGTTTACGGCGTATGGCCTAACTCGCAACGTCTCACAGGAGCAGGTGATGGGTCATGTCGAAGTGGTGGGAACACCCATCGGTGGCCTCAGCCAGGACGAAGCTCTGAGCGCCGTCCTCGGCGTCGAGGATCAGTATGTAGCCAGAACGGCGGTCTTCACGATTGACGGTCAATCCGTCCAACTGAAGCCCGCAGAGGTCGGATTTGATCTTGATGAAGAGGCCGTTGTCAGCGAGGCGATGCGTATCGGTCGAAGCGGAAACGCCTCCAGCCAGTTCTTGTGGTGGCTTCGAAACGTGTTCTCGACAACTCAGGTCGGCATCACCGGGTCGACCGACGAAGCAGCGTTGGATGCGGTTTATGACGTCTGGGATTCTGAGGTGATCGCGATGCCCGGAAGTCTCGGCGGCGTAGATATGAGCAACGGCGAGCCCCGGCCCGTCTACCCGATGACGGGTTTGGGCATCGACCGTAGCCAAAGCACGACCATCATCGAGGCAAGTCTTCTTGCTGAAACGCCGACGGCAAACACTTTGCCGACGGAGTTGATCGTCCCGCTCTTGAGCGATTCGGACATCGATGATGCCCTCATGGAGGCCGACCAGCTGTTGTCGGGATCGATACGCATGGTTTACGACGGAAGCGAATTGGTGTTCACCTCACATCAGCTCACCGAGGCCTACCGGGCAGAGACAATCGCTACTGGCACGCCACAGATCGTTCATTCCTTCGATCCCGAGACGATTGACGGCTTTCTCACACCAGTTCGGGCCCAGTACGAGGCCCGACCGGTGGACGCTCGATTTGTTATCTCGGGCGACGCTATAAGCATCGTTGGGGGTAGCAAGGGGACCCGGATCGATGAGGTCGAGACCGCCCAGAGACTTCTTCAGGCCGGGATGACCAGCGGGAGAGTCGGACAGCTTCCCCTGGTGGAGGACGCCGATCCCAACGTGACCACTGAGTCTCTCGAGAGCCTCGGCATCAAGCATCTCGTCTCATCGTTCACCACCTACCACTCATGTTGCAAAGACAGGGTCACCAACATCCACTTGATCGCAGACGCGATGGACATGGTCATAGTCCGGCCGGGGTCAGAGTTCAGTGTCAACGAGCACGTGGGACAACGGACTGAGGCCAAGGGGTACTTGCCGGCCGGGACCATCATCGCCGGTCAGCTCCAGGACACCGTCGGCGGCGGTGTCAGCCAGTTCGCCACCACAACGTACAACGCCATTTTCTGGGGTGGCTATCAGGACATAGCCCACAAGCCTCACTCCTTCTACTTCTCCCGTTATCCCGAAGGGATAGAGGCGACAATCAGCTGGACAACACCCAACCTCACATTTCGCAACAACACGTCCAAGGCAATCATGATCGACACCAAGTACACCGATACCTCGATCACAGTGCGCATCTTCGGCGACAACGACGGTCGTACGGTCAAAGGTGAACAAAGCGGTGGTGAAACCAAGATCTGGGTTCCCTCCAAAGGTGGTCCCGACGCGATCCACATCCAGGGAGTCGTCTCAGATCGTTTCGCGGTGACCAGCCCCGGCGAACCGAAGTACATTCCCAACCCTGAATTCGACATCAACCATGTCGATCAGACCCAGAGCGAACGCGATGGCTGGAGTGTCACGGTTACCCGAAGGAAGCTCCGAGGCGGAACCGAGCTGATCCTCGAAGAGGAATGGAGTGTTCGTTACCGGGCTCAGTTTGCCGTTTTCGAGGTGCACCCTTGCAAAGTCCCCGGACAGGAGCACACCTGTCCGACCACGACAACCATCCCCCCACCGACGACCACGACGACATCTTCGGGCTCGGCCACAACCACTACCACTACCACTACAACACCCGACACGTGATCACGGTCGTCACCGGTGCCTCGGGTTTTCTTGGTGGCGCGGTGGTCCGGGAACTACTCGCCCAGGGGCGACACGTCCGCGCCGTCGACCTACTTCGGGGGCCTACCCTCGACGATCTCGATATCGATTTTGTCCGCGCTGATGTCCTCGACCCGGCAAGTCTCGACGTCGCTTTCAAAGACGCTCACTCGGTGTATCACCTAGTTGCGATGATCTCGATCACCGGTGATCCGGACGGCCAGGTCCACAAAATCAATGTCGATGGTGCCCGGAACACCGCCGAAGCCGCTCTCCGAGCCGGTGTGCGTCGTCTGGTTCACTGCAGCTCGGTACACGCGTACGACCTCGAGATACCCACTGATGCTCTCACCGAGAACAACCCGCGTGCCACTGCTCCTGGCCTGCCGGCTTACGACCGATCCAAGGCGGAAGGCGAGACAGTGGTTCGGGAGGTGATCGACGGAGGCCTCGACGCGGTGGTGGTCAATCCCACCGGGATCATCGGCCCGTACGACTACGCACCGTCGCGCATGGGCTACGTGTTCCGAGCCCTATTTCAGGGAAAGCTGCCGGCTCTGGTGAAAGGCGCGTTCGACTGGGTCGACTCGCGAGATGTGGCTAGCGGCATCATCAGTGCCGAGGCCAAGGGCCGTACTGGCGAGAACTATCTGCTCCCGGGCCACCACGTTTCCCTCTCTGATCTTGCAGTAATCGCGGAAGACGTGAGTGGTGTTTCCAAGCACCGCCGAATAATTCCCATGAAGCTGGCCCGGTTGTGGGGTCCGGTCGGAACGCAACTTGCACGCCGTTCCAACAGCCCTCTCTGGTTCACGAGCGAGTCTCTTCATGCCCTCGGCCACAGTCCGGCGATTTCCGGTGAGAAAGCCGTCGAGGAGCTCGGCTATTCGTCGAGATCGATCGAGGAATCGGTCAGCGACATCTACGATTGGTTCGAGAGTCGGGGGCAGCTGGCCTGAGCGGCCGGAGGGCTACTCCTCTTCGGAGTAGAACCGGAGAAATGAGTGAGTCGCGTCTGCGACGCGCCCTGCGGAGTCCTCATCCCAACCGCCGGAACGTCGGACGGTGATGGTGTTCTGGAGCACGAAGACATGGTCGATGCCGACATCCAGACCAAAGAGCCGGTCGGCGAGGACACCGGGAACCCCGTGACCGCCCGACTCCGGAGTGATCACCTGGCCATCCTGACCGGTGAAGCTCCTGTCGGTGTCCACGATGAGGATCTCCCCCATCGTCACGGTGTCTTTGATCTCGACGTTCTGACCCATTGACACAGATCGTAACTTAGGAATCCTTGCTAGCTGCAGCGTCAGCCGCCGAGTCCACCCGAAAGCTCACCGATCTGGTGGACTTTGACGAGGTTGGTCGAGGCTTTGAAGTTTGGAGGGACCCCGGCAACCATCACCACTGTCTCACCTGTAGTGCACACACCCTCGGACTCCAACATGGAGGCCGCAAGCTCAATCTCGTCGTCCGTGTAATCGCGACGCTCGAATTTGTGCGGAATGACTCCCCAGTACAACGCCATCCGTCGTCGTGTCACGTCGTTGGGGGTGAATGCAACAACGCGCTGCTCCGGACGGTACTTCGAGATCAACCGGGCCGTGTTCCCCGATTCGGTGAAAGCAACAATTGTGTTCGCGCCCACGTTCCTCGCGATTTGTGTTGCGGCCTGCGCCACCGCAGAGGCAATCGTGTTCTCATCGCCAACAAAATGCACCGGGTGCTCTCCACGATCGGGAAGGGTCCCTTCCTCCACCGTCTGACATATCCGTGCCATGGCGCCAACCGACTCGGTCGGATAATCACCGATGGCCGTCTCACCCGAGAGCATGACTGCATCGGTGCCGGCCATGACGGCGTTTGCTACATCGGTGACTTCTGCGCGGGTCGGGCGGGGACTGTGTGTCATCGACTCGAGCATCTCGGTGGCAGTCACAGAGATCCTGCCTTTTGCGTTGGCTCTCTTGAGCAGATCAGCCTGAATGAGTGGTATGCGCTCCAGTGGAAGTTGGACCCCCAGGTCTCCTCGAGCCACCATCACGCCGAACGATGACTCCAAGATCTCGTCGAGGTTGTCCAGCGCCTGGGCGAGCTCGATCTTCGCGATAATCGGCACGTCTCCGGCCAGATTTCCGACGGCGTCGACGTCATCCCCGGTTCGGACGAAGGACGCCGCAACATAGTCAACTCCAAGCTCCTTGCCGAAGGCAATGTCCATTTCGTCCTTCTCGGTGATGTTGACGACGGACAGTTTGCTATCAGGAAACGCCACACCCTTGTGATCAGCCAATGAACCGCCAACGACGACACGGGCGAGTAGCGATTCGTCCGACCTTCCGACGACTTCCAGAGATACGAGCCCGTCGTCGAGGATGACTCGATCGCCCGGATCCACATCCTCGAGCAGGTGTCCGTAACCCACCGAGATCGTCGAAGCGTCGCCCATGCCCAACTCAGGGGTGAGTCTCACCTCAGCATCCTGGTGAAGCTCAATGACACCTTCAGGGAACTCGCCAACCCTTAGCTTCGGTCCCTGAATGTCCTGCATCACGGCGACGCTTCGCCCCGCCGCTTGAGCAGTTGTGCGAACCCAATTCGCCATCTGTCTATGGAAGTCGTGGTCGCCGTGGGAGAAGTTGAGACGGGCAACATCCATACCCGCACCAACCAGAGCGCCTACCGCCTCTTCGCTAAAGACTGCCGGGCCAACGGTTGCAATGATCTTCGTCTGGCGTTGCATAGATATTGACGCTAACCGGCCGAGCTCTGCCTACGAGGAAAGCCTCTCCGCCAGCAGCGAGTTGACCACTTTGGGATCAGCCTTGCCCTGACTGACTCTCATCACCTGCCCGACGAGAAAGCCGACCACTTTCTGCTCACCGGCCCTGTAACTGTCGACCGCCTCGGGATTGTCGGCAAGGACTCCGTCGACAATCTCCTCTAACGCTGATGTGTCGGAAATCTGAATGAGATCACGTGTCTCGGCGACCTGTCTCGGCGAACCCTCACCTTCGAGAACCCCCACCAGCACCTCCTTGGCCGCCGATGACGACACGACGCCCTCGTCGACAATCTCCACCAGTCCGCCGAGCTGGCTCGCGTCGAGAGTGAGATGCGATGGCTCGGTCTCGGTCCGGCGCAGCCACGCCGCTACCTCGCCGGTCAACCAGTTTGCCGCACGGCGGCTATCGGCACCCGCCGCGGTCGCTTCTTCGTAGATCCTCCGCATCTCGGGGGGTGAACCGGACAGCACACCGGCGAGGTCGGCGTCGAGGCCGTGTGCCTCGTATCTGGCTTTGCGATCATCGGGCAACTCGGGAAGGCTCGCTCGAACCTCGGACACCCACTGTTCGGACATCACCATCGGGACCAGATCGGGCTCAGTGAAATACCGGTAATCAGAAGACCCCTCCTTGACACGCATCGAGTGGGTCACCCCGGCTTCTTCGTCCCAATGACGGGTCTCTTGGATCACCTTGCCACCACCCTCGACCAAAGCGATTTGACGCTCGATCTCGAAATCGACAGCCCTTTCGAGTGAGCGGAACGAGTTCATGTTCTTGACTTCGACCTTGGTGCCAAGAGTCTCGGATCCGACCGGGCGAATCGACACATTGGCATCGAAGCGAATAGAGCCTTCCTCGAGTCGGGCGTCAGAAGCACCAAGCTCGGCGACCACAGCTCGGAGCTTCTGGGCATATGCCCGGGCTTCGAAGGCCCCTCGTATGTCGGGCCTGGTGACGATCTCCACGAGCGGAACACCTGATCGGTTGAAGTCGAGAAGCGTGGATTGGGCAGAGTGGATCCGTCCCCCATCTCCGACGTGAGTCGACTTGCCGGTGTCCTCCTCCATGTGAGCCCTCTCGATGCCGATTCGCCGGGTCTCCCCGTCAACCGAGACATCGAGATACCCGTCGTGACAAACCGGGATATCAAACTGCGAGATCTGATAACCCTTGGGGAGATCGGCGTAGAAGTAACTCTTTCGATGGAACACAGAACGCTCCGACACCTCGCAGTTGAACGCGAGACCGATCGCCATGATCCATTCGATGGCCTTTCGGTTGGGCACCGGAAGGGCGCCAGGCAACCCAAGACAAACAGGGCACACGTTGGTGTTCGGCTCGGCGCCGAACTCCACCACACATCCGCAGAACATCTTCGACTTCGTCGAGAGCTCGACATGCACCTCGATGCCGATCACCGACTCCCAACTCATGGAGCGGACCTCATTCATGAGGCGAACCTCGTCACGAGGCCACCTCAGCGAGGATTGGTCGTGCCGTGAACGCAGCGAGACGTTCGACCTCGGCTGCAGCCTGAAACATGACAGTCTCACCCAGAGCCGGAGCCATCACTTGAAACCCGATCGGAAGATTCCCGTCGTCAACTCCTATCGGGACCGAGATCGCGGGATGTCCGGCCAGATTTGAGGGAATCGTGCATATGTCAGACAGATACATGGCGAGAGGGTTGTCCACCCGGGCGCCAGCCTCGAAGGCGACGGTCGGGCTGGTTGGCGAGACGAGTACGTCGACTTCCTCATAAGCGCGGGAAAAATCGGACTGAATGGCGGAGCGAACCTTCTGGGCTTGACCATAGAAGGCGTCGTAGTACCCGGCTGAGAGGGCATAAGTCCCCAGCAAGATACGACGGAGGACCTCCGGGCCGAAGCCCTCGGCCCTGGTCCTGGCCATGAGCTCTTCGGTCGTCGACCCATCAACGCGGAGGCCGTATCTGATGCCATCGAAACGAGCCAGATTCGCCGAAGCCTCTGCCGGCGCTATGAGGTAATAGGCAGAAAGGGCTATCTCGAAAGTGGGAAGAGAGACTTCGGTAACCTCACCGCCGGCATCCGACAACCGGTCGATCATGCCTGAGACGCCAGACTCCACGGCGGGCTCGTAACCCTCACCGGCCAACTCTCTCACGACACCGATCCTGAGCCCAGACACGCCTTTCTCCAACGCCGCCGAGGGAGTGGGGTACTCGCCGGCATGAGACGTGGCATCCAGGGGGTCATGGCCCCAGATCGTCTCGAGGGTCACGGCTGAATCCTCGACGCTTCTGGAGAGGGGCCCGATCTGGTCGAGTGACGACGCAAAGGCGATCAGCCCGTATCGGCTCACCGTCCCGTATGTCGGCTTCAAACCCACCACACCGGAGAGAGACGCCGGCTGGCGAACCGAGCCTCCGGTGTCGGATCCAAGCGCCACAAAGGCGGACCCTGCGGCAACGGCCGCCGCCGACCCACCTGAAGAGCCACCAGGGACACGACTGATGTCCCAAGGGTTGTAAGAGGTTCCATAGGCCGAATTCTCAGTCGAGGAGCCCATGGCGAATTCGTCGAGGTTGGTCTTACCCACGATGACCGCACCCGCGTCTCGCAACCTGGCGACGACGGTGGCGTCATAGGGGGGCACATAGCCGGCAAGAATTTGTGACGAAGCGGTGGTCTCAATCCCACGTGTGCACATGTTGTCCTTGAGTGCGACCGGTATGCCATGGAGCGGGCCATGGTCGATCCCATCAGCCAAGTCGGCGTCGGCTTGGGAAGCGGCCTCTCTGGCACCCTCCCGATCGATGGTCAGGTAGGCATGAATCTGCGCTTCGGTTCGCGATGCCCTGTCCAGGTTCGCTTCGAGCAATTCAACAGACGATGTCTCCCCTGCCCTCAGACGTCTTCCGGCCTCAACGACGCTCAGCTCGTGAAGGCTCACTCGGTCTCCAACGCCGGAGGCACGACGAAGTAACCGTCCTCGGTATCGGGAGCCTGTTTGAGGACTTCACCGCGGTCGAGAGAAGGGCGAACCTCATCGTCACGGAAAGCGTTGACAAAACCGAGGGGGTGAACCGATTCGGCCTGGGGGTCGCCCTCGAGTGACTGAACCTGAGCAGCGTGATCGAGGATGACGCCGAGTTGGGCCTTGTAAGTCTCTAACTCGGTGTCGGAAAGTGATAGACGGGCGAGACGCGCAACATGGGCAATGTCAATGTCGATGGGCATGGCCGCGAAGTGTATTGCTCCCGATTACCGGAATACCAAACGCTTGACGCGACGCTTACAGTGCCGGAGTGGCCAACCCCAGCCCTCTGAGGGGCACAGCCCTGACCATCGGAGTTATCGGCGTGGCTGCCGCTGTCACGGGCTTGGTGATCATCTTCTCAGGAAGCGACGACGTCAACTCACCGATCGCCGGGGTTCTCATTCGCGTTGGTGCGATCCTCCTCGCCATCTCACTAGTGCTGCCGATCGCCAAGAAACCATCATTGGCCATGACCGTTGCTGTCGGCGCCGGTTTGCTGGTCACCTTGATACGTCCTGGCCTGATTTGGGTTGCCATCATCGCCTGGGTTGGTTGGCTGATTCTCGGGCGTCAGCGAAGCACTAACGAAGCACCGCCGACAACGCCTGATAGGCCCAGTCGAGATCGCTGAGGCGGACAGACTCGCCCGGCTTGTGTGCCAGAGAGGTCTCTCCTGGCCCGAAGTTGACAGCAGGAACCCCTCGTTGAGCAAGCTGCGCCACATCGGTCCAACCCTGTTTGGAAGCGACCTTCGCCTCAGCCAAGCTCGCAAGACTTCTGAACAGGGGGTGAGCCAACTCCGGGTAGGCCGCCGGCGCTGAGTCCGCCACCTCAAACATGTCGGCGCTGACGCAGAGTTCACGTAGTCGGGCTACCGCGTCATCAATGGACCTATCCGGAGAGAACCGATAGTTGACATTCATCTCAAAGAGGGCGGGAATGATGTTGTTGGCCACTCCCCCGGCGGCTCTGGTGACCGAGACCACCTCTTTGAACTCGAGACTCTCTACAAGATGTGGCTCCGGCTCGAGCCCATCCATCATCGTGAGAAAGGTTCCCGCCCTGGTCACCGCGTTGGTCCCCAACCATGGACGTGCCGAATGTGAAGCCTCCCCGACAAAGCTGACGATGGCGTTGACGGATCCCTGGCAACCGGCATGCATCTCCATATTGGTTGGCTCCATGACGATCCCCGCTTCAGCCTCCTCCAGAGCGGGAAGAGCATCGAGAACGGGACCAAACTGGTTCCCTTTCATCGGCCCTTCCTCACCTGCGTAAAAGACACCGACGACATTGTCTGTGCCCAGGTCCTCGAGAAGGTGGATTATCACCGCGAGGCCTGATTTCATGTCGGTGGCGCCTAGCCCGTAAAGACGATGACCCTCTATTCGAGCGCCCACATGGCCCTGAAGAGGCACGGTGTCGGTGTGCCCTGCGAGCATGATCTTGTCGGCCGCAGGCTCACCGACGACCAGAGAGTCTTCGACGTTGGTCTGCGGAAGACTGTCAAGTCGATCTGCGATGGCGTCTCGGATCGAGGCTTCGTTGCCGGTCTCGGAGGGAATGTCGACCAGCC
>Ga0255057_10001838_pt1 | contig 11636 bp, 10 predicted proteins | sample Cases_109_6_MG_FD_189022 | JGI IMG/M metagenome (GOLD analysis project Ga0255057, IMG submission 189022) | Seawater microbial communities from Amundsen Gulf, Northwest Territories, Canada - Cases_109_6 | ecosystem: Environmental > Aquatic > Marine > Gulf | place: Canada: Northwest Territories... | reverse complement strand
CCCAAGGCGACTGCTGTCGCGCTTAATTCCAGGTTGGACAACGTCTCGATCGCAAGGTTCAACTGACCGGCGCTCAGATCCTTGGCGAGCTGCTCAGCGGGGACGGAGTCGGCGAGCTTGAAGAGGACGGCGGCGGAGTTGGTCACCGGCTCAAGATAATCGGCGCTGTTGTCGTAAGTCTGCTGAGTTTTCCGCTTATTTGCCGAACACTCCACCCCCTAGACGGGCAGTGCGCCGAGAGGCCGAGAAGCCGTCGAGGTCGGCGAGTCTAAGGCTCAGTGACTTGCAAAGAGAAAAAGTACCAAGACCCTGGATTCAGCACGCGTAGACGCAGGTCGCAGTGCCCGGGCGTCAACCGCTCGACGATGGCGAGTACGTGATGCGATCCATTCTGCAACGTGAACTCTTTTGGAGCGTGCAGAAAATCGATCCGGCAAACCGTCGAATCCGCCGCATCGAGCTGAAATTCCCCCACACCAGAATCGCCGACAATACCCAAGCTGAAATCGAGGAGGTAGAGCGCATTCAGCGGCAGCCCCGCAAGGAACCTTACCGATAAGTGGCTGTTGCCGACGCCGGCCAAGTGGCTGACATCGCCGAGCACCATGATACCGCCATAAAATTTGACGTGGCCGTTCGGCTGGTCCCCGTACGGGGTCACAAATGTCGGTGAATGGAACCGAAGCCCTGCGACCACGTTCATGTCATTTATAACCTGTGAGACATAGGGGTTTTGGGGTGTAAGCCGAAAAACGGGGAAAAGCCCCACCAGCTTGGCCAAGAGGTCCGCTCTCAGCCCGGTAAAGCTGCCCGACGCCTGCATTGGGGGAGTTTGTGACACGACCTGCTCAAGGAACTGAAGCTTCGCGGTTTCGCTCAGTTCGACCGGCGGTGGGGAGATGTCGGCCTCGGCAACAACAGCGGGCGCTGGATCGAGAACCCGCCGATCGATCTGCCGTATTCTCTCATCTTGTGCGACCGCGTTGGTAAGTGGGAGCAGCGTAAACAGAGTGACGACTGAGAGAGGCTTAGCGAAGTGTACAGTGTCTCTCATTGTCTTGCCCTTGTTTCGAGGTGGGGTGACTACTCTGATTCCAGCCTACACCGCCAGAGAGTCAGCGTCAAAGCCGGAGACTCGAACCTGCGACCTTCTGCCTGTGAGGTAGGGGCTGCGCTAGAAATCGTTCGCCGCAGTTGGTCAGTTCTCCGCCGCCCGCATCTTCTGCTCATCCACGACGCGCTCTCTCCGCGTATGCGGGTACCCTACGAAATCGTCCTCCAAGGACTGACATAACTGCAGGGTTTTTCCCGACTGACCTAGGTGCTTGACTGGTCTATCGTGACGATGGAGACGAGTCGAGGAAGCACCATGCAACACGTCGCGACATTGACGACTGGATCGATGCGGGGCCAAGCGCTCAGTCGGGCGTATCGGCATTACTTCGCTTGGTTCGTGCCTTCGGCGGCCATCATCCATGTCTTGATCATCTTCTTTGCGGTCGTGCCGTCGATGGACCGGGGGTTTGCGTCCGGCGGTGAGGAGATCGCAGTCATCGACATTCCACCCGAGACCAAGATTCCTCCGCCGCCAGAGGAGCTCGCTCGGCCGGCGACCCCGGTGATCGCCACGGAGTTCATTGAAGAGGAGATAACGATCGCCGAGACCGAGATCGTCGGGGACGCACCGGTCGTGCACACGGCCCCGATGCCGACCAAACCCGAGGTGTCAGAAACGACGTTTGTCTTTACACCCTATACGCAGAAGCCGAAGTGTGTTGCAGGGTGCACTCCCGAGGAGTTGCTGAGGTTCTACCCGCCCTTGTCCAAGAAGGCAGGGATCTCATGCGAGCTCAGGGTCGGGCTTCGCATCGACACGACGGGAACAGTGACCAACACCATGATTCTCGACTCGAGCGGCCACCCCTCGTGCGACGAGAGCGTGCAAAGGTGGGCGATGAGCACGTCTTGGACGGTCGCCTACAATCGGGACCAACCGGTCACAGTCTGGATCGCTCAACCGATCAGCATTACCACCAAGCAGTAAGCCCCGGTAGGCGGTAGATATTTACACAGGGTCTACAGTCGGGCGTTTTTGACTTCGATGGAGCAATCTTCCACGACGCCTCAACGCCGGGTTCCTTCCCATCGAGCAATATCCGTGCAGTCCGGCAAGCCGAACTCCCCTGCGTCACGGATCTCGAACCGCTCGGTCGCCGTCACAACAGGACCGTTGAACGCCCCTTCCACCGTTGATTCCGCAGTAAACAAGAGATCGGGGGGAACTTCGGTTAGCGTCGCGAGAAACTCACCGTTTCCTTCGATCATGCCGACATACACGAAGGTCTGTCCCGTGCCCGGCACAATCACCGTCAGCGTCAACTCATCGCCGTCCTGAGACACCTCCAGCACGGTTGGCAGTAGATCCTCTTCAAAACCGCACGTACCACCAATCGACTGCTGCACCATGTCGTAGGTGCCGACGACACTCGGCGGAGGCGCTGTAGGGTCATCCCCACAACTCAGACAGAGAACGAGTGACACGGCGGCCCCTGAGGCCTTCAACTTGACGGTCATCTTGGTCAAGATCCTGCGACATGACCTGGGTTGCAACTGCTGTGTTGTTGTCTGGGTCTGCTCACTGAGACTTGATTCGTAATCAATAGCCAAGGCGGGCGGTGCAGGACTCGAACCTGCGACTTCCTGCACCTGAGGCGGACCGTGTCCTTTGGTCCTCAGTAGCTAACCTGCTGAGTACTCGGGCCGCTCTTGCTGGTCGTAGTAGTCAGCCGTCGTAAGGTCCTGGGGCTGGGGCCGTGGGCGAATCGTCACTCGTTGGTGGACTTGTACTTGACGGGCCAGTGGGGCCGTAATCTTCCCCGCCGCCGTAATTGCCGCAGCCGACCAGCAAGGCGACTAGAAGGAGAGTCCCAGCTATATAGCGAACCGATCCCATTCAGGTAGTAGTCTACCATGGGCTGAGTTGCCCGGTCAAAGAATTGCTCCGCTTCGGTTGCCTGGTGGGCGGTGCAGGACTCGAACCTACGACCTCCTGCATGTGAGGCGGGGTCTGCGCTAGAGTTCGTTCGGCGCAGTTGGTCAGTTCTCCGCCGCCCGCATCTTCTGCTCATCCGCCACGCGGTCTCGCACCAAGCCAGCCACCGCAGCTGACTCGTAATTGCCTTCGTCCTCGAGATCCTTCCTTGTCCGGCCCAAAGCGACTGCTGTCCCACTTAATTCCAGGTTGGACAACGCCTCGATGGCACCGTTCAGCTGACCGGCGCTGATACGCAACAGTTCCGATAGGAATGATGAGGTCGAACGCTGGCTAGCGCACCCGGTGCCGATGGGGTTTGTCACCACCGTTGTCACCCGGTCGAGCGCTTTACTCCACCTCTACTCCTAGCTCCTTCAAGACCTGACGCGCGTTGTCGTTGCCGGGGTTGAGCTCGAGTGATCGCCGGTAGTTCGCGATCGCCCGGTCGTGATCGCCTGCCTCGAGGTACGCCTCTCCCAGACTGTCGTAGGGGTTGGCGGCTTCGGGATACGCCTCGACGTTGAGCTCGAAGATCCGGATCGCCGTGTCAACGTCGCCTTGGCCCAGGTATCGGTACCCGAGCAGGTTGAGCTCCGCCTCATTGAACAAGTAATCGTCGGGCGCCGACGTGTGGAGTTCCCTGTACCGAGCAACGGCGGCTTCGATCCCCTCGTTCTCGACAACTCCCGCGATGATGTCAGAGATCGGCTCAGGGCCGCGGATCGTTTCGATGTTTTCCTCGAGCCGGGCGCGGCTCAGCCACTGACCCCGTACCATCACACCGATCGGGGAGCGCAAGGTCGAGAGTTCTTCTAACGGGTTTTCTTCCACCAGCACGAGATCCGCCCGCTTTCCGACGGCGATCGTTCCCACGTCATCCTCGACACCGAGAAACTTTCCCGGTTGAACGGTCGCCGTGCGCAGGACTCGATACGGCGTAAGACCGGCGTCTTCGAGCAATCGCATCTCGTCGTGGACTGAGACGCCGGGAATCACCAGCGGGAACCCCATTGCGTCGGTTCCAAGCATGAGTGGCACGTCCGCTCGATCCAGCGCGCCGACGACAGACTCGAAGAATGGAATCCCGCGCCGTACCAGATTGACTCGCTCGGGTGACCACCGCTCGGCCCAAACTTGATTGGCTCGGATCTTCGTCGGGTGCAGATACTCGAGTTCGGGAAGCTCCCGCACTACCAACGTGTCCTCAACCGACAACGTCGTCTGGACCCAGAGCCCGGCGTCTCGAATGTCGCGCGCCACGCTATCAAGTCCGCCCGGTGTGCTGCGATGCAACACCGGCACCCAGAACGTCAAAGCAGAAACCGCAACGATAAGAGCGCCGATTGCGCCGATGCCTGCCTGGAGTCTATGCCCGAGCGATCGTTGGGTACGAAGAGATCGAACCGCGTTGTACGCCAGCCAGAGCGCGACACCCGCCGCAACCACGGCAGCAACGGTCCAGAGGAGGACCCGACCCTCGTCGCCCAACCAGTGGTACGACGCGATCGCTCTACGCGCCGCGAAGAAGATTGCAACGATGATCCCCGCACCGACCGCGGAGGCAATCGACGTGGCGCCTGAAGCGCGACGCACTAGCGCCACTCCCCGCTCCACCGCGAAAACCGCAAGCGCAAGGAGCAAGAGAATGAGTCCGACCCTAAGGAGACGAGCTTGTCGCTGAAACGCGTCTGTCTCGCTGGGCCAGAAGTACGCCCCCAACAGGATGCTTGCGTGCGCAAGCGAGAGCCCCGCATCGATCGACCCCTGGAGCCCCATCCGGCTCGGGATGTGTCCGAGCACCGGCACGCCCGCGTCGCGTGCCGCGTCCACCATCGCGTCCAGCGTCGGTTGATCAACGCCATCGGTCGTCAGGTAGGTGATCCCGCCCATAAAGTGATCTTCGGTGTCGTACCGATAGACCTCATGGAACTTGATCAAGTCGTATCCCGCGGCGGCTTGTCGCTCGACCTCGGCGCGCGCCTCTTCCGGCGTGTTGATGAGGGGCTCGTTGAGGAACGGGCCGGAAGTGTAGAGGTTCGGTGCCAGCAGCTCCCCGCTGGCGATTCGACGTCGGACGTCCAGGTACGCAGGATCCCCCTTCATACTGACCACCGACGTCACGCCGAACGCTAGGTAGAGGGGGGCCTCTCCAAACTCCGGCCGGGCGCCCACTTCGGGGTCAAGGTGCGCGTGCGCGTCAAAAAGTCCCGGGACGAGGTACTGGCCGCTGGCGTCGATGACGGTGGCCGTCTCGGGAGGTTGAATCTGTTGCGCCCTCCCCATCGCGACGATTCGGTCGCCTTCCACGATGACGGTCCAGTCGGTGAGGACGCGTTCCTCGTCCAGCGGCACGACGTTCACTCCCACAAATGCAGTGCCCACATCTTCCGTCTGACCACGCAGCGATGTTGGCACCACGAGCGAAAAGAGAACCAGCGCGAGAACCGAAACTCGTTGCGGCGATGGAATCGAAGTCATCATGCGAAGCCTCAAGGTCAGTCCGTGCAATCAGATTGTCTTGGACGCGGTGGTCCGCTTTGGTACCGGATTAACCTCGGAGACCGCGGTAACGGCTTGGTGTAATCCCAAGCTCGCGGCGAAACGTTCGTGTCAGGTGGCTGTGGTCGAAAAAGCCCACCGCATGCGCGATCTCACCGATCGACCGATCGGTGGTGCGTAGAAGCTCACAAGCGCGCTCGACGCGAAGACGGCGGATCGTTTCGTGGACGGTTGCCCCTGCGTGTCGCGAAAAGGAGCGGGCGAGATAGACCGGGTGGACCCCAACCTCGCCAGCGATCTCGGCCAGCGTCAGCGACTCGGCGAAGCGGTCATGAAGCAGGTCCATCACTTCCTGGATCCACGGCGGCGCATGCTCCGCGGGAACAACCGGCCGCCCTGCCTCGGCAACGAGCACGGTCGTCAGGCCCTGAATGGCCAGCGGGGACATGTCGTCGTCGTCGTGAAACTCTCGGTGCAAACGGTGCGCCAGCTCCGTGGCTGAGTGGGAGGCGAGAAGCGCTGGGGCTTCGGGGATGTCGCACCCATGGTCGCGCGCGATCGTCCAAGCGGGGTCGATCTCCACGTTGAAGCACCGCCCACCCGCGGTCCCGAATCGATCCGAGTGCGGCTCCTCCGGCGGGTGATACACGACCCGTTCGCGCGGACATTCGCGGACAGTCCCATTAACGGTCTCTAAGAAACCGCCGTCAACCACGTAGCAGAAAAACGCCCGCGCGTGTCGGTGATCTGGAATGCGCTCCCCGGGTCGATAGAGGGTTTCCGTCAAGACCAGACCATTCAGCTCTCGCGCTCGGACTCGGTGCCCAAAGTAGTTGCCCTTACCGAGGATCATTGCCTTTGGAGGTGTCTTTCGTTTCACTTCACGCAACCGTGGCCGCCTTCGTATCGGGCGAGCTGATCCTGGGCATCCTCGGTCTGAAACCTCGGCATAGTCATGACTATACAGCCTACCCTAGTCGCTCGCCTGTGCGCGTTCGAGGTGTTGTCGGTAGCGATTGAGCATGAAATCCTGCTCGTCGTTCTCCATTCCCATCCGTAGCGCTCGCTCGAACCACTCAGCGGCCGCCGGCAGATCTCCCATCGCTTCGTATACGAGCCCCTTCCCGTCGAGGGGATAACCTGAACGCGGGAAACGCTCCGCTACGACGTCGAAGATCGCGAGCGCGACCTCGAACTGACCGGCCTGAAGAAACTGGAATCCGACTACCACGATCTCGAACTCCGGCATCACGAAGCGATCGCCGAGCGCTTCTTGGCGCGCGGCAAGCCACGATGCGACGCCTTCGACACTAGCCTCTGAAGCCGCCTCGTACAGCGCATGGTCCATGCCCCAGATCGGGTATGCCGTCTGTAATCCGTGCTGCAGCGTGATCGGCACGTTGGTGAAGTGGTTCTCTTGCGGGGTCTTCGTGTAGTGCCACTCCAAGCCTGCCGGGGCGTTGTCTTCCAGCCAATCCGCCATCCGTCGGTTTGAGGGCTCGGTCGGCCCCCCGTCTCCCTCGCCGGCGGTGAAGTACAGAAACGCCTCGAGTCCGGGCTCCCGAGCAACCAGCTCCTCCATTCGTTGCAGGATCCAGTCGTTGGTGAGCCACAAACTGGCTCCAGCGCTCATGTAGATGTCGAAGAGCTCGGGTTTCTGGGTCAGCGCGTAGAACGTAAACACGCCCCCAAACGAGTGACCCCAGAGGAGCCGCTGATCAGTAGTTCGATACTTTTCATCGACCCAGGGGATCAGCTCGCGCTCGAAGAACGCGAGAAACCCCTCCGCGCCACCGGTGCCGATGAAGTTGGGATCCACGGACGGTGTCAAATCGCGACCGCGTTCGGTGTTGTGGACGGCGACCACGATCATCTCGGGGATCCGCGCCCACCTGCCGAGATAGTCGACGAGACCGACCGCCTGCAAGTAGTTCCACTCCGCGTCGGTCATGTAGAGCACCGGGAACGAGGCGTCGGCGTCGCCGTACCCGGGCGGCAACCAAACGGAGATGCGCCGTTCCTCGCCGAGCGTGCTCGAATCGAACTTGCGCAGTTCGCCCACGACGATCGGCTCTACGACAGCCTCTTGGGCCACGACTGCGCGGGTCGGCAGAACGGTAGCCGTGATTCCCAAGACAAACGCGAGCCATCTTCCCATTCTCAAGGGAGGTACGATTCGGGAATCGGTCCTGCGCCGCTCTCCTCGTCCCACGCGATGCCAGCGATCCACCATCGACCGTTGCTCCTCACGAGTTGAAAACTCTGTATCCCGCGACCGAAAGCCGCCTCTCCCCCCCAGAGACGTTTCTGATAGGTGCTGAATACCTGAGCCACGTCGCCGTAGATCTCGACGTCGGCCGCGATCTCCTCTTCTTCGAAACCGCGATCGGTTGAGCCACCGATCGGGACGTTCTCGGCGTACCAGGCATCCAGCCAATCGATGAACTCCTGGACGGTGAGGACGCCGAACTGGCCACCCAGCAGCTCGATGTTGGGGATCAGGTTTGCTTGGGGAAGGAAGAGCGATCGATAGCGATCCCAGTCGGTGTATTCGCCTGGCGCTCGGGAAATCGCCTCGTACGACGCCAGGATTATCGCCTCCGGCGACACCACGTCATTGGGATCAGAGTCGGTTTGTGCTAAAGAAGTGCCAGCAGAGATCGCTACCAACAGGACTAGCAGAGAGCAGGTGCCCCTCATGCTCATCTCCTCTTCGATGACAGGTGTTGAACCGTTTCGTAATAGACGTTCGTCGCTCGGGACTTGTTCACCGTGTTCGTGCAGTGCCCGAGTAGCCTAGGGTGGCGTCCCCGAGCCGTTCGATTCGGAGACCAACAGCGGGCGCCCGTCGAGGTCTGGGGGGAACGGGATTCCGGCCAGGGCCGCGAGCGTTGGCGCCACATCGGTGGTGTGGACGGGGTTCTCGTATACGCCGGCCGCAACCCCCGCGCCTAGGAAAAAGAGCGGAACGCGGCGGTCATAATCGTATGGGGATCCGTGAGCGACCGTGTCGAGGTCGAGCATCGCGTCGGGCTGGAGCCGAACCGCCAGACTCAACTCAGCCACCGAAGATTGCCCGGTCGTGAAGGAGAACAGCGGGTACCGGGGAACCCGATCGTGGCGATAACTCCGGCGGTACAGATCAATGAACGAATCTGCAGGGGCGCTTGAGAGGAGTTCGGCAGGGGTCATCACGTCAGATACAAAAGGCGAGGCCTCCACGAGAGATTCGACAGCGCGTGCCCGCTCCTCCCCGGTTCCACCTGTCACGCGCAGAGATTCGTCGACTGCCGCAAGCACGCGCTCCACTTCTTCGCCAGTTACTCGATAGGCTGGTTCCCCGTGTTGCCTGCGATGCTCAGGCGCGTAGGGCGCGGCGTGATCGGCGGAAACGACAGCCACCCACCGCCCCTCACCAACCGTGCGATCGAGAAACTCGAAGAAACGCCCCAGCTCCCGATCGAGTCGCAGCAGATTGTCGAGCTGTTCGAGACTCGCCGGACCATACCAATGCCCGATGTCGTCGATCTGGGAGAGAGTGATCGACACATAGTCGGTCGTGGTCCGCTGGCCGAGTTGCCGGGCCCGTATGGCTTCCTTCGCGAACGCAAACGTAGCCGCGTCGGCGAGCGGTGTATCCGTGAACCACGTCGCGTACGCGACCGGGCTTCCGATTTCGTCGGGTTCGACTTCATTGTGAAATGAGTGGGGGAAGGTCGGGTGTCGACCGCCGGATTCGTAGGATGCGTCGTCTCGTCTCGCCAACTCCCGCATGTCGGGTGGCACCTCGAGCGACCAGGTGGAATCCATGAGCGTTGGTAGCACCTCGAGGTTGAAGCGGTCAACCCACGCCGGGTACGAATCCCGGTAGTAGGTCGAGGTTACGTACCGACCTGCTTCGTTCATGAACCAGTACACGTCACCGGGTGGACGGGCGTGGAGGAGCGACGAGACCCATCCGGTGCCGATCGCCACGATGCGCGCGTCGGGATCCGCGTCCAGAACCCACTCAGCGAGACCGGAGCTGAGAACCTTGCGGGGCGAGACACCAGGAGAATCCGGCACCCCGAGGATACTTTCCTCATCATCTGAGACTGAGTCGGTGAACAGCCATCGACCTTCCTGCAACTGATAAAAGGCGGCATCCACAATCCCATGATTCCGGGGATCCCGGCCGGTGGACAACGTGACGTGGCCGGGGGCGGAGACGGTGATGGCGTGGTTCACCGTGGCCCGCGGGAACGAAGCGCCTTCTTCCTCCAAGCGGCGGAACCCGTGTGTAAGTGCCGGCTCGTAACGCTGGAGCAGCTCGGTGCCGAGCTGATCGACGGCGATCATGACAATGAGGCGCGGGGCAGCGTTCTCCGGCGACGGTCGGCACGCCAAAGGAAGCACGATCGTGAGCCCGAGAGCTCCCCATCGGACGGTTCGGGCGACTGCGCCCGCCACCTGCCGGTTCAGAATCACTTCAAGAGGGTTGTTCACTCTGCACTCTGCATGAATGCGGGCACGCTGAACTCCTCGAGCAAGCTTTCAGCCGCGTAATCCGGGTACCGTTGTCGCATCGCCTCGATTGCATCGGCAGCGTCGTCGGTCTCGATAACGGTGGCGAGAAAGAAGGCGAGGTACTCCCGCATCTTGTTAATCGCGGTCTTGTCGGTGCTCGGGCCGTGGCCCGGGTGCAGAACATCGAGGTCCATCGTCTCAATGTGATCGAGCTGGTCGAGCCACGTCGTGACATCCCGCCCCCCGAGGTACAGGTGGGCGCGTGCGTAGACGACGTCGCCGGTGATGAGCGCCGACCGCGCCGGAACGTGTAGCATCGCGGCGATCCGGTCTTCACCGCCCTCAAATCCAATGATCTCGATTAGCTGTCCATCGAGGTTGAGGCGGCTTCCTGTCACCGCCTGGACCGGCATGAAGCGATCCGGCGATTCCGCACCCAGTGACTCACGCATGGCGTTCAACATCCGAGGTCCGATTGCGTTGACTCGTTCGGCGACCGCCGCCGTCGAGAGGATCTCGATCTCAGGAAACGCGTCGACGATTCGATCGACCGCCAGAAAGTGGTCCGGATGCGAATGGGTAATGAAGACTCGAGACGGCACGACACCCAGCGCTCGAATCTTGGCCACCAGCGTGTCCGCATCCGACCGAGCCTCGGGAGCGTCGACCAGGATCGCGTCCTCCTCCCCGACAATCAGATAAGAGTTGGCCGAGAACGAAGCCGGGCTATGGCCGATCCTTTCGATGTGGAGCGGGGCTTCTTGAGCTGCATCGGTCCCGCATCCCGCATGAGCCAGGATCGCCAACAAGAGACATCCGGTTCTAGTTCTAGCAGTCAATGAAGTCGGGCACAATGACGTTCAGAGAAGCATCCCTCTGCCCCGCGCGAAAGACGTACGGATCTCGTTCACGAGCCGACTCCGGGTCCCGACGTCCTCCGATCTCGTCACGTGTGAGAAAAGGCGTCCAGATCATGATGTGAGGCCGGTACTGCGCGAGATGTCGACCGTCGTCAGCGTAGATGTCCTGTCCCGCGGATAGCATGTAGGCGAACGCGAGTTTCTCAGGCAGCCGCAAATCGCCCCCCGCGTAGGCCGCGTCAATCGTCCGATCGATCCCTTCTCTGCTCAGTCCCTGCTCCCTGAGCTCAGCGCGGCGAAGGAAGAGTTGCATAACGGTTTTCGAACTTTCTGAGTTGTGGCAAATGGGCTCGATCGCTTGCACCAGCTGTCGGTCAACCATGCAGGTGAAGCCGTTCGTTCCTTCCCGAGCTCTTACGTATCCGCCTCTACGCAGAACCAGGACCGTCGCATCGCGAGATACGTGCGCAGGCGCTGCGCTCAGCGCCAACGCGATCTCCTTCTCCTCTTCCATTAGCGAAGGAAGCGGTTGTTCTCCCGAGCCCTGGCTGCGCACCAGCCCTGGCGCAAAAAGTGTCGAAGCCAGGGCTAGCACCGCTACGATCAGCATCCTCGCCATCAGCGCACTCGCTCGAAGACCGCTCGAGATCGTAACTGCCACGTGAGGCCGCCGCCGAACGAGCGTTCCATTAACCGAATGTTGCCTCAGGGTGAGGCGCTTGGGAGGTTCGGACGCC